>Ga0268266_10005907_pt1 | contig 11323 bp, 11 predicted proteins | sample KBSS13metaG_FD_190356 | JGI IMG/M metagenome (GOLD analysis project Ga0268266, IMG submission 190356) | Switchgrass rhizosphere microbial communities from Kellogg Biological Station, Michigan, USA - KBS S1-3 metaG (SPAdes) (version 2) | ecosystem: Host-associated > Plants > Roots > Rhizosphere... | reverse complement strand
TGATGCAAATGGGCGCGGTGCCCGCCGACGCCAACCGGCGTTATCTTGCCAGCCTGCCGAAAGCCAATTGATGCTGAAGAACATCTCCATTCGCGGCGCGCGCGAACACAATCTCAAGAATATCGATGTGGAGATTCCACGCGATACCCTGACAGTGCTGACCGGCCTGTCGGGCTCGGGCAAGTCCAGCCTGGCCTTCGACACCATCTATGCCGAGGGCCAGCGCCGCTATGTCGAGAGCCTCTCGGCCTATGCCCGCCAGTTCCTGGAATTGATGCAGAAGCCGGACGTGGACCATATCGAAGGCCTGTCGCCGGCAATTTCCATCGAACAGAAGACCACCTCCAGAAATCCCCGCTCCACCGTCGGCACGGTGACGGAGATCTATGACTATCTGCGCCTGTTGTTTGCCCGCGTCGGCGTGCCCTATTCCCCCGCAACCGGCCTTCCCATCGAAAGCCAGACCGTCAGCCAAATGGCCGACCGCATCCTGGCGCTGCCGGAGGGCACGCGGCTGTATCTGCTGGCGCCCATCGTGCGCGGCCGCAAGGGCGAATACCGCAAAGAGCTTGCGGAACTGCAGAAGAAAGGCTTCCAGCGCGCCAAGGTGGACGGCAAGTTCTACGACATCGGCGCATCGCCGGCGCTGGACAAGAAGCTGAAGCACGATATCGAGATCGTGGTGGACCGCATTGTGGTCAAGGCCGATATCGGCAACCGGCTGCCCGATTCCATCGAGACGGCGCTCAACCTGGCCGATGGCTTGCTGGTGGTGGAATTCGCCGACGAAAAGGAAAAAGACGGCAAGCCGAAACAGATCATCTTTTCCTCCAAGTTCGCCTGTCCGGTGTCCGGCTTCACCATTTCGGAGATCGAGCCCCGGTTGTTCTCCTTCAACAACCCGCATGGCGCCTGTCCGGAATGCGACGGCCTTGGCGTGCAGAATTATTTCGACGAGGCGCTGGTGGTGCCCGACGAAAGCCTGAGCTTGAAGAACGGCGCCATCGCGCCTTGGGCCAAATCGTCCTCACCCTATTACCTGCAGACCCTGGAAGCCTTGGCCAAGCACTACAAATTCTCCATGAACGAGCCCTGGGAAGACCTGCCCAAAAAGGCGCGCGACGTGATCCTGCACGGTTCCGGCGATGAGGTGATCAAGTTCACCTATGACGACGGCATGCGCCGCTATGACACCAAGAAGGAATTCGAAGGCGTCATCCCCAACATGGACCGCCGCATGAGCGAGACCGACAGCGCCTGGGTGCAGGAAGACCTGGCGCGGTTCCAGGCCGAAGCGCCCTGCGATGTGTGCAAGGGTTATCGGCTGAAGCCCGAAGCGCTCTCGGTGAAAATCGGCGGACTGCATGTCGGCCAGGTCTGCGAACAATCGATCCGCGATTCCGACGGCTGGTTCCGCGACATCGACCAGAAACTCAACAAGCAGCAAAAGGAAATCGCCGCCCGCATCCTCAAGGAAATCCGCGCCCGGCTGAAATTCCTCAACAATGTGGGGCTGGACTATCTGACCCTGGCGCGCGCCTCGGGCACCTTGTCCGGCGGCGAGAGCCAGCGCATCCGGCTGGCCTCCCAGATCGGCTCAGGGCTCACCGGCGTGCTCTATGTGCTGGACGAACCCTCGATCGGGCTGCACCAGCGCGACAACGGCAAATTGCTGGAGTCGCTCAAGGGCCTGCGCGACATGGGCAACACGGTGCTGGTGGTCGAGCATGACGAGGACGCCATCCGCACCGCCGACCATGTCATTGACATGGGCCCCGGCGCGGGCGTGCATGGCGGCCATATCATCGCCGAAGGCACCCCGGCCGACATCATCGCCAACAAGAAGAGCCTGACCGGCAAATATCTCAGCGGCGCGGAAAACATCCCGATTCCCGCACAGCGCCGCAAGGCCGCTCACAATCGCTGGCTGAAGGTGGTGGGCGCGCGCGCCAACAATCTCAAAAACGTCACGGCGCAAATTCCCTTGGGGACGCTGACCTGCATCACCGGCGTGTCGGGCGGCGGCAAATCCACCCTGACCATCGAGACCCTGTACAAGGCCGCCGCGCGCAAACTGTCCCAGGCGCGCGAGCATCCCGCCGCCCATGACCGCATCGAAGGCCTGGAATTCCTGGACAAGGTCATCGACATCGACCAAAGCCCGATCGGGCGCACGCCGCGTTCAAACCCCGCCACCTATACCGGCGCCTTCACGCCCATCCGGGACTGGTTCACCGAATTGCCGGAATCCAAGGCGCGCGGCTATGCCCCGGGACGCTTCAGCTTCAACGTCAAGGGCGGGCGCTGCGAGGCCTGTCAGGGCGACGGCGTCATCCAGATCGAGATGCACTTTTTGCCGGACGTCTATGTCCAGTGCGATGTCTGCAAGGGTAAACGCTACAATCGCGAGACCCTGGAAGTGAAATTCCGCGATCACTCGATCAGCGATGTGCTGGACATGACCATTGAGGCGGGCGCGGAGCTGTTCAAGGCGGTGCCCTCCATCGCCGAAAAGCTCGAAACGCTGAAACGCGTCGGCCTGGGCTATATCGCCATCGGCCAGCAGGCGACCACGCTGTCCGGCGGCGAGGCCCAGCGCGTCAAGCTATCCAAGGAATTGTCGCGCCGCGCCACCGGGCGCACGCTCTACATCCTGGATGAGCCCACCACGGGACTGCATTTCCACGACGTGAAAAAGCTGCTGGAAGTGCTGCAGGAACTGGTGGACCAGGGCAACACGGTGGTGGTGATCGAACACAATCTGGAAGTGATCAAGACTGCGGACTGGATCGTGGATCTGGGTCCCGAAGGCGGCGATGGCGGCGGCGAGATCGTCGCCAGCGGCACGCCCGAGGATGTGGCGAAGAATCCGCGCTCCTATACGGGCCAGTATCTCAAGCCGCTCTTGAAAAACGCGCCGGTCAAGAACCAGGCCAAAAGGCTGAAAGCGGCCGAGTAATTCAGACCGCGATGTCGAGCACCGGTTCGTCTTTCAGCGCCCGCCACACCGAGACGCTGGCGCCCGCACACAAGCCGACCAGCAGCGGCGAGATCAGGAACCCCAGCCCGCTGATCAGGGGCAGGATATCGCGCGCCCGATAGATGGCGGCAAGCAATTGCACCTGCTCGCTGTTGCCTGATACCGGCGTTGTGGCATGTCCCGACAACGCCAATTCCAGCACGGTGAACAGCAGCAGGATGGGACCGAACACCGCCAGCAAGACCGCCAGCAGGCGCCAGAAATTTCCCGCCGACAGCATCCAGGCCCGGCGCAGCACCGGGGCATTTTCCGCCACCGCGATGGTGGGCAGGAGCACGAAGAAGCGCGGCATGGCGAGCAACACCACACCGTAAAAGGCCAGCAGCATCATGGCCGGCCCCGCGGCCTGCGGCAGCCTGGCGCCGGCCAGCGCGATCACGCCATTGGCCACCACGAAAGCGGGAATCACCAGCGCCAGGATCACGCCGATGAAGGCGATGAAGGCGCGAAACATCCGCCATTCCAGGTTGCCGAAAGCAAAATGCGCCACCTTGGGGGCGGCGCGCGCGCCCAGCGCCAGCTGCACCACCGCCACGAACATCACCGCGTAAAGCAGCAACGCCGCCACCACATAGCCCAGCATCATCAGCATGCTGGGACCCAGCGCGGCGACATTGTTGCTGGCCATCGCATCAATGAAGTCGTTGTAGTAGCGCTGAAAAGAGAAGAAACCCATGATGGTGGCCAGCACCATCGGCACCCAGATCAGGCCGATCACGCCGCCCAGATGGGTGACGGCGAAGACATAAGCATCACGGATCGTCGCGACGGTATCGATGCGCCGCATCACAAGACGCTTTCAGAACTCATCAAAGGGGCGCAGGTCATCAAACACCGGCGCCTGGGGCGCAGTTGCATCCTGCCACAGGCGCACGGCCCAGGCGGTGACGGCTGCCGCCACCGGCAGCTTGCCCAGCTGCGCCAACGGCTCGGTCACGAAGGCAAGACGGCGGCGCGGAACGAAGACGGCGATGCTCACCGCCGCCGCGGCCAACAACCCGGCGCCAATCGCCAGCCTGACAAAATTTGTTCCCTTGTTTCCTGTGGCCATCACACTCGTCCTTCCGCACGATCTATATAGGCGCTGCCTCGATCGCCGTCATCTGTATCTCGCGTTTCATGTCCCATGAGGCATCATTCCGCCCCTGCGGCAGTGTCGCACGGGGGTTCGACACAAAAGGTTAAAAGAAGCACAAAATTAAGGCCGTATCCCAGACAGCAGAAAGCCCGCCATCATCGATGGCGGGCTCTGGTATTTGTCAAACAGGGACGCCCTTACGGAGGGGTCACCGTGGTGGCCGGCGGCGTGAAGGTGGTCGGCGCACTGCGGTCGCCGCTCTGGTTCGACACGACGATGGCGACGGCAGTTACGACCGCCGCGGCGCCAATACCGATCAACAGCGTACCCTTGCTGATTTCCTGCGCGGACTTGACGCCAGCGGGCTTGCCCGGGGCCAGGGCGCGGTCAGCGGCGAAAGCCGTAGAACCAACCATCGCTGCCACGGTAACAGCGGCAACAACACTCTTAAGACCGAACATAGGCTTCCCCCGTTTATTTGATGGGGGATACTTGTCCGAAGCTTTAAGCCAAGTCAACCAGCCATTCCCATTTCCTTTTTGACTGTTGCCAAAAGGCTTTACCGCATTGCCACGCACTTTTTTTTGCCCGATTTTGGTGCGCGAAACGTCTCTACGGAACACCTCCGCAAGAGCTGAATTCGGTTGAAAAAAGCGGTTTGCCGCGTTCGATATATGCTGCACCCGCGAAATCAGAACGGACCGGGGCTGCGGCAGCCGGGCCCGTTTGCCACCTGGCCTCAACCTGTTAAAGCCCTGCTCCATGACGGCCGATTTGCACATTATCGGCGGCGGACTGGCAGGATCGGAAGCGGCCTGGCAGGCAGCCGAATCGGGCGTGACGGTGCACCTCCACGAGATGCGCCCCACACAGGCGACTTTCGCCCACCAGACGGATTCGCTCGCCGAGCTGGTCTGTTCCAACTCCTTCCGTTCCGATGACGCGCTCAACAATGCGGTCGGATTGCTGCATGAGGAAATGCGGCGCGCCGGCTCGCTGATCATGCGTGCCGCGGACAGCCACAAGCTGCCCGCGGGAGGCGCGCTGGCGGTGGACCGGCACGGCTTTTCGGCCGCCGTGACCGGTGCGCTGGAAAGTCACCCGCGGGTGACGATCCGGCGCGGCGAAATCGCCGAACTGCCCCCGGCCGATTGGGGCAGCGTGATTGTCGCAACCGGACCGCTGACATCGGCCAGCCTGGGCGCCTCCATCGCGCAAGCCGCCGGCCAGGATCACCTGGCATTTTTCGACGCCATCGCGCCGATCGTGCACCGCGACTCCGTCAATTTCGACATCGCCTGGTTTCAATCGCGTTATGACAAGCAGGGGCCGGGCGGTGGCGTGGCCGACTATATCAACCTGCCGCTCAACCAGGCGCAGTATAAAGACTTCGTCGCGGCACTACTGGCGGGCGACAAGACCGACTTCAAGGACTGGGAAAAATCCACGCCCTATTTCGAGGCCTGCCTTCCCATTGAAGTGATGGCGGCGCGTGGCGAGCAGACGCTGGCCTTTGGCCCGATGAAACCGGTGGGCCTGAAGGATCCGCGAACTCCCCAGCCGCCCTATGCGGTGGTGCAGCTGCGCCAGGACAATGCGCTGGGCACCTTGTGGAACATGGTGGGCTTTCAGACCAAGCTGAAGCATGCCGAACAGGTGCGTATCTTCCGCACCATACCGGGGCTCGAAAACGCGCAATTTGCGCGACTGGGGGGCTTGCACCGCAACACCTTCATCAACTCCCCCGCCTTGCTCGATGCTCAGCTCAGATTGAAATCGCGTCCGCATCTGCGGTTTGCCGGCCAGGTGACCGGCGTCGAAGGGTATGTCGAAAGCGCCGCCATCGGGCTTCTTGCCGGCCGCTTCGCCGCGGCGGATCTGAAAGGGACGACGCTCGCGCCGCCGCCCGCCACCACGGCCTTTGGCGCGCTTTTGTCCCACATTACGGGCGGCGCCGATGCGCGCACCTTCCAGCCCATGAATGTCAATTTCGGCCTTTTCCCGCCATTCGAGAAAAGCGCCAAAATCCGCGGTAAGGATCGTAAACAGGCGATGAGCCTGCGCGCCTTGGAAGATCTTTCGACCTGGCTTTCCCTCAAGCAGGCTGCTGAATAGTTCCGCGAAACCGGCTAGAGTCCCAGGCGTTGACCAAACAGCAACCAGCGGATGATGCCATGGATATCCCCCTCGAACTTTCCTTCCACAATGTCGATCCCTCTGATGCGCTGAAGGCGGCGGTGAGAGAACATCTCGGCAAGCTGGAACAATTTCACGATCACATCATCGGCTGCCGCGTGGTGATCGAGTTGCCGCACAAGAGCCAGAAGGCCAGCGGCAATCCGCCCGATGTGCATATCGTGCTTCGCGTGCCGGGCAAGGAAATCGTGGTGAGCAAGGAATTGAATCACGCCGGCCACAAGAAAAGCGCCACCGACGCCTATGCCGTGCTGGACAATGCCTTTGCCGTGGCGGTCAGCAGGCTCAAGGACTATCGCCGCATCAGTCACGGCGATGTGAAATACAAGAGCGGCGAGCCACGTGGGACCGGTGGTCAAAGCGGCTTGGAAAGCTAGCCGCCTTAAAGCCGCTTCTTCATGGCGGCGCTGAGCAGCGCCATCTGCCGGCGGTGAATGGGCACGTCGCGCCCCAGCCGGCGCAGATAGACCGGCACCAGCGCCGCCGGCAGGATCGCGGCAAGCGCCGCGCCGGGCTTGGGCGCCTGTCGCGCCGCCAGGAAATGGTCGCGGGCCTTCAACGCCACCTGCCGCACCGCGCTGGCCCGTCGCGGTTCCGTCGTGTCCAGATGGAAAAACGCCTCCGGCGTAAGGTTGAGCGCCGCCAGAAGATCCAGCGGCAGGTACAGCTTGTGCCGTCCATTGTGAAACGGCAGCGCCCTTAAAAGCCCGGTCAGGCCGTAGGCCAAACCCGCTTCGCGCAGCGTCGGTGCGATATTCGGCGGTCCCTCCAGGACTTGCGCCGCCAGCCGCATCAGCCGTCCGCTGGTCTCATCCAGATAGGCCTCAAGGGCGGCGAAATCGGCAAGATGGTCGGCGCTGGAATCAAAGGCGCGGGCAGCGATCAGCGCCTCCAGATCTTCCCGCGTGACGGTGCTTTGCGTCAGCAATCCCACCAGGCCGCGCGCCACGTCATGATTGCGCACAGACCCTTTCGACGCCGCCTCGACGGTCTCGCGCCACCATTCCAGGCGGATGGCGCCCAGCATGGGCTCGCGCACCGTTTCGGCGATCCGCGCCACCTCGGCATGGAAGGCGTAAAGCGCCAGCAGCAGCGGACGCTTGGGCGCCGGCGCGAACAGGGCGGCGAAATAGCGATCGGGATCGGCGGCGCGCACCGAAGCGGCAAGGCGATTGGCTAAGGCGGCGTCCATCTAAAACAGAACCGCCGGCTCTCGCCGGCGGTTCCTGATTCCTTTTGGCGATTGGCTCAGTAAAGGTGCCCTGCCGCCACCATGCTGAACAGCATGGGAATCGACAGCAGCGTGTTGGTCCGCGAGAAGATCATCGCGGCCTTGCCGGCGGCGGCCTTGTCGGCGGCGGAAAGGTCAGGATATTTGCCGCCAATGTTCAGCGCCTTTTGCTGGTTGGGCCAGATCACAAACCAGACATTGAACCACATGATGGTGCCCAGCCACATGCCGATGCCGATGGCGAGATATTTCGGCACCATCGGCCAGCCTGCGGTGCCCTCGCTCAAGTCCAGCGTATAGGCCTCCACCAGATAGTGGTTGCGCAAGGCGAGCAGGATGCCGAAGACGATGGTGCCCATGGCGCCCCAGCGGAACCAGAACAGCGCGGCGGGCGCGATATAGCCGCTGACGCCTTTTTTCAGCTCGTCCGGCACCTTGGGCATGGTGGGGATCTGCACAAAATTGAAATACCAGAGCAGCCCGATCCACATCACGCCGCAAACCACGTGCAGCCAGCGCAGCACGAACAGTTCGAAGGCGATGCCGTCAAAGCCCTGGGTGGCGCAATAGACGCCCACCAACAGAATCGCCAGCACGAAGCTGGTGATCACCACATTGCGAAGATTGCCCAAAAAGGCAGCCATGGTCCCCTCCCTTGGATTCGAGGCGGGAACTCTAGCGCCGGAATGTTGCGCCCGCCAGCGAAAGCCGCAGGGCTAAATGGTGAGTTTGCGGGGCCGGGCTGTATTCAGCCAGGTGATCACGATCAGCCGCGTCACCATCACCGCCGTGAAGAAGGAGGTGATGATGCCCACGGCCAAAGTCACCGCGAAACCCTTGACCATGCCGGTGCCCAGCTGGAACAGGATCAGCGAGGCGATCAAGTGGGTCATGTTGGCGTCGATAATGGTCGCCATGGCGCGGCGAAAGCCCGTATCGATCGCCGCCAGCATGGTGCGGCCGTTGCGTTGTTCCTCACGGATGCGCTCATAGATCAGCACGTTGGCGTCCACCGCCATGCCCATAGTGAGCACGATGCCGGCGATGCCCGGCAGGGTCAGGGTGGCGCCGAAGGCTGTCAGCGCCGCCAGCAGCAGAATGACGTTCAGCGTGAGCGCAAGGTCGGCGAACAGGCCGAAAAGCCCGTAACGCAGGATCATGAACAGCGCCACCAGCGCCAACCCCGCGATCGTGGCATAGCGGCCCGCCTTGATGGAGTCCGCGCCCAGCTCGGCGCCGACGGTGCGCTCTTCCAAAGGTTTCAACGGCGCCGGCAATGCGCCGGCGCGCAGCAGGATCGCCATGTCGTTGGCTTGCTCGGTGGTGAAACTGCCGGTGATGTAGCCCGAGCCACCCAGGATCACGCTGTTGATCACCGGATCAGTGATCACCTGGTTGTCCAGCACAATGGCGAAGCGGTGGCCGACATGCTCCTTGGTGACGTCGCCGAACTGGCGCGCGCCCACGCTGTCCATCCGGAAATTCACGATCGGCTGGCCGGTCTGCTGGTCAAAGCCCTGGCTGGCGTCGACCAGACGGTCGCCCGCCACGCGCACCCGGCGCTCCACCACCACCTTGCGCGGCGGCACGTTCTTGTTGCGCTCGTTCAGCACCGGCAGGATCTCGTCGCCGATCGGCGGCACGCTGGCATTGGGATCGGCCTGTTCGTCCACCAGCCGGAAGGTCATCTTGGCGGTCTTGCCCAACAGGGCCTTCAACCGCGTGGGATCCTGCAAGCCCGGCACCTGCACCAGGATGCGGTCCTCGCCGGAGCGCTCGATGGTGGGCTCGCGGGTGCCCAATTCGTCGATGCGGCGGCGCACCACTTCGATGGACTGGTCCATCACCTGCTGGCGGGTCAGGGTCTTGAAGGCATCGGCCATGCGCAAGGTGAAGACCCCGCCTGCACCTTCCGTCATGTCATATTGCTTGCCACCCACCGACAGGACAGAGCCGGTCATGTTGGGATTGAGGCTTTGCAACAAGGTCCGCGATTCCTCCAACCGGGCCGCGTCGGTGATCTTGACCGTCACGGTGTCGCCACGGGCGTTGATGTCGGTGAAGGGAATGCGCGCCTTGCGCAAACCGGCGCGGATGTCGCCCAACAGGGATTCGGCGCGGTCGCGCGTCACCTGGTCGAAATCCACGCCCAGCAGCAGATAGGACCCACCTTGCAGGTCAAGGCCGAGATTGACCGCGCTGGAGGGCAGGAATTTCGGCATCCTGGCGCGCACCTCCGGCGACAAGGCATTGGGCAGCGCGAGCAGGATACCGCCCACCAAGATGATGAGGGTCAGAAGACGCGTCCAGAGCGAGACTTGCAGCACGGACTATTCCTTGGCGTCGGCGTTTTTGGCGCGCACGTCGGACAGCGTGGCTTTCAGCACCCGGACCTGAACATTGTCGGCGATCTCCACCAGGATTTCCGGATCGTCGGTGGCCGAGGCCTTGACGATCTTGCCCAGGATGCCGCCCGAGGTCACCACTGTGTCGCCGCGGCGCAGATTGTCGACCATCTGGCGCAGCTGCTTCTGGCGCTGGCTTTGCGGCCGCCACAGAAGAAAGTAGAAGATCGCGATCATCGGCAGCGCGAGAGTCAGCGTCTGGAACATCGGATCGTTCATATTCATATTGCGGGGACTTTCTGGGGGAATGCGGGCGGACTATAGCGGGCCGGCCCTCCTTTGCAACCGTGGTAAATCAAGGGGTTAGCATGGCAGATGCGAACAAACAGCGCGCTTTGGACGATGCCGTCCTGCTGACGCGCATCGCCGATGCGCTGGACCGGCTGGCGCCGCCGCCCATCGCCAGCGCCCTGCCCGATGGCGACGCCTTTGTCTGGGAGCCCACCCTGAAGATTGGAAGTGGGGGCGGACTGGTGGCCGTGCCCCATGTCGCCCATGTCGATCTTACCCTGCTCAAGGGCGTGGAGAACCAGCGCGATACCCTGTTCGCCAACACCAGGCATTTCGCGCAAGGCCTGCCGGCCAACAACGCGCTGCTGTGGGGCGCGCGCGGCATGGGCAAGTCCAGCCTGGTCAAGGCAGTGCATGAGGAGATCAACCGCACGCGCAAAGGCCATGACCGGCTTGTGCTGATCGAGATTCACCGCGAGGACATCGACACCCTGCCCGCTTTGTTGCGCATCCTGCGCACAAGCCCGCGCCGGGTGATCCTATTCTGCGACGATCTCTCCTTCGACAAGGACGATACCAGCTACAAATCGCTCAAGGCGGCCCTGGAAGGCGGCATCGAAGGGCGGCCCGCCAACACGATCTTCTATGCCACCTCCAACCGGCGGCACCTGATGCCGCGCGACTTGGTGGACAACGAACGCGGCACCGCTATCAATCCCGGCGAAGCGGTGGAGGAGAAAGTTTCCCTATCAGACCGCTTCGGCCTTTGGCTGGGCTTCCATCATTGCGGCCAGGACGAATATCTCGCCATGATCGAAGGCTATGCCAAATTCCATCATTTGAAGATCGGCGCCGATGAGCTGCGCAAGCGGGCGCTGGCCTGGTCGATGGGACGCGGTGGGCGTTCCGGGCGCGTGGCGTGGCAGTTCATACAGGACTTGGCAGGCGAGTTGGGGCAGAGGCTCGACTAGAAGCCCGACGCATTGCTCGCCGTTGCCGACGCCAGATAGCCATGCGGATTGAGCGGCGTGGTGGCCGAGCGTATCTCGAAATGCAGTTGCGGCTTGTCGACATCGCCGGTCTGGCCGACATAACCGATCACCTGGCCGCGCGCCACGAAATCGCCCCGCGCCACGATCAGC
>Ga0268266_10005905_pt1 | contig 11327 bp, 7 predicted proteins | sample KBSS13metaG_FD_190356 | JGI IMG/M metagenome (GOLD analysis project Ga0268266, IMG submission 190356) | Switchgrass rhizosphere microbial communities from Kellogg Biological Station, Michigan, USA - KBS S1-3 metaG (SPAdes) (version 2) | ecosystem: Host-associated > Plants > Roots > Rhizosphere >... | reverse complement strand
GCGCCCCGGGTTCGATCCTTTCCCGATTCGCGATCTCGGAATTCACGTTTTCTGCATGTCACGCCCGCTGCTCGAAGCCGTTACCCGACGACGCGTTCAGCAGACCCCAAACATCGACATCTGCGTGCGCTCCCGCGTGACCGGGCTTGTCGCGTCGCGTGATGCAAAGCGGATCGAGGCGGTCCGTTACGACAGCGAAGATGGGCCTGTGACCCTGGAAGCCGACCTGGTTGTTGAAGCCTCAGGCCGCTGCGGCCTGACGCTGCAGATGCTCGAAGAGCTTTCTCTTGAGAGGCCCGAAGAAACCGAAATCGGCATGGACCAGGCTTATGCGAGCACCATCGTCGAGCGGCCGATCGATCACAATGCCGACTGGCTCGGCAATATCATCCTGCCGTCCGCACCCGCCAGTAGCCGCGGAGCGTTCCTGTTTCCGATCGAGAAGCAGCGATGGCTGCTTTCCGTCGGAGGCAATCATGGCGATGCGCCTCCGGGCGACCGCGCGGGATTCATGGATTTCGTCAGGAGCCTGCGCACCCCGACAATCTATGACGCGGTCAGGGACGCCCGACCGCTGACGGATATCGTCCGCTACAAGCTGCCTTGCAGCACGCGGCGACACTTCGAGCGTCTTGCGTCTTTCCCGGCGGGTCTGCTCGTCACAGGCGACGCGCTTTGCCGCTTTAATCCGGTCTTCGGCCAGGGCATGAGCGTGGCAGCACAGGAAGCTGTGATCCTGGGCCGGTTGTTGGCGGAAGGTGTCCCCATGGAGCGCCTGGCGCATGATTTCTTCGCTGCCATTCAGGACACCATCGCGACGCCGTGGGGCGTTGCCGTCAGTGATTTCGTCTATCCAGCCACGCGTGGCGCTCGGCCCGCCGACCTCGCCCAGCGCCTGCAATATGGTGTAGCCTTGACCAAGCTCGCCGCGCAGGACCCCGAGGTGCACCGGCTGACGGCGGAAGTCTCGCAGCTACTTAAACCGCAGGCCGCGCTGCGCGAACCGGCGCTTGCGGCGCGCGTGGTGTCGCTGATGTGACGGGGGATGTGGGGGAGGCGACGGTGCACTTTGTTACTGTCCAAAACGGAGCGATCGAGCTCAATGTGGCGGTCAGCGGCTCGGGCCCGCTGATCGTCTGCGTGCATGGATTCCCGGAGCTTTGGTACTCCTGGCGGCACCAGATGGCGCACTTCGCGGCACGGGGTTTTCGGGTAGCCGCGCTCGACGTGCGCGGCTACGGACGAAGCTCGAAGCCAAAAGAAATCTCGGCCTATACGCTGCGTCATCTCGCGTCTGATGTCGTTGCCGTGATCGATCATATGGGAGATGGCCCGGCCGTCCTGTTCGGCCACGACTGGGGCGCGCCCATCGTGTGGCATACGGCACTGCTTCATCCCGACAGGATCAGGTCGGTAGCCGGTCTGAGCGTGCCGTTCCGTCCGCGCGGACCAGCGCCCTTCATCGAACTGGCCCGATCCATCTACAAGGGGCGGTTTTTCTACCAGATCTACTTCCAGCAAGAGGGCGTCGCGGAGGCGGAGCTGGAAGCGGACACCGCAAGTGCCCTGCGCAAATTGTATTTCGCGCTGTCCGGGGCGGCGCCACATAACAAGTGGCTCGAGCCGAAACCGCCGGAGGCGAGACTGCTGGATGGGCTTATCGATCCGCAACCCTTTCCGGACTGGATGAGCGAGAGCGATCTGGCCATCTATGCCGATGCGTTTCGGGCCGGCGGCTTTCGCGGCCCGCTCAACCGATACCGCGCGCAGACCCTCGACTTCGCCGATCTGGCCGAATTGGGCGGACGCAGCATTACGCAGCCATCGGCTTTCATCGCCGGCGAGCGCGATCCCGTGCGTGCCTTCGTTCCGGGAGTAGACCTTTACGCCGACCCCGGAATCGCCTGCTCCGATTTCCGCGGCTCCACCATCATTCCGGGTATCGGACATTGGGTGCAGCAGGAAGCGCCCAACGAGACCAACGCGGCGCTCGAAGCGTTCGTGCGGCGGCTATAGCGCAGCAGAGCGTCACGGCAGGCTTCGCTTCCAGTAACCGGTGCCGAGTTTGCCGGTGATCACCGCTGCCGCGTCGCGGATTTCGTAGGAGCCGCCATCGTCGTAACCGGTGAGCCCCCTGTTCGCGTGGATCGACCAGTGGCCGTTGACGGCGGCGATCGTGCCTTCATGCGCCGGCGCTGCGCGCGGTCCTTCGGCGCGGAATTTGTAAGTGCCGTCACCCATGATGCGCCAGATCCAGCGCGACATCCCGCGATCACTCGGCACCATGATCTCCCAGGTCCCGACCAGCGCCGGATCGATTGCCAGAGAAGAAGGCGCGGGTGCCACCCTCGATGGTGCACTCGCATCCACCGGCGTAGCATTCGCCTGGTTTGCGGCCATCTGGTCGGCTGACGACGGCTGGCCCGCAAGATAGATCGCCTTGCGCGAAAGCGAGCCGTAGACGAAGGGCTGCTGTTCGTTCCTGGTCACCTCCATAACGTCGTCGCGGACGTTGCGAAGCATGAAGGTGACCTCAACCCCCGGCGTTTCGATATTGTGCAGGAGCGCCGCGGTAAACGGGCTGTTTCGCCCGTCCCCGTCGAGAGCGGTAGTGCCGTCTCGAGCGGCATAAGCGACCAGCACGTTGCCGACCGGCTCGATACGGCCGAGACCGCCGCCGATTACCGCGCGCAGGGCCAGCGACCGGGACATCTTCGCAACGAATGGATTGTTGCGGCAGGCGTCGAGTACAACAAGGCCGAGGCTCGTGGTGTTCGACACCTGCAAAATCACGCTGCGGAGGCTGACGGCTTCGTTCGCTGCGTCGGTGTCCTTCTTCAATTCCGCATCAACCGGGATCAACCAGTTTTCGCCGCTGATTTCCATGCCGTGGCCGGCAAAGAATACCGCCGCCATATCGGCGCCCGCCGCGTCGCGCCCGAACGCGATAAGGCCTCGCCGCATCTGGTCAAAGGAGGCGTTGGTGACAAGGGTCACGGCGAAGCCGAGACGCGTTAGCGCCGCGGCGATATCAGCTCCGTCATTAGCTGGATTGGGCAGCGTCGGCACGTTCCTGTAGGTGCTGTTGCCGATCACCAACGCCACGCGCTTGCCGTCAGCCAAGCCGGGCGGGACAGCGAGGCCGGCAAGCGCCGCGACAACGCCCAATCCCAGAATAAATCCGCGTCGGTCCATGGTGGCCCCGGTTCGCACCTAGTGGCATCATTTTCTACAGCAACCGCAGCGAAGCAGCTACGGGATTGGCCGCTGCAACGCATGAAAACCCGATGGGCGAATGTCTCCCACGGGTCAAATTCGGGAGTGCCGCCGATGGCCTGATCCGATGCTTCCAGTCATTAGGCCTCATTCCAGCCGCCGCCGATTGCCGCGCCAGGTTTGGCGTCTTGTTACGATCGAGCAACACTATATATAATCGGCCCCTTTCGTTGGAGGGCCTGCCATGCCACAAACCTCGAGTTCGCGCACCGAACGGTTCAAGCAGGGAAAGGCGCTTCGCCACACCACACCGCGTGAAGCGCATGCGGACCTGAAGGGATCGTTTTCGCGCAATGCCGTTGCGCTCCTCGCCGAGAGCGATCGGGATCGGGTCCCGGAGCTCGTCCCGGAACGCTACGCGCGGATGTCGCTCAACCCGTTCGCATTCCTGCGCGGGGCCGCCGCCGTCATGGCGGCAGATCTTGCCGCCCAGCCGATGGCTGGAATTCCGGTGCAGGCGGGCGGCGACAGCCATTTGATGAACTTCGGCGCCTTCGTCACGCCCGAGAATAACATCCTTTTCGACGTCAACGATTTCGACGAGACGCTTCCCGATGTGGATTTCACCGTCGACCTCAAGCGTCTTGCAGCCAGCGTCGCGGTCGCGGCGCTGGGCTCAGGCGCACCGAAAAAGCAGGCCCGGGCTTTGGCGGCTGCGACCGTCAAAGCCTATCGGTCGCATATGGCCGCACTGGCAAAGCTCTCTCCACTGGAGATATGGCACAGCCGGATCGACCTCGAACACGAGATCGACCAGATCGGCAACGCGAGCCTGCGACGCAGATTGGTCGGCGTGATCGCCAAGGCGCGTGGTGAGGGCCTGTCAAAGGATGACAATTTCCCGCATCTCGTCAGTGGCGACGATCCGAGGATCGTCGACAAGCCACCGACCATCTTCCATCTGGATCCCAAAGCCGATGCGCGACACAGGCTTGGCGTCCAACAACTGCTCGCCGCGTATCGCAAGGGCCTCAATCCGGATCGACTGAAACTACTCGATCGCTTCACGTTGAAGGATCTGGCATTCAAGGCGGTAGGCGTCGGTTCAGTCGGGACCTTCTGCTGCGTGGGCCTGTTCTTGACCAGCGACAACGAACCGCTGTTCCTTCAGGTCAAGCAAGCGCAGAATTCCGTGCTGGAGCGTCTTGGTGGCAAGCTTGGGTACAAGGGGCACCAGGGCCGCCGCGTTGTACATGGCCAGCAGATGATGCAGGCCGCCAGCGATATCTTCCTCGGCTACACGCAGGATGAGGACTCCGGACGCCAGTTCTACGTCAGGACCCTGAAGAACCGCAGGCTGGGCGGCGTCAGCGAAATCACCGAAGGGGCAGCATTCCCGGATTACGCCCGGCTATGCGGCCGCACCCTCGCACGCGCCCACGCGCGATCAGGCGATCCCGCCGCGATTACCGGCTACTCCGGCAAGAGCGAGGTGCTCGACGATGCGATCGCTTCCTTTGCGATGGCCTATGCCAAACAAACCATCCTCGATCACGCCGCTCTTGTGAAGGCAAAGGACCCGGCGACATCGGCCAGGACGATCACGGCCAGGCCCGCAAAGGCTGCCTAGAGCATGATCCGGAAAAGTGCGAAGCGGTTTTCCGAAAAGATCATGCTCAAACAAAGAGAGATGAGATCATGATGCGATTCTACCAAATCGCATCATGATCTAGATGGCAAGCGGGCGGTAGTTGAACGCCGCCGTTTTCGGCGTTACTTCCGCACGATCGAGCCGGCGCGGCCGACCAGCCGCGCCAGTTGCTTGAAGCGGCTGCCGACGCGGTCGGCGACGAGATCGACCATGCGGTGTTCGAACACCAGCATCAGCTTGCGGCCGCGGGATCGGAAGTGCGTCGCCGGCAGAACGCCGGTGCGCGCCGCCGAAATCAGATGCGCGACGCGGAACGCGGCGCCGAGAAGGCGGGCGCGTTCATCCATCGCCGGCGGCACCAGTTCGCGGATCCGCGTCGGCGGCTCGTTTTCTTCGCTAAGGCCTGCGTAGCGGTAAAACACCGACAGCGCGACAAAGGCGCGGCCCTGGTGGCTGATCGAACCGAAATTGCCGTTGGTGATCAGGCTCAGCGTTTCCTCGCCGCGATGATCGGGATGAACGCGCCAGCCGATGTCGGAGAGCAGGCAGGCGGCGTGGCGCAGGCGGCGGTCTTCCGCGGTTTCGCGCAGCCTCACGACTCGCACCAGCCGATCGGTCCATGCGACCAGTTCCTCGGCGTGGCGCGCGGAGCGTGACAGCAGCCCGTTCAGGGTTTGGGCGGCGCAGATGAAGCCGTCCTTGGCGCGTTCGTGCTGCGGCAGCATCTCGTAGAGCAGGCCTTCGCGGACGCCGAAGGTCGAGAACACGATCGTCCTGGGGCGGCCGACACGGATGATGTATTCAAGCACCAGCGCCGCATAGGTCAGGAGCGGACGTCGCGCGTCGGCGACCACTTCGATATCGGCGAGCATGTTGGCGGCTGCCAGCCGGCGCAGGCGCCGCGCAAAATCCAGTGCGTCGGCTGCCGGTAACTCATAGCCGTGCATCACCCGCAGCGGATAGCCGCTCTGGACGATGTGGATGCGCGCCAGCGCGCGCCAGGTGCCGCCGACCGCGTAGAAGGTGCGGCCCTGGGCGGCCTTGAGCTGGGCCACGTTGGACAGATCGTTGCTGACGATGCGTTCGGCGCGCTTCAGTGATTTGTCCGACAGGTCCTGCAGCGCCAGACTTCCGAGCGGCAGCGTGACGCCGCTGCTGACGCGGTTGCCATGCACGTCGATCAGTTCGAGCGAACCGCCGCCGAGATCGCCAACGATGCCGTCAGGATTGTGGATGCCGGAGACGACACCGAGCGCGGAAAGTTTTGCCTCGCGCGGCCCCGACAGGATTTCAATGCTGGCGCCGCAGATGCGCTCGGCCTTGGCGATGAAGTCGGGGCCGTTCTTGGCGTCGCGGCAGGCGGCAGTGGCGATGGCGAAGACGCGCCCGACCTGCTGGATGCGGCACAGCGCCCGGAATCGCCGCAGCGCCGTCAGCGCCCTGGCAACCGCATCCTCGGCCAAAAGACCCGTGCTCTGCACCTCGCGGCCGAGTCCGCACAGCGCCTTCTCGTTGAAGATGGTGACGAGACTGCGCGCCATCGTCTCATAGACGACGAGACGAACCGAGTTCGAACCGATGTCGATGACGGCGACGCTGGAAGCGCGCTTGCGCGGTCGCTTCACAGCCACGGTCCCTTATGGCGATTGCAGGCGCTCGTTACGGCGCGTGAGGCGGCGTGGCGAAGATTCCTTGAGAGACTTTCCACGGCCTGACAGACTCGGATTCGTCATGAAATAGTTGTGCAGATTGAACGGCTCTTCGCCTTTCGCGGCCTTCATACGCGTTGACGACCCGTCGGGCAACAGCTGCCAGCTCTGCTCGGTATCCTTCAGGTTCGCGACCATGATCTGCTCGAGAACCTGCTGATGTACCGTGGGATTTTGCAGCGGACAGAGCACTTCGACGCGGCGGTCGAGGTTCCGCGGCATCATGTCGGCGGACGAGATATACACAGCCGCTTTCGCGCCGGGCAGGCCTTGCCCCATACCAAAGCAGTAGATTCGGCCGTGCTCGAGGAAGCGGCCGATGATCGATTTGACTCGGATGTTCTCGGAAAATCCGGGAATGCCCGGCCGCAGGCAGCAGATGCCGCGCACCACCAGCTCGATCGACACGCCGGCCTGCGAGGCCTCGTACAGCGCGTCGATGACATCGGGATCGACCAGCGAGTTCATCTTCATCCAGATCGCTCCCGGCTTGCCGTGCCGGGCGTGATTGGTCTCGCCTTTGATATGTTCGATGATGCGCTTGCGCAGCGTCAGCGGCGACACCGCCATCCGTTCGATGTCGCTCGGTTCGGCATAGCCGGTGATGTAGTTGAACACCCGCGCCGCATCGCGGCCGATGATCGGGTCCGAGGTGAAGTAGGACAGGTCGGTGTAGATGCGCGCGGTGACCGGATGATAATTGCCGGTGCCGGTATGCACATAGGTCGTGAGGTTACCGCCCTCGCGCCGCACCACCATCGATAGCTTGGCGTGGGTCTTCAGTTCAAGGAAGCCGTACACGACCTGCACGCCGGCGCGTTCGAGGTCGCGCGCCCAGCGGATGTTGGCTTCCTCGTCGAACCGCGCCTTCAGCTCGATCAGCGCGGTCACCGATTTGCCGGCCTCGGCTGCTTCGGCAAGGGTGCGCACGATCGGCGAATTGTTCGAGGTGCGGTACAGCGTCTGCTTGATGGCGACGACGTCAGGATCGCGGGCGGCCTGCTGCAGGAACTGCACGACCACGTCGAAGGATTCGTACGGATGATGGACGATCAGGTCCTTTTGCCGGATCGCCGCGAAGATGTCGCCGCCATGGTCGCGCACCCGTTCGGGATGGCGCGGCACATAGGGCGTGAATTCGAGGTCGGGCCGGTCGAGCCGCGTGAGCTGCGAGAGTTCGTTCATCGCCAGCACGCCGTCGACCAGGAACACCTCGTCGTCGGCGGCGGAAAGCGCCTGCTGCACGAAGGTGCGCAGCTCTTCAGGCATCTTGGCTTCCATCTCCAGCCGGATCACCGAGCCCCGCCGCCGCCGCTTCAGCGCGCTCTCGAACAGGCGCACCAGATCTTCCGCCTCTTCCTCGATTTCGAGTTCGGAATCCCTGATGATGCGGAATGCGCCCTGGCCCTTGACGGTGTAGCCGGGGAACAGGCGGCCGATGAACAGGCCGGTGGCCTGTTCGAGCGGGATCAGATGCACCGCGCCATCCTTGGTTTGGGGCATCCGGACGAACCGGTCGATCTTGCCGGGCATGCGGATCAGGGCATTCATCGGCTTGCCGTCCGCGACGCGAGCCAACTGCAGCGCGATGGTGAAGCCGAGGCTCGGGATGAACGGGAAGGGGTGCGCCGGATCGATGGCAAGCGGCGTCAGCAGCGGGAAGATGTTGCGGAGGAAATGATCCTCGAGCCAGCTCCGCTCCGCCTTGGTGAAGTCGTGGCCGTCGACCAGCATGATGCCGGCATCCGACAGGTTGCTGCGCAGGTCGCGCCAGATCGCCTGCTGGTCGGAGGCGAGTTCCGAGACGGTCTTGTTGATGAGCACGAGCTGCTCGGACGGTGTCATGCCGTCGGGGCTGCGTTCGGCGATGCCTTCGCGGACCTGTGCCTTGATACCGGCGACGCGGACCATGAAGAACTCATCAAGGTTATTGGCGGAAATCGACAGGAACCGCACCCGTTCCAGCACGGGATGGCCGGGATTGACCGATTCCTCGAGCACCCGACGGTTGAAATGCAGCCAGGACAGTTCCCGATTGATGAATCGTTCCGGGCTCGTGGCAATAGAGGGTAGAGCCTCGGTAATCGGCTCTTTTTCTTTTATTTCAATAACTTGCGCCGATTCCATAAGACTTTGATCCATCTCGGGAGAGGTGTGGGGCCAGTTTAAGGGGATGCGCCTCGCAGCATGTGATACGCCGATGACGTTTCAATGACATTGATGTTCCGTCCACAGCAGCCGTCAAGGCGGCAGGAAGCAGCACGCGCCTCGCCGGTCAGGCGCTGCGCAGCAGTTCCGCGGCCAAGGCCCGGGTCACCGGCCGGCCGAGCCGCAGGGCCTCGGCATCCAGAAGGTCGACCGCCTGGCGAGCGGCGGCATAGGAGCGCTCGATCCGGGTGGCGAGGTAGCTCACGACCGTCTCGTCGATACTCAATTGGCGGTCCGCGCAGAATTTGACGATCAGGCCGCGAAACAGCAAATCATCGGGCGGCGATAGCGACACCACAGGAGCGGCGCGTAGCCGCGACCTGAGATCGCGCAGTTCGACCTCGAACGCGACAGGCGGAACACGCCCCGTGATCAGGACGAAAGCTCCGTCCTCGCGTGCCAGGTTCAGGAGGTGAAACATCGCGCGTTCGTCGAAGCCGCCCGGCTTGAGGTCTTCGACCACCAGTGCCCCGGTGGCGAGCGCGCCGGGGACGGCAGCCGGGTCAAGCGCGTGCGCCGATGTCACGCGCGCGCCGGCCTGTTCGGCCCAGATCGCGGCGAGATGGCTCTTGCCGGCGCCCTCCGGTCCCACCAGCAGCATGATGCGGTTCGGCCAATCCGGCCAGCTTTCGATCAGCGAGAGCGCGGCTTCATTGGCCGGCCCTTCGAGGAAATTGTCGCGGGTCAGGCTCTCCGCATGCGGCAGCGCAAATGCAAGCTGACGAGGTTGAACGCGGACTGCCACGCAGGTCTCCAGGCCGGGATTCTCAGGCCAATACATGATCTGGCGCTAGCGCGCTTCGATCGTACTCATGTGCCGCACCCACTCGACGAGATAGAGCGAGACGGAAACCAAAGTAAAGACCGTAACAAAACCCATCAGGATCACGTCATACGGCGCCGGTCTGAAATTGAAACCGAGCGAGGCCAGCACCAGCGCCGCGAACGCCACCTGCGCCACCGTGTTCAGCTTCGACACCATCAGCGGTTTCATCGGAATCGGCTTGTCGAACAGCCATGACACGATCACGGCCGTGACGATCATGATGTCGCGCGACACCACGAGGATGACGATCCAGCGCGGAACCGCGCCCCAGATTCCGAGCGCGACATAGATCGAGACCAGCAGCGCCTTGTCCGCGAGCGGATCGAGCAGGGCGCCCAGTTCGCTCTGCATGTTGAAGCGCTTGGCCAGAAAGCCGTCGACGGCGTCGCTGACGCCGGCAATGACGAAGATGGCGAACGCAATCTCCATCTGGCTGGAAACGATCGCCCAGACGATGACGGGCACCAGAATGATGCGGCCCAGCGTAATGATATTCGGAATGCTCAACTCGGTCGCTTCCCGGCTCCCGGCCTCAATCCGGCCCCTGGCGGGTTCTGCCGGTCCTTATCTACATAGTATATGCGCCAAGCGCTTGCGAGCCATTGCAGGATCGCGGAATTCCTCGTAACCAGCCGTCATCATACTGGAATTTGGGCATGAACGACCGCAAAAACGGGCTCACTTACGCGGATTCGGGCGTCGATATCGATGCGGGCAACCGTCTGGTCGACCTCATAAAGCCGATGGTCCGCGCCACCGCCCGGGCGGGCGCGGACGCCGAAATCGGCGGATTCGGTGGCCTGTTCGACCTCAAGGCGGCGGGTTTCAAGGACCCCGTCCTGGTGGCGGCGACCGATGGCGTCGGGACCAAGGTCATGATCGCCATCGAGACCGGCCTGCATGGCGGCATCGGCATTGACCTGGTGGCGATGTCGGTCAACGACCTCGTGGTACAGGGCGCGGAACCGCTGTTCTTTCTCGACTATTTTGCCTGCGGCAAACTCGACCCCGAAGCAACGGCGGCGATCGTGGCCGGCATTGCCGAAGGCTGCAGGGAATCCGGCTGTGCCCTGATCGGTGGCGAGACCGCGGAGATGCCCGGGCTCTACAAGGACGGCGACTACGATCTCGGGGGTTTTGCGGTGGGAGCCGCCGAGCGCGGCACGCTGCTGCCGAGCGGAGATATCGCCGTGGGCGACGCCGTGATCGGATTGGCCTCGTCGGGCGTTCATTCCAATGGCTTCTCGCTCGTCCGCAAGATCGTGGAAAATTCCGGTCTCGGCTTCGATGCGCCGGCGCCGTTCTCGCCGGTCATGACGCTGGGCGGCGCGCTGCTGGCGCCGACGCGGCTCTATGTAAAATCCTGCCTGCGCGCGATCCGCGAGACCGGGGCGGTCAAGGGACTGGCGCACATCACCGGCGGCGGCTTCACCGACAATATTCCGCGCGTGCTGCCAAAGCATCTCGGCGTCGGCATCGATCTGGCGCGGCTGCCGGTGCTGCCGGTGTTCAAGTGGCTGGCGGTGCAGGGCGGCATCGCCGAACTCGAATTATTGCGCACCTTCAACTGCGGCATCGGCATGATCGCCATCGTCAAGCCGGATGCGATCGAGCAGGTGACGGAAGTTTTGACCGACAGCGGCGAGACCGTCGTCCTGCTCGGCGAAGTGATCCCGGCGGCGGGTGAACATCGCGTGGTCTACAACGGTCATCTCGA
>Ga0268266_10005904_pt1 | contig 11330 bp, 10 predicted proteins | sample KBSS13metaG_FD_190356 | JGI IMG/M metagenome (GOLD analysis project Ga0268266, IMG submission 190356) | Switchgrass rhizosphere microbial communities from Kellogg Biological Station, Michigan, USA - KBS S1-3 metaG (SPAdes) (version 2) | ecosystem: Host-associated > Plants > Roots > Rhizosphere... | reverse complement strand
CCGGCTGCCACTTCTTCATCTCGTCGCGCAGCAGGGTCTTCTGGAACAGCTTCTCCTTCAGCCACAGCGGCATGGCCATGCGGAACGAGTTGAAGCCGCGCGGCGCGAAGGCGAGGTAGGTCTCGAGCAGGCGCTCGAACTTCAGGAACGGCTTGTCGTAGAAGGCGACATAATCGACATCGGCCAGCTTGATGCCGGCCTCGTCGAGGCAATATTGCACCGCCTTCTCGGGGAAGCCCGAATCGTGCTTCTTGCGCGTGAAGCGCTCTTCCTGCGCCGCACCGACGAGCTTGCCATCCTCGATCAGCGCCGCGGCGCTGTCGTGATAGAAAGCCGAGATTCCGAGTACCCGCATGAGAGCACGCTCCCGCGGTTCGCTAGAACAGCGTGTAGATGAACGGCGCGATCGCCGAGCCCTTGGTCAGCACGATCAGGCCGCCGAAGATCACCATCATGATCATGATCGGCAGCAGCCAGAACTTCTTGCGCTCCCGCATGAACGCCCAAAGTTCGACGAGGATGGAACCCATTTTCTCCCTCTCGGATCAGAACTGATTTTTCATCGATTGCGGCGGCGGTCCCGGCGGAGCGCGATCGATCCAGTAGGTCTTGGCGCTGCGGTCCATCTTTGTCCGCAGGAAATCCTTGCCGAAGGCCCGCATGACCAGGCCGATCGGCGTGATGGTCACGAAGAACAGCAGGCCCAGCACCAGCGGATTCATCACCTTGTAGAGCAGCAGGCCGAACTTCAGCCAAAGCCGGTTCAGCGGTCCCAGGATCTGTGGACAGGTATAGGCGACGATCAGGAACGCCACCGCGATCGGCAGCAGATAGTGCCAGCCGGTGTGGCCGCGCCACCACGACAGGGCGCTCACCAGGGCAAAGAAGCCGGCGAACACCTGACCAAATCCACGGTCGGAGCCCGCCTTGACGTGCTCCTCCCGCGAGAAATCTTCATGAAGCTGACTGGTCGCCATGTACGGTGCGGCCGGATCCTATGTTGGGGCCCTTAAGTCCCTGATCGCAAACGCCAAGTCAATCGGCGTGCGGGGATACTTCGCGGGCTTTTGCCGCGGCCACGGCCTGCGCGAGCAGGGCAGTCAGGGTAAGGCGCCACACCGCGGTCGCCCGCTCGAGGCTGAGCCCGTCGCGACGGCGCAGAACGATCCAGGCGTCGAGCGACAAGGCCGCCCCGATGGCATCGGCCAACTGCTCGCGCTCCTGCTCGCTCAGGGAAGCGAACTCGGGCGCGAAGACCTCCAGGGTCGCCTCGCGCAACTCGTTGCGCGCCGTCTGGCTCCGCTCGATCAGCGCCGGGTGGTCGACGAACTGGCCGGCTGCAACCCGCAGCGGGACGACCTTGTCGAACAGCTCGGCGAACGCCGCCACGATGCTCTCGATGCGTGCCGACAGGGGCCGGTTGGACGACGGCATCTCCGGCACGACGATGTCGGCGCGGATGCTGTCCGTTACAGTAACGAAAAGTGACTCGACGTCATGGAAGTGCTGGAAGACCGACCGCACCGAGACATCGGCCCGCCGCGCCACGCCGACGACCGTCGGGGCGACACTGGTTTCGGCGATCATGATCTTCGCCGCCTCGATGATCTTGCGGCGAGTCTCAGCCGCCCGCCGATTGCGCCCGTCCGTCCGGACCATGTTCCCTGCCTCTGTCGCCACGGCGTCGCCGCGCGGCATAACCGCTAATTCCGTCATTTCCGCTTCCTGATCGGTGGAGGCGAACGGTAGTCAAAGACCCAGCCCGTCGCCTATGTGAGGGCGTCAGATAAGCGCCGACTGCGGCGGGAACAAGGTAAAGACGGTCGCACCATGCTGAATACGAGCCATGCACAGCCTCCCCTCGCCGTCCTGTGGGACTTCGGTGGCGTCATCCTGTCGAGCCCGTTCGAGGCCTTCCGGCTGTATGAACGTGCAGCAGGTCTTCCCGAAGATTTCATCCGCATGCTGAATGCACGCAATCCGGATACGAATGCGTGGGCTAAAATGGAACGAAGCGAGGTATCGCTGGCCGAGTTCGTATCCTTGTTCGAAGCGGAAGCCGAGGGACAGGGCCACAAACTGGACGGGTGGCGCGTCCTGAAGGCGATCAGCGGCGACATTCGGCCGCAGATGGTGGAGGCATTGCGGCGCTGCAAGGCCGCTTTCCGGGTCGCCTGCATCACCAACAACATGAAGACCGGCGAGGGCCCCGGCATGGCGCGCAGTCCCGAAAAGGCCACAGCCGTCGCGGAAGTGATGACCCTGTTCGAGCATGTCGTCGAATCGAGCAAGGTCGGCTTCCGCAAGCCCGATCCCCGCATCTACATGCACGCTTGCGAGCTGATCGGCGTACCGCCCGAGCGTTGCGTCTATCTGGACGATCTCGGTATCAATCTGAAACCCGCCCGGGCGCTGGGCATGCGCACCATCAAGGTCGGCGATCCCGACGTGGCGATCGCCGAGCTCGAGGCGATCGTCGGAATTCCTCTCAAGGGGTAGCGACCATTGTCATCCCGAGCGAAGCGAGGGACCCTTACCGGAATCATAAAGGTCCCTCGCTGACGCTCGGGATGACAAAAAAGGAGGGACGCATGAGCTGGCAGAACGAGGTCGACGAGCTGCGCCGTCGCGAGGAGATGGCGCGGCGCATGGGCGGACCGGACAAGATCAAGCGCCAGCGCGACGGCGGGAAGCTGACGGTCCGCGAGCGAATCGACCGTCTGCTCGACAAGGACTCGTTCCACGAGATCGGCGCCATCGCCGGCAAGGCCGAGTACGACGCCAACGGCGTCCTCACCGACTTCACGGCCTCGAACTTCGTGATGGGCCGCGGCCGCATCGATGGACGCCCGGTCGCGGTCGGCGGCGACGACTTCACGGTGCGCGGCGGCGCGGCCGACGCCTCGATCTGGGAAAAGCAGGAGATCTCCGAGCAGATGGCGGGCGAGCTCGGCATCCCGATGGTGCGACTGGTCGACGGCACCGGCGGCGGCGGCTCGGTGAAGACCTACGAGACCACCGGCTACACCTACGTGCCGCGCAATCCGGCGTGGGAGCACGTCGTCGACAACCTGGCGCGTGTGCCCGTCGTGGCGCTCGGCCTCGGCTCGGTCGCCGGTCTCGGCGCGGCGCGCCTCGTGACCGCGCATTATTCGCTGATGGTGACCGGCATCTCGCAGATGTTCGTCGCCGGCCCGCCGGTCGTGGCGCGGCTCGGCGAGAAGGTCACCAAAGAGGAGCTCGGCGGCACCGAGATCCATGCCCGCAACGGCGCGGTCGACGACGAGGTCGAGAGCGAGGACGAGGCATTTGCCCGCACGCGGCGCTTCCTCTCCTACCTGCCGTCGTCGGTCGACGGCGTGGCGGACCGTCAGCCGACCAACGACGATCCCAACCGGCGCGAGGCGTGGCTGATCGAGGCGATCCCGCGCGACCGCCGCAAGGTCTATCGCATCCGGCCGATCGTCGAGGCCTGCATCGATCGCGGCTCGTTCTTCGAGATCGGCAGGATGTGGGGCCGCTCGGTCGTCACCGGCCTCGCCCGGGTCGACGGCTGGCCGGTCGCCGTGCTGGCGAGCGATCCCTTCTTCTATGGCGGCGGCTGGACGACCGATGCGAGCCACAAGGTCACGCGCTTCGTCGACTTCGCCGAGACCTTCCACCTGCCGGTGGTGCACTTCGTCGACATCCCGGGTTTCGTGATCGGCGTCGCAGGCGAGAAGGCCGCCACGATCCGGCACGGCGCACGGGCGCTGGCCGCAGTCTACCAGAGCAAGGCGCCGTGGTGCTCGATCCTGCTGCGCAAGTCGTTCGGCGTCGCCGGAGCGGCGCACCAGAATTGGCAGAAGTACAATTTCCGCTACGCCTGGCCGTCGGGCGACTGGGGTTCGCTGCCCCTCGAGGGCGGCATCGAGGCCGCCTACAAGGCCGAGCTCGCCGCGTCGCCCGATCCGGCGGCGCACCTCGCCGCGATCGAAGCGCGGCTCAACAAGGTGCGCTCGCCGTTCCGCACCGCCGAGCGCTTCGGCGTCGAGGAGATCATCGACCCGCGCGACACCCGCAAGCTCCTATGCGAGTTCGCCAACCTCGCCGCTCCCTTGCGCAAACCCGGCCCGCGCAGCTTCGGATATCGTCCTTGAAGAGCTCATGTTCATCGGAGCGCGCCACTCCAGTGGCGCATCATGATCATGAGCGCCACTGGAGTGGCGCGCTCCGATGAAGCGTCCTGTTCGACCGATCACCGCCAAGTACCTGCAGAACGCCGCGACGTTCTATCTCGAGCGTTATCCGAGCACGGCCGAGGGGCTGCGCCGGGTACTCAATCGCCGGGTACGCAGGGCAGAGATGGCGGAGGCACCCATCATCGACGACGTGAAGCAGGCGATCGACGCCATCGTCGCGAAGTTCGTCGCCGCCGGCGTGATCGACGACAGGGCATTCGCCCAGACCAAGGCGCGCGCGCTGCACCGGCGCGGCAGCTCTACCCGCCTCACCCGCCAGAAGCTCGGCCTTGCCGGCGTCGACGGCGACACGCTCGACAAGGCGATGGCGGGCCTCGACCAGGAGCTCGACACCGATCCGAAGCAGCGCGAGTGGCTGGCAGCCGTTGCCCTGGCCCGCCGCCGCCGGCTGGGGCCCTTCCGACAGAAAGATCGTACGGAGCATCGCGACCGCGACCTTGCCGCCATGGCGCGCGGCGGCTTCGAGTACCAGCTTGCCAAAAAGGTGATCGACGCCACGGACCCCGATGCACTGGACGAAGGCCGGTAGCGCGGCCATGGTTCGCGCATGACGGTCACGATCTGGCACAATCCGCGCTGCACCAAGTCGCGGCAGACGCTCGCGCTGCTGCAGGAAAAGGGCGTCACGCCCACCATCCGGGAATATCTCAAGCAACCGCCCGGTAAGGCAGAGGTGGAAACCCTTCTCGACATGGTCGGCGGCGAGCCGACCGCGCTGCTCCGCGACGGCGAGACGGAGTTCAAGGCGCTCGGCCGGAAGAAGGCCGAGATGAGCAAGGCCGACATCGTCAAGGCGATCGTCGCCCATCCCGTCCTGCTGCAACGGCCGATCGTGGTTGCGGGCAAGAAGGCCGCCATCGGGCGGCCCCCGGAAGCGGTGCTGCCGCTCCTGAAGTAGGCCATGATCGGACGCCTGCGCCTCTGGTCGGGCTACGTCCTCTTCGCCTACGTCACGACCCATCTGCTCAATCACGCGCTCGGCCTCGTCTCGCTGCGCGTGATCGAGGGCGGCCGCATCTGGTTCGTCTATCTGTGGCAAAGCCTGCCCGGCCAGGTCGCGCTCTATGGCGCGCTGCTGATCCATTTCACCCTCGCGTTGTGGGCGATCGTGCGCCGCCGCTCGTTCCGGCTCTCGCCCTGGGAATGGACGCAGCTCGTCCTCGGCTCGTCGATCGTCCCGCTGGCCGCGCTGCATGTCGTCGCCACGCGCGTGGCGTTCGACTACTACGGCGTCGAGAGCGGCTATCCCTGGGTGCTGGCCTCGCTGGCCACGAGCAGTTGGGCGGGCGTCGCGCGGCAGTTCGCCCTGCCGCTCGTCGTCTGGATCCATGCCTGCATCGGCCTGCACTTCGCCTGGCGCCTGAAGCCCTGGTACCGCGACCGGCTGCCGACGCTCTATGCCATAGCCCTGCTGGTGCCGGCGGCCGGCATCGCCGGGGCCGGCGTCGCGCTGCGCGACTTCACCGATCTGGCGGCGCAGCAGCCGGACTTCCTCCGCGAGGTCTTCGCCCGGGTGAAGGCACCCGATGCGGCGAGCGCCGCCGAGCTCTATGGGATCGCCAACGGCCTGATGACCGGCGCGGGCGTGCTGCTGCTCGCCAGCCTCGCGGCGCGCCCGGTGCGCGACTTCTGGGAGCGGCGCGCGGGCGTCGTCCATCTCACCTACAGCGACCGCAAGACGGTCGATGCCCCGACCGGCCTGAGCATCCTCGAGATGAGCCGTATCGCCGGCATCCCGCACGCCTCGGTGTGCGGCGGGCGCGGCCGCTGCTCGACCTGCCGCGTGCGGATCGGCGGTCCGGACCGTGCCCTGCTGCCGCCGCCCGAACCGGAAGAGCAGAAGGTGCTGGCGCGGGTCGGGGCGCCGGACAACGTCCGGCTCGCCTGCCAGCTTCGCCCGCCGCCCGGCCGCTATCGCATAACGACCTTGCTGCCGGCCTCGGCGGGTCCGGTCGAGGCCTATCGCCAGCAACCCCAGGCGCACGGCGGCGAACGCTATGTCGCCATCCTGTTCGCCGACATCCGCGGCTTCACCTCGATCTCCGAGGGCAAGCTGCCGTACGACGTGGTGTTCCTGCTCAACCGCTATTTCCGCGCCACCGGCCAGGCCGTGCAGGCGGCCGGCGGGCGGCTCGACAAGTTCATCGGCGACGGCGTGATGGCGATCTTCGGACTCGATCGCGCGCCGGAGACGGCCTGCCGTCAGGCACTCGAGGCGGCGCGGCGCATGACGCTGGCGCTCGATGATCTCAACGAGGCCTTGTCGGGCGATCTCGATCAGCCGCTGCGCATCGGCATCGGCCTGCATGCCGGGCCGGCGATCATCGGCGAGATGGGCTATGACCGGGCCGCGTCCCTGACCGCGATCGGCGACACGGTCAACACGGCGAGCCGGCTCGAGTCCCTGACCAAGGAGTTCAAGGTCGAGCTCGTCGTTTCCCAGGAGCTGCTCGATCGGGCCGGGGTCGATCTCTCGGCCGCACCGCAGCACGAAGTCGAAATCCGGGGACGCCAGGGCCGGATGGCCGTACGTGCCGTGCTGCAGGCCCGCGACCTCACGGGCTTGTCATCGTGATTTCGTTGCGCGGGCCGGTATGCCAGACACAATCCGCCAACAGGAGGAATTCCATGCGCAGCACCATCACACTCGTCGCCGCGTCGCTCGCGATGGCTCTGTCCGGCACCGCGTTCGGCATGGGCAACGACTCCAGCTCGGCGCCGGTGTCGCCGAAGGCTCCGGCCAATCCGGCCTTCGGCCAGGCGAAGGCGATGATCGAGGCGAAGGACTACAGGGGCGCGCTGCCGCTGCTCCAGCAGGTCGTGGCGAAGGAGCCGAAGAACGCCGATGCCTACAACCTGATGGGCTATGCGACGCGCAAATCGGGCGATCCCAACGGTTCGTTGCAGTATTATACACAGGCCCTTTCGATCGATCCCAAACACCTCGGCGCCAACGAATACATCGGCGAGGCCTATCTGATGCTCGACCAGCCCCAGCAGGCCGAACAACATCTCGCCCGGCTCGACTCCCTCTGCGTCTTCGGCTGCGTCGAGCAGCGCACGCTGAAGGCCGCGATCGCCAACTACAAGGCGGGCAAGAAGCCGACGAACTAAGCGCGTTCCGACGCGCTGGCGGGCGGCAGCGCCTTCTGAGGCGCGAGAGCCCGCGCGGCCCAGAAAGGATATGAATATCGGCCTCCAGCGGGCTATGCTCGCGGTATAAACGCCCGTTTACGCCGCCGCCCCGGGAGGGCTCAAAGCCATGAGCAGCGCCGACACATCCATTCCGCTCGTCTTCGGCGACTATGCCCTGGAAGACCGCTACCGGCTCGACAAGGGCCGAGTCTACCTGACCGGCATCCAGGCGCTGGTCCGCCTGCCGATGATGCAGCGCCAGCGCGACCTCAAGGCGGGGCTGAACACCGGCGGCTTCATCTCGGGCTATCGCGGCTCGCCGCTCGGCATGTACGACAACGCGCTGTGGGGCGCCAAACGCTACCTCAAGGACAACAACATCCACTTCCAGCCCGGCCTCAACGAGGACCTCGCCGCCACGGCGGTGTGGGGCAGCCAGCAGACCAACCTCTTCCCCAGCGCCACGGTCGATGGCGTGTTCGGCATCTGGTACGGCAAGGGCCCCGGCGTCGACCGCTCGATGGACGTGCTGAAGCACGCCAATGCCGCCGGCAGCTCGCAATATGGCGGCGTGATCGCGCTCGCCGGCGACGACCACGGCTGCCAGTCCTCGACCCTGCCTCATCAGAGCGAGCAGGTCTTCGCCGCGGCGATGATCCCGGTCGTCAATCCGGCGACCGTGCAGGAATATCTCGACTTCGGCATCCTGGGCTTCGCGATGTCGCGCTATACGGGCTGCTGGATCGGCTTCAAGGCGATCTCGGAAACCGTGGAAAGTGGTGCGTCGGTCTGGGTCGATCCCGAGCGCATCAAGATCATGATGCCGACCGACTTCCAGCTCCCGGCGGGCGGGCTCGGCATCCGCAATCCCGATCCGCCGCTCGAGGCCGAGAAGCGCCTGCATGGGCCGAAGATGGCGGCGGTGCGTGCCTTCGTCCGCGCCAACGGCTTCGACCGCACGGTGATCGACCCGCCGCGCGCACGCATCGGCATCATGACCACCGGCAAGGCCTACCTCGACACCCGCCAGGCACTCGAGGATCTCGGCCTCCCCGAGGAGCGCTGCAAGGCGCTCGGCATCCGCCTCTACAAGGTCGGCGTCACCTGGCCGCTCGAGCCGGAAGGCGCGCGGCGCTTCGCCGAGGGCCTGCAGGAAGTCATCGTCATCGAGGAGAAGCGCTCCAACCTCGAGGACCAGCTCGTCCGCATCCTCTACAACGCGCCGGCAGACCGCCGGCCGCTGGTGATCGGCAAGACCGACGAGGACAACCGCGTCCTCTTCCCGAGCGAGGGCGAGCTGTCACCGACCGGCGTGGCGATGGTGATCGCCAACCGGCTGATGAAGCACACCGGCGATTCGCCCGAGCTCAAGCAGCGCCTGGCCCGCCTCGAAGCCAAGGAGCGGCTGTTGAACGCGCCGCCGGGCAAGGTGGCGCGCACGCCGTTCTTCTGCTCGGGCTGCCCGCACAACACCTCGACCCGCGTGCCCGAGGGCAGCCGCGCAATGGCCGGCATCGGCTGCCACGGCATGGCGATCTGGATGCCGGACCGGCGCACCTCGCTGATCAGCCACATGGGCGGCGAAGGCGTGGGCTGGGTCGGCCAGGCGCCGTTCACCTCCGAGAAGCACATCTTCCAGAATCTCGGTGACGGCACCTACTACCACTCCGGCCTGATGGCGATCCGCCAGTCGGCCGCCGCCGGCATCAACATCACCTACAAGATCCTGTTCAACGACGCGGTCGCGATGACCGGCGGCCAGCCGCACGACGGCCCGTTGACGGTCCCTGAGATCACCCGCCAGGTCGAGGCCGAGGGCGCCCGGAAGGTCATCGTCGTCACCGACGAACCGGACAAGTACCCGATGAACGCCGGCTTCGCGCACGGAGTCACCATCCGTCATCGCGACGAGCTCGATGCCGTGCAACGCGAATTGCGCGAAGTCGACGGCCTCTCCGTGCTGGTCTACGACCAGACCTGCGCCGCCGAGAAGCGCCGCCGCCGCAAGCGCGGCACCTTCCCCGATCCGGCCAAGAGGGTGGTGATCAACGACGCGGTCTGCGAAGGCTGCGGCGACTGCTCGGAGAAGAGCAACTGCGTCTCGGTCAAGCCGCTGGAGACCGAGCTCGGCCGCAAGCGCCAGATCGACCAGAGCAATTGCAACAAGGACTTCTCCTGCCTCAACGGCTTCTGCCCGAGCTTCGTGTCAGTGCATGGCGGCACGCCGGCGAAGGCGAAGCGGCCGCAGCTCAAGGTCGTCGAGAAGGACCCGTTCGAGTCGCTGCCGATGCCGACCCTGCGGCCGCTCAGCGAGGCCTATGGAATTCTCGTGACCGGCATCGGCGGCACCGGCGTGATCACCGTCGGCGCGCTGATCGGCATGGCGGCCCATCTCGAGGGCAAGGGCTGCACGGTGCTCGATTTCACCGGCCTCGCGCAGAAGAACGGCGCGGTGATGAGCCATATCCGGCTCGCGCCCAACCCGGAGGACCTGCATGCCGTGCGCATCGCGGCGGGTGGCGCCAACCTCGTGCTGGGCTGCGACATGGTCGTGGCCGCGGCACCGCCGGCGCTGTCGCGCATCGAGCCCGGCATCACCAGGGCGGTGATCAACGGCTACATGCAGCCGGTCGCGGCGTTCGTGCTGAACGGCGACATGGACCTCGGCGCGGAGTCGATGATGAAGTCGATCCGCGACGCCGCCGGCGACGAGGCCACGACCTTCGTCGACGGCACGGGCCTCGCCACGGCGATCTTCGGCGATTCGATCGCCACCAACCTCTTCATGCTGGGCTACGCGTGGCAGAAGGGCCTGGTGCCGCTCTCGCTCGATGCGCTGAACCGTGCGATCGAGCTGAACGGTGTGGCGGTCGACACCAGCAAGCGCACCTTCGCCTGGGGCCGGCTCGCCGCGCACGATCTCGGTGCCGTGCAGGCCGCAGCCAAGCCGACCCTGCGGGTCGAGAAGACCGTGGCGCGCACCCTGAAGGAGATCGTCGCCAAGCGCGTCGAGCTGCTGACCGCCTACCAGGACAAGGCCTATGCCGAGCGCTACAGCCGCTTCATCGAGCGGGTGTCGGTGGTCGAGAAGGAGCGCGCCCGCGGCCGCTCCGGACTCGCCGAGGCAGTCGCCAAGTCGCTCTACAAGCTGATGGCCTACAAGGACGAGTACGAGGTCGCCCGGCTCTACACCGACGGCGAGTTCCTGAAGAAGCTCGGCGCGCAGTTCGAGGGCGACTACAAGCTCTCCTTCCACCTCGCACCGCCGCTGTTCGCCGAGCGCGATCCGGAGACCGGCGTACTCAAGAAGCGCGAATACGGCGCCTGGATGCTGACCGCCTTCCGCTTTCTCGCCGCCTTCAAGCGGCTGCGCGGCACCGCCTTCGACGTCTTCGGCTACAGCGAGGAGCGCAGGATGGAGCGCCGCCTGATCGCCGAGTACGAGGCGACGATCGACCTGCTGCTGTCGACGCTCGACCAGAACAACCACGCGATGGCGGTGCAGATTGCCGGCATTCCCGAGACGATGCGCGGCTTCGGCCACGTCAAGGAGAAGAACGTGAAGGCGGCCAAGGAACGCGAAGCCTCCCTCCTCGCCGCCTATCGCTCGCCCGCGACGGAGAAGATCGCGGCGGAGTAAACGCGATCCGTCAGGTCCGGCCGAGGACAAGGCGCAAGGCCTCGATAAGCGCGTTCGGAGCGTAGCAAGGCGGCGAGTAACCTCACGCTGCCGGGTGACGTCAGGAGCTTTCGCTGACGAGAGACACGCTTGGCGCGATCTCATCGTCGGAATGCCGGGCTATCCAGGAGGCCTCGACGATCTCGGCGGTGCGCCGGATGTGTGCCTGCAACAACCGCACCGCGAGGTCCGCATCACGCGCGATCACCGCATCGAGGATTGCCTTGTGCTCGGCCGCCGCATCGCGCGGCCAGCGCGCCGTCGCATCCACCCCG
>Ga0268266_10005901_pt1 | contig 11333 bp, 10 predicted proteins | sample KBSS13metaG_FD_190356 | JGI IMG/M metagenome (GOLD analysis project Ga0268266, IMG submission 190356) | Switchgrass rhizosphere microbial communities from Kellogg Biological Station, Michigan, USA - KBS S1-3 metaG (SPAdes) (version 2) | ecosystem: Host-associated > Plants > Roots > Rhizosphere... | reverse complement strand
CTTCCCGCAGATCTCGCTCACCGGGCTCGCCGGAACGGTGAGCGCAGCGCTCGGCAAGCTGTTCTCGAGCGGCACCTGGTTGTGGGCGTTCTCGGGCACGATCTCCGAGCCGCTCTTCGCCGGCGGCGCGAACATCGCGAACCTCCACATGGCCGACGCGCAGAAGCGGATCCGGATCGCGCAGTACGAGAAGACCATCCAGACGGCATTTCGCGAGGTCGCCGACGCCCTCGTCGCGCGCGATGCGTTCGAGCACCAGCTCGACGCGCAGATCGCGCAGGAGAAGGCCGAGCAGATCCGCTACGACCGGTCGCTCGAGCGCTATCGCTCGGGCGTCTCCGGCTACCTCGACGTGCTGTCCGCGCAGAGCGACCTGTACGCGGCGCAGCAGGCGCTGATCCAGCTGCGCGCCGATCGGCTCACGAACCTCGCGGATCTGTACCGCGCGCTCGGCGGTGGCTGGCGCGAGCGCTGACGCGAGCGAGCCCGGCCATCGCGTAGAACGCCCAGTAGCCGATCATGCGGCCGTAGCGCGCTGCGATCGCGTCGCGATCGACGTTCGCGCCGTACAGCGCGGCAGCGTGCTCGGCGAACGCCGGCAGCCACGGTAGCTCGTCCATGCGGCCGAGCCCGCGCAACAAGATCGCGGCCGCCGAGAACGGGCCGATGCCGCGGATCGTCAGGAGCGCGTCGCGGGCTCGCGCGTAGGGCGCGTCGCGGAGCAGCTCCTCGCCGAGCGCGCGCACGCCGCGTACGACCTCGACGATGCGCTCGGCCTTCGGGCGATGCCCGATCGCACGCGCGATCTGCACCTCCGTGAGCTCCGCGAGGTCGGCGAGCTCGGGCATCGCGAACCGGCGCGCACCGCCGACCTCGATCGGCGCGCCGAAAGCTGCGACGAACCTACCGAGCAAGGCAGCCGCGACGGTGACCGGCGCGCGCTGCATGAGCACCGAATACACCGCGATCTCGCCGAGCGTCGCGAAGCGCAGGTGATGGAGCCCGTGCAGCTCGCGCACGATCGGCCAGAGCTTCGCGTCGTCGCGCGCGATCGCGTAGAACGCCGCGACGTCGTCGTTCGCACCGACCAAACGCGCGGCGTGCTCGGCCACCTGCGCGGCCCTCGGCGAGTCGAGCGCGAGCGCACCGTCACCGGCCTCGCGCAACGTGAACGCGATCGGCCTGCCACCCACGACGACCGCCGCGGACAGCGTGTCGTCGCCCAGCACGAGCTGGTGCCGGCACGGTGGGAAGCGCCGCGCGAACGCGAGCGTCTGGGCAAACGAGAACGGCCGCGAGGTCGGGAGAGTCAGCTGCATGTCACGAGGCTGGGTCGCCATCGTGTCAGTCTATTGTCAGGTTTAGCGCAGCGGCGCCGCGAGGATCGCGTCGATCGCCGGGTCGCGGCCGGCAAACCAGTCCGCCGCGCGGACGGTGACCGGGATGTCGGGCTGGAGCGCATCGCCGGGAAAGTCGTTGTTGACGAACTGCTTCGTCGAGTACTGCACCGTCAGCCTCGAGTGCGGCAGCGCGAACGTCTTGACCTCGCCGTAGCCGGTCGGCGCGCCGCCCGTGGGGCCGCCGACCAGCCGCACATGGAGCTGGCGCGCGAGCCGCATCGCGTCGAGTACCGCCGAGGAGAACGTGTGCATGCCGATGATCACGAACACGCGGCCGGCGAGCTGCGGCCGCGACGCGAGGCCTTGAATCAGCGGCGTGATCACCTCGGAGTTGCCGCCTCCGTTGCGGCGCAGGTCGATCACGAAGCGATCGACCTGATGCGCGTCGGCGAACGCCAAGGTCCGAGCGGCGAAGTCCGCGAACGGCCCGACGCGCGGATCGTCAGCGCACGCGTTGTACGCGAAGTAGAGCAGGTGGTCCGCATCGTCGTAGCGGTTCCAGTAGCGCGTGTTCGGGCCCTGCAAGTGCAGCGGCAGCGGCGCCGGCGGCGCGGTCGCGACCGGCTGTGGCGCCGGCACGAGGGCGAGCTCGCGGGTCGTGCCGTCGCGATCGGCGAGCACGAACGTCGCGGCGCGCGTGCTCGGTGCGAGGTCGGTGCCGGCGAGCAACACCGGATCGACGAGCATCGCGGGAAGCCAGGCGTGCAGCGAGGCGGCGTTGTCGTGCGCGACGAGCGGCGTCATCGCCTGGATCGCCGCATCGATCGGGTGCGTCCCGATCGCGACGACGCGCCGGCCGATCGCCCATGGCGCATCGGCGCCGGTGACGAAGATGCCGTCGTCGAACCACGTGAGCTCGAGCCGATAGACGCCGCCGCGGCCCGTCGCGCCGAGCATCGTGTGGCCATCGCCGAGCTCGGCGACGAGCCGCGTGAATTCGGCGATCGTGTGTGGCTCGTCGAGGCCGGGCAGGGCGCGCTCGACCGCGGCGACATCGGCGCGCCAGGTCGCCTCGGGCACGTGCGCGAACGCCGCGATGTGGCGCTGCGGGAGCTCGGTCGCGAGCGCGCGCAGGTCACCGCGCCAGCCCTCGTCGGCAGACGCCGACGAGCACGTCGCGAGGGCGAGGAGAAGCAGGAGGCGACGCATCACGACCTGAGGCACTAGTGATTCAGCCAGAGGCTCGTCACGCTCTGGCTCGGTGTCGTCGTATCGATGTGAAACGGAAAGAGGGTCCCGCCGACGGTCGGATCGTCGATGGTCGAGAGAATGTTGGGCCGCGCGGCGGCGTAACCGCCGGGCACGTGCGCCTGGCCGAGCTCGATGGCGATGGAGTCTGCCGCTTGCGGGTTGTAGTCGAAGCCGAGGACCGGCAGCGTCGGCAGCCTGAGCTCGCCCGCCGTGTACGGGGCGGCAATGTTCCACTGCCACACGTGTGTATCGCGCGTCATCAGCAGCGTCGCGAGCGTCATGTCGGGCATCTGTGCGCCGCCCGCCGACTGCCAGCTCACCGCGTGTCCTGCGATGTCGTAGCTGGGCGGCGACGTCATGCTCGGAAGATACAGCGAACCCAGGTCCACCGTGGACGACGCCGACGATGGCGCGATCGAGGTGACCGTCTGCGTGAACATGCCGGTCGCGGTCGGGATCTGCGCGGAGATCATGACGGCCTGGTTCACGCCATCGGCGACGAATCCTTCGGTGGTGGAGCCCGAGCCCGAGCCAGCACTGATCGGGATCGCTCCGTTGCGATAGTTCATGACGCCGTGTGAGCCGGCCACCCAGGCACTGAAGGTGACGCTGGTCGTGGCTCCGGCGTTCGTGACCGCGAACGTCTGCGAGGTCATCGGTATGTACGTGCCCGCGATCGACATCGCCTGGTTCGCGATCGGAACGTCGAACGCGACGAACGCGCCGATGTAGTCGGTGCCGTTGGTTGCGCGAACAAGGACGTCGTCCGAGGCTCCACAGTCGTGCGGGAGAGTGACCTGCGCCGCGTTGAACGGACCACCGCACGCGAAGTTGTACGTGTACCCGTTCGCGCCCATCTCGGTCGGCGAGGTCACGTTCACGGTCTGGGTTGGCTCGGCTCCGCGGTAGTCGGTCAAGGTCAGCGCATCCGTCGGGGCGACGCCGATGTACGTCGAGATGACGTCGGGCATCGTCTGGATCACGGTCACGCTCCCGCCTTGCGGCATCGCGGCCGTCGCGACGCCGCTGCCATCCGTCATCACCGTGGCGATCGCGGTGCCGTCGGAGGCCAGGAACACGACCGGCACGCCGACGTCAGGGGCATCGTCGCGTTGCACGGTCATCGTGACCACGCCGCCCGCGGGCGAGCCGTCGCTGGCGCTGTCCGCGGCGGCATCCATGCCGGCCGGATCGACCGTGGTCGGATGTGGCGAGCTACACGAAGCGAGGACGACCGCAAACCACCAACGAACCGACATCGAGGTACCTATACCGCACGTGCGCGTGGCCGTGTTGGTCAGTATTCGAGGCCATTATTGCGCCAGCAACTTCACGAGCTCGTAGAGGTATTCGACGCCGTCGTCGAACGACTTGATCGCGACGCGCTCGTCCTTGCCGTGCGCGCGGAAGTCGAAGATGTCGGCGGCGAGCCCGGAGTGGCCGTACGTGGGGATTCCGGCATTGCGCAGGAACCGGCCATCGGTCGCGCCCGAGGACATCGCGGGCACGACCGGGATGCCGGGCCAGAACGTCGGCGACAGCTTCTCGATCGCCGCGAACAGCTGCGGATCGAGCGGCGACGGATCGCTCGCGACGTCGCGGTCGAGCGGCGTGATCGCGACCTTCGGATCGTCGATCGTCTTGGCGAGCGTCGCCGCCACGTCGTCGACCTTATCGCCCGGCAACAGGCGGCAGTTGATCGTCGCGCGTGCGAGCTGCGGCAGCGCGTTCTCGGCGTGGCCGCCGGCGAGCATCGTCGCGACACACGTCGTGCGCAGCTGCGCGTTGTACGGCGGCAGCGCCGACAGCCGCGCGATCGCGCCGCGATCCGGGCGAGGCGCCAGCACGGCCTTCATGTCGGCGGCGAGCTGACCGTGCTCGAGCGTCGCCATCTTCGCGAAGTACGCGCGCGTGGTGGTGTTGAGCTCGACGGGGAACTCGAGCTTCTCGAGCTTCTCGAGCGCGTGCGCGAGCCGGTAGATCGCGTTTTCCTTCGTCGGCAGCGAGCTGTGCCCGCCGGGATTGCGGACCTCGAGCGTGAACGACTGGAAGATCTTCTCGGCGGTCTGCACGCTGTTCCACGCCGGCTTGGCATCCTTGATCGCGACGCCGCCGCCTTCGTTGAGCGCGAACGCGGCGTCGAGCATGTCCCTGTGGTTCGCGAGCAGCCACGTCATGCCGAGCTGGCTCGATGCGCCGATCTCCTCGTCGGTCTCCAGCACGAGCACGAGATCGCGATCGGGCCGGAAGCCCTCCTGCTTCCAGCGGATCATGTTGGCGAGCCACGCGGCGGCCATGAACTTGTCGTCCGACGTGCCGCGCCCGTAGAAGTAGCCGTCCTTCTCGACGAGCTTGAACGGATCGGTCGTCCAGTCGTCGCGCTTGGCCTCGACGACGTCGAGGTGGGCCACGAGCAAGATCGGCTTCTGCTTGCCAGTGCCGCGCAGGCGCGCGACGAGGTTGCCGCGCTTGGGCTTGGGCTCGAACACCGCGACGTCGGCCTTGGGAAACCCTGCCGCGATCAGCCGATCCGCCGCCGCGTGTGCCGCCCTCGCCGAGTCGCCCACCGATGCCGTGGTGTCGAGCTCGACGAGCTGCTTGTAGATCGCGTGCGCGAGCGCGACCTGTGCGGGCGGAGCCTGCGGTGGGTCTGCAGCGGCCTGCGTCGCGAGCATGACGGCGGCCGCGACGGCGGCCCGGCGTGCGAGGTGCATGCGCGCGAGAGTAACTCAACGGCGGCGCAGGTCGTCGAGCGCCTGCTTCGCGTCGCGCACGAGCCGGTAGCTCAGCATCTTCAAGCTCGACGCCCGCCAGCTCACCGAGTGCATCGCGCTCGAGCTGGTCGCGAACCGGCGCTTGTACTCCGCATCGCCGGCCATGAAGTCGTAGTCGACGAGCCCGTGGTGCACCGCGTCGCGGATCGCGAACGTGTGCGCGATGACGCCCGGCGCGGCCTTCTCGTCGAGCTCGTAGTCGTAGCCGCACTGATAGAAGTACGACCTCCCGCCGAACCGGAAGTTGTAGTGGTAGCCGATCGTCGTCGAGCCGGCGTGGAGGTGCAGGAGCTGGATCCAGCCGAGCGGGAAGCACCGCTCGATCAGCTCGTGGTGGTAGTCGCAGAACAGCTGCGACGCGAACGAGCCCGCCGAGCCGCGCGACGTCCACGTTCGTTGGTGAAGCCGTGCGAGCTCGGCGAGATAGTCGAGCGCCTCGGCGGTCGTCGCGGCCTCCTCGAGCACGAGCTCGCCGAGCGCCGAGTATCGCCGTACGTTCTGGCGGTAGCGCGTGCGCTCGCGGGCAGCGAGCAGCTCGACGACATCTTTGCCACTGCGGCGCACCTCGTCGAGCGAGACGTAGTACGTCGGCGTCGTGCGCTCGACCGGCTCGGCATCGGCGAACGCCGCACGCAGCCCGCGCAGCGACTCGCCGTCGAGGAAGCCCGAGCCCACGAGCTCGTCCCACGGCTCGCGATCGATGTGCGCACGCAGTGCGCGCGCGAGTGCGGGCTCGTAGCCGGGCCGACACACGAGGCCGTTGAACTCGATGCACGCGCTGTCGGCGTCGTCTTCGCCGGCGGTGTTGAGGTAGACGCGGCGCACCTCGAACGGTCCTTTTCGAACAGTCCGTCTCACGAGGATCGCGGCACCCACAACCGTGAGCTCGTCGTCGCGAAACAAGACGATCGACGGAGACAGCACCGGGCCGAATACGTCGAGCCAGACCTCGACGGCTTCGGGCGCGAGAAAGAACGACGGCTGTGCACACGCGCTCGCGAGCGCCGACCACACGGGCGCGACCTCGGGCCAGCGCATCCAGTCGTGCGATTCGACGGCGAGCTCGCGGTGCATTCGCCCGCCGGCGGCGGCCGGTGGAACGCGGGGGATTAGATCGAAAAGCGGCAGGGTCATGGCTGGAGGCACTCCGGTGCATCGAGCATTCCGGAGTCGTCCAATCACATGGTGGAGTGTGCGCTCGCTGTGCGCCGTCGAGCCGCACCGCGAGCGCTACCCCGCGTAGCGATTACACATCCCGACGAACCTGAGATACGGCGCGAACAGCCGGCCGCGAATCCCACCCGCCGTCCGCACCGCCGACAACAGCTGCGTCCATTCGTGGCGATTCCAGTACGCCCAGATCACGGTGATCGCGGTGCGCGTGGTCTTTGTCGTGTGCCACCACGCCGGGTTGTAGAGCAAGTCTCCGGCGCCGATCGTGACTCGATGCTGGCGCGCCCCCTTCAGCGTGGGATAGCGGTCGAGATCGTCGAGGTCGGTGATCTCGGACACCAGCGGGTCGTCGGCGCTGGGATACAGGTTCGGCGCGTCCTCGGGCGGGAACAGGATCACTTCCTTCTCGCCGCAGATCTGCGCGAAGAACGCGCTCATGCCCCAGTAGTCGATGTGCAGGTATGGAAACGATGCGGCCGCCGGCGACACGAACAGCTCGTAGGCGCCCTTCTTCACCGCGGCGGGCCACTGGCGCGGCATGAGCGCGTGCGAGCGCCAGTTGTTCTGCGAATAGACCGGCTGTGGCGTGATGTCGGCGGCGAGCTCTGGCAGCTGCTCGACGACGTCGATGTTGCGCAAGTACGGCGCGCCGCTGGACCCGTCGAAGATGCGATCGACGAGCTCTCCGAACCGGCCCGTCGCGGGTTTGCCCTCGGTGCGGAACTCGACGCGGCGATGGCCGACCTTGGTCTTGAGCTCGTCGGGATTCCAGCGCAGCGCGTTCCACCGATCGAGCGCGCCTTTGATGACCACGGGGCGGCGCGCGAGCACGTGCTGCTCGAGGAATTCCGCCTGCGACAAGTTGGCTTTGACGGGCACCGCATGGAGGCGCATGCGATCCAAGAATATCTGCCCTCGCGTATTCGGCGACCGAGAACTGCAGCGTGCGCATGCGCTCGCCTCGTGCGCACCCAGCCGACGGCCGAGTTCTTGCAAAATTCTCCGGCCATGTTGAGCCCAAGCCCGTCGGGATTGCTCGCACCGTTTCACAAGCTCGTGACGCACACCAACGAGGTCGCGAAGAGCTTCGGGAGGCGCGCCGCATTTCACGAGCTCCAGCACCGCATCGTGAACCGCTTGATGCCGTTCCAGGTGCTCAAGGGAATGATCGCGACCGCCGACGGGATCGATCAGTCGCTGCTCGACGCGGGGGACTTGAACACGCGCTTCGTATCGCGCGACGAGCTGATCGCGGCGACGGCGGTGCCCGAGGTGGCCGAGGAGATGAGCGCCGACTTCATCGAGCGGGCGACCGCACAGGGCGACGAGTGCTACGGCATCTTCGACGGCCGGCAGCTCGTGTCGTTCGGCTGGTACTCGAATCAGCCGACGCAGATCTCCGACGACCTCACGCTCTGCTTCGATCGCGCGTGGATGTACATGTACAAGGGCTACACGCTGCGCTCGCATCGCGGCAAACGCCTTCACGGCGTGGGCATGAGCCTCGCGCTGCACGCGTACACCAAGCGCGGGTCGCGCGGGCTCATCTCGTACGTGCGCTCGACCAACTTCCAGTCGCTGCGCTCGACGGAGCGCATGGGCTATCAGATCTTCGGCGAGATCTACATCGCGCATGCGGCGAAGCGGCCGCTGATCTGGGCGACGCCGGGCTGTGCTGCATACGACTTCCGCGTGGAGCGCAGGCGCAGCTAGTCCCAGCCGGGCTGAACCACGCTCGCATCCTCGTCGGCGCGCGGTGCTATGCTTCACGTACGATGATCAAGATTCGATATTGCAACTCCTGAGGGTATCAACCCAAGGCCGCCCGGGTGGCGGCCGAGCTCAAGAAGGATCTAGGTGTCGACGCCGTGCTCGAGGTCGGCAGCTCCGGCGAGTTCACCGTGTGGGTCGACGATCGCAAGGTCGCCGAGAAGAAGTGGATGAGGTTTCCGGATCCGACGACGGTCGTCGAGGCCGTGCGATCCGCTACTGCGAGATAGCCGTCGTGTTGCCCCCGCTGCTGCTGCCGCCGATGTTGATCTCGAGCGAGCCGCCGCTCTGGTTGATGCTCACACCGCTCGGCGGATTCGCCGGATCGATCTGAGCGCCATTGATCCAGATCCCGGACTGGATCGGAGTGTTGTTGACGACGGTCCTGGTCCTGGCGGCACCGCCGGTCACCGTGGCTAGCGAAGCTAAATCGATCGTACGCATGGCGATGGAGATAGCAGCGGACATGCCAGCCGCGCCGCGCGTCGCCTGGGTGACAGCTTGTCGACCGGCGGTGGCAGCCCGATCCATGCAACTGGTCGGATCCGCTCGACGGCATCGCGCGGTGCGCACGACGCGCACCGGCGGCTCGGCTGGCCGACGGCCGCTCGATCAGCCGGCGAGATAGCGCGCGCGGAGGTGGCGCTCGAAGTGCGCCGTCGACAGCGGCGCGCCGGTCGCGCGCGAGATCAGCTCGGCGGTGTCCCAGCGCGATGCCTGCGTCCAGATGTTCGATTCGAACCAGTCGACGATCGGCGCGAGATCGCCGGCGGCGATGCGCGCGTCGAGCTCGGGGACCTTCGCGCGAATCGTCGCGAAGTACTGCGCGGCGTACAGCGCGCCGAGCGTGTAGCTCGGGAAGTAGCCGAACGAGCCGTCGGTCCAGTGAATGTCTTGCAGGCAGCCGTCGGTGTAGTTGCCGTGCGTGTCGAGCCCGAGATACGCGCGCATCTTCTCGTCCCACAGCGCGGGCACGTCGTCGGGCTCGATCGCGCGCTCGATCAACGCGCGCTCGATCTCGAAGCGCAGGATCACGTGCATCGGATACGTGAGCTCGTCGGCATCGACGCGGATGAAGCCCGGCCTGACGCGCGTGTAGATCCGCGCGAGGTTCTCGGCCGCGAACGCCGGCTGATCGCCGAGGTGCTTCTTGACGAGCGGCGCCATCAGCTCGAGGAACGGCCGGCTGCGTCCGAGCTGCATCTCGAACGACAGGCTCTGGCTCTCGTGCACGCCCATCGAGCGCGCCTGGCCGAGCGGCAGGTGAACCCACTCGCGCGGCAGCCGTTGCTCGTAGCGCGCGTGCCCGGTCTCGTGGACGACGCCCATCATCGCCTGCACGAAGTCGTCGTCGCGATAGCGCGTCGTGATGCGAACGTCTTCGGCGACGCCGCCGCAGAACGGATGCGTCGACACGTCGAGCCGGCCGGCATCGAAGTCGAAGCCCAAGAGCTTCATCACCTCGAGGCCGAGCGCGCGCTGCTTGTCGACCGAGAACGGGCCCTTCGCAGCGATGACCGTCTCGTTCCGCTGCTTCGCGAGGACCTCTTGCACGAGCGGCGGCAGCCAGCGCTTGAGCTCGGCGAAGATCGGCTCGATGACCGCGCTGGTCATGCCGGGCTCGAAGCGGTCGATGAGCGCGTCGTAGGGCGCGAGGCCGGTCGCTTCCGCGAGCAGCGCCGCTTCCTGGCGCGCGCAGTCGACGACGGGCCGCCAGTTCGCGAGGAAGCCGTTCCAGTCGTTCGCTTTGCGCTGCGTTCGCCACGCGTGCTCGCAGCGCGAGCCGGCGAGCGCCTTCGCTTCGACGAGCGAGGCCGGCAGCACGGTCGCCGCGCGCCACACGCGCTGCATCTCGCGCAGCGACGCGCGCTCGATCGGATCGACGGTCTCGGCCGCGGCCTTCGCGAACGATGCGGCCAGCTCCGGTGCCACGAGCGTGTCGTGCATCAACACGGCGAGCTCGGCGAGCGCGGCGCCGCGCGCATCGTTGCCCTTGCTCGGCATCATCGCCGCCTGATCCCAGCCGGCGATCGCCGCGAGGTGTTGATAGCGATAGAGCTTGGTGAACGTCGTCACCAGCGTCGAATAGGACATGCCTGGTGCTATCACGTCGCCGTACGCGATTCGAGTACGGCGCTGGCGCGCGGTTTGCTCGCAATAAAGATCCATGAAGATCCTAATTGCGTTCGCGATCGCCGTTGGATCGGTCGTGCTCGCAGCGCCATCGGCGCAGGCACAAGGCGACTACTACGCCGATGAAGCGCCGGGCGAGCCGATCGCGTCGGTGGATGTCTTCTACGATCAGCTCGCGCCGTACGGCTACTGGGTGCAAGACCCCGACGTCGGCCTGGCGTTCATCCCGAGTCAGCAGGGCTACGTGCCGTATCGCAACGGCCAGTGGCAGTACACGAACGTCGGCCTCGTGTGGCAGTCCGACGAGCCGTTCGCGTGGGCGACGTCGCACTACGGACGCTGGTGGTTCTCATCCGCGTTCGCGCGATGGCTGTGGGTCCCGGGCACGACGTGGGGCCCGTCGTGGGTCGACTGGAACGAGGCCGACGGTTACTTCGGCTGGGCGCCGTTGCCGCCGGAGAGCCTGATCGACGTCGGTTACACGGTGCCGCTGTTCGCATGGAACTTCGTGCCGTCGTTTGCGGTCTGCAATCCGTTCGTGTCGAACTTCTTCGTGCCGCGCGCGCGAGTCGGCGCGATCTTCCACTCGTCGCGCCCGATCCATTCGTTCCGGACGATCGATCATCGGCAGGTGATCGCGGGTCCGCCGGCGGCCACGTTGCGTGCGCGCGGCGTGCCGGTTCAGACGCACCGCATCGAGGCGCGCAACGTCGGGCGCATGAGCACGAGCGAGCTGCGCGCAGCTGAAACGCGTGCACGCGAGCGCGCGCCGGAGATCCAGCAGAACAACCAGCGCCGCATCGAGGCGAGCCCGACGCTGCGCAACAAGGCCACGCCGGCGCCGCCACCGCCGCCGCGCGTCGAGCCGGCTCCGTCGCGCGTCGAGCCGACG
>Ga0268266_10005899_pt1 | contig 11334 bp, 11 predicted proteins | sample KBSS13metaG_FD_190356 | JGI IMG/M metagenome (GOLD analysis project Ga0268266, IMG submission 190356) | Switchgrass rhizosphere microbial communities from Kellogg Biological Station, Michigan, USA - KBS S1-3 metaG (SPAdes) (version 2) | ecosystem: Host-associated > Plants > Roots > Rhizosphere... | reverse complement strand
CCGTCGTGTCCCATCGGTTCGTTCCTCGGGGTTCGGCTTGCATGAACCTGAGGCGACGCGCGCACCCTCGAAGGTGCCGGGCCGTCCTCGTGATGATGAGGACCGATCGGCGGGACACACCGAACGGGCGCGGCCAATTTTACCCCCGGGGGGTGATCCTGATGCGCCCGATGAACGCGTGTCACGCGAGCTCGGTGGCCCGGACCTCCTTCAGCGGCGCCGCCGCGACCGCGCGTGCGGCCAGCAGGCCGAACGTGATGTAGGGCCCGAACGTGATCCCGCCCGAGAGGTAGGCCTGCCCGGTCGCCGAGGCGACGCAGTTGCCGACCCCGTACAGCCCGGGGATGGGCTCGTCGTCGGCGCCCAGGATCTCGCCGCCGGGCGTCGCGCGCGGTCCGCCCTTCGTCTCGATCGCGCTCGGGGCGATGATGGACGCGTAGTACGGGCCGTCGTCGGAGATCGGGTGCAGCGTCTTGTTCGGGTACGGGTTGTCGATCGCCTCGCCGTGGAAGAACCCGTCGATCGCCGCGTCGCCGCGTCGGAAGTCCTCGTCCACGCCGGCGACCGCCATCGCGTTGAACCGCGCGATCTGATCGGCCAGCCCGGCACGGAAGCCAGGGTCCAGGCGGATGCCGTGGTTGGCGGACCCCAGCCCCTCCAGGCGGGCGTCCAGCACGTCCGCCAGCTCCTCGAGCGTGTCGCCCTGCACGACGAACGACCGTTCCCCGTCGGCGGCCGGGACGAAGCCGTAGGGCGCGCCGGCCCAGGTCGTGTTCGTGCGCTCGTCCCACACTGCGAACGAGAGGAGGTTGCCGTACTCCGCGCGCTCGACGTCGAAGACGAGGTGCGGGATCGTGCGGTCGTTGTACGAGGTCTTCTCGTTGCCGATCCGCCGGCCGTACTTGTTGACGATGATCATGCTGTCGCCAGGGGTCTGGAACAGGCCGACGATCGCCGGGTCGTCGCGCAGCACCCACTCGTACTGGATCGGCGACATGAAGGCGGCGTTCATGTGGATCAGCGGGGCGCCGAGGCGCTTGGACACCTCGACGAGCACGCCCTGGTTGGTGGGCACCGAGCAGCCGGGGACGAGCAGCCCTGACAGGTACTGGTCGCGCAGGGTGTCGTTGTGGCTGAAGCCGCCGGTGCAGAAGACGACGCCGCGCCTCGCGCGGATGCGTCCTCCCGCGGCGCCGCTCACCCCGACGACCTCGCCGGCGTCGTTGATGAGCACGCCCTCCACGGGGTGGCCCGTGCGGATGTCCACACCGCGCTCACGGGCGGCGATCTCCATGCGCCGGGTGAACTCGATCCCGTCGCCCGGCTCCCCATCGGGGAGCTGCGGGATGACGACCCGGCCGAAGGGCACCTTGTCGATCTCGTGGTGGCTGTAGTAGTTCGGGTAGTCGTCGGCGTGCATCACCGACAGCGCGCCGATGTCGACCAGCGTCTTCATCGCGTCGGGCCCGTTGTCGACGAACGCCTCCAGCAGCTCGTGCTCCCAGGCCGGGAGACCGAGCGTCGGATGCCCCGGCTGGTACAGGGCGGGCCGTGCGAAGCGCGCGAGGTAGGCCATCGCGTCCTCGTGCGAGTCCGGGATGCCCTTCTCCTGCATCAGGTGGTTGTTGGGGATCCAGGCCCAGGCGGCGGCCTTGCGCCCGGTCCCGCCGACCTGCTCGGCGGCCTCGAGCAGGATGGTCGACGCGCCGAGCTCCGCGGCGTTCACCGCGGTGCTGAACCCGGCCACAGAGGCGCCCACGACGACGACGTCGGCCTCCCCGTCCCACCGCGTGTCGCCGTCGACCGTCCGGCTGATCTCGCCCATGGCTGCTCTCCCCTCACGGATGACCGTGGCGACGCTAGACCGACGCGCGCTGACGGGCTTGACGCGGAGCGCACGGCGATTGCGAAGTTGCGCCCAGTCGTGCTGCGGTTCCTGTAGAACTGGCACGTTGCCGCGTGGAGGACGTGGGGACCGAGAGATGTCGCTGATCATCGACACGTCGCAGGTCGCGCCGTCCGAGCGCTTCGATCTCTGGGTTGAGGAGGCCTCGAAGGCCTACTTCCCCATGAGCTTCGAGCGGGGCGGCGGTTCGGCGTTCTCCGGCGTCGCCCACAACTGCGAGCTCGGCCCGGTCGACGTCCACCGGGTGATGGCGGGACCGTCGGGGCTGCTGCGGACCCGGCGGAACATCGACGCCGCGGACCCGGAGACGTTCCACCTCGGGCTCGAGCTGCGCGGTCACAGCCGGATGGAGCAGGACGGCAGGTCGTGCGCGATGCCGACGGGAACGCTGTTCGGCTTCCAGAGCTCGCGCCCGTTCGTCATCCGTAACGAGACCGACTTCGAGATGCTGGTCATCTCGTTCCCGATGGCGCTGCTGGGTCAGCGCGCGGGCCGCGTGTGCGCGCGAACCGGCGAGCGCATCGACCAGACGTTCGCGTCACGGTTCGTTGCGCCGTTCCTCATCGATCTCGCGGCGCGCATCGAGGACGACACGCTGGCCGCGGGCGGAGCGAACCTCGGGGAGACGATCGTCGATGTCGTCCGCTCGATCTTCCTACGCCAGGACGAAAGCACCGGGACGTACCTGCACGCCGATGTGCTGCTCCCGCAGGTGACGACCTACGTGTACCGCCATCTCGGTGACCCGGATCTCACTCCGGCGCGCATCGCCGCCGCGCACTTCATCTCGGTCCGATCACTGCATCGCCTGTGGGAGCCGCGTGGGGTGAGCATCTCGGGATGGATCCGGGAACTGCGCCTCGGCCGTTGCCGCCGCGACCTCGCCGACCCGGCCCTCGCGCACGAGAGCATCGGCACCATCGCTTCGCGGTGGGGCATGCGCAACCCTGCGCACTTCAGCCGGATGTACCGGGCGGCATACGGCTGCTCGCCGCGTGACCATCGACCGGGAGGAGCGTGAGGCGTGCCGACCCTGTTCGACACCGACAGCGTCGCGCCGCACGAGCGCTTCGACTTCTGGACGGACAGCTCGGATCGTGCGTTCTTCCCGTGCACGTTCCGGCGGCGCGAGGCGCTGGGCTTCACCGGCACGGTGCGCCAGTACCTCATGGGGCCGCTCACGGTCTCGCGCGTGAGCAGCGCGGCGACATCCGTCTCGCGCACGTGGTCGGACATCGCGGCCCACGACCCCGAGGCGGTGCACCTCTCGCTGCAGTTGCGCGGCCGCACGGTGTTCAGCCAGCACGACCGCCAGACGCCGGTGTCCGCCGGCGAGATGGTCCTCTACGACACGTCGCATCCGTTCTCCATCGAGACGGACGCGCCGTATGACCTCGTCGTCCTCGAGTGCTCGCGCCTGCTGCTCGGCTTCCGCGGCCACGACCCCGTCTCGCGCCTCGCGACGCCACTGCGCGGCGACATCGCGCAGACGCTCGTCGCGCCGTTCCTCACGCGGCTGGCGCGCGGGCTGGCCGACGGCACGGTCGCCGAGGGCGACACCGACCTCGGCGAGAGCGCCGTCTACCTGCTCCGCGCGCTCTGCACCGACGGGACGGAGCTGGCGCGCCGCCCGCCGACCGGCGACCTGCTCGCGCGCATCAAGGTCCACATCGAGGAGCACCTGGACGATCCGGATCTGCGCCCCGACGCGATCGCCGCCGCGCACTTCGTGTCGACGCGGCATCTGCAGAAGCTGTTCAAGGCCGACGGCCTGACGGTCACCGACTGGATCCGGGAGCGCCGGCTCGCAGGCTGCCGGCGCGACCTGCGCGATCCCGCGCACGCCGACGAGACGATCCTCGCGATCGCCACCCGCTGGGGCCTCACGAACGCGGCGCACTTCAGCCGCTCGTTCCGTGCCCTCTACGGGTGCACGCCGAGCGAGTTCCGGGCAGGCGGTTAGGGACCGGATCGTCTCGTCGCGAACGAGCAACGCGCGTTCGCGTGCGGTCAAGACGCGCGCATCGCCCGCGTCTAGCGTCCGGCCATGACCGCCGACCGAGATCCTGACATCCAGCGCGTGCTCGACCGCGCTGCGATCGAGGAGTGCCTGCTGCGCTACACCCGCGGCATCGACCGCCACGACGTCGAGCTCGTGATGTCCGCCTTCCACCCGGACGCGCTCGACACGCACGGCACCTTCGAGGGCGGCCCGCGCGACGTCGCGGAGTGGGCGAACGAGCAGCACGGGCTGCGGTGGGACCGCCACATGCACTACGTCACGAACACGACCGTGGACATCGACGGCGACGTCGCCCACACGGACACCTACTACTTCATCGTGCTGCGCCGGCAGGACGGCTCGGGGCAGGAGTTCATGGGCGGCAGGTACGTCGATCGCTTCGAGCGGCGCGCAGGCGACTGGCGCATCGCCCGGCGCGTGGTGACGGCGGAGTGGATCGGCGACGGGCACGCGGGACGCCCGACCATGCAGAGCCTGCTCGGCCTCTACGAGGAGGCGACCTGGGACCGCGAGGACATCTCCTACCGGCGTCCGCTCCCCGACGCGTCGATGCAGGCCAGCACGGACGACGACTTCCAGCAGTCCACCGCGACGACCTCCTGACGAGGTCGTCGCGCGGACGCAATCGTCGTGCGCGGGCAGGCAAGGCCGCGCACCTAGGCTTGGAGCACGATCAGCGAGGAGAGCACGCCATGTACAAGGTCGTCTGGTTCGCGCGGTACACCCCGAACAAGCCCAAGAGCGAGTCGGATCGCCACTGGGCCGAGGTCCACGGCCCGTTGTTCGCGAAGGTCCCGGGCGTCGAGCGCTACGTGCAGAGCCACGTGACCGGGACGCTGCCGGCGGTCGGCGGCTACAGCGAGGACTCGACGTACTTCGACGGGTACTCCTGCGCCTGGTTCACCGACAAGGCGGCGTTCGAGGCGGCGATGCTCTCGCCCGAGTGGAAGGCCGTCGGTGAGGACAGCGCCAACGTCTTCGACGACACCTGGTTCACCGGGATGAGCGCCCACATCACCGAGGTCACGCAGATCGAGGGCCCCTCCAACCCGTACAAGGTCGTCTACGTCGTCAACTTCCGCGACGGCATGAGCCGCGAGGACGCCGACGCGCACTGGATCAACACGCACGGTCCGCTGTTCCACACCGTCCCGATCGACCGCTACGTGCAGAACCACGTGGTGTCGGCGATCGGCCGCACGGGCGAGACGGACGATCCGCTCGACTTCTCCGGCTTCTCGGAGTGCTGGTTCGCCGACGAGGCGCAGTTCCTCGAGGCGCTCGCCACGCCGGGCTGGGCGGCCGCGTCCGTCGACAGCCCGAACGTCTTCGACGAGAGCCGCATGTGGGGCGCGGCGCTCCGGGAGGTCGTGGTGAAGGACCTGCAGCCCGCCGCCTGACACGCACCGGGCGCACGCGCGCAAGTGGTGTTCGCGTCGGGACAAGACGCGCGCGTTCGCCCGGCATACGGTCGCCTGACAGTCCGCTGGGTGCGGATCGTTGAGTGATCCTGTGCGGAGTCCCTCGGGGCGCCAGGGATGAGGAGGAGGGGATGTCGATGAGGGAAACCACGCTCCGCGAGCGGGCGCGACGGGTTCTGCCCGTGGTCGCCGGTGTGCTGGTGCTGGGGACGTCGCTCGCCGCGTGCGGCAGCAGCGACAGCGGGAGCAGCGCGAGCACCGGCTCGTCGGCCAGTTCCTCGTCGAGCGGATCGGGCGAGAAGCCGGTCAGCATCGCCATGGTGGGCTACGACAACAAGAACAACTACACGCAGTGGTGGTGGGTGGGCGCGCAGGAGGAGGCCAAGAAGCTGGGCGTGAAGGTGACGCTCGTCGACGGCAAGTTCGACGCCAAGGCCCAGGCCGCCGCGGTGCAGAACTCGATCACCTCCAAGAAGTTCGACGCGGTGTCGATCCTGCCGGTCGATGGCGTCAGCCTCCTCCCGGTCGCAAAGCAGGCCGGCGACGCCGGGCTGAAGGTGATCGTCGGCGGGACGCTGGGGCCGATCGAGCAGACGAACACGTTGCAGACCCTCGTTCCCCAGATCAACAGCGTCGTCGGCTACGAGACGACGTTCCAGGCGAAGATCTTCGCCTCGAACATCAAGGCCGCGTGCGACGCGCACATGGGCCCCGGCAAGCCGTGCAACGTCGGTGTCATGCCCGGAGCGGCGAAGTTCCCCACCGACTCCTTGCAGTTCCAGGTGATCAAGTCGGAGCTCGCCAAGGACACGAACATCAAGGTCTCCATCGCTCCGGATGGCGGCTACGCGCGTCCCGGCGGCTACAAGTCGATGACGACGTACCTGCAGAGCCACCCGGACGTCAACGTCATGCACGCCAACGGCGACCAGATGATCGCCGGCGCCGTGCAGGCCATCAAGGAGGCCGGCAAGGCCCCGGGCAAGGACATCTTCCTGAGCGGCTACGGCGGTACGCGGGAGGGCTTCACGGGCATCCGCGACGGCACGTGGTTCGCGTCGGTGAACCTGTACCCGCAGACGCAGGCGCGCAAGATGGTCGAGTTCGCGACCGCGGCCGTCCGAGGCAAGCCCTACCCGAAGACGTACGACCTGCAGAAGGAGCCACCAGGCACTGTCGTCGCGCTGAACAAGAAGGTCCTGACCGAGGACCACCCCGAGCTGCAGGCGGAGTGGTCCGAGGCGGCTCCGAGGTAGCCATGACGGTCGCGACGGACCCCCGCGTCGAGCTGCAAGGCCTCTCGAAGCGGTTCGGCAACGTCCTGGCGGTCGACAGCGTGAGCCTGTCGATCGCCGCCGGGACGGTGCACGCGCTCGTCGGCGCGAACGGCGCGGGGAAGTCGACGGTCGGGAAGATGGTCGCCGGTGCGATCAGCCCCACCGACGGTCGGATCCTCCTCGACGGCGAGGCGGTCCAGTTCGGATCGCCTCGCGAGGCGCTCGACCACGGTGTTGCGTTCATCGCCCAGGAGCTGGCGCTCGCGCCGGACATGACGGTGATGGAGAACGTCTTCTTGGGCGTCGAGCCGCGGCACGGCTCGTTCGTCGACCGGGGCTCGATGCGCAGCAGCTTCGACGCGCTGCTCGCGTCGAGCGGTTTCGAGGTCCCCGGCGACGCCCGGGTGCGCTCGCTCAGCATCGCCGACCAGCAGAAGGTCGAGATCCTGCGCGCGCTCTGCCGCGGGGCGAACGTGATCATCATGGACGAGCCGACGTCGTCGCTCACCCGCGACGAGTCCCAGCGGCTGCACGCGCTCATCCGGGACCTCCGCGCGGGCGGGATGACGATCATCTACGTGTCGCACTTCCTGGAGGAGGTGCTGGCGCTCTCCGACGACATCGCCATCCTCCGCAACGGGCGGCTCATCCGCACGGGCCCGGCGTCGGCCGAGACCGAGGCCACGCTCGTCAACGGGATGCTCGGCCATGCGGCATCGGCGGACTACCCGCAGCGCAAACCACCTCCCCCGGGGCCACCCCTGTTGGAGGTCGACGGCCTGAGCCGGGCCGGGTTCCTGCGCGACGTGTCGCTCACCGTCGCGGCGGGCGAGATCGTCGGGCTGGCCGGGCTCGTCGGCAGCGGCCGCTCAGAGCTCGCACGCGCGATCTTCGGGGCCGACCCCGTCGACGAAGGCACGATCACGATCGACGGCACGCAGCTGGGCGCCGGGGCGCCCCACAGGTCCTTCGCGGCCGGCCTGGCGATGCTGCCCGAGAGCCGCAAGGAGCAGGGGCTGCTGCTGGACCAGCCGGTCGCGGCCAACACGACCTTGCCCTTCCTCGGATCGTCGCGGCGGATCGCCCGGTTCGGCTGGCTGTGGAAGGGCAACGAGCGAGACGACGTCCGCACCCTGCTCGCCGACCTCGCCGTGAAGCCCGAGTCGCCCAACGCGATGGTCAAGACGATGTCGGGCGGCAACCAGCAGAAGGTCCTGTTCGGCAAGTGCCTGTTCCAGGAGCCGCGGATCCTGATCCTCGACGAGCCCACTCGCGGCGTCGACGTCGGAGCCCGGCACGCGATCCACAACCTCATCGGGTCGCTCGCGGCACGTGGCGTCGGGATCATCCTCATCTCGTCCGACCTCGAGGAGGTCCTGGGACTCGCGCACCGCGTCCTCGTGATGCGCCGTGGCGCGATCGTCGCCGAGTTCGGCGCGGACCCATCGATGGACGCCGTCATGGAGGCGGCGTTCGGCTTGGCCCCGGCGGGGGTCTCGCCATGACCACGACCACCCGGAGCGGGAGCGCACCATGCCCTCAGCAGTGAACCTCGACCCTGGGGTCGACGGGGGCGGGGCGACGATCGCACCCGAGGCGCCGCGCGGCCGCCGGCTCACGGCTGAGCACGTCCGTGACTACGGGATCATCGTCGTCTTCATCGTCCTGTTCATCGTGCTGTCGATCACGTCGCCGTCGTTCCTGTCCGTCGACAACCTCCTGAACATCGTCAGGCAGAACGCGGCGGTCGGCATCATCGCCTGCGCCGCGACGGTGGTCATCATCGGAGCCGGCTTCGACCTCTCCGTCGGCGCGGTCTACTTCCTCGCCGGCGTGGCCTCGGCCTGGCTCGCAGTTCACGTCAACGTCCCGATCGGGTTCCTGGGCGGGGTCGCCGTCGGGCTGCTGCTCGGCGGGTTCAACGGTCTCCTGTCGACGACGCTGGGGATCAGCTCGTTCCTCGCGACGCTGGCCACCAGTCTCGTGTTCTCCGGAGCCGGCGCTGCGATCACGAAGGGCTTCCCGATCTCGGTCAGCGACACGTCGTACGGGACACTGGGCACCGGGGGGTTCGGCAGGCTCACGTGGTCGATCATCGTGTTCGCGATCGTGGCGATCGTGCTGCAGCTCATGCTCACGCGGACGGTCTTCGGCCGACGCGTGTTCGCGATCGGCGGCAACGCCGAGGCGGCACGCAACTCCGGCGTGCGCGTCGACCGGATCCGCGTGATCACGTTCGTGATCAGCGGCGCGGCGGCGGCTCTGGCGGGCGTCATCGACGCGTCGACGGTCTCCTCCGGCGGCAACGACAGCGGCGCGAACCTCGTGCTCGCGAGCATCGCCGCGGTCGCGCTCGGCGGCACGAGCATCTTCGGCGGGATGGGCGCGGTCTGGCGAACCGTGCTGGGCGTCCTCCTGCTGGCGATGATCGCCAACGGGTTCGATCTGCTCAGCATCGCGTCGTACTACCAGGACATGTTCGAGGGCTTCGTGATCATCGTGGCCGTCGCGGTCAACTCGCTGGCGATCAGACAGTGATCAAGGTCATCTGGATCGCGCGGTTCCGGGCCGGTCTCGCGAAGGCGGCGGCCCGGGGCCACTGGCGCGACGTGCACGGCGTGCTCGGCGCGGACGTGCCGGGCCTGGATCGGTACACGCAGAGCCACGTGGTCGCCGCCGTCCCGCCGTCGACGCAGTGGCCGGCGTTCGACGGCTACTCCTCGGGCTGGTACGCCGACGACGACGCGTACGTCCGCTCGATGGCGTCGCCGCAGTGGGCGGCGATCGGAGCCGACAGCGACAACCTGTTCGACACGTCCTACTTCTGGGGCATGAGCGCGTTCGTCGACGAGCACGTCGTCGTCGCGCCGCCCACCGGCGGCGCGAAACTCGCGGCGATCGTGCGGTTCAGGGACGGCGGCGGTGAGCGCTGGGTCTCGCGCACGGAGGCGCTGCTGCGCGACGTACCGGGGCTGTCGGGCGCGGTCCTCAACGTCGCCGGCGACGCGATCGGCGTCGCGGGACGCACCACGGAGATCGCGCTGGGCTTCGACGGCTGCGCCGAGTACTGGTTCGAGGACCGCACGGCGCTGATCCGCGCGCTGGCGACGCCCGCGTGGCGTGGCGCCCAGCAGGGCATCGGATCGGTCGCTGAGGCCCCCGCAGAGTGGTGGGCGGTCCTCCAGGAGCGTCTGGTGAAAGAGGAGGGTCGTGTACAAGGTCATCTGGCTGGTGAGGTTCAACGAGGGCATGCCCCGCGATGAGGCGGTGCGGCACTGGCGCGAGGTCCACGGGCCGCTCGGCGTGAAGGTCCCCGGCATGCACCGCTACGTCCAGAACCACTGGATCAGCCCCGTCGGCGAGACCGCGGTCGAGCCCGGCAACACGGAGTTCGACGGGCACTCGGAGTGCTGGTTCGTCGACGAGGCGGCCTTCCGGCGCGCGATGGAGAGCACGGAGTGGGCGGAGATGGTCGCCGACGCCCCGAACTTCTTCTCCGCCGACACGATGGTGGGCGCGGTCGTCGACGAGTGCGTGATGGTCCCGTGAACCGCGACGAGCTCCTCAAGGTCGTCTGGATCTGCCGCTATCAGCCGGCGTGGGACCGGGAGCGTGCGCAGCGCTACTGGCGCACGCACCACGCCGGCATGGGCCGGCGCGTCCCCTCCATGCCGCTGTACCTGCAGAACCATCTCGTGGAGCCGGTCGGCCCGCGCAGCGTGCAGGACGGCCCCCTGGCCATGGACGGCTTCTCCGTCTGCTGGTTCGAGGGCGAGGAGGGCTTCCGCCGCTGCATCGAGTCGCCCGAGATGCTGGAGATGGACGAGGACGCCGAGCGGGTGTTCGTCGTCGACGACATCCGGGGCGGGTGGTCGGCACGTCTGGACGAGACGGTGACCGCCCATGTCGACACACCGGAAGAGGAGCTCTTCAAGGTCGGCTGGATCGGCCGCTATGCGCCGGGACGCGACCGCGACGATGCCCACCGGGCGTGGACCGACGGCCACCGCGCGCTGCTCGACAGGGTGCCGGGCCTGCTGCGCCATGCGCAGAACCACTCCGTCGAGACGATCGGCCCCGAGGGCTTCACGCGCGACCTCCCGCTCGCGTTCGACGGCATCGCCGAGTTCTGGTTCCAGGATCGCCCGTCCTACCTGCAGGCGATGGCGTCGCCGGAGTGGCAGGCCGTGCTCGAGGATGCCGACGGCCTCTTCGATCTCGCCCCTATGTGGGACGGCGGCTACGCCGGCGTCGTGGATCATCTCTGGATCAACCAGCGCTAGGCGCCGGGCATCGGCCACAATGGACGGCAGGAGGGTTGCGCCCATGGCCGTCACCATCGACACCGCGGATGTCACCACGCGCGAGCGCCTCGCGTACTGGTCGGAGGCGCAGACGCGCATGTTCTTCTCGCTCGACGTCCGAGCGCCGGAGGGCCGGCCCTTCGGCGGCAGGGCGTGGGAGCACGAGCTGGGCCCGGTCCGCGTCCGCCGGATCGCCGCCGACGGACACGGGGTGCGGCGCACCCGGCGCGCCATCGCCGCCGACGACCCCGAGCAGTTCGAGCTGTCGCTCCTGCTGGCGGGGACGCAGGAGCTGCACCAGGCGGACCGCGACGCCGTGCTGGGGCCCGGCGACCTCGTCTGCATGGACTCCTCGCGGCCCTACCGCGTGTCGTCGCCGGATGCGTTCGAGATGCTCGTGTTC
>Ga0268266_10005898_pt1 | contig 11335 bp, 10 predicted proteins | sample KBSS13metaG_FD_190356 | JGI IMG/M metagenome (GOLD analysis project Ga0268266, IMG submission 190356) | Switchgrass rhizosphere microbial communities from Kellogg Biological Station, Michigan, USA - KBS S1-3 metaG (SPAdes) (version 2) | ecosystem: Host-associated > Plants > Roots > Rhizosphere... | reverse complement strand
GATTGATCGCGCCCTCGAAGCGCAGTCGCTGCTGCGGCCCAATCACACGTCGGGGACGTCCGGCAAGCTTTCGGTGATCCCGCGCGGCGTCGACGAGCTGGAGCTGTTCTACGACCTGTTCCCGCGCTCGGGCGATCCGGTCGACGGCGCGATCAATCCCCTGGTCGCTCTGCGCGACGAGGCGGAATCCGTGCCGGTGATCTTCCCGTCCTACCGATATGGCCGGGCGGCCCCCCAGCGGGCTCTGCAGGCCATGCAGCGCTTCTTCGGCAACAAGTGCGAACTCTACGCCCTCTACGACGATCACCTCAGTCCCGACGTCGCCGTGCTCGCCGGGCGCGTGCAGGCGGCGGAGCAGCGGGGAACGCTCAATCAGCTCGAGATCTCGCCCGAGCTCCTACGCCAGTTCAAGCAATCGCGGAGCGCGGGGGCGGGCGAGGCCGAAGCCAAGTTCATGGATCGGGTGCTCGAGAATTGCGTGGCCCGGCGCGTCTATCTGCTGGCTCCGGTTCCCATGCTCTATCGCTGGATGGACGCGGCGAAGGCGCGCGGCGTCGATCAACTGTTCGCGCCCGGGAGCTGGGTCAGCAGCGGGGGTGGGACCAAGGGCGCGGCCATTCCCGAGAACTGGAAGGCCGAGGCGGAGCGTTTCGTCGGCAGCCCGGTTCGCGAAGGCTACGGCATGTCTGAGCTCACCACCGGCTCGTCGCAGTGCGAGCACAACCGCTACCACTTCCTGCCGTTCACGGTGACGTTTCTGCTGGACGCCCAGACGGGCGCGCCGCTGCCGCGGGAAGGCAAGCAGACCGGTCGCCTGGCGGTATTCGACTTGCTGCCGTCCACATACTGGGGCGGCTTCGTCACCGGCGACCGCGTGACCATGGGCTACGACGACTGCCCCTGCGGACGCAAAGGCGCCTACGTCGAGCACGGCATCCAACGCTTCAGCGAAGTCGAGGGGGGTGACGACAAGATCAGCTGCGCCGGCTCCAGCGACGCCCACGAGGCGGCCCTCGAGTACCTGCTCGCCCGCGCGGCGCAAATCTAGGGGCCCCCGACCATGGACGACAGCTCCCCGATCAGCACGATCCAGTTCAACGTTCCGCTCATCATCCGTGGCAAGATCATCGAAGGTGTCGACGCCACCTTCTGGGGCCGCCACGGAACCATCAGGTTCACCTCGCCGGAAGCCACCAAGCATCTGCTGCAGCTGCCGACGACGGCGCAAGCGATGAACGATCTCTATGAGATCTCGATGGATGACATCATCGAGTTCATGCACGAGGTCGGCAAGGCGCTGGACTTCGAGAAGAACGTCTACCTGCATGAGGCCTTCCGCCTCAGCTGCCTGACGTCGGGCCTGCCGCGCTCGATCCTCGGGCAGGTCTACGAGAACCTGCACGAGACCTACAAGCGCGACGCGGTCGCCGACATGGTCGAGCGGCAGATCGGTCGCGCCCACCTGGAGGGGTGGGTCGAGACGCCGCTGCGCGACAACCGCACCCTGCAGGTCCGCGCGTTCGGCGCCCGCACGATCCACATCATCGCCGGCAATTCGCCGGGCATTGCGTTCCTCACCGTGCTGCGCAGCGCCATCACCCGATCCGACACGATCATCAAGCTGCCGTCCAACGATCCGCTCACCGCCGCGGCGGTGGTGCGGACGATGATCGACGTTGATGCGAACCATCCGATCACGCGGCATACCAGCGTCGCCTACTGGAAGGGCGGCGACGAGAAGGTGGAGACCGCGCTCTACACGCCGCGTAACGTCGAGAAGATCGTCGCCTGGGGCGGGTTCGACTCCGTCAAGCACATCACCAAGTACCTGCAGCCCGGCATCGACCTGATCACGCTCGATCCGAAGCACAGCGCCTCGATCATCGGCAAGGAAGCGCTGCAGGACGACATCTCGGTCATCGACGCGGCACGGCGGGCGGCCTGGGACATCGGCGGCATGAACCAGGAGCTGTGCGCCAACGCCCGCGTGATCTACGTGGAGTGCGACAGCAGCGATCCCGAGCAGCTCGAGCGCCTCAACGCCTTCGGCAAGCAGGTGCTCTACGAGATCGGCGACATGCCGACCGGCCTCAGCACCGACGTCAAATACCCCGACCAGCAATTGCAGGCGGAGCTGGCGGGGCTGGCGTTCCAGGACGACTTCTACCGCGTCTACCAGAACGATCCGCGCAAAGGCGCGGTGGTGGTCTCGCAGATCGACGAGCCGGTCGAGTTCGCCGGAATGCTCGCCAACCGGACGGCGAACCTGGTGCCGGTGGCGAACCTCGCGGACGCGGTCGCCCGGATCAACGCCTCCTCGCAGACGATCGGCGTCTATCCCGACGCGCTGGCCGACCGGCTGAAGGACGCATTGGCGATCCAGGGCGCGCAGCACCTGGTGTCGCTGGGCGAGGTGATGCGCACCGGCGTGAGCGGGCCGCAGGACGCGATCGAAATCGAACGGCGAATGCTCAAGTGGGTGCGGCGGATCAAGCCGCCGACGCCCGGCATACTTCACGAGGAAACGATGAAACGCGCGCTCAAGGTCCGTGAACACGGCGATTACGAGAACCAGGCCCTCATCGGCTTCTTCGAAGAGACGATGGACTCGTCCAACCCCGAGACGCGGAAGTTCGGCCTCAACGTGGACGCCGTGGCCCCGAACGTCATGGTCTACGACGAAGACGGGAATATGTGGAACCTGGTCCGCTATTGCGGCTACGGCGGCAGCCTGGGGCTTTCGATCAGCACCAACGCCGACGGCCGCAAGATGTACGATCGGCAGCACCCGCTCAGCGACCGCGCCTACGCCGGCCCGGTGCAGCACATCATCGAGGGCGATGCACACGTGATCCAGAACCTGGGCCTGACGGACAAGCGCCGGCAGCCCTTCTACTACCGGCGCACGACCAAAGAGATCGAATGGACGGAAGGCGATATCGTCCAGCTCACCGGCAAGCGGCTCGGTCCGGCCATCAGCTGGTACAGCTTCGACGAGGACGGCGGCTGGGGCTTCTCGGCCTATCTGTCGCGGGTGTCCGGGACCATCATGGGCAAGAAGGTCGAAGGCTTCTCGGAGTTCTCGACGGTCTGGACGCCGCCCGGCATTAGCTTCGGCCCGCTCTACTACGAGAAGGGCGCCTCCTGGCTGCTGGCCATCAACGAGTATGAGAACGGCGAGTACGAGTGCTGCCACCTCGGCCATCTGGCCGCCGGCGCGAAGTTCGCGATGATCGAGGACAATACAGGTCCGCGCGCCTGCACCACCGACGTCGACCTGGAGATCGCCCTCGACAAGATCGGCTATCCGGACGAGCTGAACTACACGATCGAGGGCGAACGGTGGGAATGGCGGCCGCGTCCGGGCGGCGACATGGGCGACCCCGCCAACCCGATCCACCGCGACCGTGAAGGCGTGCTGCGCCGCGTGGGCGACACCAGGACCCCGAAGCTTTCGATGGGGTGGGTCAATTTCTTCAGCGACGAACGGCTGGCCCCTTACCTGAAGCGCTGATCGAAGCGCGCCGGCCGCGCCGCGGCGGGCTGGCCGGCGGCATTGCGGGGAGGGACGAGATTGCCGACATCGGATGCAGGCGGCGCCCGCTTGGGGCGCGTTCTCGCTGTCCTGTTCGTCGCGGAAGTCGTCGCCTCGCTCGAGGCGAGCATGCTGTACAGCGCGCTCCCCACGATCGCGCGCGAACACGGCCTGACCGGCGCGACCTGGCTGATCACGGCTTACGCCCTGGTCTCGGCGGCGGCCGCTGTGCTGGGGAGCCGGCTCGGCGACATGTACGGGCGAAAGCGCGCACTGCTGGTGGTCCTGCTCGTGGGCCTGGCCGGGTCGGTCATCAGCGCGCTGGCCAGGGATCTCGCCTGGATCGTCGCCGGACGGATGTTGCAGGGGGCGACCGGGGCGATCCTTCCCCTCTCGTTCGGGATCGCGCGAGCGATCTCGCCGCCCGATCGGGTCCAGTTCAGCATCGGCACGCTCACCGGCGCCTGGGCTGGCAGCGCAGCGCTGGGCTACGTCCTGGGCGGCCTTTTCGCGGAGCACGGTCACTGGCAGCAGATGTTCTGGGTCACGGCGTCGCTGCCTGTCCTGGTCATGCTCGCCTGCGCGCGGATTGCGCCGGCGGATCATCTCTCGGCGCCGGGCGGGCGTGTGGACTGGCTGGGCGCGGCCCTGTTGGTGCCGGGGATCGTGCTCATTCAGCTCGGCATCGGCCGAGGGGCGGAGCGTGGATGGGATCTGTTCACACTGGGTGAGTTGTTCGCCGGCGCCCTGCTGCTGGCGATTTGGAGCCTGGTCGAGTTGCGGGTCAAAGCCCCTCTGGTGGACGTCAGGCAATTGGTGCGGCGCAAGTTCGCGGCGGCGAACGCCGCCAGCGCGCTGGTCGGCATGGGGGCGGCCCAGGCGGCGCTCGTCGTCATGATGCTGCTTCAGCAGCCGGTCGCCTCCGGCATCGGCTTCGGCCTCGGCGCGACCCTGGCAGGCCTTGTGAAATTGCCGTCCAACCTCCTTTCGCTCGGGGTCGGCCCGCTCACCGGACATTTCGCCGGCCGCCGGGGCGCGAAGACGCCGATCATCTTCTCGGGCGTGCTGATGACCATCGCTTGGATCGCGATGCTGCTCGCACACACTCAGATCTGGCAGGTCATTGTCGCCGCCCTTCTGAGCGCCGTCGGCAGCGCCATGGCGGTGGCGAGCATCGCAAACCTGGTCGTCGAGGTCGCCCCGAGCGAGGACACCAGCGCCGCGACCGCGGTCGTCGGCGTGGTCCGAGGCGTCTTCGCCGCTATAGGCGCGCAAATCCTCGGCCTGTTGCTCGCTGGCCAAGGTCACGGCGGGCGGCCGGACGAGGCGGCCTATATGCACGCCATGGGCTACGTCGCCGTCACTTCGATCGGCGTGCTGGCGATCGGGCTCCTGATCCCGGCCTCGCGGGCCGGACGGCCGGGCGTGGCAGGCGAGGCCCGGCGCGTCGGCGCGAAGCCGGCGTAGCCACAGCCTTTCTCGCAGCTTCAAGCGCTGGCGCTCTCCTTCGAAAGCCGGCCGCCCAGGGTGGTGTTGGCGATCCGCGACAGCACGTTCCAAGGGTAGCCCATCGAGATGCGGCTGAGCTCGTCCAACCGCCCGAGGTGCGCGGCGTCGAGCGCCACGTCGACCGCCGCCAGGTTGTCCTGCAGTTGCTGGACGGTGCGGACGCCGAAGATGGGGATGTAGCTCTCATGCTGCGCCTTGACCCAGGCCAGCGCGACCTGGGACGGCGTGACGCCGAGCTCGGCGGCGATGTCCCGAACCGCTCTGGCGATCGCCTGGACGCCCGCGTCCTTGGCGGTGTTGGCCAGCGGCCAGTCGCGGCGGTTGATCCGGCCCTCGGCGTTCTCGGCGTCGTCGAGATACTTGCCGGTCAGCACGCCCGCGCCGAGACAGCCGAACGCGACGACGCCGAGGCCCAATCCCTGCGCCATCGGCAAGGCCTCCCGCTCGGGTGAACGCTCGATGAGGCTATAGGGTAGCTGAACGCCGGTGAAGCTGGACCAGCCGCGCAGCTCGGCGATGGCGTTCGAACGGGAGATGATCCAGGCCGGCGTGTCGGAGGCGCCGAAGTGCAAGATCTTGCCGGAGGCGGCGAGGTGCTCCAGCGCGCGCATCACCTCCTCGGCGCGGGTGACCTGATCCCAGGCGTGCATCCAGAGCAGGTCGATGTAGTCGGTCTTCAATCGGCGAAGGCTGTCCTCGATCGCGGTCACGAGGCTCTTCCGGTGGTTGCCCCCGGAGTTGGGATCGTTCGGATCCATTGTCAGGCTGTACTTCGTCGCCAGCACGACGCGGTTGCGCATGCCGGCCATGAACTCGCCGAGCAGCTCTTCGCTTCGGCCTTCCTGATAGCGGTTGGCCGTGTCGATGAAGTTGCCGCCGGCGTCGAGGAAGGCGTCGAAGATGGCCCGGCTGGCGTCGCGGTCGGCGCCCCAATCATAGGCGTCGCCGATGGTCATAGCGCCGAGGCACATTTCCGACACGCGCAGTCCGGAGGGGCCGAAGATCCTGTATTTCATCGCGCTCGTTCGAATGGGATCGGAGCTCGCAGCGTGCGACGGCAGGACGGCCGCGTCTAATAATCATTCCCGAGGTTTGCGATAACAGGAGCGCATCACTGCGCTGGACGCTGAATGCGAAAGGGGGCGCCCTCGCCATCGGAGAGGGCGCCCCAGTGGGTCAGCTGATCGCGCCAAGCGCGTCGCCGATTCGGCCCATTTGCTCCCCGCTCACAAGGCGGGTCAGGGCGGTGCGAAAGCGCGGATGCGAAGCGCCCGAGAAGATGTACTGCCAGCGGTACGCTCGCAGGAACTGTCGCTTCAGATCCTCGTGCTCCTCGGTCGCGACCATCCGGCCGCAGGTCTCGCAGAAATAGTCTGCGTCGGCGATGGCCTGGGTCTGCAAGATGCCGTCGACCGCGCCGACGAGGTCGATGAAGTCGTCCACGCCGCGATCGCGCGCTTCGTCGGTCAACGCCGCGTCATGGCGTGTGAGCTCCAGCTCGTCGAGGACGACGTGCTGGCATTCGTCCTTCCAGTGGAACAGGAACACGTCCCGGAAGAGCTCCGAAACGCTCTCGTCGGGCCCGATGCTCTCCCGATAGTGGTTCTGCACGAAGAGCTCGATGTGCAGGGTGAGGAGCAATACCGACCAGGTCGACTTGGCGAGCACCGCGCCGGCGACCGCGTCCGGGTCGATGTCGAAGCGGTAGCCGGCCGGCATCACCGCGCCGATCATCGCCTCGATGCGGCGGAACAGAGCCTGATGCTTCAGCTCCTCCTCGCTGAACCGCACGAGGGCCTCGAGCGCATTCTGGTCGCCCAGCCCATGGTCGCGGCCGACCTCCAGCAGCTTGGCGGTGATGAACCGCTCGACCACGCCGAAGATGCAGGCGTAGGTGCGGCCCTGGATCTGGCTGACGAGGCGCTTTTCTCGACGTGAGAGCGAGGTGAACGCCTCGGCCAACGAGAGGCCATCGGGCAGGAACTTTTGGTCAAGGTCGAACCACCTGCCGCGGATCACGTCGGCCTCGATATCCCAGCGAACCGCCTTCGAGGCGCGAACGGCGTGCTGATACCTATCGGTGTTCGGAAACTTCACGTGAGCGTTCATGGCGGCGTCCTTGAGGTTCGGGCGGGTTTCGATGCTGGGGTTTTAGGGGTCGCCGCCGCCCCATCGAATGACCGCTCCGCCGGAAGTCTTGACCGATCCTCCGGATCAACGGGGAAAGGGCGCCTTCGACGCGCCTGTCACGCTGCCGCGCGCACGAAAGCCGGCTGAAGCCACCAGCCTAACGCCGGGATTATCGGCCTATGGTCGGCGCCCCCTGCACCAGGCGGACCTGGATCGTCTCGCCGGTGACAGCTTTGGTCGACCACTGATCTTCCGACGGGATGGGCGTGCAGTAGTGGAAGAAGGGAGGTGTCACGGGCTTGACCTGCCGCAAGCAGAGCTTTGAGCCCCGGATCTTCCATTGCCCGCGAGAGTGATCGCCTGCCGGGCCCAAAGCCGTGTAGGAGCCCGTCGGGGCCAGCCAAAGCCTGGCCTCACGAGCGTCCGGGTAGGTTGAGACGATGGTGTTGCCGAAAGCTCTCGAGACGGATGTCGGCTCCCCTGCACCGCCGAGCATCAGGAACATTGGAACCAGGGCAAAGAGACCGAAGCGCGACATGTGGCCCTCGAGCGATCACGCATAGCCTGCCCGAGCCCAGTGAAACCTTCCCTCAGGCGCAATCAGGAGGCCGGCCCCCGCGCGCCCTCTACGAAGGAGCCGGCGAGGGTGGAGAGAAGGTTGCAAAAACCTCGGCTCTGGACGAGCCGGGCGGGGTGCGCGAGGGTGAGGCGCACCACATGAGGCGTGGTCGCGGGCGTTTGTTTAGGCAACCATCTTAGCGGCCGGGTTCGCTATGATTCACTGGCTCCATGCACTGCCCGACGGCGTGGTCTTTGCGGGCGCAATGGGGCTCGTTGGAACGGCGATGCTGGCAGCGCCCTGGTTCGGAGCGAGAGTCCTCCACGTCCGTCACGATCCGCGGCGCGAAGAGCTGTCTTTCGACGCGTTCAAGTCGGTCGCCGCGACCACCAGCATGATCCTCAGCTTCTCGCTGGTGCAGGTGGACGGCAACCTGCGCAATGAACAGGTCAGTGTCGGGCGCGAGGCCGCCATGGTCAGCGCCACCGACCGTGAGCTGTCCTATCTCGGCGATGCTCAGGTCCCGGAGCTCCGCAGATTGCTTCGCCTTTGCGCCGCGCGCATCGTCGCGGACGAGTGGCCAAAAATGCTCAATGGCGGGCGCAGTCAGGAAGTCGACGCTCTCTTCGAGGATCTGTCGGGCCGGCTGGCGGCGCTCGAGCCTGCCAATGAGCGCGAACAGGTCACGATCTCCCGCGCGATCAATGATTTGGAACAGTTGGAAGGCTTGCGCGAGGCGCGCCTTGCCGCCGCGAAACTGTATCTCCCTCAAGTCTACTGGTGTGTGATCGCCGTCTTGGTGAGCCTGATGCTTGCTCTTGCGACGCTCTCGGCGCCCTCGTCGCCGCGGAGTCTCGCAGCGGCGGTGATTGGCGCGGCGATCGGGCTGTTGATCGCTCTGGTGGCCGTTGTCGATGGGCCATTCGACGGCGCCGTCGGGGTCGGGCCACTGCCATTGCAGCAAGCGATGATCCGGAGCATTGACGGGCCGAACTCGAGACCCGCTGGCCCGCCGGCCCGGCCGTCAAATCTTGCGCCGACGCTTGACCGGGCGAGCGGCGGCTCCTGAATCCACCCGATGGAACGAGCTGCGGCCGGGAGCAATGCTCAAGTCGCGGGCTCGCGTGCACGTCGCCTGGCGCCAACCGTTCGCCGCTCATGGCGGAGGAGGGGCCCGGCAGGCAGCCCGACGGCCAATGCCGCCGGCTGGTCGCATCCCCGTGAGGTCCTGGTTTGAACGCAAGACGTGCAACGAAGGCTGGTCCTACGGCCACCGCCTCCCTGCTCCGACGGGTCACGCTGGCGCTATTGCTGACTTCCGGCGGCTGCAGCTCCATCCCAGCGCCACGGTTGCCGGCCTGCCATGAGACGCCGGCGCCGCCCATCTCGATTTCACCCGACGGGCAAACGGCGCGCCTGCGCCTCGACGTCCTGACCTACAACATCGAAGGCTTGGGCTGGCCGGCGCGACGTGGCCGCGCGAGCGACCTGAGCGAGATCGGCCGACGCCTCTCCGCCCTGCGAGAGGCGGGCAAGGGGCCGGACGTCGTCCTCTTCCAGGAGATGTTCAGCCGCGCCGCCGTAAGCGGCGTCGAGGGAGCTGGCTATCCGGCTTTGGTCGCCGGGCCGTCGCGCAAGAGCAGCCGCGCCCTGCCGGCCGAGGGGCGCACACCGGGCCGCCGCAAGTTGCAACACGGCGAGATTGGCCTGCGCTTCGCGAGCGGCGGGCTGGCCATAGCCAGCCGCTACCCCATCGCCCTCTACCAGGCCGAGCCCTTCAGCCACCGGGCCTGCGCGGGCATGGACTGCCTCAGCAACAAGGGCGCCGTCCACGCACGGATCGACATCCCCGGCGTTCCAGACCCGATCGAGCTGTTCAACAGCCACATGAACTCCAAGAAGGCTTCGCGGGCTTCGCCATCGCGCACGCTGGCCTCGCACCAGGTGCAATCGGCCGAGCTGGCCGCCTTCATCGGGGACCGACGCAATCCCGACTTCCCGACTGTGCTGGGCGGCGACTTCAACATGCGGGGGTCCGAGGAGCGGTTCGGCGTGTTCGAGCCTTTGCAGCCGCTGATCCTCGTTCACAGGTACTGCCTGGAGACGCCGAGCCGCTGCGCGGTGAAGATGTCCTGGGACGGCGACGCCCCCTGGATGGACACCCAGGACCTGCTGTTCTTCAAGCCGGGCGCACGGGTCGATATCCGCCCAATTGCGGTGGAGGCGATGTTCGACGGCCGCCCCGAAAGTCCAGTTCTCTCGGATCACGATGGCTTCCGGGTCGTTTATGAGCTGAGCTGGCCCGTCGCTGCGCAAGCGCACGGCGAAGGCTGCCACGCTTCACGTCCCCTGGGCTCTTGATCGCCCAAAGCGAGAGCACGCCAGCCTGAACAGCTCCCAACGGTTCGGGGCGATGGCTGTAAGGCGATCATATATTTTGCAAATCGACCGGTCTGCGGCATGGTCTAGGTATGCCGGAGACGCCCCAGACTCAGCCGATCAAAGTCGCTTATCGGCGCGGACCGATGTTGCTTGCCTTGCTTTGCAACCTGCTGGCGCTGCCCATCCTCATTGCGAACTTCGTCGGGCATGTGGGCGCGTTCTGGGTGGCGCTGTCCCTAGTCCTGTTGGGCGTCGGACTCTTCATAGTGCGGCGTGAGGGAAAGCGCGTACGGGAATCGTCGCAGCACAAGTAGCCGCCTAATCCTGCCCCGGAGATTTCTCAGGCTGCCTTTCTGCCACCCGCTTCACCGTCTCTTCGAACTTCGCTTCGTCCTCGTCGCATTCGAGCTCGCGGGCGAGGTCTTTGAACTTATCAAGCTGCGCCTTATCATTCATGCGATGCAGGGTACTCCTCGCAGTCCATATCTGCCAACGCTGTCATTCTTCGGGGATTCCAGCAGCAAGCACGCCACCTACATGGTGGCTGGCGGGTTTGCCGTAAGCGGCCTTCGCCTTCATGAAATCGAAGATCGAATTGCAACCCTGCGCGATGACGCCGGGATAACCTCAGAGTTTCATTGGGCTGACTATCGGGGCGGCAGGAAAAAGGCCGCCTACGAGTCGTTAATCAAGTACGCGTTTGAACTCGTCAATCGACGGCACGCTGCGTTGCACATCATCGTCGCGAAATTCGCGGACTATGACCATCGCGCGAAGGAAGGTGAGGACAAAGATACGAGCGTCAATCGCATGTACTATCAGTTATTCCTGCACAGACTTGCCCGATATTACGGCAAGAGCCGGGCGATCCATGTGCGCTTAGATGCCGGAAACGATTCCAGGGACATCTGCGCTCTGCGAAACCAACTTTGCGCTGACGCCTACAAGAACCTCGGCACCAAACCCAACTGCGTCCGCTCTATCGAGCCATTAGCCTCCCATCGGGCAGGCCTAATCCAAATGGCGGACGTAATTATGGGCGCCGTTGCAGCAAAGGTGAATGACGTTCAGCATACCTCACCGAAGGGTGCCTTGGCTGATTTCGTATTAAGAGCATCTGGCCGCCACTCTTGGGGCGTCAATACCCCGCCGAGCGCGCGATTTCTAACCGTCTGGCACTTCAACGGCCGGTAGGTCCCCCGCAGCCCTATCTTCTAGAA
>Ga0268266_10005897_pt1 | contig 11335 bp, 11 predicted proteins | sample KBSS13metaG_FD_190356 | JGI IMG/M metagenome (GOLD analysis project Ga0268266, IMG submission 190356) | Switchgrass rhizosphere microbial communities from Kellogg Biological Station, Michigan, USA - KBS S1-3 metaG (SPAdes) (version 2) | ecosystem: Host-associated > Plants > Roots > Rhizosphere... | reverse complement strand
GCTCGCCCACCACCAGCATATAGGGGATTTTCTGCAGCTGGGCGTCGCGAATCTTCTTCTGCATCCGCTCGTTGGAGGTATCGACATCGATGCGCAGACCCGCCGTGCCGTTGACCACGGGGGTCTCGAACAGCCGGTCCATGACCTTTTGCGCGTAATCCGACGCCTTTTCGCTGATCGGGATCACGCGCACTTGAATGGGCGCGAGCCAGACCGGGAAGGCGCCGGCATAATGCTCGATCAAAAAGGCGGTGAAGCGTTCATGCGTGCCGAGCGGCGCGCGATGAATGACATAGACCGGATGATCCGCTCCGTCTTCGCCGATATAAGTGAGGTCGAAGGTCTGGGTCGCCAGGAAGTCGAGCTGGTTGGTGGAGATGGAATATTCGGTGCCGATCGCCGACTTGATCATGAAGTCGATCTTGGGGCCGTAAAAAGCGGCTTCGCCCTTGCCTTCGACATAGGGATAACCGGATTCTTTCATTGCCTGCTTGATGATGTCGAGCGCGGCGATCCATTTCTCCGGTTGGTCGACATACTTGTCGAGCTTGGTCATGTCGGGCAGGGACAGCCGCATGTAATATTCTTTGATGTTCATCAGGTCGTAGTAACGCGCATGCAGGCGCATGACCTTGAGGAACTCGTCTTTCGCCTGATCGAAGCGGCAATAGATATGCGCATCGTTCATGCAGAAGCCGCGCACCCGCATCAGGCCCGACAATCCGCCTGAGGCTTCGTAGCGGTAATCCTGACCGTACTCGGCGATGCGCAAGGGCAGTTCGCGATAGGAATGCCGGGTCGCACCGAAGATGATGTGATGGTGCGGACAGTTCATCGGGCGCAGATAGTAATTCTCGCCATCGATATCGAGCGGCGCATACATGCCCTCGGCGTAATAGGGCAGATGGCGCGAACGGTAATAGAGCGCCTCCTTGGTGATGTGCGGAGTGGCGACGCGGCGATAGCCGTCCTTGCGCTCTTCCTGCAGGGCCAGGAATTCCAATTCCTGGCGGATCACCATGCCGTTGGGCATCCACAGCGGCAGACCCGCGCCGACATCCGGCGAGAAGGTGAAGAGTTCGAGTTCGCGGCCCAGCTTGCGATGGTCGCGCTTTTCCGCTTCCGCCAGCCGCTCAATGTAAGCGTCCAGCTCCTTTTTGTCGCGCCAGGCGGTGCCGTAGATGCGCTGCAGCTGCGCGTTCTTGGCGTCGCCGCGCCAATAGGCGCCCGCGATCTTGGTCAGCTTGAAGGCATCGCCGATTTCGGCGGTGGTGCGAAAATGCGGACCACGGCAGAGGTCGTGCCAATCGCCGTGCCAATAGATCGACACGTCTTCGTCCGAGGGAATGCTTTCGATCAGCTCGGCCTTGTAGGTCTCGCCGATATCCTTGAAATGCTGGATCGCCTTGTCGCGCGGCCAGACTTCGCGGCGGGTGGGGCGCGCTTCTTTGACGATCTCATGCATCTTGGCTTCGATGCGGGGCAAATCTTCGGGTGTGAAGGGTTCGGCGCGGGCGAAGTCGTAATAGAAGCCGTCATCGATCGCCGGGCCGATGGTCACCTGGGTGCCCGGGAATAATTCCTGCACCGCCATCGCCAGAAGATGCGCCGCGTCGTGGCGGATCAGCTCCAGCGCTTTCTCATCCTTCTTGGTGATGATGCGGATATGGGCGTCCTGCTCGATGGGGCGGAACAGGTCCCATTCCTTGCCGTCCAGCTCCAGGATCAGGGCGGCTTTTGCCAGGCCCGGGCCGATGGCGGCGGCGATCTCCGCACCCGTGACGCCACGGGTGAACGTCATCGTCTTGCCGTCGGGCAAGGTGATGGTCACTTGGGCGGGTGCTGCGGACACGGGAATTTCTCCTGGATAGGGACTTTCGGGAGGCGTCATTGGACCCGGGAGACGCCGTACGTCAAGCAATCCGGTCGATTTACGGCGGTTTTACCCCCTGCTGCCCTTGAAGCCCCTCCAGCCAACTGCGAAATTAGAGGGGTGAGGGCACTAGCACGGAGGTACCGATGAAGAAGGTCATGTCCGGTGCGGCATTGCTCGCCGCATTGTTGACGGTCACGGCGGTCATGCCGGCGGAGGCGGCGGGCAAAATCTGCCTGCAAACCCGCAATATGCGGGACACAACCCCGAAGGATGACGGCACGGCGATCACGTTCAAGATGAATGACGGTTCGGTGTGGCGTAACGATCTGAAAGGCCGCTGCCCCGATCTGAAATTCAACGGCTTTGCCTGGACCGTTCGCAATCCTGGCGGAACAGTCTGCGACAATGAAGAAATCATCCAGGTGATCCGGTCCGGCGAAATCTGCGCGTTGGGCAAGTTTACTCAGATATCCCCCGCGCGCGGCAAGACGATGTAGCGCCGCGGCGGACTTGAATCGAGACAAAGATTGGCCCGGTTCATCGCCGGGCCTTTTTTTGTTTTCCCCCATCTGTGCGGCACGCGGGCAAGCCCGCTACCGCACATCTTCCCCCGCCATCGGCTTCGCCGCTCGGGGGAAGAAAGCCGCAGTGTGCTTCAGCAACCTTTAGTATTGAGGTCCGTATCGGTTGCTTATTGCGTATCGGCCAATCGATGCGCCGCGGGCGGCGTCAGCAGCGGTTTGTCCAGCACGCGCACGGCGTTGCGCAAGGGGCGGATCAAGGTATCCAGCACGCCGGTGTGCGGCGCATCCTCCGGCACGCCCAGATTGACCCGGCCATGGCGCTCGGGAATGTACAACGTGCCGAACATCCAATCGAACAGCGACAATCCGTAGCCCAGATTGCGGTCGAAATGGCGCGGGTCGGTGGAGTGATGAATCTGGTGGTGCGCCGGACTGTGAATCACGCGCCCCAACCAACCGGTGGCGGCGATCCAAACGCCCGAATGGCGCAGATGGAAATAGGTGGTCAGGAACAGCAATAGCAGCACGTTGATGTGCAGCAATTCAAATGGTGCGGCACTGGCGCCGAACAACGCGCCCATGACGCCATGGACAGCGCCCATCGCAAAGCCGCTGAGATTGATGAAGGCGACAAATTCGATGGGATGCATGCGCCAGCCGGTCAGTGGCGTCAGAACTTCCGCGGAATGGTGGACCTTGTGCACTTCCCACAGTGCGGGAATTCTGTGAAACGCGAAATGCAGTGCCCAATAGCCCAAATCCAGGAACAGCATCTGCAGCACGGTGGTCAGGCTGCCGGCAATCCAGCGGGGCATCGCAAAAACCGGCGGAGAAAAATGACCCAGGCCGGAAGCGATGCCGGCGTGCCAGATTTCGCTGCCCGCCACCAGCATCGTGTAGCCGGTCATCAGCAGCATGCCATGCAGGAACAGCAGTTTCGCATCCAGCAGGGTGGAGCGGTGCAGCCATAACCGGCCGGTGCCCAGCAGATGCAAGATCAGACGCGGATGAATGGTGCGGCGGTTCCTGCGCCGCCACAACGCGATCGCCAGCGCGAACAGCAGCCCGGCCCCCAGATAAAGAAGGCAGTAGCTATCCTGCGGATTGAAAAACCGCTCCAGCTGATAAAGAAGCGCGTCGCTCATGGTTTAAACTGGCTTACCGGCGATTTCCCATTCGCTAAGGGGGAGAGTTAATTTCCGTTTCCCTTTGCGATGCGGCGCCTAGGGCAGATGGCGCACCGTATGGTCGTACAGCGCCCCGGCCACGTTGGTGTATTCGTCGGTCCAGGGCCGCAAGCCGCGGTCATCGGCGGCGCGCCAGCCGGGGCCAGACGCGACCGCGTCCAGTGCGGCGGCCGATTTCGACATGACCATGACTTTCGAGCCCGCAACCACCAGGCCGTTGGTGTTTTTCGGCGGCGTGAAGATGCGGATCCTGGCCTGAACGCCTGCGGCCTTGGCTGTGGCGGCGGCGGGACCTTCCAGCGCCAGGTTGCGGTTGGTGATGTGCAGCATCACCACGCCGTCGGGTTTGAGGGCGCGGAAATAGAGCGCGAAGGCTTCGCGGGTCAAAAGATGGGTGGGGATATTATCCGCTGAAAAAGCATCCAGAACGACCAGATCGAATTTGCCCGCCGCTTCTTGGCCCAATGTCAGCCGCGCATCGCCCAGGACGACATCCACTTTTCCTTGCGCGCATTTCGACAGGAAGGTGAAATAATTTGGATCGCGCGCGATGCGGGCGACCGCTGGATCGATTTCGAAATAGCGCATCGCATCTGCCCGGCGGGTATAGGCGGCAATGCTGCCTGCTCCCAAACCGACGACGCCAAAGCGCATGGATGGATTTTGCCGCTGCAGATTGACGATGGTTTCGCCGATCGGGGTGGAGGGCGCGAAATAAGTGCCGGGTACGCAGCTCAGGCTGGGCGCCTTTGCCTGGGCGCCGTGAATGGTGGTGCCGTGATACAGGACGTTCATCGATCCCAGTTGCGGATCGGCCATCGTCACCACCCGGGAAACGCCGAAAAAGCTGCGGATGGTGAGGAGGCTGGGATTCTTGTTGGGCGCGATCAGTGCGGCTTGGGCACAAAGCGCGGCGATCACCAAGGTGAACAAAGCTGTGCTGCGGCTGACCAGGATGGCGATGACGCCCGCGCCGGCCGCCAGCAAGGTGACCATCAGCAGGGCGCCCTTGAAATCGTCGGCCGAGATGAATCCGATGGCCATGGCCAGACCGATGCCTGCCGCGGCCAGGATCATGTCACGGCTTTTGGCGTTTCCGGCGGACGGGCGCGCCAGGCAAACCAGCACCAGCATCAGCTGAAATTCCAGCACCGTGCGAAACAGCATGGGCGCCAGAAGTGAATTGAAGACTCCGCCCAGAACCCCACCCGTCGAGATCAGCAGATAGAATTCTGTCAGCCGGCTTTCATGCGGCCGGTCTTCGGCAAGCGCCTGGTGGCAGATCAGGGCGCCGAAAAACAGCGTGCCCAGGAAGATCAGCAATTTCAGCACCAGCGGCACGGCCATCATGCAGAGCAGGGCCGCCGCGATCGCCGCGAAAATCATCTGCCAGCGCAAACCGCTTTCGCGGGATATGACGGGCTTCTCCTGGAAGCTGATGACGAAGGTCAGAAGATAAAGCGCCAGCGGAATCACCCAGAACAGCGGCACCGAAGCGATGTCGTTGGCGATATAAGTCGATGTGCCCAGCATCAGACTGGACGGCACCGCCGCCAGCAGCACCCAGCCAAGGCGGCGGCGCCAATCGATGACGTGGCCGGGGCTGGCATGGATTGCCTGCAAGGGAATGCTGCCGAGCCGCCACACCATGATCCCGGATGCGGCGATCAGCAGGAAGAAGCATTGATATAGGATCGTCCAGATCTGCGACTGGTGCGACAGAGTCCAGGACGGTTCGACGAAAAGCGGATAGGCCAAAAGCGCCAGCATGCTGCCCAAATTGCTGGCGCCGTAAAGGACATAGGGATTTTTCGGTTGCGCTTCGTCGCGCTGCAGATGGACATACCAGGCCTGCAGCAGCGGTGCGGTGGCGGAGAGCGCTGCGAATGGCGCGCCGATGGAAAGCAACAGAACGCCCAGAAGCCACCAGACCGGATTGTCGACGGGCGGCGTTCCGAATCTGGCGCTCACGGCAACCGGCAGAACCAGGGCAGACAAAGCGACGACGGAAAGATGGGTGATAATCTGGATGCGCGGCGGCACCAGACGCTGCAATCCATGCGCATAGGCATAACCGGCGAGCAGCGCGATCTGAAAGAACATCATGGAGGTGTTCCAGACCGCCGGCGATCCGCCCAGCTGAGGCAGGATCATCTTGGCGATCATCGGCTCCAAGGCGAAGACCAGTGCTGCGCTGACGAACATCGCGCCGCCGAACAGAACAAGGCTGGCATTGGCGCGGCCGCCAAGAGCCGTCTGATCCGGTGTTTCGGCAGTGGTCATGAACAGGGTCCAGGCACGCTATGCCCTCATGCCATGGGCGCTGTTAAGATTTGCTTTAGCTTAAAAGGCAGGGAATCTGGGCGGCCATAAAAGGAAAAGCCCGGTGCTGAACCGGGCCTTTTCTTCTTCTCTTGAGGCCTGTTCAGGCCGTTCGTTTGGCTGGTCGCCAAGCTCACCCCCCGTGCATGCGAAGCATGCTGGCGGGGGGAGTATCCGTGAGCCGCGCTCTCAGGTGTGCGAAGGGGGTAGAGTTATTGCCCTCTGCTCGCCTCGAACAGAAACCAATTCCGCTTCTCAGCCTGGTCGATGAAATTTTCTAGGATCGAGGCAGTGGCGACATCTTCGTGGCGGTCGGCGATCTCGTGCGCTTTGCGCATGGCCTTGATGACGGTCTTGTGATCTTGCATCAGCTCCTTGAGCATGTCGGCGGGCGCCACGAAGTCCTTGTCATTGTCCTTGATGCTCTGGCGCTTGGCGATCTCGCTGATGGAGTGGATGGTCCTGGCGCCCAGCTTGCGCACGCGTTCGGCCAGCTCGTCGGTGGTGGCATAGATTTCCGCCGCCTGCTCGTCGAACAGAAGGTGATAGTCGCGGAAATGCGGACCCGAAACGTGCCAATGGAAATTCTTGGTCTTGAGATAAAGCGCGAACGCATCGGCCAGGCAGCCATTCAGGGCGTCCGCAATTTCCGGCACTGCATTGCCGGACAAATCGGTCTGGGTGGCGAGGCGGGGGGCGATTTTGGGCTTGGCGGGTTTGCTGTCTTTGGCCATGGGGCAACCTCGATCAGGATTGGGGAAAAAGCATCCTTAGAACGCTTATAAACTAGGACGGTTGCGCTCTTAAGTCACCACAGTTGCATCCCGTTGCGCTTCATTGCGTTTCCTTCATCTGGAACCCAGAAAGGTTGCCCGATGCGGAAAATTATCCTTCCTCTATTGGCACTTAGCTTGTTGGCGGGCTGTGCCACGCGCCAGCGGGTCGATGTCGGTTTCCGCGGCGGCTCCGCTTATGACGGCTATTACGATGGCTATTACGGCAGCTTCAACGACGGCTATTGGGGCAATGACGGCTTCTTCTGGTATTCGGGCCGCGACCGGGTCTGGCACCGCGACGAAGGCCGCCATTTCCGCCGCCAAGGCGGGCCGGGCTTCGACCATGTTCGCGGCCGTGGCGGCCACCGGGATCATTAGGAATTCCGGGCACGCCCTGTATTTGCGGCACGGGCTCTAAAAAAGGCCAATGAATCCGCGTGGTTGGCAGCCTTGTTCGGGGCGGCTGGTGTCGTTAAGTTCGCCCCCGATCCCAGACGCAATCCGCTTCTCATTCGAAGGCCCCGCCATGCCGTTGCTACGCTTTATTCCCGAAGCCACGAAAGTCGATTTCGTAGGTCTGCGCTATATCGCGTTCGCCATCGACGGCTTGCTGCTGATCGTCTCGGTCGTCGCGATCGCCTGGCACGGCTTCAATCTGGGCATCGACTTTACCGGCGGCGTGCTGATGGAAGTGAAGTCGGCCCATGTTGTCGATATCGGTCCGCTCCGCGAGGAAGTGAACACGTTGGGCTTCGGCGAAAGCCAGCTTCAGTATTTCGGCGGCGGTGAATGCGACAAGCCCGCCAACAGCTGTGTGCTGATCCGCGTCCAGCCCAAACAGGTCAAGGCGGGCGGCGACCAGAATGCCGCCGACCAGGCCGTGATGAACGCGATCAAGACCAAGCTGGGCAACGAGTTCAGCGTGCGCAGCACCTCGGTAATCGGCCCCAAGGTCAGCCAGGAATTGTTCCATGACGGCGTGGTGGCGATGATCCTGGCGATCATCATGATCGCGATCTATGTCGCGGTGCGTTTCGAATGGCAGTACGGCATCGGGGCAGCCTTCGCCACCGGCCATGACGTGCTGGTGACGGCGGGCCTGTTCTCCGTCTTTCAGCTGGATTTCGGTTTGACGGCCGTGGCGGCACTGCTGACGCTTGCCGGCTATTCGATCAACGACACGGTGGTGGTGTTCGACCGTATCCGCGAGAACCGGCGCAAATATAAGCGCATGAGCCTTCGCGACATGATCAACCTGTCCACCAATCAGATGCTGACGCGCACCATCCTGACCTCGGTGGCGACGTCAGTATCGCTGATCCCGCTTCTGCTGTTCGGCGGGCCGAACCTGTTCGACTTTTCCGCTCCGATCCTGTTCGGCATCATCGTGGGCACATTCTCGTCGGTCTATGTCGCGGCGATTGTTGTTGCTTTACCTCCCCGCACGCCGGGCAGTGTTGAAGCCAATAGCGGACCCTCCGAAGCCGCGGCCTGAAGCCTGTCCCGCCGCGGCACGGCGGACGGAATTGGAGGCGTCAAGAAATCCCGTTAGACTGGCGCGTCCAGACAGGGGGGCTTCATGACGATCCGTTTCGGCATTTCAATCGTCTTCGCGCTTCTGGCAGGCCCCGCTTTGGCCGCGGCGCCCGCCAACGCGCCCACGCCCGCCGAAGCCAAGGCGATGCTGGATAAAGCCGTCGCCTATTACAAAGAACATGGGCGCAAGGATGCGCTGGCAGCCTTCAGCACGCGCAAGGCGCCTTTCTCCGACCGCACGCTGTATGTCTTCTGCATCGGGCCGGACAAGAAGCTGGTCGCGGACGGCGAGTATCGCGAATATGTCGGCCAGTCCGCCGATCTGATCAAAGATTCATCCGGCAAGATGCTGGGCCAGGCGATGCTGGACGCCGCTGCCGGCCCTGGCGAGCTGCACTACTCTTTCTTCAATCCCGCGACGCAACTCATCGAGCCGAAGATGGCGTATCTGGCGAAGGTTGAATCCGACGTCTGCGGCGTCGGTGTTTATGATCCCAAATAGTTTGGGTCGCGGTTCTTTTCGTCCGTGGCGTTGTCGCGCGTGCTCACGTGCGTCCGCACGCTCCGCGCGTCGCTCCTAGCCACGAACGAAAATCCCTCGCGACGAGCGCGTTGATAAATGCGTCGTGACTAGAGGGGGAACCAGTCTCTTCTATCCGAGTATGCCTGATAGTGGACATTCGCACCCGCGCGGAAGCCGACGCCGGTGCGGATCGGCGCCAGGGTGACGCCGCCGGAGCGCTGATAGTTCACGCCCAGCCCGGCCACGAAATAGAAGCTGCCTTCGACGCCGGGGAAGCGCTGGAACAGTCTTTTGTCGTCGCGCAGATTGTAGCAGAGGGTGAAACATTTGGAGGCATTGCCGCCCACATCGAAGCCTACCGAGGGACCGCGCCAATAGACCATGCGCGGATCGCGCGTCTTGCGTACCAGATAGCCGGAGCCATAGCGCAGGCCCACCACGAATGCGCCCGAGCCTTCATCGCCCTTGATGTAGGCGTCCGGCTCGCCCATGTCGGCGAACACATGCTGCACCGCCTTGGCCATCGCCTCGGTGGTGATGCCGAAGAAATCCGCGCCCGCCTGGGTGATCTCGTTGGCGGTGTATTTGGCGTCATCGCCCACATCGGCCAGGGCCGTGCCCGGGATCAGCAACGTGCCCGGGACCAGCGAGGCCAGGCCGGCGATAAATTCCTTGCGGTTCATGGGAGGCGCCTTTCACGAATCAGGTTCATGAAGTTTCACCGAGATTTGGGCAATTTTACAGCTAGTTCCGTGTTTGGGGGTGTATTACAGGACAGGAAAGCAGGCGCGGCATGGGTAAAGACTGGCAAGGGACAGGGCTCACCCCCTTCGGCGCGGTGGCCATTCTCATCATGCTGGGGGTCTTGGGATGGGCCTGTTGGTATGCGGTGAGTGCCTGGACCGCGATGCGTGGTGTCGCCATCTCCACCCTGGGCTGGGTCTTCATGGGGCTGGGCGCGGCCGTCACCTTCCTGGTCGGCGCCGGCCTGATGGCGTTAGTATTTTACTCATCTCGCAATGATATGGATCGCTGATACTGAGCCTCCAATTGCTTAAAAAGCGATGCGATATCAAAGACGCTTCCAGACGTTCCGGCCAGGCAAGGCGCAGAAATTCCTGCGCTGGGCCGGATTGAATTTCCTCAGCCTGGTTGTGATCACGCCCTACAGCTATGAACACGCATCGGCGAAAGTGGCGCTGATTTCGGTGCTGGGTGTTTCGCTGATCGTGCTGCTGACGCTGGCGATAAAGCATCATCTCTACGAGTCGCGCCGCTTCTTCGACTCATAATCTAATCGCGCGGTTCTTTTGGCGCTCGCACGCTGCCGCTACAAGCGGTTCGTCGCGCGTCCTCACGTGCTAACGCACGCTCCGGGCGACGCTCCTGCCCAATGACCAAAATTCCTCGCGCTGGCGATGTGCCGCTTTAGAGGCCTCGGGCGACGAAGGCGCTGTTCTCGAAGCCCGACTTTCCATACAGAAATGGCGTGCCGTCCCAGCGTTTGACGCTGCCGCCTGCCGCGTTCAGCACGGCATGGCCCGCTGCGGTGTCCCACTCCATGGTACGCCCGGCGCGGACATAGATATCGGCTTCGCCCGCCGCCACCAGGCAGAATTTCAGCGACGATCCGGCGCTGACGAATTGGCGCACCACAAAGTGGCTGAGGAATTCGTCGGTCTCAGGATCGCGGTGGCTGCGGCTTCCCACCGCCACCCAGCCTTCGGCGGATGGGCTGCGGGCCTGAATGCGCCGCGCCGACGACGCATAGAAAGGGGCGTCCGGATTCTGCGCCGCTTCGAAGGCGCCGTTTTCGTCGCCGAAGAACATCCGCTCCTTGGCCGGGGCAAAGACCGCGCCCGCCACCGCGATGCCGTTCTTCACTTCGGCAATGTTGACCGTGAACTCGCCATTGGCCTTGAGGAATTCGCGCGTTCCGTCGAGGGGGTCGACCAGAAAAAAATGCGCGCAGGGATCGCAGCTGTGACCGGCCGCCGCCGCTTCTTCCGCCGCCACCGGCACGTCAGGGAATTCTTGCGCCAATGCGGCCAGGATGAAGGCCTCGGCATCCTCGTCGGCATCGGTGACGGGTGAGCGATCATCCTTGATCCGGGCCTCAGCACCCGCCCGGTAATGCCGCATCACGATGGCGCCGGCCCCGGCCGCGATGGCGGCAAGTCTGGCGGCGGTGATGTTCATGGCGGTGCTCCGGTTCAGTTGGGCCGTTATGGCCCCGTTCGCGGCGGGTTGCATCCGGCAATCCGGCGCAGGCGTCTTAAGAATTCATTAATATTCTCTATGCGTCTTTACCATTCAGTTACCAACGCCCTCTGGGCGGTGGCAGCAAACACAGACTTTCTTCCCCCGTGCGTGCGGAGCACGCTGACGGGGGAAGATGTCCGGTAGCGGGCTTGCCCGCGTGCCGGACAGATGGGGGAAGAGAAGAATCATGAACGAGATCGAATTTTCCGCCCTGATGGTGAGCCGGGTCTGTCATGACCTAGTCGGTCCCCTGGGCGCGGTGGTCAACGGCCTGGAAGTGCTGGAGGACGAGACCGATGCGTCCATGCGCGAGGATGCCATCAAGTTGG
>Ga0268266_10005894_pt1 | contig 11337 bp, 10 predicted proteins | sample KBSS13metaG_FD_190356 | JGI IMG/M metagenome (GOLD analysis project Ga0268266, IMG submission 190356) | Switchgrass rhizosphere microbial communities from Kellogg Biological Station, Michigan, USA - KBS S1-3 metaG (SPAdes) (version 2) | ecosystem: Host-associated > Plants > Roots > Rhizosphere... | reverse complement strand
ATGCATCGAGGGACTTCCGAAGGTGCACCCGCATGTCCGCGATGCCCGCGTACATGACCTCCTCGATCAGATCGTCGCGCGAGGAGAAGTAGTAGTAAATGGCGGGCGCCTGAACCTCAGCGCTGGATGCGACGTCGCAGAGGCGGGTGCCGGCGTAACCCTTGATGCTCAGCACATGCGCCGCGGCATCCAGGATGCGGACGCGCGTGCGGGCTGCCTTCGACTCGCTGTCCGGCTGCCTCGAGGCCGACCAGAGCAGATTTCTATCCACAGTTAGATAATATGCGTGCCGGACGCCTCTAGGAGGGCGATCTGGCGGCCGCCCCGCCAAGGAAGTCGGCGAAACCGTAGTGCGGGTACGCGCCGATGACGACCTGCTCCAGTACTCCGAGCCCTTGCCGGCCGCGCCACGAGGCTCGAACGAGTTGCTGCACGTGGAGGTTTTCGGGAGCCATCGGGTCGAGGTCTGCGATGTCGTAAGACTCACTTGCAACGGCGAGTTCGTCGTGCCACTTCCCGTGCGCCCACGTCGGGTGGCCGTATCCCAGGCCCTTCATCTGAAAAGTCGCGAGCGGTTCGAGTCTCATCTCGTCTGACGCGCTATCGATCGTGTGAGTGATGAGGACGGCCTTCCGGGCGCGTCGGGTGCCAGGAATCCAACTGACCGAATGGTCGACGCGGGCGAAGGGGACCGACTCCGTGCTCACCGACGCTGCGGACTTCGGGACTACGAAAGCGTCTCGGGCCCAACAGGTGCCATCGGGATCTTCGAAGACGAGGAAGTGAAAGCACTCATCGTCGAAATGAATCGGCGCCCACAGAAACAGAACCTCCGGCGGCGCGGAGGGCGCACCGTCTGCCCAGCCGTGCGTGGATCGCGAGCCCCACGATCTGTCCTTGGTGGCGTGCATGCCGTCGGTGCCGAGTTCGATCCGTTTCCCGGCGACCTCCAGCTCGCCGGTCCACGTACCCCACTGGGTGGCCCTGGTGGCATCCATGTACAAGCGTGCGCCGCGGTAGGCGGTTTGGCGGGACTCTTCGACCGCAGCCGTTGTCGCGGTGTAGGTGAGGTCGGCAACTATTCCGTGATCGGGAGCGTCCACGATGACGCGGTTGACCCGCATCGGCTCGATGATCTCGATCCGGATCGGCCCGACAGAGGTGTCCACCGGGTTGGGGCCGATGCGACCGCTGGCGAATACCGAGTGTTGTCTGCCGTCGACCACAGCCGAGAACGCTCCATCCACGAGCAACCGGTTCGGATACACGCAGAATGCGACGCCGAACATCAGGTCGTCGCGGAAACCGTTGAACCAGAAGCGATCGTAGTGATGAGGACTCCCGGACCCGGCGTGAGCGAGGGGGAGTGCGGTCTGGTGGACGGGATAGTCGTCGAATCCGATCAGCATCGAGCTAGATACCTCCGCGAGACACCAGTTGGCCGGCGATGACGTTGCGCTGGATCTCGTTGGTGCCCTCGCCGACGATCATCAGAGGAGCGTCGCGGAAGTAGCGCTCGACGTCGTACTCGGTCGAGTATCCATAGCCGCCGTGAATGCGCACGGCGTTGAGCGCGATCTCCATGGCGATTTCGGAAGCGAACAGCTTCGCCATACCGGCTTCCATGTCGGCCCGTTGGCCGCTGTCGTAGCGTTCGGCCGCGTAGCGGGTCAACTGGCGCGCCGCGGTCAACTTGGTCGCCATGTCGGCCAGGTAGTTGCCGATCGACTGGTGCTTCCAGATCGGCTGCCCGAAGCTCTCGCGTTCCTGCGCGTAGCGCAGCGCATCCTCCAGCGCCGCGGTGGCCACGCCGAGTGCGCGAGATGCGACCTGAATGCGGCCCGTCTCAAGCCCTTTCATCATCTGGGCGAAGCCCAGGCCGGGATCGCCTCCGAGTATCGCCTCGGCAGGAACGCGACAGTCGTCGAACGAGAGCTCGCACGACTCAACGCCCTTGTAGCCGAGCTTGGGCAGATCACGGGACACCGTCAATCCGGCTCCGTGCTCGACCAGTACCACCGAAATGCCCTTGTGTTTGGGCACGGCACTGGGGTCGGTCTTGCACAGCAACGCGATGAGGCCGGATCGGCGCGCATTGCTGATCCACGTTTTCGATCCGTTGATAACCAGGTCGTTGCCCTCTCGGCGGGCAACCGTCGTCATGTTCTGTAGATCCGAGCCGCCGCCGGGTTCGGTCAGCGCCATGGTCGCCCGCATGTCACCCGACGCCATGGCGGGCAGGTACTTCTGCTTCTGCTCGTCGGTGCCGAACTGGCTGACCAGCTTGGCGACGACGGTGTGCCCGCCCATCGCGCCGGCCAGGCTCATCCAGCCGCGAGCCAACTCCTGGGTGACCTCGACGTAGCAGGGCGTGCTCACGGGCGTACCACCGTATTCCTCCGGTACGGCCAAACCGAAGATGCCGATGCGCTTCATCTGTTCGATCCACGCGTCGGGGTACTCGTTGGCGTGCTCGACATCCCGCACGGTGGGCTTGACCTCTCGATCGACGAATTCGCGCACGGTGTCGACGAGCATCGTCTCTTCGTCGTTCAGGTGAAGACTCACTGGCTACCTCGTGTCAGTTTCTATTCTCAATTAAACAATGTTAGCGCACCCGTCGTTGCGAGCCTTTCGACGGTATCGAGATCCACCAGAATTCCGCGTAACTCGGATCGGAAGGCCGCACGGCGTTCGCGGAGGTCAGCACACGGCGTCGTGAGCAGGCCCTGGTCGGCGACCACTTGCCGCGCGGTGGCGAACAATAGCGTCGACACCGACTCATTGCTGCGGACTCGCTGCGCGACGTACTGATGGCCGAGGCCGAGCGCACGCTGGATGAGGTCCGTGTTGTCGAGCGGTTCGTCAGGAAGGTGATGGAGGACGTCGGCGACGATGGAGTACGCCTCGAAGTAGGGCCTCAGCATCGTGGCAGCCATCAGTGGATGCTTATCCCGCAACAGTTCTCGCGTCATATCCCCGCCGCAGGCGATTCGCTGCTCCCAATCGTGCAGCCACGTCATCTCCTCGGTGACGTGATCGGTGAACGAGGCGGAGTCCGGGAAGTAGAAATCGAACTTCAACAGGTCGCGCAACCGCGCGACTTGGTTCCAGAACGCCTCGAGCTTGCCACCGTCGGATCGTGCCGTGTGCGCGAGTGCAAGCTGGATGATCGATGTCTCGAGGAACGCGTGAATGAGCGTGTTGCGATAGAACGCGGCTTGATGTTGATGTTCGGGCCGGATGAGCCAGACCGGCTCCATTCCATCGTCCACGCGAGTGACCGGATGGCCTTGGCACAGTGAATCAGCCGCCGCGCGGACGCCCCCGGGTGTCCGCAACTCCGAGGCGCTGGCGGTCATCGGCAGCCGCCTGCGCTCCAGGTATTCCAGCGGATCCTGAAGGGCGTGGTGCAGTCGCTCGAGGGTGAGCGCCGCGCCGCGGGTGTTCAGCAGCACGGCGGCCAGCAGCGCGGTGGCGTTGACGGGACTGGCGTGCAGTATTCGCCAGGCAACTTCGAGTGCCATCTTGTGAATCACCAGGCGCTGGCCGTCCTCGTCCACTGGGGCCGCCTGCGGGGCACCGAGATACTGCCGAACGGATACCGGCGGGGGGAACCGCACGTAGATCTTGCCGTAACTGCGCTCGCGCTGCGCCTTGATGAATTTGAAGAACCACCGGAAGCCCTCCGGTCGCTTCTCGGCACCGCGTGCGTAGTTCGCGTACTCGACGGTCTCGTGCAACTGGTCGAAGCTGATCGAAACCGGTTGTAGGAGCACGTCATCACAGCGTCCGTCGACGTACGCGCTCGTGACGTAACTGATGAGCCCGAGTTTGGGCGGCAACATCTTGCCCGTGCGAGATCTGGTGCCTTCGATGGACCAGCTGAGGTTGAACCGCTTTTCGATTAGGTACGCGACGTACTGCTTGAGCGTGTACTTGTAAAGCGGGTCACTGCCGATGTTGCGCCTCACGAAGACGACGCCGGACCGTCGCATCAAGGGACCCATGAACCCGAAGGCCATGTTGACACCGCCGAAGACGTGCGCCCGCGGTAAACCGTTGTCACGTAAGGCGATCGTCAACACGAATGCATCGAGGTTCGATCGATGCGAGAACAGCATCACCGAGGGGTGCTGATCGAGGCGCGCGCGCAATGCGCGGACCTCCTCGGCGTCGTAGTCGATCGAATCGAAGCCGCGACGGAGGATCAACCGGCCCATCGCCGGGACCAGGTCCACCGATGCGCGGCTCCATCCGGCAGCCATCTCGTCGAGGATCGTTCCAGCGCGGTCCAAAGTCGCGCCTGGAATCTGTTCCAATCCCGAACGAAATCGTCTCGACGCCAACAGTTCCGGCTTCACGAGGCGCGGCGACTTGTACTCGGGTCCGAGTATTCGGTACTCGACTCGCTCGATCGCCAGCACTGCGCGCCGTAACACGAATTGGGCGAAGTCGATGTGGCCGCCACCGCCGACTTCGGAGTGCCACTGTCGACGGAGGTCGGCGACGAAAGCCGGTTCGCCCGACACGACCCGAGCGCGGCCTGGGAACCGCCTGACGATCGACCGCTGCCGAAACCGTGGCGGGCGGTGGGCGTCTCGGCCGGACAACCACGCGAGAGTTTTGGACAGGACGCCGACGTGGCCCGGTGACCACAGCACGCGCACCGGAACCACCTCGGTATGGGCGTTGGTCGCGAGAAGGTCGGCGAGGCGATTCTGCAAAGCGACTGGTGGGAGGCCACGCGGCAGCTGCACCACCTCGACGACGTCGCTGGTGCTGGCGCGTCTCGAAAGCCACTCGTCGACGAGACGAAGTTCGACCTCCGAGGTGACTGCGGCGAGTACCAACGTGGTGTCGGCGACCCCCGTGGGGAAACCGCCGACCGGGGCGTTGCTCGATGGCGGCGTCACGCTCGTATGCCGAGCGTTGCGGCAAGCGGACCGACGCGGTTTCCGGCACTGGGTTGCTGCGGAGGATGAATCACGGACCGTTCCTAGTGTCGCCGACGACCCAAAGTTTAACCCAAATTAGAAAAAGTGTCGAATGGCGCGGTCACGTCCCCATGATCGACGACCCGCGCCTCAACCCTCCGGCGAGATTCCGTGACGGATGATGGTCTGCGCGTTGGCGACGACCGCTTCCACGGATCCGCGGCGCGCGTCCCACCACTCCACCGTCCAGTTCAACGCTCCGAGCACCAGCATCTGGGCGATGTAGAGGTCGAGTTCCGGCCGTAAACCACCCTCGCGAGCGAGGTCGTTGATCAGCCGTCGCCAAATCTCGCCGTAACGCTCCTCTTCCAGAATCTGACGCTTGCGAATCGTCAGTGGAACCTGCCCTGCGTTGCGGATCGAGGCCGTCGTGTAATCCGAGATCTCCAGTGCGTGGCGAAGGTGGGCCTCAACCGCGACGAGCAGTCTGTCCAGAGGCGGCGTGCCATCGGGCAGTTCGGCCAGAGCTCCTGACACGTGCTCGCGCATATCCGCGATACCGGCCCACATGACCTCTTCGATCAACTCGTCGCGGGACGCGTAGTAGTAGTAGATCGCCGGTGCCTGGATCTCGGCTTCTGCGGCGACGTCGGTCAGTCGAAGACCCGCATAACCCTGCTCGCTGAGGACGTGTGCGGCGGCGTCCAGGATGCGGGCGCGCGTCAAAGCCGACTTCGACGCGGCCTCGGTATCGTCCACCTCCGGTGTGGTCGATCGCACTGTATTGCCCGTTCGCTTAGCCATCGTTCGATTCTATGCCGCGAGCGCCGGCGCAGGACGGTTCACGGTACGAAGCGCGTCGGGCGGCGGTAGCACCAAGTTAAATACATATTAGAAAATGGCTATCGTTACCGTGTGTCTCAGCGAACCGCCCCGAGGGCGGAGGCGGCCCGGGCACGTAGGGTTGTCGCCGTCCGCGACATAAGCGGCGCAGCCAAGCCGGATGGCAAGATGATTGACCGGCCCGTGGTCGCGCGGGCCCGCCGCATCCTGGACCGAGCCGGCCCGCGGATATTGCGAACCGGGGCCGCGTCAGACCAAGCCTTGCATTTAGTTTAATTTCGATTAATCATTGGTCAACTCAGTCGCATGACACCGGTGCGCTCCGGCGTCGCGGAGTGGAGGGCGCACCCACTATCGGCACGAGGGATACGGAGGTACGGCGTGGATCCCAGTCCGACTACGACGCCAGCGACGAGCTCGAGTATTTCTTCAACTGGTTCCCCTGGGCCCTGCGAGGTGTCTACCCGCCGCCGGCATACCCGCCCGTTTAGCGGAGACACCCATGAACGGTGAAACCAGTTGGCTGCGTGCTGTTCTCGCACGGATGCTGCTAGCCGGGATGTTTGCAGTGGCTGCCGGGACGGCGGCGGCAGCGCCGGCGGCAGACAACGAGGGGATCGGCGATGAACGTTCGTAAAGTATTCGGAGCCAGGGCCATTGGCGTCATCGCCCTTGCTGCGATGACACTGGTTCTTGCGCCGCCAGCATCGGCCGTGCCGGCCCCTGAAGTGGAGTTCACCTACAACGTTGTCTTCCGTCGCCATTACAACTTTCCGAACAACGACGCCATCGGGTACGGCTACGGGATATGCGACAAGGTGGGTCGGGGGGCGCCTTACGCAACCGTGATGGCTGAGGTGAAAGCCGACATCACGCCCAATGACGAGCAATCCGCGAACTATCTCGTTTCGAACGCAGTGGGCATCCTTTGTCCCGCCAGCATCTGGCAGTTGCGCAACTCGGCGACGGGATATCAGCCGACCTAATGACTACCTGATCGAACGACCGGCCGCTCAGCGAAGGGAGTGCGCGTCGCTTCAGTTGTAGCCGTTTCGCGCGTAATGCCGAAACATCAGCTCAGAACTGCGGTGTCAAACCAGTGGCAGAGGAGCAACGCGACTTCGACATCCAGTCGGTCGTCGGTGATCGGTTTGCCCCGACGCTCGACCGCGCGCTGCACTCGATATTTCACCGAGTTGGAATGCAGATGCAGCTCGTCGGCGGCGGCCTTGAAGCTCGACCCTGTGCGCAGGAACGCTCGCAGAGTTTCGCGCAGCCGTTCGTCAACGTCCGTCGCCGAGGCAAGCGGGCCGAGCACTTCGCCAACCCATGCGCGCGCCGCCTTGAGATCACCGCTGAATCGGGCGGCCACCCCGAGCCCCGGATCGCTGGCCGCGGTCACCCGTGGCTGGCGCGGGCCCGCGGCAATCGCCACAGCGCGCGCTGCCATCGCTTGTTGATGCGAGCGGCGGAAGCCGTCGATGCCCGGCAGGGGATCACCAATGGCAATCCACAACGCCTCGGCTCGACCCGCGGCGAACGTGCGAGCCCGCGGTACCACGTCCTTTGCGGTGTCAGCCGACAGGGGTATCCATGCCCATCCGGTCACCCGATCGGCGGCGATGAACAACGGACGCTCCTGCGCGCCGAGCGATTTCCCGAGTTCACTTGTAAACCGTTCCAGCGTTAACAGTTCGTCGCCGCTTTCCAACTCCCCGCACCACACGACGGCTGACAGGTGAATGCCTCGCAATGGGTAGCCGATTGCATTCGCCGTCTCGTCGATATCAATTTCGTCTGCGTCAATAATTTCCCGGACTCGTAATGCACGCACCCGGTTCTGGTTCGCCAACCAGCGGTCGCGTTCACCTTGGTAGGCGATAAGCACGAGCTGGGAAATCCTGTCGATATAACGAAACGACATTGACGTGATCTGCTGGAAAACGTCCAAGGTCAACTGGGCATCGAAATCTGCGGCGCGAACCTCGTCGAGAACGAGGTCTACCACCGCCTGGTGGCCGAGACGGTATCCGCGCGCCAGTGCATCTGCGTCCATCCCCCGCTGGGCCATGCGCCGTGCATGCTCGAGCGCAGCTGTCGGCGGCTCGATGCGGTCGACTGGTATGCCGTGGCGGATCGCCGGAAAGAACGCATCAAAGTTTCCTTGTGCGGCGTCGTAAACCAACGCCAGCAGCTCCCCGTCGGCGGCAACTTCCGGTACCTCGCTGGCCAGCATCTCCTGCACGGATCTTGTGATCTCAGCCAGCTTGTCGTTGAGCCGGCCGATGATCATCGCCGCCGACTTGGCAACGAGGGCGTCATGCTCCCCGATGCTCTGAGCCATAGACCGACCTTATGACGCGCGGACACCTCATTAGGAGCGAACGCCGGCATCTGGCTACCCAGGTTCACGGTCGGTGGAGTTACAGCCGGAGACCCTTGTCTGTTAGCGACAACGATGCACCGAAAGTCCGTCGAATTTGGTCGGTTGACGACGTAGCTGTGCCGCCGTTTGGTTCGTAACGTTTCTCCTGAACGCAGAAGCCCGACATCGCCCTCACCAGCGAAACTCCGGGTGTTTGAAATTGCAAATCAATACAATCCGCTTCGCGGAAGTAAGTGAGTAGAACTATGTTTTCTGCCGTCGCAATCATGACGCTTGTATTGTCGCCGGTGCTAATTCCGACGATTATCACGGGATTTCATTTTGTGGCCGACCGGCGGCGAAGTCGGCGCTACTCTCAACTCGAGCGAAAGCTCAAGCGGGACCACTTGGCCGACCGTGTTGGACGCGGGCCGCAGCCCAGCATGTCGACTGTGTGACGGGGTAGGCGCACTGACATGTTTCCAGGAACACACGCGGCAATTGCACCCGATCGTCCGGCCGTCGTCATGGCCGGTTCGGGTCAAACTCTGACCTATCGTCAGCTCGACGAAAATTCCGCCAAGCTGGCGTCCGCGCTGCACGGCTTGGGTCTGCGCACGGGTGACGTCGTCGCCATGGTGTGCGACAACGCGGCGGAAGCATTCGAGATTTACTGGGCGGCCTTACGTTCCGGCCTCTACATCACGGCGGTGAATTGGCATCTGGCGCCCGAGGAAGCGGCGTACATCCTGCAAGACAGCGGCGCTCAAGTGGTGATCGCGTCCGCGGGTGTGCGCAAGGTGGCCGAGCCGTTGCCGGCGTTGGTGCCAGACGTCAAGCGTTGGTACGCATTCGGCGGGACCGTCGAGGGCTATCAGTCGTACTCCACGTTGTTGGCTTCGGCCGGTGCGCGTCTTACTGACCAGCCCCGCGGATCCGAGATGCTGTACTCGTCGGGCACCACGGGCCGACCGAAAGGCATCAAACCGCATCTGTTGCCCATCCAGGTCGACGAACCGGGGGACCCATTGATCGCCCTGCTGGCCAACGCATTCAAGATCACCGGCGGTGATGTCTATCTGTCCCCCGCGCCGATCTACCACACCGCTCCGCTGAAGTGGTGTGCATCGGCTCAGGCGTTAGGCGCCACCGTGGTCATCATGGAGCGGTTCGGCGCCGAGGAGGCCCTGGCCGCGATCGAGCGATATCAGGTCACCGTGACGCAGATGGTGCCCACCATGTTCGTCCGGATGCTGCAACTGCCCGAGGAGGCGCGCAACGCATACGACGTGTCGTCCCTGCGGTTGGCAGTCCACGCCGCCGCGCCGTGCCCTCCAGATGTCAAGGACGCGATGATCGGTTGGTGGGGGCCGGTTCTCGTCGAGTATTACGGCGCGACCGAGCAACACGGCACCACCATCATCACCACCGAAGAATGGCGGGCCAAGCGCGGATCGGTGGGTAAAGCAGCGCTCGGCGTCCTGCACATCTGCGACGACGACGGTAACGAGCTCGCGGCCGGCGAGGCCGGCCTGATCTATTTCGAGCGGCCTGTTGTGCCGTTCGAGTACCACAACGATCCGGAGAAAACCGCGGACTCACGGCACCCGATACATGAGAACTGGTGCACAGTAGGCGATCTCGGATACGTCGACGCGGATGGCTACCTGTTCCTCACCGACCGCAAGGCGTTCATGATCATCTCGGGTGGGGTCAACATCTACCCCCAAGAGGTCGAGAACGCCCTCGCCCTGCATCCGAAGATTATCGACGTCGCGGTCATCGGGGTGCCCGACCCGGAAATGGGTGAACAAGTCAAGGCAGTCGTCCAACTGCGTGAGGGAGTGACGCCGTCCGACGAGCTGGCGGCCGAAATCATCGGCTATGTGCGGGAGCGGATTGCGCACTACAAGGCTCCCAAGACGGTCGACTTCGTCGACGAATTACCAAGGTCTGCAACCGGAAAGCTCGTCAAGCGAGCGCTCGTCGAGCGCTACGCGAGCGCACGATCGTAATGGAAGGAACACCCATGTCTGAATTCGCCGGAAGGCGGTACGTCGTGACAGGCGCCGCGTCAGGTGTCGGGCACGCCGTAGCTGAGCAGCTGCTGAAGGCCGGCGCGGAAGTCTACTGCCTCGACCGCAACACTCCGAGCGCGGCGGTGACCCGCCACATCGAAGTCGATCTGTCGAACCCACGCAGCATCGAGGCTGCCGTCGAGCAACTCGATGGCCAGTTCGACGGTCTGATGAACGTGGCCGGTATCCCGGGCACCGCGCCGGCCGATCTCGTGGTGGCCGTCAACGCCCTGGCTGTACGGCAGCTGACGGAATCGTTCTTCGAGCGGCTGAAGCCCGGGGGCACGGTGACCATCGTCTCGTCGACAGCGGGCTTCGGCTGGCCGGCGCGGCTCGACGTGATCTGTGACCTGTTGGCCACGGAAACCTTCGAGGAAGGGGCGGCCTGGTTCAAGGCCCACCCTCAACAGGGCAACGCCTACAACTTCTCCAAGGAAGTCACCACCGTGTACACGATGTCGATGGCTCTGATGGTGGCGCAGAAGGGGTTGCGCATCAACGCGGTATTGCCAGGGCCGGTGCAGACGCCGATCCTGGCTGACTTCGAGGACTCCATGGGCAAGGACGCGCTCGACGGTCTGAAGGCATTGCTCGGGCGCCATGCGACTCCGGACGACATTGCCGGTGCCATCGTCTTCCTTGCCTCCGATGCGGCGCGCTGGATCAACGGGCATCCGCTTGTCGTCGATGGTGGTGCCACCGGTGCGGTACTCAGTGGGGTCATCCCCGCTCCTGAGATCTAGATCGCGAGGTCCGTGAAATGCCAAGCCGTACCGCATCAATAGACAGCCCCGACGTGCTGGCCGACCTTCGCCGCGTGTTCGCAGGCGGCCGCACCCGCGGGATGTCGTGGCGTGTGGATCAGCTGCGCGGCATCGAGCGACTGTGCGACGAACGCGAGCCAGAGATCGCCGCTGCACTGGCCGACGACCTCGGCCGGTCGGCGGTCGACGCCTGGCTCGGCGATATCGCCTCGACAAAAGCCGAGGCGGCATATGCGCGAAAGCATTTGAAGAAGTGGATGCGGCCCACCCGGCAACCGCTGCCACTGAGCCAGCGACCCAGCCGAGGGTGGGTTCAATACGACCCGCTGGGTGTCGTGCTGATCATCGGG
>Ga0268266_10005893_pt1 | contig 11338 bp, 9 predicted proteins | sample KBSS13metaG_FD_190356 | JGI IMG/M metagenome (GOLD analysis project Ga0268266, IMG submission 190356) | Switchgrass rhizosphere microbial communities from Kellogg Biological Station, Michigan, USA - KBS S1-3 metaG (SPAdes) (version 2) | ecosystem: Host-associated > Plants > Roots > Rhizosphere >... | reverse complement strand
TGGCCCAGACGGTTTGCGCGGTAGATGGCTAGCAGCCGTCGTGGGAGCGCCACCTTCAGCAGCACCCTAAAGGCATGCATCCACCACTCGACATGCCTCCACGAATAACTCCAACCGCCGAAAAGCGTCCGCAACGCTCGCTTACGCCCGGTATCGGCGTACAACCCCGCCAGGCCGGCGGCATTGGTGGCGCGCAGCTCTTCTATCGTGTTTTGCAGGCCGGCCTCTGTGACGATGGTGCTCAGCTTCTGCAGCACTCGTCCGCGAGCGAGCAACATGTCGACACCCGTGCCGCACGTGTTCTCCTGGTGCTTGCGCACGAGAACCAGCGGCAAGTCGATCACACCCACTTCGCTGAGGGTCAGCAGCCGCAGCCACAAGTCGTAGTCCTCGAAGACCGGCAGCTGCTCGTCGAAACACCCCGCGCGGAAAATCAGGTCACGGGCAGCAACGACCGACGGTGTGCAGACCATGGCCTGGTCTCGCAGAATCTGCTCAGAAATCGCACCGGAATAGGGCGCCCAAGGTTGGACGTCGGCAAGGCTTATCTCGTCACCCAGCTCGTCGATGCATTGATGGCCGGTGTAGTTCCAACGCCAGGCCGTACCAATCCACAGCGCGCCGATCTGCAATTCCAGCTTCTCGGGCAACCACACATCGTCCGAATCGAGAAAGGCGACGTATTTGCCACGCGCCTCACGCAAGGCGGCATTGCGTACTGCACTGTAGTTGCCGGTGTGAGTCAGCCAGATCACCCGGACGCGGGGCGGGTCCAGGAGGCTCTCGAGATAACTCCGCGTCTCCGCGTCCGAACCGTCGTCCGCGACGATCAACTCCCAATCCGTCAGCGTCTGGGCGAATACCGACTCGACCGCCGGACGCAGGTATTTCAGGCGGTTGAACGTAGGGAGGATCACCGACACCACGGGAGAGGTCATACGCTCAGACACTCGCCACAACGCACAGCAGCAGAATTTACATCCAACGCAACGACCTGACGAGCGTGTCGGGTTGCAACGACAGCGCAAACGCCCGATCCTTTCACCAAAGGTCGGCGCTCGCCGACAACGGGAGACGTAGCCGCCCAAGCACCTGCGTTCATGAGTCGCGCGTGCTCCGCAAAAGGTTCAAAGGAACGGTCCCCGGCGGGAACATCGAGGTATTGCGCCCCTTGCGGTGCGCGTGCGCAAAATCATAGTATCCGGACAGAAGCTTTAGACCTGAAGCGTTTTCCAGAAAGCCGATGTCCGATCCCGTTCTCGCCAAGCCAGGCCCGCACCCCGTGGCGCTGAAGGTCGGCCGCACCTATTTCTGGTGTGCCTGCGGCCGCAGCCAACGCCAGCCGTTCTGCGACGGCTCGCACGCGGGCACGCAGTTCACGCCCTTGCGCTTCGCGCCGGCCGACAACCGCGAGGCTGTCCTGTGCGGTTGCAAGCGGACCGGCACCGGCCCCTTCTGCGACTGTACGCGCGCCACCTTCCCGGGTTCATGATCCTGGCCGGGAGCCCAAAACCTTCACGACGCATGGCGCGCTGGCGCTAAGCTCCCTGAGGATGAGCCCCGCAATGGATAAATCCGCGATCGCTGCCCGCGAAGGGGGTCTCAACAAAGCGCTGACACGCTCCCAGGTGATCATGATCGGCCTGGGCGGCGCCATCGGCACCGGGCTCTTCATGGGCAGCGGGGTCGCCATCGGCTACGCCGGTCCGGCCGTTGTGTTGAGCTTCGCGATTGCCGCCCTCGCGGCCATTGCCATCGTCTTCAGCCTTTCCGAAATGGCGGTCGTGCATCCAACGGCCGGCTCGTTCGGCACCTACGCCGAAATTTATCTGAACCCCTGGGCGGGGTTCATCGTGCGCTACTCCTATTGGATGGCGCAGGTGATTGCCATCGGTGCGGAGGCCGTGGCGGCCGGTGTCTACATGACCTACTGGTTTCCCGACACGCCGGTGTGGATATGGTCCGTGGGTTTCGCGCTGGCCCTGTTGTATTTCAACTCGCGCTCGGTCCATAACTTCGGCTCGATCGAGTACTGGTTCGCCATGATCAAGGTGGTGGCCATCGTCCTGTTCATCATCCTGGGCGCGAGCATGGTCTTCGGCGTCGGGCGGCCCGCGACCGGATTTCACAATCTGAACGGCTTGCCCGGCGGGTTCATGCCCAATGGGTTTGGCGGTGTCTGGATGGCGGTGTTGGTCGGAGTCCTGTCGTTCAACGGGATCGAGGTCATCGCGGTCACTTCCGGCGAGACCCGCAACCCCGTGAAAGATATTCCGGCGGCTTTGCGCAACATGGGCTTGCGCCTGTTTCTGTTCTACATCCTGGCGCTCGGCATCGTGGTGACCATCGTGCCCTGGACCGCGACCGGAGCGCAGATCGTGACGCAAAGTCCCTTCGTGCGCGTGTTTGCCGATTCCGGTATTCGCCACGCCGCCGGGATCATGAACTTCGTGGTGTTGACGGCAGCGCTCTCGAGCATGAACACCAACGTGTATCTGTGCTCACGGATGCTGTTCTCGCTCTCCCGCGGAGATTTCGCGCCTCGTTTCCTCGGGAAACTCAGCGAGAATGGCACACCCGTCGGCGCCATCCTGACATCCGGTGCCTGCATCCTGCTCGCCGCCGGCGTTTCAAAGATCACACCGCGCGCCTACAACTATCTCTTCGGCGTCGCGCTCTTTGACGCAATGATCGTGTGGGTCGCCATCCTGCTGAGCCACCTGAGCTTCCGGCGGCGCCACCGCAAGGAAGACCTGCCGGTGCGCATGCCCCTTTTTCCAGTGGTGCAGTTCGTCGGGTTGGCGGTGCTCGTGGCCGTGCTCGTGACGATGGGACTCGACAAGGAAGTCTGGGGGATCAGCTGGATTGTCGGTATCCCCTGGTTATTACTGCTGTCGGTGGGTTACTTCGTGCGCAAAGCGCGCAGCGCACGCGCGGCCGGCGAGGTGGTGCAGGAGCCCGGACCGTAGTCACATCTCCGGCAGCACCGTGCTGAAACCAACTCCGCTGCGCGATACCGCCGGCGCGGTACCGGGCGTTACTTGTGAAATCATATGATATTGCATATACTACTCATCGCTGATCCTCACCTTCTCGAAGCACCATGGAAGCGAATTTCGCCGCGCTGAGAAAGGAATTTCCTGTTCTCGAGCGCAAGACCTACCTGAACAGTGGCTCCTACTGCGCTCTCGCCCACGATGTCAAAGCCGCGATCGAGGCCTATATGGACGACCGCCTGGCCGTCGGTGCGGACTGGGACGTCTGGATCACAAAGAACGAGGCTGTGCGCACTCTGACGGCGCAACTTCTAGGTGCCGCACCGGACGAAATCGCCGTCACCGCGTCGGTATCCGCCGGGTTGAATGCGCTCGCCAGCGCGTTGAATTTCGACGGCCAGCGTAACAAAGTTATCGTAAGCGACTTCGAGTTCCCGACCAACGCGCAGATCTGGCATGCCCAGGAGCCGCGCGGCGCCAAGGTCGTCCATGTCGCACGCGATGCAACGGGTTACATTCCCGCCGAAAAGTTCGCGGACGCGATCGATGAGAACACGCGGCTCGTAGCCATTACGCACGTATGTTTCCGCAATGGGGCCAAGCTGGAAATCCCCGACATCGTGCGCATCGCCCGCTCCAAGGGCGCCCTGGTCCTGCTCGACTGCTACCAGTCGGTTGGCTCGATGGACCTCAATGTGAAGACGCTCGATGTCGACTTCGCCGTGGGTGGGATGCTGAAGTACCTGCTGGGAACGGCCGGGATCGGCTTTATGTATGTGCGCGACACATTCACCAGGTCACTGATTCCGACGAACTCCGGCTGGTTCGCACAGGCGAACATCGCGGCCATGGATATCACGGCCAACCGACCCCACCCGAGCGCGCGTCGGTTCGAAGCGGGGACGCCCGCCGTGGTGAATTGTTATGCCTCCGAGGCAGGTTTGAAGTTCCTGCTCGGGGTCGGCACGCAGAATATCGAGAAACGCAACCAGGCGCTGACACGCCGTTGCATGGAGCGGCTGGTTGAAATCGGGTGGCCGAGCGTCACCCCCACACCCGACGCACGCCGTGGCGCGACCGTCTGCGTGCCCTCTCGTGACAGCGGAGCACTGTCCCGCGAACTCATGGCCCGCGATATTGTCACCTCGCATCGTGACGACAACATGCGAGCGAGTTTTCATTTCTACAACAATGAAGACGACATAGAATCGCTCATCGCGGCCCTGAAAGAGCTGCGTGGGACGTTCGTCCCGCGCTGAACGGCCACCGTGGCGGGATGAGAAGACTACAGAGGTCACCGTGGAAATCCGAATTCTGCGCGCCGCAGACGTGCACGCCCTGCTGCCGATGGCGGAGTGCATCGACCTGATGCACCGGACGATGAGCGCCGTCTCCGAAGGTCGCGTGGTCTTGCCGCTCCGGTCCGTCCTGATGATGCCGGGGGACCTGGGGATGATGGGCAATATGCCGGGATACCTGGGGGAACCGGAGTGCTTCGGTGTAAAGCTGGTGAGCCTCATGCCGCGCAACAAGCCGCCGCAGTATTCGTCGCACCTCGGAATCGTGCTGCTCTTCGAAGTGGAGCACGGGCAGCCGGTTGCCTTGTTGGATGCGGCCGAGATCACAGCTGTCCGTACGGCCGCGGCCAGCGGACTGGCGACGCGACTGCTGGCGCGCCCTGACGCGTCCTCCCTTGCCATCCTGGGCGCCGGCGAGCAAGCCTCCAGCCACCTCGCGGCCATGCTGGCCGTGCGTCAGTTGCGTCGCATTCGTGTTTGGAGCCGGGACCCCGACAAGGCGGCGGCCTTCGCAAAGGCGGAAGGGGCGAAGCACGGAGTGACGATAGAAGTCGCATCCACAGTACAGGAGGCTGTGAGGCAGGCCGAAATCATCTGCACAGTCACCAAGGCACGCGAGCCGATTCTCTTCGGGGAGTGGATCGAGCCGGGCACGCATCTCAACGTCGTCGGGTCGAGTGTCGCTACAACCGCTGAAATCGACATACCCGCCGTAGTCAAGTCGCGGTTCTTCGTGGATTACCGCTCTTCGACGATCACGGAGGGTGGCGACTATCTTCGGGCATTGCGCGCGGGAGCGATCACTCCCGAGCACATCCTTGCGGAGATAGGTGAGGTCGCCAACGGCTCGAAAGCTGGCCGCACCTCACCGCATGATGTCACTCTATACAAGTCACTCGGCATCGCACCCCAGGATCTCGCCTCCGCACACTATGTGCTGCAGAAGGCACGGCAGCGCGGAATGGGACAAGTTATCGATTTCTGACATGGCCGCCACACGTAAAGACCCTGAAGGACTGTTCGATGATTTCTTGCCGCACCTGGTCGCTCGGCTCGCCTACCTGCTCAACAATGACCTGGTCGAGAAGCTGCGTCGCGAGGGAATCAATGTCGCCCGGTGGCGCATCCTCGCGGTCCTGGCGATGGGCGACGGCATCACCATCAGCGAAATCATCGACCGCGCGATGATGCAGCAATCGGCGCTGAGCCGCGTGCTGACGACCATGGAGGAAGAGAAGTATGTGCGCCGCGTACCCCGCAAGGACGATGGTCGGTACGTCGACGTCTTTCTGACGGAACGCGGGCGGGCCCTGTTCCAATCGCTGGATGCGGTCGTCCGGCGACGCCAGAACCGCCTGCTACAGGGATTTTCTCCGCAGGAAGTGGATGATGCTTTCGCCTTGTTGCGGCGCTTGATTCACAACCTGGCTGATTGAGACGAACGTCCACGGCCGCTCTTGCCGCCGGCCTTCTGGCCTTTGGCCAACAACTCCACCGCCTTCACCACCGATCGCGCGGCGTCTTCGTATCCTTGCCACGCCTTGCTGCGGGACATGAGTGCTGGCGCGGTGCGGATCGTGAATCGACTCGGGTCGAGGCCCGAACGCACCTGGTCCCAGGTGATGGGCATCGACACTGAAGCGCCCGCTCGGATTCGTGGCGACAGAGGTGATACCGCTGTCGACATGCGGTCGTTGCGCAGGTAGTCGAGGAAGATGAGGCCTTTGCGGGCGTTCTTCGACATGTTGATGAGGTAGCGCCCGGGATTATCGACTGCCATCTGCCGACAAACTTCGCGCGCGAATGCCTTCACGAGCGGCCAATCGAGATGTGTGTTGCGCGGTTGAGCGAGAGGCGTCACGACGTGCAGTCCTTTGCCACCGGTCGTCTTGCAGAAACTTTCGAGTCCGATCGCGCTGAGGCGGGCCCGCATCTCCTGCGCGGCCTCGACGACAGCGGTGAATTCAACGTCCGGTGCCGGGTCGAGGTCGAAGACGAGACGCCCCGGGACATCCGGCTCGTTCGGCATGCAGTTCCACGGATGCAACTCGACCCCACCGCTCTGTGCCACAGCGGCCAGGGCCTCGACGCGGTTGATCACTACGTACGGCTCGCGGTCGCCGGACACCCGGATCACGTCGAACAGATCTGACATGCCGGCCATGGCATGGCGCTGGAAGAATGTCTGGCCCTGAATGCCGTCCGGTGCGCGGATCATCGAGCAGGGGATGCCCTCGATGTGCGGCAGCAGCCATTCGCCGACCGCCTCGAAATAGCGCGCCAGGTCCAACTTCGTCACCGGACGCCCGTCGTTGGCGTCGGGCCAGAACACTTTGTCCGGCTTGGAGATGGTGACGCCCATGACGACGTTCGGGCCGCTTCGCTGCGCCGACTTGGAAGCTCCAATAGGGCTTCGCGGCGCGGACCTCGCGCTTCCATCGGCCGCGCGCGCTGCGGGTTTCGTGGCCCCATCGGCGCCGCGCTTCGACTTAGCTCCACCAGCGCCGCGCGCTGACGCCCCAGCCTCATTCTCGGCGCCGCGGGCCGACGACCTCGCGCCCCCGTCACCCGCGCGTGCTGCTTTACCGGGCGCGGCCTTGGTCGGACGTTTCTTCGCAGTCATGCCGTCCTCCTCCGCGTCAGCCATCGCGGCCTCCACCGGAAGCGGCGTTTCAGCCCGCACTTCCTTGGCTGGCTTATCCTCCCTCAAGCCTTTGAACGCGGCCTGTCGAATATTGCCGCCGTCCGTCCAGCCCGCAAACTCGATTTCCGCAACCAACTCCGGCTTCAACCAGTGCACCCGACGCCCGGTGGGCACCTGGACCTTTTCCGCGAACGGACTGGTGTCACTCTCGACCTTCTTCAGACGCGCCGCGAGAATCTTGAGCTTGTCACTGCTGAACCCTGTGCCCACCTTCCCCACGGGCACGAGCTTGCCGTCCCTGTACACCCCCGCGATCAGCGACCGCAGGTGTTGACCCTCTGAAATCCAAGCGCCGATGATGACTTCATGACCCGCGCGGCACTTGGACTTGGTCCAACTTGCCGCTCGCCCCGAGCGATAGGGCGCATCGAGCTGTTTGGAGATGATGCCCTCGAGCTGGGCTTCACAAGCCGAAGCCAACACCGCGACGCCATCGGCCTCGAGGTGATTGAGGTACCGGATATACGCCGTCGTTCCCTGCGGTTGCTCATCCAACAGGTCCTTCAGGCGTTGCTTGCGCTCTTCCAACGGCTGGCCGCGCAGATCCTCGCCTTCGAGGAACAGCAGATCGAAGGCGAAAAACTCTATCGCCTCACCATTTCCCTCGGACAGCGCGTTCTGCAGCGCCGAGAAATCCGGATTCTCCTGCGCATTCAGCGCGACCGCCTCGCCGTCCAGAATACAGTCGGGTAGATCTCGTGCGGCCTTCGCGATAGCCCCGAATTTTTCCGTCCAGTCGAGACCCTTGCGAGTCTTCAACACGACCCGTCCTTTCTCGACACGCAGTTGTAGACGGTAGCCATCCAGCTTGAGCTCGTGCCCCCATCCCATGGTGCTCGGCGGCCGATCGACGAGTTGGGCTAGTTGCGGCTCGATGAAGCTCGGCATCGGCGTGCGCGCGCTTTTGCTCGCGGAACCCTCGCCCTCACCGCTGCGTGCGGCGCGCGAAGCTGCCGACTTTCGCGGCGACCGAGTGTTGGTTGGCGCCGCCCCCGCCCGGGTCGCGTCGCCTGTTCGGGTCGCGTCGCCATCCGGGCGGCTGGCGCCAGTAGTCCGGCTCACGCCCCGCGCGTGGCCACCACCGCCGGGCCCATCGGCGCCCGACCCGCCCCCCTCAAAGTCACCTTTATTGGAATGCCAGACGGCATCCGCCTCGGCCTTCGTATCAGCCGACAACATGAACGGCTTAGGCGCCCGCCCCTTGCCCGCCGCAATCTGTTCCATTGGACGCCCGGAGGCCACCGAGCGATCCTCCTCGAGGATCGCGTCATGCTCCCCCGGCCGGGCGTAGTCATCCCGATGTTTGATGAGCAACCAGTTGGTCCGACTGCCGCGAAAGCGGTCGCCCTTCATTCGCACCAGAACCCAACTGCCGTGCAACTTCTCGCCCTCGAGCACGAACTTCAAATCACCCTTGGCGAGCATTTCCTCGGCCGTCATCCGCCCTTCCGGCGCCCAGTAGCCCCGGTCCCAAAGTTGCACCGTGCCGCCACCGTACTGGCCTGCGGGGATCGTTCCCTCGAAGTCCCCGTAGGCCAACGGATGATCCTCCACCTCCACCGCCAGCCGCTTGTCCGCCGGATCCAGCGACGGCCCCCGTGTCACAGCCCAGGACTTGAATACTCCGCCGAGCTCGAGACGTAGATCGTAATGGAGGCGCCGGGCCGCATGCTTTTGTATGACGAAGCGCAGATGCTCCGCCGCTGCGACACCCACAGCGCCACTGGGCTCCGCCGTCTTCGTGAAGTCACGCTTCTCGCGATATTTCGAGAGTTTGCGGCTGCCCATGAGCGTTACGTAGCGACTAGTGTGCCCATGGTGCTCACCGCGCGCTTACTTCCTCAGCAACCCTTCCGAGGTCATCGCTTCGATCACGTGCGGCCGTGCCGCGATCCGCTCCTGAAACGCCTTCAGATTCGGCCACTGGGCCAGATCGATTTGCACGTGCGCCGTCCAGCTCATCACGACGAACACATAGGCATCCGCTACGGTGAAGTGATCACCCACCAGGTACTGCCGCGATCCCAATTGTTGCGACAGCCACCCCAGCCACTTGGTGACCTTGCCGCGCGCCTTCTGTTTCACGTCATCCGACGAGTCCGGGTAAAACATCGGCGAGAATGACTTGTGCAGCTCGGAGTTGGCCCACGCGAGCCACTCCATCGTCCGGTAACGCTCCAACGTGCCGTTGGGAGGAAGCAGTTGCGCCGCCGGCTTCAGATCGGCGATATAAGGTAAGAGCGCGACGTTTTCGGTCAGCAACTCCCCATTGTCCAGAGCGAGGGCCGGAACGTAACCTTTGGAATTGATCTCGTTGAGATCCACTCCATCGTGAGTTTTGTGGGTGTGGTGACTGATCTTCACCACCTCGAAGGGGATTCCCGCTTCGCGCAGTGCAATGTTTGCCGACAAGGAACAGGCACCAGGCATGGTATAGAGGCGCATGAATTCTCCATGATTATGAGGCACGGATACGGAACTGTCCGCGCTCCGGGCTAGTCATAGGCCCTAGCGGAAGCCATGCTAACGTCGTCGCTGGGGAGCGCAAGGGGCCGTGGAAACGTTATCCCCTTCAGCGGGGACACTCCCGAAAACAGGAGAGGGCTATGAAATCACTGGGAATTGCCACCGCGATTCTGGCCGCAAGCATCGCCCTGGCCGGCTGCAAAAACCGCAAGGAAGAGCCGATTCCGGGCCCCAAGGCCGCCCAGCCCCCCGCCAGCTCGGTCCAGTCCCCCTCGCCCACCCCCGCCGCCCCCGCCGCTTCCCCCGAATCGGCCGGGGACCGCGGCGGCCGCCGCCACGGCGCCCCCGGCATCTCCTTCTTCCAGGGAACCGTCGAAGAAGCTTTCTCGACCTGCGGCAAATGCACCGCCATGTTCTGGCACGAGACCCTCGGAGAGGTCCTGGACCGCTAGTCCGCTGCCAAGCGCACGTCGACGGATTTGCTACAATGGTCGTTCGTTGGGCCTGTAGCACAGCGGTTAGTGCAGGGGACTCATCAGACAATGGTGCCTTCGCGTGGAAACGCGCGAAGTGAACGGGATGAATTCAGGGAACCCTTCGGGAGTTAAATCCCATGGCAACCCTGAGCCGAGCCGCCGGTACACCGGCGGAAGGTGCAGAGACTACCTGCGGGCTGGCAGTCCGATCGATCGGACTGCTCAAGCGCCCTTAATAACAGGCTGGAGCATCCCGCACCCACACGCACGCCACCGTGCACGGGTGAAGAGATAGTCCACTCCCGGCGGAAACGCCGGGGCCGAGTGAATCCCTTGGTCGTGGGTTCGAATCCCACCGGGCCCAAATCCAACTCGCTTATGAACTTCAGCTGCAGTCCACCTCACTCCACAAAGACCTGAAGACTTGAGAGCTGCGGTCCATCGGCATTCACTTCCGTCCGTATGAAGTTGGGATGTCCCGCGCGAATCGCATCCATATTGACAGCAGGGAGCTCACAGACGCGTCAAACTAGAGAAATCTAACTTGCGGCTGCGCAAATACCTTGGGAGGCTAAATTAAGATTCCTCCTCGTCTTCGGCGAGCAACAAATCAATTTGGCTTTTCAATCGCTGTTTGTCCGCAACAAAGAACGGGGTAGGTATCTCCAGGTATGCGCGTCGGCCACCCGAGAGCCGCACCGGAATTCGGTCCGCAGCATGCGAATTCGACGGAGCGCTCACTAAGGGCGCTTCCAAGGACATGTCATTGCGATTTGAGGGACCCAGAACTCCTGTGTACTCAGGTGGCGCTTGGTCGGCTTCGGTTTCCGCAGGAGAACCGGATCTGTCGTAGTAATGCGCGAATTCGACCGAACTCTTCAGGACGCCGACGAGAGCATCAGCGGCGTCGGGCAAGAAACCGTTCTGTATTAACTCAAATTTAAGGGCTGCATCTGACGGGAGACCGTCCGCGAACTTACCCAAGACCTCAGCGAATACCGGCGGAGTTAGGAGCCACTTCCGAACCAGTTCAGCCTTCTGACCGGAATCTGGAGCGAATTGATAATCCTCCACCTCCTTTTCGACCGCCAGCTTCCCCTCCTGAGGTCTACCAAGGAGTCCAAAGTACCGAATAGACGCGAGCGCCTTTATCGCCGCCCCATTGTTCGCGCCCTTATAGCCGAGATGCCGTGCTGCAAGTTCGACGGGGATAGCGTGACGGCGATCCTGCGAATAAATCCTGAGAGCGCCCTCAATGGCTTCTGACAATGATAGAGAGGGAGCGCGGGGGCTCTTTTTGCGAGTAGGGTCTTTCATGGCTTAAGGTTAATCGCTCCACAAAGCTATTTCGTATCAAGTAAGCCTATTCTATATATTGTCTTTTATATTTATATAGTT
>Ga0268266_10005892_pt1 | contig 11339 bp, 10 predicted proteins | sample KBSS13metaG_FD_190356 | JGI IMG/M metagenome (GOLD analysis project Ga0268266, IMG submission 190356) | Switchgrass rhizosphere microbial communities from Kellogg Biological Station, Michigan, USA - KBS S1-3 metaG (SPAdes) (version 2) | ecosystem: Host-associated > Plants > Roots > Rhizosphere... | reverse complement strand
CCGGGACCGAGCGCGCCGAGGAAGCTGCCGATCTGGTGGCTCATGAAGGCGACGCCCTGGATCATCGCCTGCCAGCGCAGGCCGAACATCTCGACCACCGCGCCAGAGATCAGCGGCCCGACGCCGAGCCACAGGAAACCCATGCAGGCGGCGAACACCAGCGTGCCGAACGGCGTCGGCGGCGCCGCGAAGTAGACCGCCAGCACGGTCGAGCGTGCGATGTAGAGCCCGCCGAGCAGCGCCTGCTTGGACCAGCGCCCGCCGGCCCAGCCGAAGAACAGGCTGCCGATCACGTTGAACGCCGCGATCACCGCCAGCGCCTGGGCGCTCAGCATCGGGTCCATGCCGCACAGCGCGAGATAGGACGGCAGGTGGGTGGCAAGGAAGATGAGCTGCATGCCGCAGACGAAATAGGCGCCGGCCATGATCAGGAACGAGCGGTTGGCAAAGGCCGCACGCAGGGCGACCCGCGCCGACGCGTCGGTCGACGTGCCCGCCCCGCTCACCGGCAGCGGCACGCGATCGACCCGGCCGGCGAGCCAGGCGGCCGGCAGCATCGCGCAGGCCAGCGCCGCGAAGCCCCACACGCCGGCGCGCCAGCCGTGGTCGTCGGACAGGATCTGGCCCATCGGCGCGGCAATCACCGAGCCGAGCGAGCCCGCCGCCGTCACCAGCCCGAGCACGGTGCTGCGGATGCGGGCCGGCACCGCGCGGGCGGCGACGGCCAGCGCCATCGCCGAAGCGGTGCAGGCGAGCGCCGCGCCGATCAGCACGCCCGCCCCGACCGTCACGCCGACCATGCCCTGCGCGGTGGCCAGCACCAGCAGCCCGGCGAGGTAGCAGCCCGCCCCCGCCGTCATCAGCCAGCGGAAGCCCAGCCGCGCGGCGAGCACACCGGCGACCGGCTGGAGCAGGCCCCAGGCGACGTTCTGGACGGCGATGGCGATGGTGAAGTCGGCGACCTGGAGCGCAAGATCGCGGGTCAGCGGCTGGAGGAACAGCCCGAGGCTCTGGCGCAGCCCCATGGCGATGCTCAACATCAGGGCGACGGAGATCAGGATCATGCGGTGTGGCATTACACAGATCGGTGTACTATGCTGCAGAGAAGTACACAAGGCGGTGTAACGTGAGCGTGAGGAAATCGACCTCCGAACGGATCCTCGAGACGGCGGACCGGCTGTTCTACGGCCAGGGCACCGTGGTCGGCGTCGACACGCTCGCGGCCGAGGCGGGCGTCAGCAAACGCACGCTCTACAACCACTATCCGAGCAAGGACGCGCTGATCGAGGCCTACCTGACGCGCCGCATCCGGCTGATCCCGACCTCCGACAAGCCGCCGGCGCAGCAGATCCTCGACGACTTCGACCGGCTCGAACGCGCCTTCGCCTGGGAGGGCTTCCGCGGCTGCGCCTTTGTGAACGCGGTCGCCGAACTCAAGGATCCAAAGCATGCCGCGAACGCCATCGCGCTGCGCTTCAAGGAGGTCCGCCGCCAGTGGTTCCGCGCGCTGCTGGTCCGCGCCGGCGTCGCCGATCCCGATGGGCTGTCGCTGCAGCTCCTGCTGTTGGTCGACGGCGCCATCGCCGCCGCATTGGTGCGCAAGGACCCAACGGTCGCCCGCGCCGCCCGCGACGCGGCGCGGGTGCTGCTGAAGGCGGCGGGCGCGGACGTGCCGGGGTGAGAGATCCGGAAACCCTTCGAGGTCCCGGGCTTCCGGCCGTAATCCATCAAAGTGGTGACGGTTGAGCTGAACCGATCAACGCCTCCAGCGTGCGTTGCCGAGGCATAATAGACTTGTATATATGAATCTCTAATTACTTGTCGTAATGCAGCACGATAAACTTGTAAGATCGGACAATGCCGGCACCTCCCGAAAAGCTCGCAGGAGCGCTCACCGCGCTTCATGCCTTGCAGCGGGACGGAAGGCACGTCTTCCAGTCAAAGGAGTTCAGCCGCCTTCATCGCGAGCGGTTGCTTCACAACGGATTTCTGCAGGAGGTCATCAAGGGGTGGCTCATCTCCTCCAGTCCCAGCGCACGCAGTGGCGACAGCACGCCCTGGTACGCGTCGTTCTGGGAGTTCTGTGCGCGCTACTGTAACGACCGCTTCGGCGACCAATGGCACCTATCGCCCGAGCAATCCCTTCTCCTCCTTGCGGAGAACACCGTCATCCCCGGGCAGGTCGTCATCTACAGCCCCAAGGGCACGAACAACAACACGAAGTTGTTGTTCGGAACGTCCTTCTACGACCTGAAGGAAACGCAGGCACCACCGCCCGCAGACGTAACCCTGCACAGTGGCCTGCGGCTCTATTGCACGCCGGCCGCGTTGGCCAAAGTTCCACAAGCATTTTTCGCCAGGCATCCGATCGAATCGCAAGTGGCGCTCGGCAGCCAGCCGGATGCATCCGACGTATTGCGCCGTCTTCTCGCCGGTGGCCACTCCACCATCGCCGGCAGGCTGGCGGGCGCCTATCGCCGCATCGGACGCGACGATATCGCCGATGAAGTCGTCTCCACGATGAAGGCGGCCGACTACCCCATCCGAATCGAGATCGATCCCTTCCTGCCGCAACAGACCTTCGGAACTTTCCGTCCGTCGACGCCCCCGATCGTCGCGCGCATCCAGGCCCTTTGGAATTCGATGCGAGAGACCGTAATCGAGAGATTTCCCAAGGCTCCCGGTCTTCCGCAAAATGCGGCCGACTATCTCGAGTTCGTCGATGGCATCTACAAGAACGACGCCTACCATTCGCTCTCGATCGAGGGATATCGCGTCACACCCGAGCTGATCGAACGCGTGCAAGGAGGCAATTGGGACCCCGCGCACGACGAGCACGACGCGAACGATCGCAATGCGCTTGCTGCACGCGGCTATTTTCAGGCTTTCCAGGTCGTCAAGGACAGCATCGGCAGGATAATCAGCGGCGCAAATCCCGGCGCCCAGGTTCAAATCGCACATCGCGAGTGGTACCGCGAATTGTTCCAACCTTGCGTCGCCACCGGATTGATCCCCGCCACGGCACTGGCGGGCTACCGGAACGACGCCGTCTACCTGCGTACCTCACGCTATGTCCCGCCGCGCTGGGAGGCCGTACGCGACGCAATGCCGGCTCTGTTCAAGCTGATCGAGGAAGAGCCGGAACCAGGCGTACGCGCCGTGCTGGGGCATTGGCTGTTCGGCTACATTCATCCCTATCCCGATGGCAACGGCCGCATGGCGCGATTCCTGATGAACGCGATGCTCGCCTCGGGCGGCTATCCCTGGACGGTCATCCGAGTCGAAGATCGCGACGCCTATCTGGCGGCGCTCGATCGGGCCAGCATTGACATGGATATCGGCTCCTTCTCTGCATTCGTCGCAAGGCGCGTACGGTGGTCGCAAGACAGCAAGCCTGCCGGTGCGGGAAGTCCGGGGCAGAGACCCGGCGTATGATCGGCGGCAATGGATACCGTGCACTCCTGGCGTGACGGGCTGCGCGAGGGCGTGGCCTTCCTGCTGGTCGACGACCGGCGGCGCGTGCTGCTCGAATGGCGGCCGGACAAGGACGGCAAACACACGGACGTGTTCTTTCCCAGCGGCTCGGTCGAGAGGAAGGACCACGGGCAGGCGGGCATCGACTATCGTGAGGTCGCGTTGCGGCGCGAGATCGGCGAGGAGTTCCGCGGCGGCGTCACCGTCGAGCGCGTCCGCTACCTGGGCGAGACGAAGGTCCCGGCGATCGCCCTAACCTTCTACGTCTACTGGGTCGAGGCCTGGTCCGGCGATCCGGGCGGCTGGACCTGGGAGGACGGCGCACCGCACGCCCGGCTCAAGTGGACGCCGATCGACGCCGTAAAGGACATCATCCCGTGGGACACCGGCGCCCTGATGGCGGAGATGCTGCAGGCGGCGATGCGAGACAACCGCCTCCCCGGCTGACGCGCGGGGCGACAGGCGCGCGGCAACGCCAGAACGCCTTTTCCATTACCTGCCGACGACCCCGGATCCCCGCGCCCGCTCCGGCCGAACGGCCGGCGGGGTCGCTGAGGAGAACCCCATGGCTTTCAGACACGCCCTGCTGGCCGCCGCGATCGCCGGCATCGCCGCCGTCACGGCCGGCGCGCAGACGACGACCGCCACTGCGCCCAGCAACCGCCGACGGCAATTCCGTGGCATTGGTCGCCCGCCTCGGCAAGGACGAGCTGAAGGCGCTGCCGCCCTACATCGCCCAGCTCCGCAAGCCGGTCGCGAGGGACCAGCCGCCGCCCCGCGCTAGGGCGCTCGGGGTCGGCAAGCGCGCGGGACGTCGTCCGACGACGGGCACGCGCCGATGGCGCGTCCGCGCCGGGCCGGGCGGCGCGCTCCTTCCTCGCGGCGGATCGCCACCCGGCAGGTGCCGATTTCCAGCAGCGTGCAGAAGTCGCCGAAATAGTTGGGCAACAGGGACGCGGCGAGCGCCAGCAGGACGCTCACGACGGTCTTGCGTGGGCGCCGCACGCGCGGCGGGAACTTGACCCGGCAGCCTTCCTGGCGCGCGAGGCGGACCAGCTCGCGCGGCAGCAGGTGGCTGATGGCGCCTGTGTCATCGGTCCTGACGATCGACGTGATCTCACAGCCACCGCGGACGGATGCCAGGCACATCTTGATCGCGGCGGCGGCTGTCTCGGCCTCCTGCACGAGCGGCAGGATGTCGGGAGACGGCCACCGTATCACCAGCCGGTATTTCATTCGCCTCAGCTCGAACGGGATGCCAAAGGCGACTGTCGCAAGCCATGCTTACGCCGGCCTGAACGTCGCGCCACCGATTGGCGGCAACGAATCCGGGCTACCGCATCGTCGAAACGTCGGAGCCGGCCGACCGTCAGGCACTCGTAAGCAATTCCTGCGAAGAAGGGGACGGGGGGAATGCGGTGTGATCGAAAGTCGCCAACGTGATTTGCACGAACACCTCGCTCGCCCGGACCGCTCGCCGGCGCCATCGCCCGGCATCGAGCAGCGGCTCCGCATCGGTCGTTCAACTCACTTCCTTACTTCGAGCACCACCATGGCGGCTGCAATCTGCGTACGCGTCGTAACCGAGAACGAACTTCAGGGCGTGCACGCCACGTCGCATTGGATCGTCGTCACCCCCGATCCCGAGCAGGCCGTGCGGACCGTGAGGGCGCGGGTTTCGTCGCGCTGCCGGGTCCGGGCGACCAACCATCTCGTCTCGCCGGAAGCCATCCTGAGGATCGGTCTCGCGCCCGGACAGGCGCACCTGCTCTGAGCCTTCGGCCGTTCGGCCGCACGGCGCGCTCCGGGAAACACATCGGAGCACACCGAGGCTGTCTCTTGCGTTCAGTAACAAGCCGGTTCTCCCTCCCATCGGGGTGAGTCCGTCTTGTATCGTCTCCGGACCAGGTCACCGCGCCGGTCGATACCGACAGGCGCGACCGGAGCCAGTGGTCGAGGAGAAGAAATTGAGTGCATTGGCAATCTCGATGCTCGCCTGCATCGTCATGCTGTGCGGCGCCGCCGCTGGCGCCTTTTTTCGCAGGGTCCTGCCCGATCACCATCTGAACGCCCACTCGAAGGATATCGTCCGGGCGGGCTCGACGCTGATCGCCACGATTTCCGCGCTGGTGCTGGGGCTGCTGATCACATCGGCAAAAAACACCTTCGACACCCAGCACAACGAAGTCAGGGAGATCACGGCGAAGTTCATCCTGATCGACAGCCAGCTCAAGCGATACGGGCCCGAAGCCCGCCACGCCCGCGAGCTGCTGCGGCAGTCGATCGATCCGACGATCGACAGGATCTGGGGCCAGCGCGCCGTGAAGTCGCCGACGGGGGCGCCCTTCCAGCCAAGCAAGGCAGGCGACCTTCTCTATGCCGCCATCGAGGCGCTGTCGCCGCAGAACGACGTTCAGCGCGCGCTGAAATTCCAGGCCCTCCAGACCACGACTGGCATCACGGCGGAACGTGTGCTGCTTTTCGAGCAGTCGGATCTCGGCCTTCCAGAGCTGCTTCTGGCGATCCTGCTGTTCTGGCTGACCATCCTGCTGGCCAGCTCGACGCTGTTCTCCGCGGTCAATCCGACGGGCGGCGTCGCGCTGGTGATCATCGCGCTGTCCGTGTCCGGCGCAATCTTCCTGATCCTGGAGATGAACAACCCCTTCACGGGGCTGATGCAGATCCCGAGCGCCCCGCTCGGCGCCGCCCTCGGCGTGCTCGGCCCCTGACGAGCCGACGTGGCTGCCGATCGTCCGGGTTGGCAAGCGCGTTCAACGAAACGTTCAACGATGTTTCAGTCTGGTTCTTTCCACGTCCGCCGGCCAGGCCGTTGATTTACCGAAGGAAAGAATGGCGCGCCCGAGGAAATTCGAACTCCTGGCCTTCTGATTCGTGACTAGAAGGCCAGAAAGGCGTCCATCGCACACATTGCGAACAATTCGCAATATCGATATCTCCCTTGCAGGTGCAGACAGGCGCCGAGGGGGATCCAAACCGTGCCCGCTGACACGACGGCACTCTTCGTCGAACACCGCTCGACGCTCGTGAAGTACGCCACGGGCTTGGTTGGCTCGCATGCGCAGGCAGAGGATCTGGTCCAGGAGGCATGGCTTCGCTTCGAGGAGGCCGCCCGGCGACAGGTTCTCAGCGAGCCGCTGCACTACCTGTTCCGCATCGTCCGAAACCTGGCGCTCGACGGCAAGCGTCGTCAGAACGTCGAAGACAGGCTGTTCCGGACCAACGCCGAGGAAGTCGTAGCGGCGCTGCCCGATCCCTATCCCTCGGCGGACGTGGTCGCGACCGACAAGGACAACATTCGACGCCTCCAGGAGGCAATACTGGAACTGCCGCCCCGCACGCGCACGGCCTTCGAGATGCACCGCATCCAGGGACGGACGCTGCGAGAGATTGCCGTTGCCTTGAAGATCTCGGTGCCTCTGGCGCACATTCTGGTGATGGAAGGTCTGCAGTTCTGCAAGAAACGGCTTCATTGGAAATAGCGCACCGCTGCCCGGACAATTCTCTAGAAATGCCCGAGGCTGGCACATCTAAATGTGTAGGCCCACTCCCGGTGCATGAGTGCGCGCAAAAGAGGGATGGAATGGAATCCACGCCGGACTCGGCACAGCAGTCCTCGATCGAGGCCTCCGAGTGGTTGATTCGCCTGCAAGAAGACCTGTGCGATCCGGTGGCGCAGGCCGAATTCCATGCCTGGATCTCGGCCGCGCCGGCCAACAGGTCCGCTTGGGCGGAAACGCGCGCTCTTGCCCGATTTTCGCTCTCGCTCGAACCGTCTGCGAACGCCGACGCGGCTCCCGCGGATGCAACGAGCGGGCACGAGCAGGCAGCTTCGCGGCCCCCCGCTTCCACCGCAGGCGCGAAACGGCCGATCCGCCGCTGGGTGGCATATGCCGGTGCGCTGGCCGTCGCGGCCTGCCTGGCGCTGGTCGGCGGGCCGGGATTGTTGATCCGGCTGCAAGCCGACGCGACCACCGATTTGGCGGAATTCCAACAGCTCGAGCTGCCAGACGGGAGTCGGGTCACGCTGGCGGCGGCAAGCGCGATCGCCGTTTCGTTCTCCACCGACGAACGCCGGGTGAGCCTCCTGCAGGGAGAGGCGTTCTTCGAGGTCCGTCGCGACACGGGGCGGCCCTTTCGCGTCGTTGCGGACGACGTCACGACCAGCGTCGTCGGCACGAGCTTCGATATCCTGAGGGACTCTTCGGGCGTCTTCGTCGCGGTCCAGGAAGGCGTCGTCGAGGTCTCGCGTTCTGCAGGTGTGCAAAAACCCGCCGAAAGGTTGACGCCCGGCCAGTCGGTGAAGTGGTCATGGCGAGGAGAGCCCACGCGAGCGGATGTGCCGCCCGGCCTGATCGCGACATGGCGGCAAGGCCAGCTCATCCTGCACGATCAGCGACTGGGCGACGCGGTCGATCAGTTCCGGCGCTACTACAAGGGGACAATCGTCCTGACCGATGCCGCGCTCGCCAACAAGCCGATTACGGGCGCCTACAATCTCGACGATCCGGAAGAAGCGCTGCGGGCGATGGCGCGCGTCCACGGCGCTCGGGTCCGCCAGATCACGCCCTGGATCATCGTGATCTCCTCGATCTGAAGATTCCCTTAGAAACGCCCGATCGTGTCTCGTCCTCGTAGGTAGGGGCCGAGCCGCCGCCAAGCCAGAGCACCTGGTGTTCCTGGCTGCGCCCCGTCTTGAGTGAGGAGACTTGGGGTGAAGAGCAACTCCTGGCGGGGCTCGGTATCGATTTTTGGCGTCGCTTCCACGATCGCGGCGGGTTTGGCCCTGCCGCATGGGACACAGGCACAGTCGTCCGACCCGATGCTCGTGGCGCAAACGGGTGAGCGGCGCGCCTTCAACATTCCGCCTCAGCCGCTGGGGACGGCCCTTGGCGTTCTCGGGCAGCAGTCGGGCCGGAACATCTCGGTTGATGGTGCCCTGGTCAGGGGCCTGTCGACCCAGGGCGTCCAGGGAACGATGACGATCGGCGAAGCGCTCGATCGCTTGTTGAGTGGGACGGGCTTGACCTACTCGATGCCAAACAATTCGACGATCACCGTCCAGCGGCCCGGTGCCGGCAGTGGCACGGTGCTCGATCCAGTACGGGTGCAAGGTACCGCACCGCCGCCGCAATCGGAAATCGGCAACCTGCCGCCTGCATACGCGGGCGGAGAGGTGGCTCGCGGCGGCCGTATCGGCCTCCTTGGCAATCGCGACTATATGGACACGCCGTTCAGCACGACGTCCTACACTGAAAAATACATCCAGGACGTGCAGGCACGTACCTTCATCGACGTCATGGCGAACGATCCGACTGTCCGGCCGGTTTATGGCGCCGGGCAATACGACGACCGCGTGTTCATTCGCGGGTTCTTCCTGAATACCAGCGACATGGCATTCAACGGTCTGTATGGCGTGACCCCGGTCATCGCGGTGCCAATGGCGGGAATCGAGCGCGTCGAGGTGTTCCGTGGCCCGAATGCGATGCTGAATGGCATGGCCCCACGCGGCGCCGTTGGAGGAACGATCAACTTCGTACCCAAGCGTGCGCCGGAAGCTGGTATCGCTCAGGCAACCGCCCTCTACTCGATGAACGGCAATTTCGGAGGACAACTGGACTACGGTCGCCGGTTTGGACCCGACAACGCAATGGGCGTTCGCGCCAATGCCTACTTCACGGGCGGCCCAACGGCCGTGAACAATCAATCCGACTCGCTGCTCAATCTAACGCTCGGCGTCGACTATCGCAGTCCAGACACCCGGCTCGATTTCGACATCGGCTATGTCAACCGGAACACAATCGCTCCGCAGTCGGGTCTGTTCCTTCAGGCGGGCCTGCTGCTGCCTCCGGCACCCAACGCCACCGGCAATTTCTATCAGCCATGGGAATTCGGTTGGTCGAAGACGACATACGGCATGCTCCGCTTCGAGCATGACTTCGCCGAGAACCTGACGGGTTTCGCAAAGGTCGGCGGCAGTCGCACCAATGGCGCCTATGTCTATGCCTATCCGACGATGATTTCCACGACTGGCGCGACTACGGCTACCCCAAGCAAGGGGGTCAACTACAACGAAAACGCATCCGTCGACGCCGGGCTGCGAGGGCGCTTCCAGACTGGCCCGCTGAAGCACGAAGCGGTCGTGAGCGGATCGTATCTGATCACCTGGAACGGGGCGGCGACGAACAACACACCGGTGGTCGCGTCCAACATCTACGCGCCCATCGTGCAGCCGGCTCCCAATCTGACTGGCTTTCCGCAAGGTGCTCCTACGACGTCGCAAAGCGTCCTGAGCAGCGTTGGCTTGATCGATGCACTCTCGGCCCTCGACGACAAGGTGCAGTTGATCGGCGGAGTCAGGCTGCAGCAGGTCCAGGTCGCGAACTGGAATGCCACGACCGGCTTGCCCACACCCGGCTACGCGCAATCCGCGGTTACGCCGACCGTGAGCCTGATCGTCAAGCCTTGGGACCAGTTGTCATTTTACGGCAACTTCATCCAGGCCCTCGAGCAGGGGACGATCGCGCGTGCCGGGCTTGCCAATGCCGGCGCCGTCTTCCCCCCGTTCGTCTCGACGCAATACGAGGTGGGAACCAAGCTCGATCTTGGAAACTTCGGTGCCACGCTCAGCCTGTTTCAGATCACCAAGCCAAGCACCTTCGTCAATCCCGCCACGAACAGCCTCGTGCAGAACGGTCAGCAGCAGAACAGCGGACTGGAATTCACCATGTTCGGCGAGCCCATCAAGGGGCTGAGGCCCTTGGGAGGCTTCTCGTTCCTGAGCCCGGTACTGACCCAGACGGTCAATGGCACCAATAACGGTCACTATGCGCCGGGCGTGCCGACCTTTCAGGCAAACCTCGGTGTCGATTGGGACATCCCGTGGGTGAAGGGCCTCACGGTTGGCAGTCGCATCATCTATACGGGTCAGACTTTCATGGACCCCGCAAATCTGCAGCCCGTGCCGGCTTGGACCCGCGTCGATCTCAGCGCGAAATACATATTCGAGCGCCCCGACGGCAAGCTGATTGGCTTGCGTGCGCAACTGCTGAATGCCGGCAACAATAACTTCTGGATGGCGACGAACGGCTACGTAACGCAGGGGCAGCCTCGTACGTTGATGCTTTCTCTGACCGCCGACTTCTGACAGAGACCGCCGATCCGTGTTGCGCCAGTCGGAGTCCGATCGCGCCTACAGTCTTATGGGTCGGCAGCGGCACGTGCGATTGCGTCACTGATCTGGTCCTCGCACCGATTGCTCGAGATGCGCATCGATCTCGTCCGGCAACACATCTGCATCTTGGTATTCGCTCTGGAACTTTGCCTGCTCGGCAGTCAGTGCATCGGAGATCGCTTGTTCGGCTGACGAGAGGTCGATTTGCACGCGGTTCAGCCCTGTCTTCCGGATCCACTACCTCAAGCACTGGCGCCCGCGCTCGAAGGAACCGTCTGAGACACTGCCGCACGCCCTTCATGAATGGATCGGGATCGCCAACGGCGGCATGGATCTCGACCTTGCCGCTTTTCGCCTGGTCGCGGAATCGTTCATCGCGGCGCTGCACCGCGAGCAGAAGGGCAAGCGGCCGGCACCTGACGCGCTCGCGCTCACGGGAGCGCTCGGCCGCGCCGGTGTCGAGGTGACGATCGGGCCTCCACGGTGCCACTGGGGAGCGCTGGAGCTGAACATCAAACCGACGTTCAACACGACGTTCAACTTTCGAGAACGTCCGTTCCGATCTACCCCCAACTCAAGCCATTGATATCATTGAGAAATAATGGCGCGCCCGAAGAGATTCGAACTCCTAGCCTTCTGATTCGTAGTCAGATGCTCTATCCAGTTGAGCTAC
>Ga0268266_10005891_pt1 | contig 11339 bp, 8 predicted proteins | sample KBSS13metaG_FD_190356 | JGI IMG/M metagenome (GOLD analysis project Ga0268266, IMG submission 190356) | Switchgrass rhizosphere microbial communities from Kellogg Biological Station, Michigan, USA - KBS S1-3 metaG (SPAdes) (version 2) | ecosystem: Host-associated > Plants > Roots > Rhizosphere >... | reverse complement strand
AGCGTCCACCGCGGACCTTCCGCGCGTCACGCGCATTTATCTTGGCAGACGCCCTGAGCGAACCGCCCCACGCCCCCAGATTAGGAGCCATAGAGCTGAACCTGCCCACGATTGCCCATCAGATCGCTCCCACATCACATTGGAGCCAGGCGGGCGAGACCGAACACTTCGTGCAATTTTACGAGGCAGACGCGGCGCTGCTGGAATCGGTGAACGGCTATGTGGCCAGCGGGCTGGCCACCGGCGCGGCCGCCATCGTGATCGCCTCCCGCGAGCACCTGGTTGAACTCGAGCGGCAGTGGACGAGTGAGGGTCTGGACCTCGAGACCGCGCGCTCGACCGGTCAGTACACCGGACTCGACGCGCAGGAAACGTTGTCCAAATTGCTACTGGACAGCTGGCCGCAACCCCGACGCTTTTTTGATGTCATCGGAAAGGTCGTTGCCGAGGCCGCAAGCCGCTTTCCTCGCGTCATTGCATTTGGCGAGATGGTGGCGCTGCTATGGAAAGACGGTCAGCACAGCGCGGCGATCCACCTCGAAGAGCTGTGGAACGAGCTGCAGAACAGGCATCGGTTTGCGCTGTTCTGTGCCTATCCAATGAGTGAGTGCACCGAGGACGCACACACTGAGCCGTTCCGTAGCGTGTGTGGCGCGCACTCCCATGTCATTCCGGCCGAAAGCTATGCGGCATTGACCGATCCACACGAGCGTCTTGCGGCGATTTCTCAACTACAACAAAAATCCCGCGTTCTGGAAGGCGAAGTGCGCGAGCGTCGGGCGGCACAACTCGCTCTGGCACGGCGCGAGCGGGAACTGGCCGATTTTCTGGACAGCTCCCTCGAAGGGCTGCACAAGGTTGGACCCGATGGCACGATTCTGTGGGCGAACAAAGCCGAGCTCGAGATGTTGGGCTATCGGGCCGAGGAATACGTCGGCCGTTCCATCGGGGAGTTCCATGCGGATCCGGAGGTGTTTGCCGATATCATGCGCCGGCTGCTCAGCGGTGAGACGCTGTACGATCAACCTGCGCGCTTGCGCTGCAAGGACGGCTCACTCAAGCACGTCCTCATTCACTCCAACGCGCTCTGGGACAACGATAAGTTCGTTTACACCCGCTGCTTCACGCGCGATGTGACCGAACGCAAGCGGCTCGAGGAAGAACTACAGGAAAAGCTGACACAACTCACGGAGATGGACCGGCGTAAAGACGAGTTCCTGGCCATGCTCGGCCATGAGCTGCGCAACCCGCTGGCCGCCATTCGCAGCGTTGCCGAGTTGATGCGCCGCACGGGGTCGGTTGATCCAAACTACCCGCAGCGGTGCGAGATGCTGGGACGCCAGGTCCAACAGATGGCGAGGCTCGTGGACGATCTGCTGGACGCCAGCCGTATCACGCAAGGCAAGATCGTGCTGCGACAAGAGCCACTGGAATTCATGGCAGTCGTCGCGCGCGCCATCGAGACGACCCGTTCCGTGATCAATGCCCGTGGGCATCGTCTGAATCTCTCAATGCCCGCGGAGCCGCTCCGCATTCGGGGTGATCTGACGCGCCTCGTCCAGGTGTTTTCCAACCTGCTGAGCAATGCTGCCAAATATACCCCATCGGGTGGGCAAATTTGTGTGACAGGCAAGGCATTGGAGAAACACGTGGAGCTACGCGTGCGCGACAACGGAGTAGGCATTACGCCGGAATTGCTGCCGCGGGTGTTTGATTTGTTCTCCCAGGCGGATCAAACAATCGACCGTTCCGAGGGCGGATTGGGAATTGGTCTGGCATTGGTACGCCGCATTGTGGACCTGCACCAGGGTCAGGTCGAAGCGTTCAGTGGCGGCCCGGCGGCGGGTAGCGAATTCGTGGTGCGCTTGCCTCTGTTCGAGGAAACACTCCCGGACTGCAGGGTGCCCAGGGCAGCCGTATCCAGCCGGCCGAGAAAAATTCTCGTCGTCGATGACAACCGCGATGCCGCCGAGTCACTGGCCGCGTTGCTGCGTTTGGAGGGGCACGATGCGGCGACGGCTTTCGACGGGCATGAAGCCCTGACAGCAGTCCGATTGCTGCAGCCGCAGGTTATTCTGCTCGATATCGGTCTGCCAGGTATGAATGGCTACGAGGTCGCGCAACGTCTGCGTGCAGCCGGCTCACCCGCCCGGCTGGTCGCGCTCACCGGCTATGGTCAACCCGAAGACAGGGAGCGCGCCCAGCGAGCGGGTTTCCACCAACATTTGGTGAAACCTGTGGATCCGCAAGCACTGACTGAAGCATTGGCGTGAAGGGCGACGACATGCGACGAGTCGAGGCGGTCCACTCATCGCTTTCACTGGCACTCGTGGAAGCAAGCGAGTGCGCGCCTCTCATGAAGGCAGGGCGGGGCGGGCCCGCCGGCATATATCGCCGCGCATCCGCGACCGCCCGCCTTGCTCATCCCGCTTTCTTCAACAGCGCACATCCGGCGCCTAGCGCGCCTTGTCGACTATCCAGATAGCAGACCTTGATCTGGCTTGCCGAGGTCACTTCTATGCTGGCGCGGCCTGTCGCATCCAGGCAACTCCAAGTCGTGGGATTGAGTTGTGCGCAGACGAAGCGCTGCTGGAATTGCCCCGCGGTCCAGGTCCCCACCACCAGGCCTTTCTGCTGCGTCTCAAAGTTGATCTGCAATGTTGATTCGACAAACCGCGGCCCATGGACCGTGCGCGCCGCGCCGCTCTCGTAGCCAAATGGGCCGGCCTGCACCGGTACCTCGATCTGCGCCCCGGTGAAGGGTCCGGACCAGTTGCCCGCCAAAGCGGTCTCGGCATGCGCCGGGACATTGGCAGCGAAAGACAACAGGGCGCTCAGTGTTACGTAATAGTAGCTTCTCACGATGGCCTCCCCAGATTGACAATTGGAACTACCGCACTGGTCGAAACTCATGGACCGGAAAACTCAGCCAGTTATGGACAATGGTGACGCTGTTGCCCGATGCTCGGCGAGCCGTCTCGCATTCGAGAAGAAACCCACAGCATTGGTAAGCCCGAACAGCACAGAGCCGGCAGCAACGGGTGCGACGATAAGTGCGAGCGTTGCCCCGGTGCTCGCAAGCCACGCTGCGCTCGCAACTGTTACAGCAAGCCTCAAACTGCCGGCCACGAATGGCCATAGCATGTTGGATCTGCCCTGGCTCGCGAAATAGAGCATCAGGCCAACACCGAAGCAGCCATAGGACGGAGCAACGACGCGAAGATAGGTGCTCCCGGCCGCCAGGACAGAAGGGTCGGCAGAGAAGAGATGAACCCACCCAGAGGGGAAGATTGCCAGAAACACGCCAACCGACTGAGTCGCCAGGAAAGCAATGATGGATGCGATGCGTGCGATGCGGTTTCCGCGGCCTATATCCCCGGCACCGGTGGCCACCCCGATGAGAGTGACGACACCCGTCCCCACACTGAAGAGCAGCGGCACGAGGAGTGAGTCGATACGGGATGCGATACCGTAGCCCGCCAACGCCGCAGATCCTTGCGTTCCGACTGCGCCTGTTACGCCCACCACCGTAAGGCTGGCGGTGAGAGTTCCGATGGCGGACAGGAGGCCAACGCCAAGAATGGATCGGAAGTGGCGCAGACGCAGCGGCGCCCAGTGCAGCCGCAGTGCTCCCCGACCGCGCAGCAGGTGCCGTAAATACACGACCAAGCTGATCCCATAGAAGCTCAAGGTCGCAGCTCCTGCGCCGCCCACGCCCAGCCGTGGAAAAGGGCCAAGCCCGAATATCAGGATCGGCGAGAGCGGAATCAGAACCACGGCGCCCGCCAGGCTCACAGTAGCCGGCAGCTTGACCTCTCCGGCCCCTCGCATGGCCGATGCCACCAGGTTGACGGTCCAGATCAGTGGCGCTCCACCGAATACCCACGCGGAGTAAGTCAGGGCGAACCCGAGAGTCTGGCCGTGACCCCCGAGGGATGAATAAAGCTGGGGGGCTAGAAAGATCGCACCCAGGGTGAAGGCGAGCCCGAAGGCCAGGGCGACAATTACGGTGTGGAGCAATAGGGCATTCGCGTCGGCTTGTCGGTCTGCCCCGATCGCCCGGGCCACGGCGGACGACACGCCACCACCAACACCGCCGTTGCTCATGGTGCCCATGAGAATGAGTATCGGTAGCACAAGAGAAACGCCAGCGACCGCCTCGGTGCCGAGACGGCTGACCCAGTATGCCTCCAGGATCGCGACGAATGTCTGTGTGACGACCACGGCGATTACGGGAAAGGTGAGCTTGAATAACGTTGCTACGACGGGGCCGCCGAGCATCATGGCGCGTCGCTCTTCGAGGGCGTTGGAAGCACCGGTAGTGGTGACAGTGTTAGTCGACACGAAGGCCTCTTGTTGAGCAAGGCGCTACAGATAGCCCGGGAAATGCACGAGCCCGCTCACCTGCTCATGGTGACCTCATCCGTTCATGACCCGCGCGAAGATGGCCTGATTCAGCCAGCGGGGCGTGGTACGGGCAAGGAGGAAGACCGCTTTGTTGCCCAACCCCGGCACGAGGCTCATGCGTCCCGACTGCAAAGCACGGATACCCGCGCGCACCACGGGCGCTGGCTGCATGATGACTCGCTTCAACATCGGAGTGAGCTTCTGTTGCGCCGCCTGTGCAAACCCCGTATCCGACATGCCTGGGCAAAGCACCGTGACGGTAACGCCATAGCGCTTGAGTTCGCGATGAAGGGCTTCGCCAAGGCGCAATACATAGGCCTTGGCAGCGGCATAGACGGCAAAATTCTGCACGCCGTAGTAGGCTAGTAAACTGGCGACGAGCAGGATCTTCCCGCGCCCACGCTCGCGCATGTCTTGCGCGAACACGTGAGTCACGGCCGTGACGCTGGCAATGTCCAGTTGCACCATCGACAACGCCGCATCCATCTCGCGATCCAGGAATGGCCCTTGTAGCCCGTGTCCGGCGTTGTTGATCAGAATGTCCACTGCAATACCTCGCTCGCGCAGCCGCGCGTGCAGTTGGACGATTGCCGCCATATCTGAAAGATCGACTTGCTCGACTACTACATCGATCCCGTACTGCTGGCGCAGTGTCTCAGCGAGTTTCTGCAGTCGGTCCAGCCGGCGCGCCACCAGGACGAGGGGATGGCCCTGCGCGGCGTATTGCCGGGCGAACTCCTCGCCAAAGCCGCTGGATGCGCCGGTCACGAGCACCCAGGAATCGTTGACTTTAGTCATTTTTGTCTCCCGTAAACGGCACGGTAATGACAGCGTTGGCGTTTGAGCCGGTATGCCTGTTTTGACTCACGTCGCCACAAGGACCTGAGTCGTGATCAGTTATATGATGGTCGTAATTAATGTAATATGATGCTTATAATTTATGAAGTCAAGCGACTGACTTTGGAGGTATGCAATGAAGGTCACGCGCCAGCAAGCCGAGCTCAATCGCGCACGCGTCGTGAAAACGGCGGCGCAGTTATTTCGCGAACGAGGCTTCGAGGGGGTTGGGGTCGCCGATCTGATGAAGGCCGCGGGCCTTACTCACGGCGGGTTTTATGCGCAGTTTGACTCGAAGCAACACCTCATGACGGAAGCGTGCGAGCAGGCACTGGAAGAATCGGAGCAGATGTGGCGAGAGGCATTCGAGCGCGCACCGAGAAGGCCGCTGACGGCGATTTCTTCGTACTATCTGTCTCGGAAACACCGCGACAATCCGGGCGCCGGGTGCGTGGTTGCTGCCTTGAGCATCGAGGCTGGGCGGCAGGGCCCGATGGTACGCGCCGCGTTCACGGAAGCAGCCAAACGATTTCTCGAAATTCTGGCACGAGCCGTGCCGGGTCGGTCGGCCAAGACTCGGCGCAGACAAGCCCTGACGAGCCTCGCCGCCATGGTCGGGGCCGTCGCGCTGGCGCGTACCGTCAGCCAAGCCTCCCTTTCCGAGGAAATCCTGGATGCGGTCCATGCACAGCTTGCAGAGCTCGATGAGTCCAAAGCAAGGGGTGAAGCGTGAGTGCTTGACAGTCCATGCATATGCATGTAATGTACTGCCCCATGAACTTGCTATCACTCCCTTGTTACTGCGCAACCCTCCGGCAAGCCGCCCGGGCTGTAACGGTGCTGTATGAGGATATGCTCGCCGACAGCGGCCTGCATGCCACGCAATTCACGGCGTTGCAGCTTCTCGACTCGGTCCCAAACCTGACCACGACGGAGCTGGCGGACGCTCTCGGCGTTGATCAGACCACGGCCACACGGATGCTGGCGCTGATCAAGAAAGCCGGTTTGGCAAGCGATACGGTCGGTGAGGACCGCCGGCAGCGCCGCTGGGCGCTCAGCGTTCAGGGGCAAGTGCTACTGAAGAAATTGAAACCTCGCTGGGAGGCCGCGCAGGCCGCCTTCGAGAAGCGCTTGGGTCGGGAGGAGGCCACGGCTCTTAAAAAAGCATCGTACCTCGCCGCCAGCAGACTCTCAGCGAGTTGAACCCGTTCATGCCTTGCAACGCCTAGGGAGGATCTGGAAAAACAATTTGTCGGGTAGAAACATGCATATACATATATCTGGGAGATCATTTATGTCACGCCACATTGCCAAGCTCTTCACTCGTCCCCTGGGCCTCGCTGCCACCGCACTCGTCCTTCACGTCGGCGCCGCCACTGCAGCCGATTCCAAGGGCGACATCCAACAGCAGGTGAGGGATATGCTCACTGGGACCGCCACAACCCACTTCGTCGCGCAATCCGGACCGCACGAGGGCAAGGTGACCACTGCCGCTCTCGATTCGCAGGAGTTCGTCAAGCAGCTCCTGCTGGGAACAGCCGCCAACCGTGTCGGAGGCGCTGAGGCCGGTAAGCACCCCGACGTTGTGGAAGCTTCAGGCAAAACCGAGGCACAGAAACGCGCGGTCGCCTCCATCGACATGCAGGCGGCGGTGCGGCAGCTTCTGCTGGGCCAGCCTCATGCGAACGACGCTTCGTAACTCGCAGCACGACCGACGCGCTGAGCACGGGATGCTCCGCGTCGGCAGGGCGAGCCATTGCTGGTTGCGATCGTCCAAACAAGAGGCGCACATGAGATTTGTCCCGGGTAGAGCTTTCGTTATGCGGCCGCTGCTGGCCGCTCTCGCCTCACTCAGTCTCTTTTCGCAGCTCTGTGTGTCAGGTTGCGCTGTCGGCCCGTCTTATCGAAAGCCACCGACGTCGTTGGAGAAGTTCCATAGTGCCAACGCGGTGGAGACTCGCCCGACGAGCGCTCCCGCGCCGGCTCTCGAAACCTGGTGGGAAGGTTTCAACGACCCCGTGCTTTCGCGCCTCGTGCAACGGGCGCGTGATCAGAATCTCGATCTTGCGGCGGCACTGGCTCGAGTTCAGCAGGCTCGGGCCGCGGCCCGTGAGGCCGGCGCGCAGCTCCTGCCAACGTTCGACCTGAACGGCCAGGCAACCCGCATCCACCAGTCCCTGGAGAGTCCGACCGGCCAGATCGCCAGCCATCTGCCCGGATTCAACCGCAATCAGTCCATCTACGATGCAGGTCTGGGCGCTATCTGGGAGTTGGATCTGTTCGGCGGTTTGAGCCGTGGCAAAGAGGCGGCCTCGGCCGAGGCGGACGCCGCGATCGCTGAGCAGGTCGGCACACGGATCTCCGTGACGGCGGATGCGGCGGACGCCTACTTGCGCATCCGAGGAGATCAAGCGCGCATCGCATTTGCCGAGCAGCAGGTCGCCACCGATGAGCGGCTGCTCGAGCTCGTGCGCCAGAGATCGGTGCGCGGGCTGGCGGCGGTGCGGGAGGTCGCGCAATCCGAAGCGCTGCTGTCGCAGGCCCGAGCCTCACTGCAACCGCTGCGTATCGACCTGGAAGCGCAACTGAACCGACTGGACCTATTATTGGGAGTCCAGCCGGGGACTTCCGCCGCGGAGCTACAAACACCGGGCGACATCCCCTCCGTGCCGGGTGTGTCGGCCAACGACAGACCGCTCGAGGTGCTGCGCCGGCGTCCGGATGTCATCGCCGCTGAGCGGCACCTGGCAGCCTCCAACGCCCGGATCGGCCAGGCGCTCGCCGAGTACTATCCGAAGGTCTCCCTCGCCGGGATGCTCGGCTACGAGAGCTCCCATCCGAGCGACCTGTTCAAAGCTGCGACGTTCCAGCCGCAGGCCGTCGGCGGGCTGCGCTGGCGAGTGTTTGATTTTGGCAAAGTGAGCGCCGAAGTGGCGCAGGCGAGGGGAGCCAACGCCGAAGCACTCGCGCGCTATCAACAGGCGGTGCTGCGTGCAGCCGCAGACGTCGAAAACGCATTCACGTCACTGGTGCAACTCGAGGCTCACCAACAGGAGCTGCTCAGCGAGGTCGCGGCGCTGAGGCGAGCGCGAGATGCCTCGCAAGACGCCTACCAGGGCGGCGTGATCGCACTGACTGATGTTCTCGATGCCGATCGCCAGTTGCTCATCACCCAAGACGAGCTTGCGCAAACGCGCGCCGATGCGGCCAGAGCCGCGGTGGGCACGTTTCGAGCCCTGGGAGGTGGATGGTGAGCTCGCGCATGACTGTCACAGTTTTTCCTGGGAGCACAACAATGTCTGGTGTTAGAACGCTCGTCCTCGCCGGTGCTGTTTTGGCTGGGACCCTGGGCCTCACGGCGTGCTCAGCCTCACACTCCGCGCAAGACCCGAGAACGGTTCCGCAGCTTGCGGAGGTTGCGGTGGCTCAACCGGCCGACATGGGCGAGCAAGCGTTCAGCGGCGTTGTATCCGCCCGCGTCCAAAGTAACCTCGGCTTTCGCGTTTCGGGCAAGGTCATCGAGCGCTTGGTCGATAATGGTCAAGGGGTGCGGGAGGGCCAACCGCTCATGCGCTTGGACCGGACGGACTACAGCCACGCCATCACGACGCAGGTCGGCAATGTAGACGCGGCGCGGGCTCGCTTGCAGCAGGCCGCGGCCGATGAAGCCCGCTACGGTGGCCTGGTATCTTCCGGCGCGGTCTCGCAATCGTCCTACGATCAAGTCAAGGCTGCCGCGGACAGCGCGCGAGCCTTACTCTCAGCCGCCGAAGCGCAGCTCAAAGTCGCTCAGGACGAGGGAGCGTACGCAACGCTTGTGGCGGATGCGGACGGTACCGTGATGGAGACCCTGGCAGAGCCAGGACAATTCGTTTCCGCCGGCCAGATCGTGGTCCGTGTGGCACGAGCCGGAGCGCGCGAGGCGGCAGTCAACTTGCCTGAGACGTTGCGTCCGGCGCTTGGCTCGACTGCGCGGGCGGTCCTGTATGGAGCGAATGCCGATTCGGCCATCCGGTATCCCGCGCGGCTTCGGCAGCTATCGGACGCCGCCGATCCGCTGACCCGCACGTTTGAGGCGCGCTATGTGTTGGACGGAGCAGCGGCCAGAGCGCCGCTCGGTGCTACCGTAACGGTCTACCTGAAAGACTCGGAGCCATCCGGTGCCCTGTCAGTGCCACTCGGGGCGATCGATGACGAGGGACGAGGCCCGGGTGTGTGGCTGCTCGACCGGCAGTCCTCATCCGTATCGTACCGCTCGGTGAGGTTCATCCGATTCGACGCTGAGCGCGCCGTCGTGAGTGGCGGAATTCACGTGGGAGACCCCATCATCGCCGTCGGCGGGCACTTCCTCCATGAAGGACAGCGCGTCCAAGTGGTTGAGGCGCGTGTCACGCGAGCTAACACACCATGAGTCGCTTCAATCTGTCTGCGTTAGCTGTCCGCGAGCGCCCGATCACCCTGTTTCTGATCGTCGCCATCATCCTCTCAGGCACGTACGCGTTTCTGCGCCTCGGTCGCGCCGAGGATCCTTCCTTCACGATCAAGACCCTGACGGTCAGCACCGTGTGGCCCGGAGCGACGGCCCGGGAGATGCAGGATCTCGTGGCCGAGCCGCTCGAGAAGCGCATGCAGGAGCTACGTTGGTATGATCGGGTAGAGACCTTCACGCGCCCTGGCATCGCGGTGATGATGGTCACACTGAGCGACAAGACCCCAGCCCGCGCGGTTGCCGAGGAGTTCTACCAGGCGCGCAAGAAGCTCGGCGATGAGGCGCCCAAACTTCCAACCGGAGTGCTCGGCCCGTTTGTCAACGATGAGTACTCTGACGTCATCTTCGCTGTATACGCGCTGGAAGCTCACGGCATGCCACCGCGAGAGCTCACCCGGGAAGCCGAGACACTACGACAGCGCCTTCTGCACGTACCGGGCGTCAAGAAGGTCAACATCCAGGGCGAGCGCCCTGAGCGCATTTTCGTCGAGTTCTCCTATGCCAGGCTGGCAAACCTCGGTGTCAGCCCAACAGACATTTTTGGCGCGCTCCAACGTCAAAACGCCGTGACGCCCGCCGGCTCGATCGACACGAACGGGCCGCAGGTGTTCATGCGCCTTGATGGCGCCTACACTGATTTGCAGAAGATCCGCGATACCCCGATCGCCGCCGGCGGTCGGACATTCCGACTTGCGGACATCGCCGAGGTCAAACGGGGGTACGAAGACCCGGCGACCTTTCTGATCCGCCACAACGGCGAGCCTGCCCTCGTACTCGGGGTCGTGATGCAGGACGGTTGGAACGGGTTGGATCTGGGTCGCGCGCTGAATGCAGAAGAGAAACAGCTCGCGCGTACACTGCCCGCGGGTGTGCGGTTCACCAAGGTTGTCGACCAGGCGGTGAACATCCAGGAGGCAGTTGGCGAGTTCATGCTCAAATTCTTCGTCGCCCTGGCCGTCATCATGATCGTGAGCCTCATCAGTCTCGGCTGGCGGGAGGGTATCGTAGTGGCTACGGCCGTGCCGTTGACACTGGCGGCGGTGTTCGTCGTCATGCTCCTCACTGGCCGCGTCTTCGACCGGATTACGTTGGGCGCGCTCGTGATCGGCCTCGGACTCCTGGTCGATGATGCGATCATCGCAATCGAAATAATGGTGGTGAAGCTCGAAGAGGGCTTCGACCGGTTGAAGGCTGCCGCCTACGCCTGGAGTCATACGGCAGCTCCGATGCTCTCGGGGACATTGGTCACGATCATCGGGTTCACCCCCGTGGGTTTCGCCCGGTCGACGGCGGGAGAGTACGCAGGGAACATCTTCTGGATCGTGGGCTTTGCTCTCATCGTGTCCTGGCTGGTGGCCGTCGTCTTTACACCGTATCTCGGTGTCAAGCTGCTCCCGGACATCGCACCGGTGCGCGGCGGTCACGCCGGCATTTATTCAACACCGCGCTACCAACAGCTGCGTCGGCTCATCTCCTGGGCAGTGGATCACAGGTTCAAAGTCGCTGGCATGGTGGTCGCGGTGTTCCTGTTTGCCGGGCTCGGGATGGGTTTCGTCAAGCGCCAGTTCTTCCCGAGCTCGGATCGGCCCGAGGTGCTGGTCGAGGT
>Ga0268266_10005889_pt1 | contig 11341 bp, 9 predicted proteins | sample KBSS13metaG_FD_190356 | JGI IMG/M metagenome (GOLD analysis project Ga0268266, IMG submission 190356) | Switchgrass rhizosphere microbial communities from Kellogg Biological Station, Michigan, USA - KBS S1-3 metaG (SPAdes) (version 2) | ecosystem: Host-associated > Plants > Roots > Rhizosphere >... | reverse complement strand
ATTGAAAATTCTCCGGGCGCGCCATCCAGCCGTGAAACCGGAGCGCGCCATAACTAGGGCCAGGCCGGGCGGAACGAAGCCGCGGGCCGTGGCGGGATTGGTGGAATGTGCCTCTGCTGCACGAGCCATCCCGCGTCCTGGCGCGGAAACAACGCCGGTCGCCTCGACAAATCGCGTGGCGGGGGCGTTCGATAACATCATGCGAGCGTCAACCTCGTGAACCGCAGCCGACTGGGCGCGGTGAAACTCGCCGGCAAGTGCCGGAGATAGAATGCGGTTAGCATTGTGGCCTATTGGTCGCAACCGCCGCACTGGCGAAAGCCTCACACAAAAGTGGATAATTTCGCTTTAACCTCTTTAGAGTGATATATTGCTGCATTCGATCAAGGGTTTGCGGGGAAATTGACTTCGAACTGGACCAGAAAGGGCGCAATGGCCGGCGCGGGCTTGACCGCAGCCGTCGCGATCACGCTTGTCCTCGGCGGGGCGCGAAGCGGCGCCGCCGCAGACAGCAAGCAAGCCAGCGTCAGCGTCGAGCTTCCGGCAGCCGGGAACGATCATATCTACGGGGGGCCAGGGACTGCGGGCCGTCCGATTGTAATCATCGACGCCGGTCACGGCGGCACCGACCCCGGTGCGGTCAGCGTATCGGGCCAGGTTTCCGAAAAGCAGCTGACGCTCGCACTCGCGACGGAGCTTCGCGATTTGCTGGTCGAGCGCGGCCGGGTTCGCGTCGCGATGACCCGCGCCGATGACCGTTATCTCTCTCTGGAAGACCGTGCGGCGGTCGCCAGAAGGCTCAATGCTGGCCTGTTCGTGTCGCTACACATGGATAGCGCACCAAATCCGCTAGCGCGCGGGGCAACAGTCTATTCGCTTTCCGACGTGGCATCAGACGAGGAAGCGGCCCGCGTAGCTGCAGCCGAGAACCGGGGATCATCGGGTGACGCTGACGATGGATCGGCCAAAGCAATGCTGTCGGATTTGGCGATGCGCGACCAGATGGACGATTCCGCCTCATTCGCCACGCGCCTCGTCGACAAATCCGCAGGACGGTTTGAACTTCGCCCGGAGCCGCATCGCTTCGCCGCGTTCCACGTCCTTCGCCGGGCCGCCACGCCCGCGGTGCTGTTCGAAGCGGGTTATATCAGCAACGCTGATGATGAGGTGCTCCTGCGCGATCCGGAGCATCGAAAAGCAGTCGCGCTCGCGCTGGCCCAAGCGATCGAAGCCGACGTCGCAACGCATTCGCGTCACTAATCGTAACTTCCGAACACGGTTCAAAGCCGCTAGACGCTCACCCGAATGCAGTTCGAGCGTCTGAACATCCCGTCCTGGGAGCTCCCCGATCTCGTCGCCTTTAACGCGCGGGTCCACGAGCGCGTCGATCCTTATTGGGATAAAAAATGGGTCCGCCGCGTCACGTGGATCGCACTGGCCGGGTTCACCTTTTTCGCAGCGATCTGGCTCTATTTCGCGGCTGGATTGCCGTCTTCGGAAAAGCTCCTCGCTTATGAGCCTCCGCTACCGACGAACGTACGTGGTTACGACGGCGACCCGGTCCAGACCTTCGCTCGCGAACGCCGCGTCGAGCTGTCGTACGATGAATTCCCGCCGATGCTCGTGCAGGCGTTTATCTCTGCCGAGGACAAGACCTTCTTCAAGCATCACGGCATCGACTACACCGGGCTGATCGGCGCGGTCGGCGACTATGCCGCGAAGTCGGTTACCGGCGGTGGCCGGGCGAGGGGCGGATCGACCATCACGCAACAGGTCGCGAAATATCTGCTGAAGGATTCGAGCTACAACGTCGGCCGCAAGGTTCGCGAGGCGATCCTCGCGTTCCGGCTCGAGTCCACGCTCAGCAAGGAGCAGATCCTCGAGCTCTACCTCAATTCGATCTTCCTTGGCAGGAACGCTTACGGCGTCCAGGCATCCGCGCGCGCCTACTTCGACAAGGACGTCAACGAACTGACGCTTCCGGAGGTCGCCTATCTCGCAGTGCTCCCGAAGGCGCCGGCAAACTACGATCCGGAGCGCGCTACCCAGAAAGCACTCAACCGGCGGAACTACGTCCTCAAGGAGATGTACAATAACGGGTACATCACGGAGGATCAGTGGAAGTCGGCAGCGGCGACGCCGCTCGGTACCATCCGCTACGGCAGTAACGAGAAATTCCATCAGCAGGGCGGGTACTTCATGGAGGAAGTCCGCCGTGAGCTGATCAGGCAGTTCGGCGAAGGATCCGACAAGGGCGCGAACAGCGTTTATGGCGGCGGCCTTTGGGTGCGCACCTCGATGATCCCCAAGATGCAGGACGCGGCAGCTCAGTCACTCCGCGACGGCCTGACTCGCTTCGATGGCGGACGCGGTTGGCGAGACCTCGACATGAGCGTCGACCTGGACAAAGCCGACTGGGCGGGCCAGCTCGATCGAGCTCCGGTCGGAGTCGGCTATCCTGATTGGCGCAAAGCGGTAGTCCTGTCGAAGACTGACGGTTTCGCCAGCATCGGTTTTTCGAATGGCACGACGGGGTCGCTTTCGGCGTCGAACGCTTCGATGCCGGTTCGCGGCCAGGGCGGCGCGGCGTTCGATGCGCTGAAGCCGGGCATGGTGATAATCGTGAAGCAGGGCGACAACGGTGCATACGCGTTGCGCTCGGCCCCCGAAGTCTCTGGCGGGATGGTGGCGGAAGAGGTGCACACCGGGCGTGTGTTGGCGATGCAGGGCGGCTTCGACGTGGTCGGATCAAGCTACAATCGTGCGACACAGGCAATGCGCCAGCCTGGTTCAGCCTTCAAGCCGATCACCTATGTGACGGCGCTCGAGAACGGGTTCACCCCGGCGACGATCGTCGTCGATTCCCCCTTCTGCGTGTGGCAGGGCGCGGGCCTCGGGAACAAATGCTTCGTCAACTTCGACAAGCGCTATTCCGGTCCGCACACGATGCGCTGGGGCGTCGAGCAATCGCGCAACCTAATGGCAATCCGCGTTGCCGCCGAGACGGGAATGCCGAAGATCAATGACACCGCGAAGAAGCTCGGAGTAGGCGAATTTCCCAATTATCTATCGGTCGCGATCGGCGCTGGAGAGACGACCGTGTCGCGTCTGGTGAACGCTTACGCCATCCTCGCTAATCAGGGACGCTCGGTAAAACCGACGCTCATCGATTTCGTCCAGGACCGGCACGGCAAGGTCATCTTCAGGACGGACAATCGCTGCACGATCATGGGCAATTGCAACGCCCCTGACTGGGACGGCAAGGCGATGCCGCGCCCGCCGAGCCGGACGCAGCAGTTGCTCGAGCCGATGGCTGCATTCCAGATGGTGCACATCATGGAAGGCGTGATCCAACGCGGAACGGCCGTTGTGCTGCGTGACCTCGATCGTCCGTTGTTTGGCAAGACCGGAACGACCTCGGGGCCAACCAACGTCTGGTTCGTCGGCGGCACTCCGGACGTCGTGGCGGGCGTCTATATCGGTTACGACCAGCCACGTAGCCTCGGCGGCGCAGCCCAGGGTGGCCGCATCTCCGCGCCGATCTTTAAGCAATGGGCTCAAATTGCGTTAGTCGACCAACCGAAGGTGCCGTTTGTGGCTCCGAACGGAATCCGCTGGGTTCGCGTCGACCGGGCGACCGGCAAGCGCGTCTACGGGATGTTCCCGATGGTCGAAGACCCGAAGGCGCCGGTCATCTGGGAAGCCTTCCAGCCTCAGACCGAACCGAGACGCTCTTATCGCGGTGCGCAGGGTGACCCTTATGGCGATCAGAACCAGCAGGCGGCGGCGAGGGCAAGGCTGGCTGCTCAGCGTGCGCAGACTGATAAGTCCGACGCGAACAGCGACGGCTTGCAATCGCAGGACGGCGTCTATTAGTCCCGCCTAACGCAATTCTTTCGAAAGTTTCCTGACAATGCGCGCCGAAGCGCAGGCTCATATCGACCAGATCAATGCCGCGACGGAGCTGCTTCGCCGATTCCTGGACTGGGATCGGGCGATCAAGCGGCTCGACGAGCTCAATGCCAAGGTCGAGGACTCCGCCCTCTGGGACAACCCAAAGGCGGCGCAGGAGGTCATGCGCGAGCGGCGTCGGCTCGACGAGGCGATCAATGCGACCCGCGCGATTGAGACCGAGGTCGCCGATACGGCTGAGTTGATCGAGATGGCCGAGAGCGAGGGCGACCAGGCGCTGGTCGATGACGCTGTTCGAAGTCTCGCCGAGCTGGCTGAGAAGGCCGAGCGAGATAAAGTCGCCGCGTTGCTCGCTGGCGAGGCGGATGCGAACAGCAGCTATGTCGAGGTCAACGCAGGCGCAGGGGGCACAGAAAGCCAGGATTGGGCCGAAATGCTGCTTCGCATGTATTCCCGCTGGGGCGAGCGGCACGGCTACAAGGTCGAGATGATCGATCACCATTCCGGCGAGCAGGCCGGGATCAAGTCGGCCACGATCTTGATCAAGGGCGAAAACGCCTATGGCAATCTCAAAGTGGAAAGCGGAGTGCACCGCCTCGTCCGGATCAGCCCCTACGATTCGAACGCTCGGCGGCACACCAGCTTCTCAAGCGTGTGGGTCTATCCCGAAGTCGATGACGACATCGATATCGAGATCAACGAAGCCGACTTGAGGATCGATACCTACCGTGCGAGCGGCGCCGGTGGGCAGCACGTGAATACGACCGACAGCGCGGTGCGCATCACGCACATTCCGACGGGCATCGTCGTCGCCTGCCAGAATGAAAGATCACAACACAAGAACCGGGCTTCGGCTTTCAAACAGCTGAAAGCGCGCCTGTATGAGGCCGAGCTTCAGAAGCGCGAGGCTGAAGCCAACGCCGCCAATGCGGCCAAGACCGACATCGGCTGGGGGCATCAGATCCGGTCCTACGTCCTGCAACCGTATCAGTTGGTGAAGGACCTTCGAACCGGTATGACCTCGACGGCGCCGAGCGACGTGCTTGACGGCGATCTCGACCGGTTCATGGCTGCCGCCCTGTCGCAGCGCGTGACGGGCGAGACGGTCGAGGTCGAGGATGTCGATTAGGGCATTTGCATTTATCGCGGTCCTGGCGCTCGCATCGTGCCGCGCCGAACCGACGCAGCCTCAATTCCCGAAGGCGCACCGTTCGGTTGCCCCGATCGTCGGCGACACGTTCTCAACCGAAGATGCGCGTGATCGTCTCGGAGAAGCCGAAGAAGTCATGGAACTCGCCGGGGTAAAGCCCGGGATGTCCGTCGCAGATGTCGGCGCGGGTGGCGGATATTACACTGTCCGGTTGGCGCGGATTGTCGGCTCCAAGGGAAGGGTGCTCGCCGAGGATATCGTGCCAGACACGCGCGACCGCCTCAGCGACCGCATCCAGCGTGAGAATCTGGATAATGTCGCCGTGAAGTTGGGCACAGCAGATAATCCGATGCTCCCGCACGCTTCATTCGACCGGATCTTCCTCGTCCACATGTATCACGAGGTGGAATCGCCTTATGCGTTTTTGTGGCACTTGCGGGACGCGGTAAAGCCGGAAGGGCTTGTTGTGGTTGTGGATTCGAACCGTCCAGTAGAGCGTCATGGCATTCCGCCATCACAGCTCAAGTGTGAGCTAGCGGCGCTAAATCTTGCGCCGGCCAAGGCAAACTTCCTGACCGGCGGCGAAGTCTACCTAATGGCCTTCAAGGTCGCGGGCCCGCGTCCCGAACCTGACAAAATCCGTCCCTGCGCATCCTAGAGCCATCCGGTCTTGCGGAACCGGTCATAGAGCCACAGGCAAATCGCCATGATCAGCGCCAGGACGACGAAGTAGCCGTAGCGGAAGTGAAGCTCCGGCATGTTCTGGAAGTTCATGCCGTAGATGCCGGCGATGGCGGTTGGCACTGCGAGGATCGCCGCCCAAGCCGCGAGCTGGCGGGTGATCTCGCCGACTCGCTGTTGCTCCAGAAGAGAGCTGAGCTGGAACACGGAGTTCAAAGCATCGCGTAGCCCGTCGACCCGCGACTGAACGCGGCGAACATGATCCTCGACGTCGCTGAAATAGGCGCGGACGTCCTCATCGACACAGGGCAGGTCCTGCCGCGCCAATTTGTGTGCGACCTCGCCCATCGGGCCCAGGATACGCTGAAGCCGGCTAAGCTCCCGCCGCAGCGCGAAGATATGGTTGACCTGCTCGCGGTCGAGAAACCCCTCCGCGGCATGGCCCTCCATCTCGAGGACTTCTTCCTCGATATCGTCCACCAAGGGTGCGTAGCCGTCGACGATGTAGTCGAGCACTGCGTGGAGCAAGTAATCGGTGCCGTGCATGAGAAGCTTCGGTCTTTTCTCCAGTTGCTCGCGAAGCGCGGTGTGGGCTCGCTCCGACCCATGCCGGACGGTGATGATGTGGCTGAGGCCGACAAAGATCGCGGTTTCGCCATATTCGATGGTTTCGCCATGGAGCCGAGCCGTGCGGCCAACAACGAACAGCTGTTCATCGTAGACGTCGATCTTGGGCAGTTGGTCGGCAGTGATGGCGTCTTCGACCGCAAGCGGATGCAGGTCATAGCAATTGGCGAGCGAACGCATCTCGTCCTGCGTCGGATCGACTAGCCCAATCCAGACGAACTCGCTCTTGATGTCGCGGCAGTCGACGGGCTCGTCGATGGCGATTGAACGGATGCGATGCCCGTCGCGATAGAGAAATGAAGCGACCACTGCCATCGCGGGTCCTCCTCCTGCCGGCAGTGGCCTTAGCAGCAGTGGTGCGACAAGTCTGTGTCTAGAGGAGGCCCATTCGGCGGAGGCTGGTGCACTCGCTGCCAACGAAGATGAGGTGATCAAGGATCGTGCAATCGAGGGCCTCGGCCGCCGAAGCGAGGCGGCGCGTCGAGCGGCAGTCGGAATGACTCGGCTTTGGATCGCCGCTCGGGTGATTGTGCGCGAGGACAATGCCTGCGCTGCGATGCTCGGCGGCGTCGGCGATGATGTCGCGCAAGGGGAAGACCGCGCCGCCCTCGTCGCCGTCGTGGCGGGTCAGGTGGATGCAGCATGCCTGGTCATCGACGTGCGCGACCCACAGGCTTTCTCTCGTCGGGTCGCACTCCGCAAAGCAGCCCGCAAAAAAGGCTTTCGCCGCCGTCGGGCCGTCAATTTTCAGCGGGTGTTCGGCACGCTGATACCGCATAGTCGGCAACCTACGAACGACGCGCGATGAGGGCTATTAGAAGCGGGTCGGCTATGGGTCAGATTTCATCCACAACGGAGTAAGTTCGACCCCTTGGACGTCGCGTGAGCGACAGTTAGGATGTCGCCATGCGGCAATATCTCGACCTCATGCAGACGATTCTCGATCAGGGAGTCGAGCAGGAAGACCGGACGGGGACGGGGACGCTGTCATGGTTCGGGGCGCAGATGCGGTTCGATCTGGCCGATGGATTTCCGCTCCTTACGACCAAGAAGCTGCACCTGCGGTCCATCATTGTCGAACTGCTGTGGTTCCTTCGCGGCGATACGAACATCAACTGGCTGAAAGACCGCAACGTCCGCATCTGGGATGAATGGGCGGACGAGAATGGCGATCTGGGGCCCGTCTACGGAAAGCAATGGCGCGACTGGGAGACAGCGGACGGCGGGCATGTCGACCAGATCGCGAACCTCGTCGAGCTGATCCGCAACGACCCGTATTCCCGGCGCCAGATTGTTACGGCGTGGAACCCCGGTGAAATCCACAAGATGGCGCTGGCGCCATGCCACTGCCTGTTCCAGACGCAGGTTGCGGCAGGACGACTGAACCTGCAGCTCTATCAACGCAGCGCGGACATCTTCCTTGGCGTGCCGTTCAATATCGCAAGCTACGCGCTCCTGACGCACATGCTGGCGCGTGAATGCGGGCTGGAGCCCGGGACGTTCGTTTGGACCGGTGGCGATTGCCATCTGTATTCGAACCATTTGGAGCAGGCGCGCCTGCAGCTGACGCGCGATCCGCGTCCGCTGCCCAAGTTGATGATCAAGGATCGCGGCCAGAACCTGTTCGATTACGAAGCAGAGGACTTCGTGTTCGAAGCGTACGATCCACACGCCCATATCTCGGCTCCCGTCGCCGTCTGACAACGGCCCGCCGATAACCCCGAAGAGCATTTCGAACGTGCAATGGAGCCGTTCGCGCCGAACGGCGTTAGTCGCCCATCCATCAAGGAGGACAGACAATGTTCCAGAAGGTTCTTACCGTGGCGCTCGTCGGAGCTGCCCTTGCGACCGCCGCCTGCAACACCGTTCGCGGCGCTGCTCGCGACGTGAACTCTGTTGCGAACTGCACCGAGAACGCAATCAACGGCCAGAAGAACTGCTAAGGTTGTTCAGGCTCTAGACAATCGGCTGTCCATACGAGATTGATCGTTCCACTCGTTAAACAAAGGGAGCGGTCATGGGTCAGAAGATTGCGGTTGTCGTTCTAGTTGCGTGTGGGCTCGCGCTTGCGGCCTGCAACACGGTGCGTGGCGCGGCGGCGGACGTGAATTCCGCAGCAAGCTGCACCGAGAACGCGATGCACGGAGGCCGCTGCTAAGCAGCCGACTTCGTCAATGACGACACAAAAATAGCCCCGCCGGATCGCTCCGGCGGGGCTTCTTTTTACTTAGTGAACTGGGCGATTAATCGTTCAGGTAATCGCCCGCGTCCGCATCGAGACCGTGACCCGACGGCGCAACCTCGGCGAGCGGATCCGAATGGGTCGCTGCCTCGGGCCCCTGGGCCAACTCAGCCGCATGCTCTTCGGCGGCGCTGTTCGGAAGGATCAGCGACTCCTGAAGCTTGCGATGCGCCGCACGAAGCGCGGTGTCGCGCGACGTCGCCGCAACGCGCAGGCGGTTCATGCCCGCACCCGTGCCGGCCGGGATCAGACGTCCGACGATGACGTTCTCCTTGAGACCCATCAAATCGTCCTTCTTGCCCTGGACGGCCGCTTCGGTGAGCACTCGCGTGGTCTCCTGGAACGAGGCCGCCGAGATGAAGCTGCGGGTCTGCAGGCTCGCCTTGGTGATGCCCAGGAGCACCGGCTTGCCTTCGGCCTTCTTCTGCTTCTTCTCGAGCTTGGAGTTGATCTCGTCCATCTCCTCGCGATCGACCTGCTCGCCCGGGAGCAGCGTGGTGTCGCCACTCTCGGTGATCTCGACCTTCTGCAGCATCTGGCGAACGATCACTTCGATGTGCTTGTCGTTGATCTTCACGCCCTGCAGTCGATAGACTTCCTGGATCTCGCTCACGAGATATTCCGCGAGCGCAACCACCCCGAGAACCTCGAGGATGTCGTGCGGATCCGGTGAACCGCCGACCAAGTTGTCGCCGCGCTTCACGAAGTCGCCTTCCTGGACCTCGATCATCTTCGACTTCGGCACGAGATACTCGACCGGCTCCGACCCGTCGTCGGGGACAATCGCGATCTTACGCTTGGCCTTGTAGTCGCGCATGAAGGTGACCTTGCCGGACGCCTTGGCGATGATCGCGTTCTCCTTCGGCTTGCGGGCCTCGAAGAGCTCGGCAACGCGCGGCAGACCGCCGGTGATGTCACGCGTACGAGCGGCTTCCCGCGGCATACGGGCGAGCACTTCGCCGGCTTCGACCTGCTGGCCGTCCTCAACCGCGACAATCGCGCCAGCGGCGAGGCGGTAGACGCCGGCCTCCTTTGCCTTGTCACCCGTGAGGGTGAGGCGCGGGTGCGGCGTGTCCTTCTTCGACTTCGCGAGGTCATCCGTGACGACGCGCTGCGTGATGCCAGTCGATTCATCGACCTGCTCCGTCATCGTCCGGTTCTCGATCAGGTCCTGATACTTAATCGTACCGGCCTTTTCGGTGATCACCGGGCTGAACGACGGATCCCACTCGGCGATGCGGTCGCCGCGGCTGACGATGTGGCCGGTCTCGCACAGCAAATGAGCGCCGTACGGGACGCGGTGCGTCGAAAGCTCGCGCCCGTCCATGTCGAGGATCGCAATCTCACCGGAGCGCGACAGCGAAAGGTGCCGGCCGCGCGGGTCAGCAATGCTCGGCATATCACGGAACTCGATGGTGCCATCGACCGGCGCTTCGAGGTTCGACTGCTCGTTGAGCTGCGCCGCGCCGCCGATGTGGAAGGTCCGCATCGTCAGCTGCGTGCCCGGCTCACCGATCGATTGGGCGGCGATAACGCCGACCGCCTCACCGATGTTCACCGGCGTACCGCGAGCAAGGTCGCGGCCGTAGCACTTCGCGCAAACGCCCTGCTTTGATGCGCAAACCAGCGGCGAGCGGATCTTCACGCCCTGGACGCCGATTTCCTCGATCTTCGCGACCATCGCCTCGTCAAGCAGCGCGCCCTCGTTGATGATGACGTCGTTGCTCTTCGGATCGACGATATCTTCGGCCGTCGTGCGACCGAGGATGCGCTCGGCAAGGGAGGCGATCATTGCGCCGCCCTGCACGATCGCGCGCATTTCCAGCGCCTGATCGGTGCCGCAATCGTTCTCGATGATGACCGCGTCTTGCGACACGTCGACGAGACGGCGGGTCAGGTAACCCGAGTTCGCCGTTTTCAGCGCCGTGTCGGCGAGGCCCTTACGAGCACCGTGGGTCGAGTTGAAATACTCGAGAACGGTGAGGCCTTCCTTGAAGTTCGAGATGATCGGCGTTTCGATGATCTCGCCCGACGGCTTGGCCATGAGGCCGCGCATGCCGGCCAGCTGCTTGATCTGGGCCTGCGAACCACGAGCACCCGAGTGGGCCATCATGTAGATCGAGTTCAGGTCAGCCTGGCGGCCGTTGTCGAGCTTCGGAGTAGCCGAAATTTCCTTCATCATGGCCGACGCGACCTGGTCGCCGCAGCGGCTCCAGGCGTCGATCACCTTGTTGTACTTTTCCTGCTGGGTGATCAGGCCGTCCTGATACTGCTGCTCGTAATCCTTCACGAGCGTGCGAGTCTCCTCGACCAGCTTCTCCTTGTCGCCCGGGATGACCATGTCATCCTTGCCGAACGAGATGCCGGCCGCGAACGCATGGCGGAAGCCGAGCTGCATGATCGCGTCGGCGAACAGCACGGTCTCCTTTTGGCCAGTGTGCCGATAGACGATGTCGATGACGTCGCCGATCTCCTTCTTGGTCAGCACCTTGTTGACGGTCTCGAACGGCACCTTGTGGCTCTTCGGGAGCGTTTCGCCGAGCAGCATTCGGCCCGCCGTCGTCTCAAAGCGCTTCATGTAGGTCTGGCCCTGCTCGTCCGTCTGCGGGACACGGCTGACGATCTTCGAATGAAGGGTCACAGCACCCGCGGCGAGAGCCTGGTGGACCTCGGCCATGTCGGCGAGAAGCATGCCCTGGCCCGGCTCATCCTCCTTCTCGAGGCTGAGG
>Ga0268266_10005888_pt1 | contig 11344 bp, 10 predicted proteins | sample KBSS13metaG_FD_190356 | JGI IMG/M metagenome (GOLD analysis project Ga0268266, IMG submission 190356) | Switchgrass rhizosphere microbial communities from Kellogg Biological Station, Michigan, USA - KBS S1-3 metaG (SPAdes) (version 2) | ecosystem: Host-associated > Plants > Roots > Rhizosphere... | reverse complement strand
CAAGGCCATGCACAGCATTGAGCTGCGCTCCAAAGGTCTGGACTATCTTCTCAGTCAGTACAAAATGCCCCTGCTCGAGGCTCTGGCCGAAAAACCCGAAACCAGCAGACTGCAATAGAGCCGGGCCCCGGGCGACTCTGGCCGCCGCTTTGGGCGTGTATACTGGCTAAATGCAGGAGCAACTCAAGTCACTAGCCCTTTCAAGAACATTCATACTAACTCCCAAAGGTCTGAGCGAACCTCAAGACCAAGAGGGAGATACGCTCCTCAGCACAGCTGCACTGCCGCCCATAATCGACGGCAAATATAAGATCCTCTCGCAGATAGGCGAGGGCGGCATGGGTACGGTCTACAGAGCACATCACCTGCATCTGGACCGCGATGTGGCGCTCAAGACATTGCGCGCCGGCAAAGTACCGCAGGACGCTTTCGAGCGCTTCAACCGCGAAGTGCAATCGGTGGCCAAACTGGACAGCAGAAATGTCGTGCGCGTTTTTGACTTCGGCCTCACCCAGGGCAATCTGCCCTATTACACAATGGAATTGCTGGAAGGCGAATCGCTGGCTGACCGCCTTGAGCGCGACGGGCGCCTCTCAATCGCCGAAGCCGTCTCGGTCTTTATCGGTGTAGCCAACGGTCTGTGCGCCGCCCACGCCAAGGGCATCATCCACCGCGATCTCAAACCGGCCAACATTTTCCTGGAGCTGAAAAACGGCAAAATTCAAACGGCGAAAGTGGTTGATTTCGGCATCGCCAAACTGACTCACGGTACCGACGGTCAGCAAATGACACTGGGGGGCGCCGTATTTGGCAGTCCTTTATACATGAGCCCGGAGCAGAGTCAGGGCGAAGGCAGCGACAAACGATCTGATGTTTATTCTTTTGGCTGCTCTCTATTTGAGGCGCTGACCGGCGAGCCGCCCTATGTCGGCAACAACGCCTTCGAAACTATTTTGATGCATCAGACCACGCGCATTCCCCGACTGGCCAAAAGGGGTGCCAGGGAAGCTTTCCCCGCCTGGCTGGAAACGCTCTCGGCAAGCTGCATGACCAAGGACAAGGATCTGCGCGTGCAATCCTTTCAGGAAGTGCTGGATGTTTTTGAAATGCACAAAGACGACCTCAGTCGACCACTGGTGCACAGCGGTGTCAACCCGCATTCTATCGGGCCTTCCGACAGTCACTACGATCAAGAACAGGATCAATACGAGCAGGAAGAAGAAGAAAATCACCACTTAAATAGCGACGGGCACCGCTCCACGCGCAAACGTCGCATCGATATGGAGCAAACGAGCGAATTTCGCGAACTGACACGAGAGTCGGACAAGCAGCTGAAACTGCTCATTGCCCTTGGTTTACTCGTAGTCGGCGCCGGATTGACCGCTGTTATATTTGTCATTTTTCCAATCGAAAAAGTGCCGCTACCGGTACTTACAAGTCAGGCGCCATCAACTTCTTCGGCTGCGCCTTCGACTTCTTCTTCGGCTGCGCCATCGACTTCTACATCGGCTGCGCCGTCCACTTCTACATCGGCTGCGCCATCGACTTCTTCTTCGGCTGCGCCATCCACTTCTTCTTCGGCTGCGCCGACAAGCGCCGCCACTCCGACAATTTCTACCGGCACTGCTTCCACAACAGATTCCCCCGCAGCGCCCTCATCCAGCACCGTGCTCAACGCCGGAGAGGCGCTTGCCGGGCTGGGAGTGCAGGATCAGCTACCGGTGCCGCCTGCGCAAATGCTGGTCATACCCCAGGGCAACCTTCGTTTTAAATGCCGCCACCACACCATCACCGCCGACAATTTAGAGACCCTGAGCAATTCGTCAATCGAAGACCTGGATCTGCGGCAATGTGTTCTGGACAACGATGCTATAGGCAAGCTGAATAAATTACATCTGCATATTTTGCGCCTGGGCAGCTCGACACTCAATGACAAAGGCGCACTACAGCTGGTTGACTGCAAACGTTTAGCACAGCTGCAGCTAGAAAGCACAAAGGTCACCGATGCCAGCGTCATCCCTCTGACCGCCATCAAATCGCTTACCTGGCTGGACGTGCGCCGCACAGCCATAACCGACCGCAGCATGGAAGCATTTGCAAAAATGCGTCAGCTTAGCACCCTGCAATTGAGCGGCACAAGAATAACGGAAAGCGGTCTGCGTCTGGTTTGCAGCTCATGTAAGCATCTGCGCAAAGTAGAAGTGGCCGCCTGCGAAAACATTTCTCCGGACGTGGTGCACTATTTGCGCCTGGAATATCCGCACATTGATTTTTCAGAAAAAGAAAGACCGGCACTGGGCCCGAACGAATTCTAAATCCGACTCTTAGAGATATTTTTTGGTGACGCCCAGATCAAGAGCGAAGCGATAACCAATCAATTTATAGAGCAGCTTGGCGGCAAGAAAGTTTGGCGCCGACATACCCTTGATCGGTGAGAGTTCTGTCAAATCGGCACAGACGACGTTTTTACGCACACAGACCTGTTTGATAATATCCATCAACTGATACCAGTCGATGCCGCCCGGTTCAGGTGCGCCTGTAGCAGGCATCATGCCGCAATCAAGGACGTTGACGTTAATCGAAAGATAGACATTATCCGAAAGTGTATTGATAATCTCGTTGTAGTCCCATTTGGCTTTATTGCGCGCCCAAAAAATATTGATCTGGGGCTCGTCTTCTTCCATCCAGGCCACTTCTTCCCAGCTGACATTACGCACTCCCACCTGGGTGATGCGTGGATTGGGCAGGGCTTTATACATTTGAAAGGCGGCGCTGGCGTGGCTGTAATCATTGCCCTCGTAAGACGCGCGCAGGTCACAGTGCGCGTCTAATTGCAAAATGGAAAGATTGGGAAATTTCTCAACACAGCCTTTGACGCCGCCCAGGCTGATGGACCGCTCGCCGCCCACTATGATGGGAAATTTGTCGCCATCGAGAAACGGTGACACAGCATCGGATAACTCTTTAAAAGGAGCTTCGCTGTCATTGGTCACGGCATCCATTTTGACTGCAGGCGCAGTATGCACGCCAATTTTAAAGGGCTCGATCCAGAGTTCGTCGTCAAAGAGCTCGACTTGCTGGCTGGCTTCCAGAATGGCTTTGGGAGCGTCTTTGGTGCCCTTGCCATAGCTTGTTGTCGCCTCATACGGCACAGGAATTATAGCGACGCGTGAATTGTCCCTGCCTGAATAGTCAGCCGACAATCCGAAATAATTTTTTGCTGAGCTCGACGACATCTATTACTAAATCTCTTTTGCTGGGAGGACTTAATTTGCTGGCAAACGGCTATCATCCGCCTGCCAAGAATTAGCGGGAGTTGTGGTCGATTTATAGCATTTATAAATAGCCTTTGCCACAGCTTCTGTCCTGACATCCGGTTGACAAGCCTGAGCCCGGCGACCAATCCTTTGTACGCCTCGCCGTGCACGTCTGCTAGACTTTTGACCTATGAAAGCACCCTTGTTTAAGACAAAAAAAGCGGCTCGAATCGCCGCCCTGGCCATGATCCTTGCCGCAGCACCCCTGCTCGGTCTGGCCGCGCCGCAGCAGGCTCGGGCCCTCTTTTTCGGCTACGACCAGCAGGCCGAAGCCTACAAACATCAGGGCGATTACGCCTACGAGACGCAGAATTATCCCAGCGCCTCCAACTATTTCAATCAGGCGATAAATATCCTGCCTTACGACGCCTACCAGGCCAAGTCTGGTCTTTACTATTCCCTGGCGCTGGCCGACGACGTCTCGGGCAGTTATGACCGCGCCACAGCCGACTGGCAACATGCCAAAGAATGCTTTGACCAGCTCCTGCAAGCCGCCCCCAGTAATCCCCAGGCCCGCATTAATACGGCCTGGGCCACCCAGGAAAGCGGCGAACTGGGCAATCTAGTCAAATGGCGCGCCACCTGCGATCCCAATACCTCCGATTACATGGCCAATGTCGGCGTCCGTCGCTGGCCGGCCAATAAATTCCCCCTGCGCATATTTGTCGATGAATCCTCCGGTCGCGGCTTCGGCTCCGGCTCACGCGGCACAATCGAGCAGGCCGCGTCCCAGTGGGTGGCGGCCGATCCCACCCGCCTGCGCATCACCGAAGTCCAGGACATCAACCAGGCCGACATCATTTATCAACGCCCCCAGGCCGGCGAAGTCGCCCAGGGCTCCGGCGGTCGCACCACCTACGACGACTTTGTCGACGGCCGCGGCAGCCGCTGGATCAAGCACGCCTACGTCAAACTGACCTGCGCCACAGTCGACTACAACAACATGAATGCGGCCCAGAAAAACGAACTCTACAATCTGGCCCTGCATGAATCGGGCCACGCTTTTGGCATCGATGGGCACTCGCCCTCGGGTCTCGACGTGATGTATTGGAAATCACCGCTTCTGCGCCTGAGCAGTCGCGACATGGCGACAATAGTCAAAATCTACCAGTGACAGCAAGCGTGAGCAAAACACGTTACGATCAGACCAACCCAAACTCCATCTGAGGCGAAGACAAATGGCAATAACAGGCGCATCAAAACGCAAAGGCACCACCCTCTCCCTGGCCGCATCGGTAGCCGCTTTGCTGGCCTCAACCATGTCTGTCCTAATTTTGCCTACCTTCACCGCACCTGCCCTGGCCGCCGACATGAACGGCGCAGTGGCCAAATACAACGCCAAAGACTATCAGGGTGCCCTCAATGAGTTTAAAGCCGTCTTCGCCAAAGAGCCGAAGAATTCCCTGGCACGTTACTACATGGCGCTCTGCAACCAGTGTCTGGCGCGTGTTGAAGAAGCGAAAAAAGACTACAAATGGGTAATCGACAACGGCGCTCCCAGCCTCAAAGCTAACGCCACCACCGGTCTCAATCAGCTGGAAAAAGTAGGCGGCCGCACCGGCGGCACTACCGCCGCAGCGGCACCGGCGCCCACTAAAACGGCGACTGCGGACACCGCTAAGCCAGGTCCAGACTTGATCGAACGCAATCCGGCCGCGGCCAAAGATCCTAAAGAAAAGACTGCCGCCACTACCCCTGCCACCACCAAACCTGCCGCCGGCGGCAAAGAAGAAGGCGGAGCAGTGGCTCGCGTGATCAATTTTTATTCCGACGCCTCGCGCGGATCCCAGCTGATGGAGCAATCCTGGGATGAAGTAAAAGCAAAATATCCCAAGATCACATTCCAAAAAATCAGCACCGGCGATCCGCTCTGCGAAAAATACAATGTCTCCGAGTTTCCCACAGTAGTGATGATCGACAAAAACGGCAAGGCCCTGGCCACCCAGGCCGGTCCGCAGTCGACCGAACAAATGGAAACAGCAATCAACACCTGCAATCAGAAAAAATAATACGTGGGCTAGTGCAATAAGCTTCCGCAAACACCTATGCAATCACGTCGCCACTTTATCGCCAGCGCCATTTCTACAATGTACTGTATTGCCCATGGGCAGTGGCAGGCCGCCGCAGCGGTAAGAAAATCATTCAGCGGCGAGGGCGTACTGAACGCCGTTTACTCATTATCGTTGCAACACAAATGGCGCAATCTGCCCATCGGTGAAGTCATGGGTAAAATCGCCGAACAGCTGGTAAACACGCCCTATGTCGCCTCAACGCCGGACCGCGATATCAACGAAGAATATTGCACCGCCGACCTGACAGCTCTCGACTGCGTCACATTTTTTGAATCTACTCTCGGTCTGGCTCGCATGATCAAAAAGGGCGGCAGCTCACCCGATGAATTTATGCAGCAGCTGACCTACACCCGCTACCGGGGCGGTAAAGTGACCGATTATACGTCTCGACTGCACTATACCAGCGACTGGTTTTCGGACAACGAAAAAAAGGGCGTCGTCAAAATTTTGACCTTTCCTCAGAGCAAGCCTTTTGCCCAGCACGTCAATTTTATGTCCAGCCATCCGCAGAGCTACGGCCAGCTCAAGGCCCATCCCGAGCTGATAAAGAAGATAAAAAAACAGGAAGAAGCCATCAACCACCGGCCCCTTACTTTTGTACCGAGAGCGGATCTGGCGGCCATAGAAGGTCTTCTTAAAACCGGAGACATTGTCGGCATCTGTACCAGCATGGAAGGCATTGATATTTCCCATACAGGCCTGGTATTGCGCGACGAAGAAGGCGTGCCGCATTTTGTCGATGCCTCCTCGGCCAAACGCAATATGAAAGTAGTAATTGAACCAGGGCCGATAAGCAAGTCGATCACTCGCTCACAAATGACTATCGGCGCCATGTTTGCCCGGCCACTGGAGCCCTAATGCTACCACTTTACCCAGTTAGGCCCCCAAGCAAGCTTGGGGGCCTATTTGACTTTCTTCCAAAATTTTTCAATAATGGAATTCGGGAAGCCTTCTGGGCTCTATCTGAGCGGTCGTAGTAAACGCTACGACCGCTCTATATTTTTCCTAGGATGACCAATGGATAGACTCACAGACATCCAGCGTTCTAATAATTTCAAAGTTTGCGCTCCTTTAGCCGTCTTTGCTCGTTCGTGGTACTTTCCGACGGCCGGGGAAAGCGCCTAAACCTTTAACGCTACCTTTTCAGGTAACTACCCTAACATAACACAAAGAGGGTACAATGCAACAAGGTACTTCGAGGTCTAGCTAATGGCAAAAAAATCAGAACCAGCTTGGGTGAAAAGTGCAAAGCAAGAGCTGGAAGCTCGAAGCGTCGAACTTGCACAGGCGGAAGCTGTTGTCAAGAAGCTTCAACCTCTCGTGAAAAGTCTAGAAAATGTAGTAGCTCATTATGTGGATTCAGAAGAGGAGATAGAGCCAGAGCTACACGTTGCTGTTGAATCCGAAGGGAGCGGTCCTCAAAGAAAGAATAAATTTGCAGAGATGTCTCTTTCAGCAGCTGTTCTTCACATAATGAAGAGTAACGGCAAAGACTGGCGCAGTAGAGATATCACGAAAGAAATCTTTGAATTCAAGGACAAAACCGAATTTAATACGGCTGCGACGAGAGTAGCAGTGACTCTTAGTAAGCTCAACAAACGGCATGAAGTTCGGGGGCTCGGCGAAGGCATTTATCGGCTGGGTTCATTGCACAAACCGTAGCAGCGCCAAAAGTAATCCAAGCCTACCCCATACCTAGATATGGCATAAATTCCCCAAATTTAACCAAGATAACTGTGTCTACACAAGGGTTACACAGGCTAACCACATTACCCTAACCGGACTCGTCCCGCTATACCATTGAACCCGCAGGGTCGAATAGCAGTGAGATGACAGGCATCAGCGCCTGTGCCACAAATCTTGCGGTCTAGGGCTCGTCATATTCCAATTTGACACGAGGCGTGTAACAATGACTTTAGGAGAATACGCCATGAAGTCAAACCAGTACAAGAAAAAGACGGTAGCCAAGAAAGCCTCAAAGGCTTCAAACGGGTCTGCGACAACAGGCCAGTATGTATCTTTTGGCAACAGTAAGGCGTCTGCTGTAAAATCTGTGAGCTACAAACCTGGCAGCCTTTTAGCGCGTAGTGGTGGCATGGTGCCGACTGTCGAGCTTTCCAAGCGTGCCGCCCAAAACATCTCGTAAACCGAAGCCAGCAAAGGCAAAAGCATCAGGGCGGCGCGAACTTGTACTGCTCGATACAGGACCGATTGTCGGTCTCTACAACGAAAATGATGATTGGCATGACAGGTGCGAAGAGTTTTTTGGGCAGGAAATTCGTTACGATTACCTGCTAACGCATGCCGTTTTATGCGAAGTGATCTTTCACATCCAAAAAGATAGGCATGCAAATGCGGCCTCAGAGGCAGTTATAAGCTTTTTGAAGCTGATCGAAGACGACAAATTGAGACTGCACGACGATGATGACAGCTATGTCAGTCGAATAAAGCATCTCCGGTCGAAATACATGGACAAGAAGCTAGACATTGCTGACTTGTCTCTTGTTCTCGCTGCTGAAGACCACCAGATACAGAAAATTGTGACCATTGACCGAAAAGATTTTGGATTTTTGACTTTTAGAAAAAGTGGCAAGGGCAACAAGCGGTCAGGATTCACAATTATTTTGCCAGAGGTGTAATTGGGCAATTCACACTTTGTCCCTTTTTAATTTTAATATCCCAGAGCACAACTTTGCCTGACGAACGGTTGGCCTTGGAGGTGGGTTTGAGAATTAGCTTGGCGCCTGTGTTCGAGGATTTTTGGTTGTTTCCGTCGACCAGAAAACTCGGCCTCAGCATTTTTATTTCACTGATGGTACAGATACCAGACTTCCGTAGATCGATCATCAATATGCAAAAAGATTTCGTTAAAGCACTGCCTGCACACGGGCTCTTTAGGCCTTATCCATGAGCTCAAAGAGAGGGCTGCCTAGGCCAATTTCAATGAGTACCAGAACGGTTACCGAAATCAGTACTTTCTTAGACAAGTAGACGGCCACTTTAGGATCTCACTCTTGGTGTTCGCAAGCCAATGTCATCTGAAGGAAAAAGGAAGACCGACTCTACGATAGACAGCCCATTGCTCTGCCCTCGTTTGCTTTAAAATCAAACTTCATTCGATTTTTCGGCTCACCGCCACCGACCACCAGGGTCCGCTGGACTTGCCGCAAACCGCCGACCAATACCAGGCCGACACATCGGTCCAGGTGCCGCCTGCTTCGTCATAAATACGTTCACGTATTTGCAGACGTTCGGCGGACGCGCTGCCTGCGCCTTCTTTGTAGGCCTCGATTGTTTCCCAGCGACGTCCCTGCGCGTCGGTAAAAAGCGGCAGATATTTGATTTGATACCCCGCCGCCCGGTAACAATCGGCCGCCGGATGCAATTGTCTTGTGGCCCGATCAATATGTCTGTAAACGACCGTACTGATGCCGGCATTGAAAACGGCAATCTGGCCGGGAAAACCCTGGGCAAACTCGGCGGTTGCACGTGATAAAGGCACGGGGCGCATGTACTGCCCGTCAAATGTTGCAGGCCACTGAACGGCTGACGGAGTCTGCTTCTGGCCGCCGGAAAAAGAACACATCTCAAGGGCGACCGAAGTCAGCGCAGACAGTACACAAATGGCAAGGCAGGGCACGTTGAGCGGGTTTTTTACAACCTCCGCCGACTGCGATTTTTCCGGCGCACCATCAGTTACCTGCGACTGGCTGCGGGCAATGGCACCGGCTACAAGCAATAAACCTATGGCCAGCATAAAAAATACCGCCACGCCCACACCCTCGTGCACGGCCGTATTATATTGATCGGGCAGGGAAATGACGCCGGTCTCCAGATAAAAGAGCGATGTCACACGCAGGACATTTGCCACCAGCGCCGCCACCACAGATAGTGCCATAAATAAAAAACCATTTCTGAGCGTCAAACAACGCAAGCTGGCCAGAGTGGCCGCCAGATATAGTCCGGCCCAGAGCATGCGAATGCCGCTGCACGGGGCATCGATTTCCACTACCTGATTGCTCCAGCAAATGGATGTGCCCTGGCAAGAAGCGGCAAAACCGTTGATATTAAGCAGGGGAACAGCGCAGGCTGTAACCGCCAGACGCAAAGGATAACCAAGATAGAAATTGAGAGAGGCCACGACCGGCAAAGACAAAACAATCAAACACCAGTCGCCCGGTGTCAGGCCTTTTGTAATTTTGCCCCCGGAAAGGAAGAGACCCAACGCCACCACAGCCAGAAGAGCGGAGAAAAGTTTGGCGGCGACAAAGAGCGAGACAAAATAGAGGAGCAAAACGACAAGCAAAGCGGGACTGACGGCCCGATAAACCAGCCTGTCGCGGTGCAATATCAGCATAACCGCAAGCGTAAGAAGTGCCACTATCCCCAGTGGCTCATCCGACTTATCTAAAAGCCGCTGTACATACCAGACCCAGACCGGCCAGAAGCCGACTAAGAGCGCATAAATCACGCCTTTTTGGCCCGCCTTTTCACCCGATTAACTACTTTCGCGCCACCAAGTATACCGAAAACGACGGCCAGAAGCATCCAGGTATCGGCCTCAGGCACCGGTTTGCCGTCGGGGCCGACTGCCGTGGAGTTAGCGTCGGTGCCGGGGGCGGAGGCGGCTGGTGTACCAGGTGCAGGACTGCCTTCCATTCCAAGATTGACCCCGGATTCTTTGTTGCCGGCCATGTCCTTGTCCGCCGCGGAGGAAACCGAACCGCCGGCGGCTCTTTCATCTTCCTGAGGCAGAGTCTGGGCTGTTTGCGCGTTCGGGAAACGCGAGAAGTAATTGTGCCTGGAAGTCCAGGCGCTGCCTGGATCCGCATTGGCGGCTGAAGGAGCGTCCAGTGCCTTAGATTCACTGACGACACCGTTTGTTGCACCCTGCAGCTGCGCTGATTCTTCACCGTCACGGCTGCCTGCCTTACCGCGTAACGACGGTACCATCTCTTGTTTCTTCGCTTGCTCGAAACTACCAGCAGCACCAGTGTCCCCCAGACTGCTGAAGGCATCCATTCCACCTACTTCGCTGACTCCACCTCCATTGGAACGTCCGGGATAGGCAGGCGGAGCAGCAGGCGTAGAGGCGCCGCCTAACACTTGATTGTTATATACACTCACGGGCGCAGGCGCCGGACTGGCACTGGCCAGCTTACCAATCTCATTGCTTTGACCATACTGCGCCGCAGCCGGTCCCGTATTGACATTTGAATCGAAACTTTTTTCTATCGGTCGGCCCATAAGCTCGTGGTCTTCTCTCATCGCCGTGCTGCTGCTGGCGGCGGACGAGAGAGAGTTGAGCTGCGAAACCACACTGTGACCGGCCTCAGAAACGGCGCCGCGCAGCTTGCGCATGGCCACCATTGGGTCCATGTCTTCAAGAGCAACCGGATTTTTAGCCAGAACGGGCACGGGAACGGCCAGCGGTTCCGGCGCTACAACAATGGCACTGGACACCGGACTGACTATCTGGAAATCATTGGCCAGCAAATTTGCCTCAAAAGTGCGCCTGTCGTCAGGCACTTCAGCATCCACGCCAATTTGCTGATTGGCCCAAATCTTGGCCAGGCTGTCGTCCACTTCCAGACCTTCCGGAAGTTCAGCCTTACCCTGCACGACTTTATATTCGGATGTATCAACCGACCCACTCTGCGAAACGGCAGCCTCCGTTACAGGACCGCAGGCATTGATCAAATTGGCCACATCTTCGGCCACCGAGCCGGAGCGCGGCACACGCACAAGACTGTCGGGTGTGAGATTACTCAGTATCTCATTTGGGCCGGCCACAAGTTGCATATCAAAAAGCAATTGCTTTTTGGCACCCTGAGCCCTATCCAACATTTCTTTGATATTGGCGTTTTGGGCCGCAGTTACTGGTTGAGCGGCATGGATCCAGACAACGGCGACGCCACTTTTGCCGTTTTCGGTGGCGGTCCGGACCGCCACCGA
>Ga0268266_10005886_pt1 | contig 11345 bp, 7 predicted proteins | sample KBSS13metaG_FD_190356 | JGI IMG/M metagenome (GOLD analysis project Ga0268266, IMG submission 190356) | Switchgrass rhizosphere microbial communities from Kellogg Biological Station, Michigan, USA - KBS S1-3 metaG (SPAdes) (version 2) | ecosystem: Host-associated > Plants > Roots > Rhizosphere >... | reverse complement strand
CCTTCGGTCTTACATCTTCGGACGGGGGTGCGAATCCCCCCGCCTCCAGACTTCGCTCGGCTGCGCCGAGCTTCGTCTTGGCAAGCGAGTCTCTGAAAATGCGAAGTCTGTCACGCCGAAGCCCGAAGGGCGAAGGCGGACCTCGCAAGCGAGTCTTTGAAAACGGGAGTCTGTCACGCCGAAGCGGCGAAGCCGCGAAGGCGGACCTCAGCCGATTGGACTCTCGGTTGCACGTCTTTCGAGCGATGTTCGTGTACGTCCTCGAGAGCGAGACCATCGCGGGTAGGCACTACACGGGACTCTCCTCCGATCCCGTCGCACGCCTCGATTGGCACAATGCGGGACTGTCGAGCCACACACGCAAGTTCCGCCCGTGGAAGTTGTTGGTTTCTATCGAATTTGCCGATACGAATACTGCCACTCGTTTCGAAAGGTATCTGAAAACCGGCTCGGGTCGCGCGTTCACGAAACGTCATTTTGGGAAATGACCGGCCATGATTCTTGCGTCGAAAAATGACCTTTGAAGAACAGCTCACCAGAGCCTTCGACACGCTGACCGAGCGTCTCCGCGGCGAGATCGACTCGCACGTGCGGCGCGCGAGCGCCGAGCTGATTGCGGCGGCGCCTTACGAACGCGATCCTGCCGTCCTCGAGGCCGCCCGCGCCGAGCTCGAGCGCGCCGTTGCGGCCGCGCGCCAGGAGGCCCATCAGGCCGGGCACAGCGCGGGGGAAGAGGCGGCCCGCCTTGCGGCGCTCGCCGAATTGGAGGCCGCGGTCGCGGCCGCACGGCAGGAGGCGCACCAGGCGGGACACAGCGCGGGGGAAGAGGCGGCCCGCCTTGCGGCGCTCGCCGAACTGGAGGCCGCAGTCGCGGCCGCACGCCAGGAGGCGCACCAGACCGGGCACAGCGCGGGGGAAGAGGCGGCCCGCCTTGCGGCGCTCGCCGAACTGGAAGCCGCGGTCGCGGCCGCACGGCAGGAGGCGCACCAGGCGGGACACAGCGCCGGTGAGGAGGCGGCCCGCACCGCAGCTCGGAAAGAGCTGGAATCAGCGGTCGCCGCCGCGCGCCGGGAGGCGCACGACGCCGGCCTCGCCGCGGGCATCGACGCCGGGCTCGCCGAGGGCAGAGAGGCCGGCCGCGCCGCTGCGCTCGAGGAGATCCAGGCGCGCGCTCCGCAACCCACAGACTCAGCGCCGGGCCCGGCGTTGATGGACGCGGTCCGAACCATCGAGCAGGCCCGATCGCTGACCGAGATTCTCGACGCGCTGGTGAGCGCCGCAAGTGCGGACGCCGCGCGGGCCGAGGTCTGGCTGCATCGCGGCGGCGGGCTGCATCGATGGCGCTCGCCGGCAGCCGGCGACGGCACCCCGGAAGAGCCCGCGGCGTCACCGCAGAACGACCGCATCATCGCCGACGCCCTGCGCAGCAACGCGATCGCGTCGGCCGACGGCGCCGTTGCCCTGCCGATGGCGATCGGCGGCGCCGTGGTCGCCGTCCTCGTCGCCCAGCCGCGCGAGGCGGGAGCGCCGAACGACGAACGCCGAACGACGAACGTCGAGCTGTTGGCGCGCTTCGCTGCGCGGTCGCTCGAAGCGCTGACCGCATTCAAGACGGCACGTGCACTCACGCAACGGCCGGAGCCGCCGCCTGCCGCGATTCCGCCGGCGGCGCTCGACGAAGCGCGCGCCGAAGAAGACACGTCGGCGCGGCGTTACGCGCGGCTGCTCGTCTCCGAGATCAAGCTGTATCACGAAGACGCGGTGATGGAGGGGCGCCGCGATCGCGATCTGGCGACGCGCCTCGGCGGCGAGATCGCCCGCGCGCGCGTCATGTTCGAGCAGCGCGTCCCGTCGCATGTCCGGGAGCGGGCGGACTACTTCCGGGAAGAGCTGCTGCGCACCCTCGCCAACGGCGACGCCAGCCTCTTGGAAGTCAGAAGTCAGAAGTCAGAAGTCAGAAGTTAGAAGTTAGAAGTGAAATATAGAAATACGTTGTGCACGCTTGCCGTTGTCGCGGCGGTCCTCGCGCCTTGTGAGGGGGTGCGCGCGCAGTCGCAGGCGCAGGCGCCGGGTGGCGCCGACGTGGTGCTGAAGCCGACGAACCACCCGCGTCTGCCGACCGACGCGTCGCAGCTCTGGCTCGCGCCGGCTGGGCGCGCGACGGTGCGCAGCGCGGCGCTGAACGACTTCGCGACGGGCGTCAAGCTCGAGGTCGATTCGAATTTCGCCAAGGCGCTGCCGATCTTCCTGCAGCCGGCGGTCCGCCAGGGGACGCTTGGCCACTACGCGGAGTACTACCAGGGGCTCGCCGAACTGCGGCTCGGCCGCCCGTCAGACGCACGTCGGACCTTTCAGGCGCTCGCCGCCAGCAAACCGATCGGCTACCTGCTGGAGGCCGCCGCGATGCGTGAGGCCGAATGCGACGAGGCGATGAACGATCAGGGCGCCGCGATGCAGGTGTACGAGCGCCTGTCGAAGACGAAAACGACCGCGCCCGACGAAGTGCTGATGCGCTTCGGCCGCGCCGCCAAGGCCGCCGGGCAGCCGGAGAAGGCCACCGAGGCGTACTCGCGCCTCGTCTACGAGTTTCCGTTCAGCGATCTGGCGCCGCTGGCAGGTGGAGAGCTCGAGAACCTGCCGATCGCGCCGATCGCGCCAGGCTCGAATCGCTTCAAGCTCGAGCTCGGCCGCGGCGAGCGGCTGTTCGGCGCCAGGCGCTATGCGCAGGCGCGGCAGGTCTTCGAGGGGCTTCGTCAGGCGGCGCGCGACGACGACCGCGAGATCGTCCTGCTGCGGCTCGCCGAGTGCGACTACTTCCTGAAACGCGCGCGCAACGCCCGGGACGGCGTCAAGCCGTTCATCGATAGCGGCGCGCGCCAGGGGGAGGCGCTCTTTTTCTACGCCGTGGCCACCCGCGAGCTTGGCGGCCACGAGGAATACCTTCGCGTCGTCCGGCGGATTGTCGACGAGTTCCCGTCCCAGAGCTGGGCGGAGGAAGCGCTCAACAACCTCGCGACGCACTACATCCTGCAGAGCGACGACGACAACGCGGAGAAGACCTTCCGCGAGATGTACACCAAGTTTCCGACCGGCCATTACGCGGAGCGCGCGGCGTGGAAGATCGGCTGGTGGGCGTATCGGAACGCGAACTATGCCGAGACGGTGCGCGTGTTCGAGGGCGCGGCGGTCAACTTCCCGCGCTCGGACTACCGCCCGCCGTGGCTGTACTGGTCGGCGCGTGCCCACGAGGCGCTCCGCGAGCCGGCGCTCGCCGAGGCGCGCTACACCCTTGTCGCCACCGATTATCTGAACAGCTATTACGGGCGGCTCGCGAGTCGGCGGCTGGATACGGCGAGGCCACCGACGCCGCCGTCCGAACCGACGGCCACCGATTCTGAATTCGGAATTCAGAATTCAGAATTCCCTAAACTGCCGGCCAACGACGCCGTGGTGCGCGCGCTGCTCAGCCTGGACCTGTACGATCAGGCGCTCGACGAGCTGCACTACGCGCAGAAGATGTGGGGCGATTCGTCGGCCATCCAGGCGACGATCGCGTGGATCTACTACCGGCGCGGCGAGCTGCGCGCCGGCATCAACGTCATGAAGCGCGCCTACCCGCAGTACCTGGCGGCGGGCGGCGAGCAACTGCCGCCCGAGCTGCTCAAGGTCCTGTTTCCGATCAACTACTGGTCGCTGATCCGCCGCTACTCGAACGAGCATCAGCTCGATCCGTACGTGGTCGCTGCCCTGATCGCGCAGGAGTCGACCTTCACGGCAGACGTCAAGTCGGCGGCGAACGCGTACGGCCTGATGCAGCTGCTGCCGTCCACCGGCCGGCAATATGCCAAGCGGCTCAGCCTGCCGCGATTCTCGCTCGGCATGCTCACCACCGCGGAAGCGAACATCAAGATGGGGACCGCCTACTTCGCCGACCTGGTGAAGCAATTCGGCGGATTGCACTTCGCGCTGGCCACCTACAACGCCGGGCCGAGCCGCATCGCCAAGTGGATCGCCGCCAAGCCCGGGCTGGAGCGCGACGAGTTCATCGATGACATCCCCTTTCCCGAGACGCAGAACTATGTGAAGCGGATCCTCGGGACGGCGGAGGACTACCGCCGCCTCTACGGGCCCGACGGATCGGCCGACGCGACCGATGCAATCCCGGCGGTGGCCGAAGCGCCCGCCGCGGCGGCCAGCAAGGCGGCGCCGGCCAAGGCGGGCGCCACGAAGAAGAAGCCGCCGGTGAAGAAGAAGGCGGCCGCGCAAAAGAAGAAGGCCGCCTAGCCCAGACCGCATGATGTGATCGAGATATGTCCAAACTGACGGGATCCAAGAAAGCCACACAGTTCACCGAGTCGGTCATCCGTGAGATGACGCGGCTCAATCAGCTCTACGGCGGCGTCAACCTGTCACAGGGATTTCCGGACTTTCCGGCGCCGGCGGCGATCAAGGAGGCCGCCTGCGCGGCGATCAACGCCGACGTCAACCAGTACGCCGTGACCTGGGGTGCGCGTCCGCTGCGCGAGGCGATCGCGCGCGAGTTCACCAAGCGCTACGGCTTGGAGATCGTCGCAGACGAGCAGGTGACCGTCTGCTGCGGGACGACCGAAGCGATGATGTCGACGATGATGGCGATCATCGATCCGGGCGACGAGGTCGTCATCTTCGAGCCGTTCTACGAGAACTACGGACCCGACGCGATCCTGTCGGGTGCGACGCCGCGCTACGTCACGCTGCACGCGCCCGATCCGTCCGCGCCATCGGGTTCGCCGGCGGCCGAGTGGTCGATCGATCCGGACGAGCTCGCGGCGGCGTTCAACGACAAGACCAAGGCGATCATCATCAACACGCCGAACAACCCGACCGGCAAGGTGTTCTCGCGCGAGGAGCTCGAGATGATTGCCACGCTGTGCCGCAAGTGGGACGCGATCGCCATCTCCGACGAGATCTACGAGCACATCATCTACGACGGCCGCCGTCACATCCCGATCGCGACGCTCGAGGGCATGGCCGACCGTACCGTCACGCTCAACGGCCTCTCGAAGACCTACAGCGTGACCGGCTGGCGCGTCGGCTGGACGATCTCGCCGCCGTCGCTCACCGGCGCGATTCGCAAGGTGCACGATTTCCTGACCGTGGGCGCGCCGGCACCGCTGCAGGAAGCGGGCGCGGTGGCGCTCGGCTTCGCCGAGGACTACTACAGCTCGCTCGCGGCGCACTACCAGACCCGCCGCGACACGCTCGTCGGCATCCTCGAACGGCATCACTTCACGACCTACAAGCCGTCCGGCGCGTACTACATCATGACCGACATCAGCGCGTTCGGCTTTGCCGACGATGTCGAGTTCGCGCGCTACCTGGTGAAGGACGTGGGCGTGGCCGCCGTGCCCGGCAGCAGCTTCTACAAGACCGGCGCCGGCCGCACCAAGCTGCGGTTCTGTTTCTGTAAGAAGGACGAGACGCTGGCGGAAGCGGACCGCAGGCTGCAGCTTCTGGTGCCTGCGGGTGTGACACTCCACTAAGTCAGAAGTACGAAGTCAGAAGTACGAAGTCAGAAGTACGAAGAAGGCAGAAGTACGAAACTGCCGGCAGTCGTACTTCAGACTTCGTACTTCGTACTTGTCAGTACCTCACCACGGCCCCGATGTAGATGCCCTTCAGCGTCAGCGACCCCGTGTCGGTCTTGATCAGGTAGCCGACGTCGCGCGAGCGGAAGCCGCCCTTCACCCCGACGTTGTTCGTGAAGTTCACGGTGCCGTAGATGTTGAGATCGACGTAGTGCGCGTTGAAGCGCTCGTCGATGCTGTCGGGAATCTTGAAGATGTTGAACTCGCCGGTGACCGCGATGTTGGGGACGAAGTAATAGCGCGCGACGCCGCCGATCGCCGGAATCGGCGCGCGCGCGCGCGCGAACTCGCTGGCGATCGGGCTGGCGAGCTGCACCTGGACGTCGGTGTACTTGGCCTCGAGATTGAACCCGACGAAGCCCCAGTTCTTGACCACGAAGTCGAACTCGTAGGCAAACTCGTAGGTCTTCCATTCGAGCGTCGAGTTCACCGGCAGGCCGAGGCGATACTTGATCCCGTTGAACACGATGTCCTGGTTCAGCGTCGCCGATTGGGTGTAGGTGACCGGCAGGTACTCGAACCGCAGCTTGTGCGCCCGCGCCGGCCGCAGCTGAACCTGCAGCGCGCGGAAGCGCGTGTCCACCAGGCCGAGGTCGCGCTTGAGATTGATCTGCGAGCCGGGAATGCCGAGCTGCTCGCTTTCGATCACCATGTCGGCGGTCGGAAACCAGAAGTCGGCGCCGCCCTCGATATGGTACTTCTCACCGGTGGCCGGGTCGTCGAGCGTCCGCGGCTTGTATTGCGCGGAGGCAGGTGCGGCGAGGGAGACGAGGACCGCGGTGAGTGCAGCCCAACCGTACACACGAAGGTCGAATCTCTTCATACCAGTGCGCATATCGGCATTTCCGCGAGCAAGCTGTAGACCGGCGTCTCCGAGCGGTGACAGTCTGTGACAAGTACCTGCTTTTTCAGTACTTTTGGGCGATTCCGCCATTATCGTTCGTTGACACTTCCGTGACGTACGGCGTAGAATCCGCCCGATTGACCTGTCACGATACAGCTCGCCTCTTCCCCAAACAGGTTGCTCTTGTGTCGTCACGCACGTCGGTTCCTTGTCCACGATCTGTCGGTAGTCTGTAGCTGAAGGAGGGATCCCCATGTCGGTATCGCGCCGCGGTTTCCTTCAGGGCTTGGGAGTCGGTCGGACATCGCACGCCTCTGCCTTCATCGCCGCTCGCGGCCATGAAGAGCTGGTTGCGGAAGCGATACAGCAGCAGGGTCGCCAAGGCGGCGGCATGCGGCGTCCGGCGCTCCCGCCTGGAGTCGAAGCCATTCGCATCAGCAGCAATGAAAATCCGCTCGGTCCCGGTAAGGCGGCGATCGACGCAATCCTCGGCAAGTTTCCCGAGGCGAACCGCTACCCGTTCAACAGCACCCCGTTGGACGCCGATCTGGAAATCCTGCTCGCGAAGCTGAACGCCGCCAAGCGCGAGAACGTCGTCCTCGGCGTCGGCTCCCAGGAACTGCTGAAGAACGCCGCGCGCGTCTTCATGTCGCCGACCAAGCATCTGGTCATCCCGTCGCCGACCTACGGCGACCCCGCAGGCTTCGCCCAGAACGTCCTCAAATACACGGTGCAATCGGCGCCGGTCTCCGAGAAGACGTTGAAGACGGATCTGGCCGCGCTGCTGCCCCACGTCAAGGGCGCCGGCCTGGTCTACATCTGCAACCCGAACAACCCGACCGCGACGATCAACAGCGCGCAGGAGATCAAGGACTTCATCGCCGAGGTCAAGAAGACCTCGCCGACGACGGCGGTCCTGATCGACGAGGCGTACTGCGACTACGTCAGCGATCCGGGCTTCCAGACCGCGATTCCGGTCGCGCTCGCGACCCCCGGCGTGCTCGTGGCGCGGACGTTCTCGAAGGCGTACGGCATGGCCGGCGTGCGCATCGGCTACGCGATTGGCGATGTCGCCACCGTGAAGAAGATGGCCGCCTACAAGATGCCGTACAACGTGAACACGTTCGGCGTCGCCGCCGCGGTTGCCTCGCTCAAGGATCCGCAGCACATCAAGGAAGAGGCGGCGCGCAACAAGGCGGTGCGCGACTTCACCGTGAAGGCGCTGGCCGACCTCGGCTACACCTCGACCGACTCGCAGACCAACTTCATCTTCACCGACATCGGCAAGACGATGACCGCCGCCGCCTTCCGCGACGGCTGCGCCGCCAAGGGCATCATGGTCGGCCGCGACTTCCCGCCGCTTGAAAAGACGTGGGCGCGCATCTCGCTCGGCACGATGGAAGAGATGCAGAAAGCCACGGAAGTATTCCGCAGCGTGCTCAAGCCGTCGACGACGACCTCGTCGGGGAAGGGGCAGTAGGAGACCACCATGGCCATTACACGACGCTCATTCGTTCAGACGGCCGCCATCGGCGGCGGCGCCGCGCTCACAGCTTCAGTCTGGGGCCGCGGCCGTGAAAACAGCGTGTGGTCAGCCTTCGACGCGGATCTTCAGGCCGTCGAAAAGGGCATGATCTGCATCGGCAGCAACGAGAACCCGGTCGGGCCCGGCAAGAAGGTGCTCGACGGTCTCCGCGACCTGCTCGAAGGCGGCAAGAAGCCCGGCCGCTACTCGAACCAGGTGGGCGAACTCACCGAGTCGATTGCCGCCCACTTCAAGGTCAAGACCGACAACGTGCTGGTCAGCGAAGGGTCGACCGAGATCCTCCGCGCCGCCACCCAGGTCTTCACCTCGAAGACCAAGGCGCTGGTCGGCACCATTCCGACCTATGAGGAATGCGCCGGCTACGCCGAGCTGATCGGCAACCGGGTGATCGGCGTCAAGCTGAGCTCCGAGTTCAAGATCGACCTCGACCCGATGCTGCAGGCCTCAAAGGGCGCCGGCCTGGTGTTCTACTGCAACCCGAACAACCCGACCGCGACCTACGTCGGCGCCAAGGCGACGCGCGACTACCTCGCGAAGATGACCTCGGCGTCCCCCGACACGACGATCCTGGTCGACGAGGCCTACTTCGACTACGTCACCGACCCGGATCACGAGACGCATGTGCCGGTGGCGATCGAACAGAAGAACGTCATCGTCGCGCGCACCTTCTCGAAGGCCTACGGCATGGCCGGCCTGCGTCAGGGCTACGCCATCGGGCACCCCGAGACCATCAAGAAGATGCGTCAGTGGGTCGGCTCGAGCGGCACCGGCTCGCTCAACGTGTTCGGCATGGCTGCCGCCACCGCTTCGATCCAGCAGGACGCCGACGGCGCGTTCAGCAAGAACGAGCGGATGCGCAACAAGGCCGTGCGCGACATGGTCTCGAAGTGGTTCAACGACCGCGGCATGAAGCCGACCGACGCGCAGGCCAACTTCATGTTCGTCAACATCGGCACGCCCGCACGGGCGTTCCGCGACGCCTGCCGCGCCAAGGGTGTCATCGTCGCGCGCGACTTCCCGCCGTTCGAGAAGACCCACGCCCGCATCTCCCTCGGCACCATGGAGGAGATGACCAAGGCGGTTCAGGTCTTCGGGGAAGTGCTTGCCAAGAAGTCGACGGCCGCGGCGTAAAGTACGAAGTTCGAAGTCAGAAGTACGAGGCGCCGGTCCATGTCGATGTGGACCGGCGCTTTGTTTATCAGGAGACCTCAATGCGAAAGACACTGAAAGCGACGGTCGCGCTCGCAGCCGTCGTCGGCGCCGGCGTGGTGTGGACCACCGTGAGGACGTCGGGGCAGGCCGGCACGATGCCCAGCACCAAGAACGGCGACTGGACGCACTACACCGCCGACGTGCGCGGCACCAAGTACTCGCCGCTCGACCAGGTCAACGCCACCAACTTCAACAAGATGGAAGTCGCGTGGCGCTTCAAGACCGACAACCTCGGCACCCGCCCCGAGTTCAAGCTCGAAGGTACACCGCTGGCGATCAAGGGCGTGCTCTACGTCACGGCCGGCACGCGCCGCTCGGTGGTGGCGCTCGACGGCCGCACCGGCGAGCTGATCTGGTCGCACAGCTACCGTGAGGGCAACCGCGCCGCGATCGCGCCGCGCCAGCTGTCCGGACGCGGCGTCTCCTACTGGACCGACGGCAAGGGCGACGAGCGCATCCTCTACGTGACCACCGGCTATCGCCTGATCGCGCTCAACGCGAAGAACGGCGCGATGATCCCGAGCTTCGGCGAGGGCGGCGTGGTCGACCTGAAGAAGGGCGCCGTGTTCGGCAAGGGCCAGCAGATTGAGATGGAGACCGGCGAGATCGGCCTCCACTCGACGCCGACCGTCGTCAAGGACACGATCATCGTCGGCTCGTCGTTCAAGGAAGGCATGACCGTCAAGACCCACAACAACACCAAGGGTCTGGTTCGCGCGTTCGACGTGAAGAGCGGCAAGCTGATCTGGACGTTCAACACGATCCCGAAGCCGGGCGAATTCGGCAACGACACGTGGGAGAACGAGTCGTGGGCGACCAACGGCAACACCGGCGTCTGGACCCAGATCACGGTTGACGAGGAAGCCGGCCTGGCCTACCTGCCGGTCGAATCGCCGACCTCCGACTTCTACGGCGGCCACCGCCCCGGCAACAACCTCTACGGCGAGAGCCTGGTCTGCGTCGACGTGAAGACCGGCCAGCGCAAGTGGCACTTCCAGATCGTGCACCACCCGATCTGGGACTACGACCTGTCCTCGGCGCCGATCCTGCTCGACATCAACGTCGGCGGCAAGCCGGTCAAGGCCGTGGCGCTCCCGAGCAAGGAAGCGTTCCTCTACGTGTTCGACCGCATCACCGGACAGCCCGTATGGCCGATCGAAGAGAAGCCGGTGCCGCAGTCCGACGTCCCGGGTGAGAAGACGTCGCCGACGCAGCCGTTCCCGACCAAACCGCCGGCCTACGCACGGCAGTCGGTCGGTGTTGACGACCTGATCGACTTCACGCCGGAGCTGAACGCCGAGGCGCGCAAGATCGTGTCGCGCTACAAGCTGGGACCGATGTTCCTGCCGGGCGTGGTCAGCAAGGTCGAAGGACCGATTGCGTCGCTGACGATCGCGACCACCGCCGGCGGCACCAACTGGCCGGGCGCGGCGGCGGATCCGGAAAACCACATCGTCTACGCGCAGGCGAGCAACCACTCGGTGGCGCCGATCGGCTTGATCGAGCCACCGGCCGGCTTCTCGGACATCCGCTACGTGGCGGGCACTGCGGGGCAGCCGTTCGTCGAGCGTGAAGGCCCCGGCTTCGGCAGCGCGGCGGACGCGGTCCAGCGTGGACGCGGTGGCGCGCCAGGTGCGGCCGCTGAAGGTGGTCGTGGCGCGCGCGGCGCGGCACCGGCTGCCGCGGCGCCTGCGACGCCGACCGTCGGCGCGGCTCCGGCGCCGCCCCAGGGCGGCGGTGGCGGCGGCCTGGTGGTGCAGGGGCTTCCGCTCCTCAAACCGCCCTACGGCCTGCTGAACGCGATCGATCTCGACAAGGGCGAGCTCAAATGGCAGGTGCCGCACGGCGACACGCCGGATGCGGTGCGCAACAGCCCGGTGCTGGCGGGGAAGACGATCCCGAAGACCGGCCAGCCCGGCAGCGTCGGCCTCGTCGTGACCAAGAGCCTCGTCGTCCTCGGCGATCCGTCGATCACGACGACGCCGGATCATCCGCGCGGGGCGATGTTCCGCGCCTACGACAAGACGAACGGCAAGGAAGTCGGCGCGGTGTGGATGCCGGCGCCGCAGAGCGGCTCGCCGATGACCTACATGGCCAACGGGCGCCAGTACTTCAT
>Ga0268266_10005885_pt1 | contig 11346 bp, 11 predicted proteins | sample KBSS13metaG_FD_190356 | JGI IMG/M metagenome (GOLD analysis project Ga0268266, IMG submission 190356) | Switchgrass rhizosphere microbial communities from Kellogg Biological Station, Michigan, USA - KBS S1-3 metaG (SPAdes) (version 2) | ecosystem: Host-associated > Plants > Roots > Rhizosphere... | reverse complement strand
ACGGCGCGCACATAGCGCTCGGCCGAGCGGCGGACGATCGCCGAGCCGTCACGCTCGATGAACCTGTCCCACCAGGCGCCGTGGATCGTGTCGAACGGGAACGGCTCCAGAGCCTCGGCGATCCGCCGCACCGTGGCGGCGGGCAGCGAGGCCCACAGCACCAGGCGGGCGGCCAGGGGACGGCGGTCGGCCAGCAGGCCGTAGCGGGCGTCGGCCGCCCGCCACGCGGCGACCAGCTGGTCGACGCGGGACGGGGCGAACGGCGCAGGGGCGTAGCCGGCACTCATCGCGCACCCGGGCTTCCCGGGCGGCCCGGCTCGGTGGGCTGGCGGGTCCACCCCTTCGGGCGGCCGCCGGTCGCGTTGCCGGGCCGCTTCGGGTCGTACAGCGGCAGCGCGGAGTCCGCCGAGCTGGGCCGGGTGTCCGCGATCGGGTTGCAGCGGCGGAAGTGCTTGCTGTGCTTGCTCACCGGACCACGTCCTTCGGAGCGGGCGCCAGCAGGGCGGACAGGCCGGCCTCGACCGACTTCAGGGTCGTGACGTTCTCGGACGCCTCGTTGTTCGCCAGCGCGGCGCGGACCTCGGCCAGCATGCTGACCAGGGCCAGAGCGGCGCTCACGGCGGCCGGGCGCGGGTCCGGGATCAGCGAGAGCCGGTCGCACTCGACCGTGGTCACCTCGCCGGTCTCGTCCAGGCGGACCCGGGCCATCTCGCCCGTGATGCTGGTGGCGACGGCCTCGACCGTGGCGCTGAAGACCCGGGTCGCGTAGGACGAGTACCAGGCCACGCGGTCGCCGGGCAGGAAGGCCTGACGGCTCATCGCACACCCCCGGCGATGATCAGGGCCGTGACGAACAGCCAGACGATGTGCCAGCTCTGGTCCAGGTGGGCGGCCCCCGTGCCCAGGCACGGCCGGTCGTCGTGGCCCTCGCGGGGCGTGCCCAGCTCGAAGAACGCGAGCTTGTCATCGCCGATCCAGGCGGCCAGGCGTCGCAGCGTGCTGCGGCGGTCCGCCCAGTAGTGCGACAGGCCGTCGACGACCAGGGCGGCGAACCACCAGCCGGGCCGGATCGGCGAGCCGGTCACCTCGAACGCGGCGAACAGCGCCACCAGCTTGGCCAGGGCCAGGACCAGGACGTGCCGGGCGCAGGCCCAGCGCGCGGTCCAGCCCGCCCCGCCCTTGGTCATCGCCTGGTGCGGGGTCTGGAGCCAGTAGTCGCCGAACTGGTGGGCGGCGAACATCGCCACGAACGAGGTGGCCAGGACCTCGGGCGCGGCGCTCACCGGGCACCGCCGGCGGGCACCTCGTAGACCGCCAGCGTCATGACGTGGTCGACCGCGCCCGGGTGGGGCGGGCGGACCACGACGCGCTCGGTCGAGACGGCGGCGGGCAGGTACGTCGCCCGGACCGCCAGCTCGGCGCCGGCGGTCTCGACGACGGGGGTGCGCTGCCCCGGGGCCGCCTGCCTGGCGGTCTCGTCGGGGAGGTCCAGGTGCAGGTCGAGACGCTGCGCCATGGCTAGATCGGGGTCCGAGACGACCCGACCGGCGGTTTCCCGCCGCCGGTCGGCGTCCCGTGCGGGGTCGTACGGAAGGATGGGCATGGCTGTACTGCCTCCGGGATAAGCGGAGCGGTGCGGCTAGACAGCGTCGGAGGGGCCTAATCCTCCGGCGCTGTCGCACGTCACGGGCTTGTGACGGCCGATTCAGCGTGCTGAGTCTGAGCATGACTCACCCCAGCTAGCGCTGTCAAGCATTACGATATAGATTGCCTCTCAACCGAATCACGACCTTGAGGACGGAGCCATGCTGAGGTTCGAGGAAATCGCCGCTGACCTGCGGCAAAGGATTGAATCGGGCGAGTACCCGCCAGGCTCGGTCATCCCCGGCGGGTACGCCGGACTCATCAAGCACTACAGCACCGGCCAGAACGTCATGACCGACGCGCTCTCGATCCTGGAGATGGAAGGCTGGATCAAGCCCGTCCGCAAACGCGGCCTGGTCGTGCTTGACCGTCAGGCACCTGAGCGAATCGACCTCGGGCACCTGGTCTACCGCAATGAGCTGGGCTATTTCTTCAACAGGGTCGCGGCACAGTGGGCCCCCCTGGCCATGCCCACCCGAGAGTGGGGGCCAGCCCCCGCCGACGTCGCCGAGCTCCTGGGCGTCGCGCACCACGTCGACGTCCTGATCCGACGCCGGATCCTCGGACACACCAAGGATGAACCGGCCTACATCGCAACGTCCTACCTGCCCGAAGACGTCGCGCGAGGCACGGTGATCGAGGAAGCGCACACCGGTCCTGGCGGGTTCTATGACCGCTTGGAAGAGCCGGAGTTCGGTCACGGTCCGCTGAGCTGGCGCGCGGACGTTTCGACGCGGATGCCTACCAGCTCCGAAGCCAGCGACTTGAAGGTCAGCAGAAACGTTCCGTTGCTGGTCATCACCCGCATAGCGGAATCCGGCACGGCCAGAGGCAAGGCCGTGGAGGTGAACCAGACGGTGTACGCCGGCAACCGGTTCAAGGTCGGTTTCGAGATCAAGCGCGACCGCAGTGCCAAGTGGCCGGTCACCCCAGCCAATGCGGAGAACCCTCCCAAAACGTAGCCCCGTCTTGGCGACACGCCCGCCGCGCTGACCGTGAATCACCGGCACACCCATCACGGTCAGGAGCAGGATGGGATCCCAGACAAGCAGAAAGCCGCCCCTGAGTCGGGGCGGCTCCGCTGACCAAGCGGCCCTGGCAGGCCGCTCACGTCGGTGCGACAACCTCACAACGCCGGAAGGAGGTGCGCTCCCTTGAGCGTACCCAGCAACACCCCGAATCACCACGTCGGCCAGGCCACGGGCTTACCCCGTGTCGCCCTGGTCTCCTCGGTGGTGACAGTCCGATGACCACCGAGGAAACCCTGCCCGACGCCGTGCGTGCTGCCCTGTGGGCGGCCCGGCGTGGCTGGCACGTCCACCCGCTGCGTCTCAACGACAAGGCGCCGCTCTGGAACGACTGGGAGCACCGCGCGACTACCGACCCGGACCAGATCCGGGCCTGGTCAAAGCGCACCACTGGCTACGGCATCGCGTGCGGGCCCTCGCGGCTCGTGGTCGTCGACGGCGACGTGCCGAAGCCGAACACTCCGCCGCCGCCAGCTCCCGGGATACGGGATGGCTTGGACATGCTGGCGTACCTCGCAGAGCAGGCCAAGGCCTCGATCGACTGGGCAACATTCCAGGTCACGACCGGCCGGGCCGGTGCCCACCTGTACTACCAGGCTCCTGAGAACGTTGAGCTGCGGAACACGGCGTACGACCCGCGCCGCGACCCCTCGGCCTACCTCGGGTGGTGCATCGACACGCGAGGCGTCGGTGGGTACGTCGTCGGCCCCGGTTCCGTCGTCGACGGCCGCCGGTACACGACGCTCCATTCAGCCCCGCCAGCGACGTTCCCGGGCTGGATTCTCACGGCCCTCACCTCCCACATGGCTCAGGAAGAGGCAAGCCGGGCGGGGGGTGCCGGGCGCACCTCGGCTCCGGCGGCCGTCGCCAGTTCGTCGGTAGTCGGCCGCGAGTGGGCTGAGGCCGCGGTGAGCGGCGAGCTCGACAAGCTGCGCGCGCACCCGGGTACGCAGGGCGGCCGGAACGTGCTGCTGAACAATGTCGCTTTCACGCTCGGTCGCCTCGTCGGCGCCGGAGTCGTCGACGGCCTGGCCGTCGCGGAGCAGCTGCTCGACGCGACCACCGGATGGTGGGGCGTCGGCAAGTTCACCCGCGCCGAAGCCGAGGGGACGATCCGGTCCGGCCTGGCCGCCGGCGAACGAAGGCCGCGGACGCTCCGGCCGCGCGAGGAAAGGCGGGTCGCGTGACCGAGACAGCAAACGGGGGGGCGATCCCCATCCCGATCCGCAGCGCGGTGCCGGCCTCCGGTGTGCGCATCCCTGGGCAGACCCGCCCGGCGGATGACGACAACGGAGCGCCGGTCCGGCACCGCGGGCAGATGCACATCGCCGAGCTGTTCGTCCGCGACCACACCGAGACCATGCGCTACGTCCACGGCCTGGGCTGGTACGTCTGGGCTGAGTGCCGGTGGAAGGCCGACGAGGAGCGCGCCGACATGCGCGCGGTCCGCTACACCCTGAAGAAGGCCCTGCGCAGCCTGGCTGACCTGGAGAAAGAGGAGCGGGGGAGGCTCTACCAGGACGTTCGCAAGACGGAATCGGCGTCCGGGATGAACGGCGTGCTGACGATCGCCGGATCTATCCGGCCGATCTCGGTGGCGTCCAGCATGATCGATGCCGATCCGTACCTGTTCAACACCGCCGACGGGACGATCGACCTGCGACGCGGGGAGATCCGGCCGTGCTCCCGCGCGGACCTCATCACCAAGGCGGCCGCGGCCGGGCCGAGCGCGGAAGCGAGTGAGGAGTGGGACCGGTTCGTGATCCGGATCCTGCCTGATGAGGCGGTCCGGTCCTACGTCCGGCGGCTGTTCGGCTACGCGATGCTCGGGAAGGTGACCGAGCACGTGATGCCGATTTTCACCGGGACCGGGGCGAACGGTAAGGGCACGTTGCGCGACGCGCTGATGTCAGCGTTCGGCGACTACGCGATCGAGGTGGACCCGGCGATCCTGATGGAGTCCAAGCACGAGCGCCACGGGGCGTTCAAGATGCGGCTTCGAGGTGCGCGGCTGGTGTTCTGCTCCGAGACGGAGAAAGGCCGGCGGTTCGCCGAGGCGACCATGAAGCGGCTCGTCGGCGGCGACCCGATCGAGGCCAACCTCATGCACAAGAACCCGATCACCTTCGACCCGAGCCACCTGCTCGTGATGATGACGAACCACCTTCCGGCAGTCTCCGGCGACGACCCTGCCGTCTGGCGCCGGATCGCGGTCGTGCCGTTCGACGTCGTGATTCCGGTGGAGGAGCGGGACGCCGGCCTTCCGGAGCGGTTGAGGAAGTCCTCGGCCGCCGTCATGGCCTGGGTCTATCAGGGATGGCTGGACTACCAGGAGCAGGGCCTCCGGCCGCCGGAGGCTGTGCGCGCCAGGACCCTGCAATACCAGCAGGAGAGTGACGTCCTGGCCCGATTCCTTACCGAGCGGACCATGGCCACGGGGCACGGCTTCGTCAAGGCCCGGGACCTGTTCAACGCCTGGACCGATTGGTGCCGGGAGAACAAGGAATCCGCCGATGCCATCGGCAGCGAGGTGAAGTTCGCCGAGTCCATGAAGGCGCGCGGGTTCGAGAAAGTCAGGGCGGCGGCCGGCCAGGTCTACCGGGGGCTCATGCTCTTGGCCGACAACGATCCGGAGGAGCCGGACCGGGACGATTCAGAACCACCGGAACCCGAGGAACCGGAGGAACCAGAAGCGGAGGCTGGTCTCTGGGACCAGTCTTAACGATCACCCCAACCGCCAAGGGCGGGCGGAACCTGACTTAGGTTCCGCCCGCCCTTTGTGCTGGGGTCAAAATTCGCTGACCTGCGGGAGTGTAGGGTTGTGCAGGGTTTCCCGGTTTTCTCCCACCCGTATGTGCGCGAGAGAGTTTCGGAAAACCTTGCACAACCCTACACACCCCGGTTGACCTGCGGAAATACTCGCAAACCCTACATGAACTGCGGAAACAGGGTTTTGACAGCACCTCCTGCTAACTGGAGGCGGAAGATCTCGAAGGGCCCTGGGACCCCCCGCCCGGCCTGCCCATCGGTGAGCACCAGCGGACCGACGCCGCGATGAACTGCTGACCAGAGCAAGTGCCGCCGCCAGCCCCGAAGGGGCCACAAGACGGCGCCGGAGGCGTCCGTTCAGCCCTTCCGCCGTCAGGCGGCGCCCCGAAGGGGCCAAGAGGTTGCGCCGAAGGCGTCCGCTCTAGCCCTTTCCCCGGAAGGCGGCGCCGGGTCACGAGAGGGCCTCAGGGGGCCGCTGAGACGTCCGTGGGCGCCCTGAGGGCCGGAGCCCGGCGGGACGGGCCGTGGAGGGCTCTGCGGGCCGCTGCGGGCGGCAGGGGCCGGGCGGGGTGCCGGAGGGCGGGGAGCTAACAGGCCTCGGGCCGGTTATCCGGACCCTCAACAGACCCTTAACAGGCCAGGTCAGAACATGCGTGACGGCTAGAGCTCTGGAGCTCTAGCCGTCTGGATAGCGGGGGCCGGCTACCGCTGGAGCGAGTCGGCGACCCGGTTGAACACGTCCTGGTCGTGGACGGCGACGTCGACGAGCTCGGCCAGGACCGCGGCTTTGTCCACGGTCCGGCCGATCCGGCGGCTTATGGCCTTGGCCAGGGCGTCCAGGGCGTCGCGCTCGTCGGCGGTTTGGCGCCAGGTGAACCCGGTGCGCAGCGGCCCGGCGGTGGCCTTGCCGGTCCCGGCCGGGGCCAGGCCGCCGCTGGCGGTCGGCGCGGTCGCGCCAGCGAGCTGGAACGTCTTCGGCGTGCTCATGCTGCGGGCTCCAATTCGTTGGCGACCTGGACGTAGGCGCCGTGATCGTCCGGGACGGTGCCCCACACGTGGGCGTAGCGGTCGCGGTTCTGGCTGATCTCGGTGGTCAGGACCCGGTGGCCCTCGTTGACCAGGGATTCCCGGGCGATGCGTGCGGTGCCCCGGCCGGGCTCCGGGATCCGGGTCAGCAGGACCAGGTGCTCGGCCTTGGACGGGGCGACCAGCGCCGCGGTGGCAGGGATGCGCCCGAGCTCGGCCTGCTCGGCGCCGACCGGCGAGATCACGCGGTCGGCAAGGGACACCGCGTCGCGCAGCACGTGCGGCGCCTCACCACCCATGTCCACCAGGACCAGCGTGGCCCCGGTCTCCCGGCGCTTGCGCAGTATGAACGGCACCAGGAGCTCGCCGTCGCCGGACCACTGCACGACGTGGAACGGCAGCTCGCCGCCGCCGGCGTAGACCTTGCTGGCCCAGTCGCTCACGCCCTGCGTGCCGGTGTCAGCGTCGATCACCAGCACCTCCTGACCGCGCGCGGCCAGCTCGAAGGCCAGCAGCATGCACGTCGTGGTTTTCCTGACCCCGCCCTTGAGCGTGGCGATCAGCCACACCCGGAACCCTTTGCTGTCCACCATGTCCGCCATCCTGCCGTCTAGAGCTCTAGCCATCACCCATCAGCAGCGTGTCGTACCCGAACGCAGGGCCGGTTGGCAACCTTGACGGGACCGGTTGGCAACCTTGACAGGAACCGTGCATTCCCAGGTCAGGGCCTATGCAGGGTTTTTGGCAAGGTGGCCGTGGACAATGCCGCCCTGGTGCCTGCCGAGTCGGGGACCCTTACGGATCAGGAGTCTGGCCTGGACTGGTAATCCGCCGGCGCTTCACCGCGGTGACGTTGCCAGCAGACGTCAGCCCGGGTGCGGTAAGCCCCAGCAGGACCCTTAACAGCAGGTACCGAACGGGGTACCGGATGGGGTCCCGAACGGGGTACCGAACGGGGTCCCGATCAGAATTCGCCGAATTCGGCCGCTGACCAGGCGTGTTAAGGGGTGTCCGGAGCCCCGACATCTTTTTACAGAGCGTAGACGGGCCCGCCGGACTGCCGGCGGCCTGTCCTTGGCAACCGCCGCCGGCAACTCCCACGGATGGTCACGCGGAGCGTCACGCGGAGCGTCACACCGAAGGTCACGCGGAGCGTCACACGGGCGGCCGCGGTGCCGGACAGGTTGCCAGCCCAGGTCCGGGCGGCCCCGGCAACCGCTGGCGAAAGTCAGACTCTTTCTCCTGGCGGTCTTCGACGTCGACCACCACGCCGTGCGCCACGCCCCGCTGCGACCCGTGCCCGACACTCGCTCCGCGCCCACTCCCGACCGCCTGACCCGATCGCAGTCCCCATGCCGTCGCGGAGCCCCGCGCGGGCCGCCCCGCGCCGGCCCCGGCCGGACTCGTCGACGACCGCCAGGAGCGCGCCGCCACGAGTCGCCGAGCCGCCCGACACGACGCCTCCTACACCACGATCACCGGACGACCCAACGAACTGAGGATCGCCGCCGACACACCTATGCATTACAAGTTTTGGATCACGCCGCGCGGTCCGAACAAGATCCTCGCCGCCCGAAGCGATCACCGATCACAAGATCATTTCAAGCGAGATGATCAGCCCTCGTGATCTTGGGTCCGCATGATCGACGACGGGGCGCGCAAGATCACCTCGGGCGTGTCCGGGCGTGGACGCGGGCGCGTTTCACGCCCGTTTTCAGGAAGCGCGCGTGAACGCGTGTGCGCCTGCGCGTTTTCAGCGTTCAGCCGGAACCCCCCGGGGACCCTACGAGCGGGCGCGACGCGCGCGCGAGGGAAGCGGAAGCACGGCGCTCAGCGGCGCCACGACGGCGCGGGAGGGGAAGCGGTCGGCAGGGTCCTGTGCCGCCGTATCGGCAGCGGCTGGCGGAGCCGGACTGCTGTGGATACCTTAGCCCTCCAAGATCATCGGGAGGGCTAAGGTATCTATGGCAGCAGCCATCGATACGGCGGGGACGGCTCAGCGGCCGAAGCCTCGATCGGGCGGGCGCTGACCGGGCGGTGGCAGCGGCGGCCGGTATGGCGGAACGTCCGGTCCGGAGCGACCGCCGGCGGTCCGGCCGGGGCTGGTCGCCCTGGCGGCGGCGGCCCGGCTCGCCCTCCTCGACGCGGCGGGCTCGACGTCCAGGGTTCCCGGCGGCAGTGCCGCCGCGGTGCGGTCGACGACGGCGGCCAGGCGCTGCTCGGCGTTGGCCGCCTGGCGGCTCAGGGCGTTGGCTCGCTGGATCGCCTTCACGCACAGGAACAGCGCGATGATCAGGGCCACGGTGGCGTCGTTGCCCCCGGCGCGGGAGGCCTGCCGGCAGGCCATCGCCACCCCGCGCAGCTTGGAGACCTCACGCGGTTGCCGCGCCGGTGCCTGGCCGTGGTGGCGCCAGGACATGACGGCCAGGGCGTCGGAGACCTCGGCCAGCGGACCCGGGTCTGACTCCAGCCGGACCGACAGCACCGCGAACACCCCGGACACCTCCCGGGCTGCCCAGGCCCAGCCCGCCGTGTCGTCCCGGCCCAACGTGGCCAGGCGGACCCAGATCGCCTCGACCTCGGTGGTCGCCTCCGGCCAGGCCGCGGCGGACAGTTTCCGGGCTTCCCGGCCTGCGGTGCCCCGCCCGGTCCAGGCCGCTGCGACCTCGGCGGCCTCTCCGGCGCGCCAGTGCATCCGCAGCTTGGGCAGGGTCAGGTCGACGGCCAGGCGCCCGCCGCCGAACCACAGAGCCTTGGCGTCGACGTCCGGGCGCAGGGCGACGGAGTAGCCGACCACGGCGGTCTGACCGCCGGCGGCGAAGCGCGCGCGGGCGAGCAGCTGGCCGTCGCCACGCAGCCGCCGGGCGAACTCCGCCTCGTCGACGGAGGCGGCGGCATGGGCCCGCACGATCCGGCCCAGCCGCACCCGCTCGGGCTCCGTCGACGTCTCCGCCGCGCGCTCCAGCTCGGCCCGGGACAGCCCCGGCTTCCCGGCGCCGGCGCGGCCCTGGACCACGAACAGCCCGAGCTCCCGCTCGACCTGCGCGGCGTAGCGGCTCATGGTCCTGCGGTCGTTCCAGATCGAGGCCTTCGTGCCGTCCGCCCGGACCAGGCTCACGGCAAGGTGGATGTGGTCGTTCCCGTTCGCCGACGTGCCGTGGTGGACTGCGATCCAGCGGCACCCGGCCTTGCCCGAGGCCTCGGTGAAGCCCATCGCGTCCATGGCGCCCTTGGCGACGTCGGCCCACTGCTCGTCGGTGAGCGACTCCCCTTCCGGGAGCGACAGCGAGCAGTGCCAGACGTGCCCGCCGGGCACGTCGACGCCGTGGACGCGCTTGGCGAAGTCCAGGCGCTGGCCCAGGGCGACCACCTCGGCGCGGTCCTGGACCGTGTCCAGGCGCTGCCCGTCGAGCACGGCCAGGGCGCCGTCAGCGGCGATGACCCGCTGGTTCTCGTGCTCGTTCCCCCGGCCGGGGCCGAACAGGTAGGCCATCAGCCCGACCGGCGACGTCCCGCGACCGGGCGAGATCTTCACGATCACGAGTCCGCCGCCTTCGCTCCGGGCGCGGCCGGGAGGCTGTCCAGCAGGCCGTCCAGGCGGGCGGCGATCCGGGTCACCGCGTCGGCGGCGCCGGCGACCTCCGGGCGCATCGTGCCGGTGGCGTGCATGGTCGCAGCGATCTGGTTCACGTTGTTCCCGACCCGCGACAGCAGCCGGGACAGCCCCTCCAGCTGGGCCCACAGCGCGTTCCGCTCCGCCAGGCTCAGCCCGGCCGGGGCGAACGCGGAGTCCACCAGGAGCCGCGGGACGCTGACCCGGAGCGCGCCGGCCTGCCTGTCCAGCGCGGCCTTCTGCTCGGCGGTGAGCCGGACCTTCACGACCTCGTTCCGGCCGCCGGGCACCCGGCGCTGACGACCACCCACGGACACCACCCCCGGCCCAGCGCAGCGACCCGCCCCCTGGCGGGATCGATCTCCGTCAGGATGACGGAGATCAAGCCACTGCGGCGAGCAGCAAGAGATCAGGGACCCTGATCGCATATCTTGCTCTGCTCCCTGGTGGTCCCCGAGCCCCCTCCCCCTCCGCTGCTGGCGGGGGCGTCGCGAACGTCTCCAGATGACGTAAGCCCGGCCGGACCCGAGACGTTCAGCGGGTCCGGCCGGGCTCGTCGACGAGCCGCCGCGGGCTCAGTCGTAGTAGTCGTCGAGCTCCGGGTTGTCGTCGAAGTAACCGCTGGAATCGCCGTACTCGCCGTACTCGTCCTCGTAGTCGCCGGCGTCGACGTCGACGTCGCCCTCGCGCTCCGGCAGGACCAGGTGGTGCACGACGACGCGGTGGCGCCCGTCGACGGGGGCGTCGGGCTCCCCGTACTCGGCGACGTAGGCGGCGTAGTTCGCGGCGATGACGGCCTGGCCCTGCTCGAAGGTGAGCCGCTCGATCGCGGTGGCGACGGCGACGCGCTCGGCGCCGGCCTTCGGCAGCGACGTCGCCGACGACGGCGGCTCGGTCAGCGCGGCCAGGATCCGGTGGAGCTGGTCGACGACGGCCGGGGCGGTCTCGACCAGGAGCCGACCGTCGCGGTAGCCGAACCGGGCCCCGCGGCCGATGCGGTGCTCCCGGGCAGCCCGGGTCACGTGCCAGGACGCGTTGTAGACGGCCGGGTTCTCGGTCAGCAGCAGATAGACCCGCTCCGGGTCGCCGTCCCAACCGGGCAAGCCAGGGCAGGGCGCGAACGTGCCGTCGTCGCCCTCGGCCACGACCTCGTACACCTCGCACTCGGTGCAGCGGAACAGGTCGGTGTCCCGCTCGTACTCGAACTCATGCCCGCCGAACCGGTCGACGGCCGCCGCGGGGGTCTCGGCCGGTGCGCCAGCGACG
>Ga0268266_10005870_pt1 | contig 11364 bp, 9 predicted proteins | sample KBSS13metaG_FD_190356 | JGI IMG/M metagenome (GOLD analysis project Ga0268266, IMG submission 190356) | Switchgrass rhizosphere microbial communities from Kellogg Biological Station, Michigan, USA - KBS S1-3 metaG (SPAdes) (version 2) | ecosystem: Host-associated > Plants > Roots > Rhizosphere >... | reverse complement strand
GAGCGAGACCGCGGCGGGGTTTACCCGGGTCTTCGACGACGAGGCCGCTCAGGAGGTTGCGAGCGGCGAGCCCGGCCCGCAGGATCAGGCCGAGGCCTCCGACTTCCGGCGGCGCCTGCTGGCCGCGCTCACGGAGATCGGCGAGCCCTACAAGAGCGTCATCATCCTGCGCGAGGTCCAGGGGCTCCCGCACCGGGAGATCGGCGAGGCCCTCGGCATCCCCGAAGCCACCGTCCGCGTCCACCTCCACCGGGGGCGGCGCCGGCTGCGGGAACGACTGAATGAGGATGTGCACCATGCGATCGAATGACGAATTTTCCTGCGCGGATGCCAGTGACCTCCTCGAGGCCTATCTGGACGGCGATCTGCCCCCGGAGGAAGCGGACCTCCTCCGCGAGCACCTGGGGAGCTGCGCCGCCTGTGCCGCGGAGCGTGCGCTGGCCGAGAGGATTCAGCGCGAGCTGCGCTCCCTGCCGCAGCCGGACTGCCCGCCGGAGGTGATCGAGCGGGTGGTCCGGGCGGGGAGAGGCGAGATCGTCCCGTTTCCATCCAAAGATCGGGCGTCGAGACCGCGGATCGCCGCGGCGGCGGCCGTCCTGGCCCTGGCCGTCGGGGGCGGATCGCTGTTCGTCCATTTTCAGCAGCAGCATCTCCAGCAACAGCGGGAGCGGCAGGTCGCCCAGGCTACCCAGGAGGCCCGCTTCGCTCTCGCCTATCTCGGCAGGGCGACCCACAAGGTTGGCCTCGACGTCCGCGACGAGGTCCTCCAGAAGCGGCTGGTGATCCCCACCACCCGCAGCGTCTCCCGGTCGCTGAGCGATCTCCCGGATGAGCCGCGGAAGGAGTTTTGAAGATGCGTAAGCCGATCGTTCTGTTGACCGCCCTGCTTTTCCTCGCCGCCGCGGGAGCCCGCGCCCAGAAGCTGGAGAGCCAGCCCGGGTATGTGCCGATCGAAGAGCTCGGCCTCTTCCCGGCGGACAAGCTGAGCGTCGAGATCAACATTGACGGGCCCCTGCTGCGCATGGTCGCCGCGGCGACGAAGCGTGAGGACCCCGGCTTCTCGGCGGTGCTCGCGGGCCTCAAGTCGATCAAGGTCCAGGTCTTCCCGCTCAAGGGGGTGGACGCGGACGTCATCAAGACCAAAATCGGGCGCTCCGCCCACTGGCTGGAGGACCGCGGCTGGGTGTCGATGCTGAAGGTCCGCGACCAGGGGAAGGAGACCTTCATCTACCTCAAGCAGGCGGGCGACAGGATCGACGGGCTGACCCTGCTGTCGTTCAATCCCGAGGAGGAGGCGGTGGTCATCAACATCGTCGGCCGGATCGATCCGGCCCAGATCGGCCGCATCGGCCAGAGACTGAATCTGCCGCAGCTCAAGAAGATCCCCGCTACCAGAAAGCCGGAATGAATCGCCCCTTTTCACGGAGGTATGCCATGAAGCGCAGTCTCTTGTCGTTCGCCGCCCTGCTCTCCCTGAGCTCCCTGCTCGCCGGCTGCGGCGGGTCCCCCACGGTCCAGCAGGTGCGCTGGGAGCTGGAGCGCCGTTTCCCCGAGGCCCGTTTCGTTCCGGAGGAGCACGTCCATCTCGGCCGTACCTCGATGGGGCTGCTGCACGGATTCGTCAACCTGGCTGCCGGCGACGAGGACGACCGGGAAGGGCGGGATTTCGTCCGCCAGATTCACGGCGTCGACTTCGCCAGCTACAAGGTCCGCAACCTGCCGGACCTCACCAGCCTCACCAGCGACGCCCGCTTCGAGAGCCAGCTCAAGCAGAACGGCTGGTCGCTGATGGTGCGCACCCGGGAAGAGCACGAGAGCACCTGGATCTATGTCCGCAGCACGCCGGACGGAGCCATGCGCAACCTCTTCGTGGTCTCCCTGGAGAAGGACGAGCTGACGCTGGTCCGCGTCGACGGCCGGCTCGACCGCGCCTTCGCCGCCGCGATGGCCCAGAATCCGAAGCAGATGTTCGGCGGCGGGCACCGGAAGAAGGAAGTGAAGACGGCGGAGGTGGGGGTGCCGGCGGGGATGTAGGGGAGGTGTGGGCGAGGATAAAGTACCCCTATGCGACATGCCGTACTTCTCCTGACGTTCTCGATTTCTACGCTCTTCGCCCCCGTCCTTCACGCGCAGCCCGCCGATCTCTCCACCTGGGAGCCGAGCTTCCTCGGCTATGGCACCGAGCCGGAGATGGACTACGGCGGGCGCACGGTGATGTCCCTGCAGAGCGCCGTCAGCCGCGGCATCGGCGCGATCGGCCACATCGAGGAGAAGCACCCCGGGCTGGCGCCGGTCTGGGAGTTCCCGGCCGCGGCGGCGCTGGTGCTGATCCAGCACGAGGTGGACGGCCACGGCGGCCGGGGGCGGGAGTACGGGCTCTCGCCAAGCTACTCCTTCAACTACGACTTCTCGGCCGCGACCGGCACCCAGCGTCCGCCGCGGACCAACGAGGGGAACGCCCTGATCGGCTCCGGCGGCACCGAGGCCGATCAGGTCATGGCCCACCGCACGCTGCTCGACCTGCTCCGGCCCGAGGGGGCGGATGGCGCCAAGGTGCCCCTCCTCCTGATCTCGAAGCTCGATCTCACCGTGTACGTCGCCCAGACCCGGAACCCCGACCGCGGGGAGGACTTCCTCGATCAGTACCAGGACGGCAACGACATGGCCTACTACCTCCTCTCCCGCCAGGCGCAGCGGCGGGGAGCCGATCCGGCGGCGGTCTGGTCGGGGGCCTACACGGCCGATTTCGCCGATCCGCTGCTCGGCACGACCTACAACGACATGCGGGCGACGGCGCTCTGGAACCTCCTCGATCCCACGCTCGCGGGAGCGGTGTTCAACTACTTCCGCCAGCACGTGCTGGGCGGCCAGGTGCGGGTGCATGCGCCGGTCCTGCGCGTCGCCGGCGGCGCCGGGCTTGCCCTCGGCACCCGCGGCGCCCTGGGCCCTCAGGAGGTCTCGCGCTTCCTCGACCTCCACGCCGCCACCCGCCGGGGGGTGTTCACCGTCTACGTGCGCGACCTCGACTCCTCGGTCGACCGCACTTACGGCTTCGGCGCCGCCGTCCACGGCTTCCGCGTCGGCGGCGCGGAGCTCGGGCTGGCGGCCGATTCCTGGGACGAGCCGGCATCGCGGGAGCGGATCCGGACGGGGAACGGCTGGAACGCCACCGCCGAGATCGATACCCTGTTCCAGGATCGCTGGGGGTTCTCGGCCAAGATCGGGACGAAATCGGCAGGGTTCTTCCCCGGGCTGCCGATCGCGGATGGGGCTTACGTCGGCTTCGGCCTGAGAGGAGTCTGGTGAGAAGAGAGTTCACAGCCACCGATTGCGCGCGCTCGCGCCAGGATTTCCCGTCGCTCGCGCGGACCTTCAACGGTCTCCCCCTGGCCTTCCTGGACGGGCCGGCGGGGACCCAGGTGCCGGAGCCGGTGATCGCGGCGATGGCGGATTACTACCGCACCTCCAACGCCAACGCCCACGGCGAGTTCCCGACCTCGCGGGAGACCGATGTCCTGGTCCACGCGGCCCGCGAGGCCGCGGCGGCCTTCCTCGGGGCGCCGAGCGGGCGGGAGATCTCCTTCGGCCAGAACATGACGACGCTGACCTTCGCGCTGAGCCACGCGCTCGTGCGGGAGATGGCGCCCGGGGACGAGATCGTCATCACCCAGCTCGACCACGAGGCGAACCGGGGGCCGTGGCTCCACCTGCGCGAGCGGGGGATCGTCGTCCGCGAGGTCGCCCTGCGTCCGGACGGCCGGCTCGATCCGGAGGACTTCGCGCGGCAGGTGACCGCGCGGACGCGCCTGGTGGCCCTGGGGCTCGCCTCGAACGCGCTCGGCACGGTCAACGACGCCGCGCTCGCCCGCCGGCTCTCGCGCGAAGCAGGGGCCTGGCTGCTCCTCGACGCCGTCCACTACGCGGCCCACCTCCCCGTGGACGTGGTGGCGCTCGACGCCGACTTCCTCCTCTGCTCGGCCTACAAGTTCTACGGCCCGCACGTCGGCATCCTCTACACCCGGCCCGGCCTGCTCGAACGGCTGCGCACCGACAAGCTCTGCGTCCAGGAGGACGAGGCCCCCTTCCGCATCGAGACGGGCACGCTCAACCACGCCGCTCTCGTCGGGGTGAAGGCCGCGGTCGAGTACATCGCCTCCTGGGGGGAGGGCGGGACGCCGCGGGAGCGGATCCTCTCGGCGATGGAGGGGATCGCCGGCTACGAGCACGGTCTGGGGCTCCGCTACTACGACAACGTCCGCCGGATTCCGGGGGTCACCGTCTGGGGGACGGACTTCTCGGGTCCGCGCGCGCCCACGGTCTCGATCACCATCGACGGCGTCCTCCCGCTCGCCGCCGCCCGCGCCCTGGGCGAGCGGGGCTTGCAGGTCTGGGACGGCCACTTCTACGCGCTACGGGCGATCGAGGTCCTGGGGCTGGCCGAGCGGGGCGGGGTGATCCGCACCGGGCTCGCGATGTACAACACCGCGGAGGAGATCGACCGGCTGCTGGCGGCGGTGGAGGAGCTGGCCCGGGGGTAATTCTGTCTTTTTCCTCCCCCTTCAGGGGGAGGTCAGGAGGGGGCGCCCCAGGAAAGGAGATGCCCCGGACTCCGGAAAGCCCCCCTCCTGACCTCCCCCCGTTCCGGGTGGAGGAAAAAGAGCCGCGCCCCTGTGGCGGTCTTCTTCGCCCTACCGCGCCCCCGTCACCAGCTCCACCCCTTTCGCCTCCGGCCCCAGCGCGATCGCCTGCGGCAGGTGGCGGCCGTCGAGCCAGACGATCCGCTGATCCGCGATCTCGGCCTTCAGCCGGTCCACCGCCTGCTCCAGCCTGGGGATGCTGGAGATGTCTTCCACCAGTTGCCCCGAGGCGGCCCAGGCCAGGGCCGCGGGGGTGTCCTTCCCGTAGAGGCTCCAGACGAAGAGCGGCACGCGGATCGATTCGAGATAGCGCCGCACGGTGGCCGGGCCGTAGCGGCTGATGTCCTTGTTCTCCCCGCCCAGCACCAGCACCACGGCCCGGCGGTCGTTCTCGGCCGACGCCTCAAGGCCGGCCACCGCCACCGCGTCCGCGATGCGCCGCTCCTTCCCCCTGGCCTCCCTGAGCAGACGGGAGAGGGTCAGGAACGTCAGCAGGCCGCCGTCCTTCGCCGCCAGCTCCGGCGACAGATCGAACAGCTCGGCGGGCACCTTCGAGATCTTGAAGGAGCTGGCGAGGGAGAGGAAGCGCACCCGGTCCTTGGGACCCAGCCGCATTCTGGAATCGATAACGGGGAAGGCCGGCATCCGGGTTCGGGAGAGCACCTTGCCGAGGATCTCCTGGCCGGCCGGCACGCGGACCAGGACGACCTTGCCGGTCCCGTTCTCGGTGGCGGCGACCGGCAGCGGGCGGCCGCCGGCGGTGAACCACCCCGCGAGCTCCGCGGGCGCCGGGAGGGCCGCTCCCGGGCGCATCCGCACCGGCACGGCGGTCAGCTCGGTCGCGACCTCGCTGCCGTACTCCCCGCCGTAGGCCACGTCCCGGTGGGCCGTCACCCCTGGCGGGAACCAGAGCTCGGCGGAGAGGACGTGCAGGGTCTTGAGGTCGCGCGGCGGCAGCGCGGCCCTCCCCGTCGCGTCCACCTGCAGGGCCTGGCCGTCCAGGGTGAGGCCGATCGAGACCGGATTGACGCCGTTGACGATCTGCCAGGTGAGCCGCGCCGCCTGGGGGACCCCCTTCGCGTCGTTCTCCAGCACGACCCCGACCTCCGCCGGCGGCCGCGGCAGGTTGAGCCACTGGGTCGCGCGGGCGATCTCGCCCCCCTCGGCGTCGAGGGCGCGGGCGACGAGCTCGTGCGGGCGCAGGTCCGGCCCGAGGTCGACGCGCGCGATCCAGGGGGGGCCCGCGAGCCGGCCGGCGGGCGCGCCGTCGAGGGTGAATTCCACGGCCGCCACGGGCCCGCCCACCGCGACCTCGATCGGATAGACGCCCGAGATGAGGCCGAGGATGAGGGTGACGAAGGTGATCATGACGCCGGCTTCCAGAGAGAGCGATTGTAGCTCTCTCCGCGCTCAGGGAACGCTGCCGGCCAGCTCCACCCCTTTCGCCTCCGGCCCCAGCGCGATCGCCTGCGGCAGGTGGCGGCCGTCGAGCCAGACGATCTTCTGGTCCGCCAGCTCGGCTTTCAGCCGCCCAACCGCCTGCTCCAGCCTGGAGAGGATGGAGATGTCTTCCACCCGTTGTCCCGCGGAGGCCCAGGCCGCGGCCGCGGGGACGTCCTTCCCGTAGAGGCTCCAGACGAAGAGCGGTACGCGGATCGATTCGAGATAGCGCCGCACGGTAGCGGGGTCGTAGTGGCTGGCGTCCTTGTTCTCCCCGCCCAGCACCAGCAGCACGGCCCGGCGGTCGTTCTGGGCCGACGCCTGGAGGCCGGCCACCGCCACCGCGTCCGTGATGCGCCGAGCCCTTCCCTTGGACTCCTTGAGCAGGTGGGATTGGGTCAGGAACGAGAGCAGGCCTCCCTCCTTCGGGCCCAGCTCCTGCGACAGGTCGAACAGCTCGGCGGGCACCTTCGAGGCCTTGTAGGGGTTGCTGGCGAGGGAGAGGAAGCGCACGCGGTCGTCAGGGCCGAGCCGCATTGTGTCCTGGTAGGCGGAGAGGATCGCCCGCCGGTTGTACGAGACCAGCTTGTCGAGAACCTCCTTGCCGGTCGGCACGCGAACCACGATGACCTTGCCCGTTCCGTCCTCGGTGGCGGCGACCGGCAGCGGCTGGCCGTCGACGGTGAACCACCCCGCGAGCTCCGCGGGCGCGGGGAGGGTCGCTCCTGGGCTCATCCGTACTGGCACGGCGGTCAGCTCGGTCGCGACCTCGCTGCCGTACTCCCCGCCGTAGGCCACGTCCCGGTGGGCCACTACCCCCGGCGGGAACCAGAGCTCGGCGGAGAGGACGTGCAGGGTCTTGAGGTCGAGCGGCGGCAGCGCGGCCCTGTCATTCCCGTCCACCTTCAGGGGTTGGCCGTCCAGGGTGAGGTCGATCGAGGCCGGATCGACGCCGTTGACGCTCTGCCAAGTGAGCCGCGCGGCCTGAGGGATCCCCTTCTCGTCGTTCTCCAGCACGATCCCGACCTCGGCCTGTGGCCGTGGCAGGTTGAGCCACTGGGTCGCGCGGCCAATCTCTTTTCCTTCGGCATCGAGGGCGCGGGCAACCAGCTCGTGCGGGCGCAGATCCGGCCCCAGATCGACGCGCGCGATCCAGGGGGGGCCCGCGAGCCGGCCCGCGGCCGCGCCGTCGAGGGTAATCTCCACGGCCGCCACGGGTCCGCCGATCGCGACCTCGATGGGATAGACGCCCGAGATAAGACCGAGGATGAGGGTGATGAAGGTGATCATGGCGTCGCCTCCTGTGGGAGATACGATTGTACGCCGTTCAGGGCGCGCTGCCGGCCAGCTCCAGCGTGGACGCCGCCGCGGGGGAGAGCGCGATCGATTGCGGCAGGATCCGGCCGTCCACCAGCAGGATCCGCTGCGAGTCCAGGTTGTCCCGCAGATTCGCGTAGGCCCGCTGCAGGTCCCAGAGCCCTGTCAACACCGTCACCTTCCCCCAGGCCGCTGCCGCCGAGCCGGGCTCCGGCTTGCCCACGGACCAGATGAAGAGCGGCACGCGCAACGCCGCCAGGTAGCGCCGGACCATCGCGGGAGCGAAGCGGCTCTCCTCTCTGGCGCCGCCGGGGAGGACGACGAGGATGGCGCGCCGGCGGTTCTCGGTGACCGCTTCCAGGCCGGCGACCGCCGCCGCGTCCGCGGTCCGCATCGGGCTCCCTTCCGGGGCCCGTCCCGTGCGGGAGGCGATCAATTGCGACAGCAGGCCGGTGCGGTGCGCATCGATCTCGGGGGAGATGTCGAAGATGTCGCTCTGCTCTCCTCCGGAGGTCGTGAACCGTCTGGGGAAGGGGAGGACGAAGCGGAGGCGGTCCTCCGGGCCGAGCTGCATGACGTCGGCCATGTTCCAGCGCGAGCGTTTCTGGCTCGCGATCAGCGACAGGGCCTGGGTGATGCCGGGAGCGGCGATCACGTAGAGCTGCTTGGGCCCCTGCTCGGCGGCCGCCACGGGGAGTGGCTTGCCGCCGGAGGTGAGCCACCCCGTGAGCTTCTCCAGAGGGGGCAGATCGCCGTGGCGCGTCCGGACCGGCACGGCGGTCAGCTCGGTCGAGACCTCGCTGCCGTACTCGCCGCCGTAGACGACCTCCCGGCGCACCGGCCGCTCCGAGGGGAAGGTCACCTCCGCCGTGAGCACGTGGAGGGACGCGAGGTCCCGTACGGGCAGCGAGACGCGCCCCGAGGAGTCCAGCGCCAGCGGCAGGCCGTCCAGCACCAGCGAGATCGCGGTCGGCTTTTTCCCTTCGAGGTTCGTCCAGACCACCCGCGCCGCCCTGGGCGGGCCGAGCTTGTCCATCTCCAGCAGGATTTCGACCTTGGCGAGGGAATGAGGGAGGTTCGCCCACTCCTGGGCACGGGCGATCTCCGCCCCCTTGGCGTCGAGGGCCCGGGCCACGATTTCGTGCGGCAGCAGGTCCGGGCCGAAATCGATCGTGGTCTTCCATGGCGGCGCCTGGAGCGTCTGGACGCTCTTGCCGTCCACCAGCAGCTCCACGGCGGCGACCGGGCCGTTGACGGCGAGCTCGACCGGGAGGGGACCCCGGATCAGCCCGAAGAACAGGGAGAGGAAGGCGATGGTGGTCATGGCGGGCCGCCCACCAGCTCCACCCCCGACGCCTTGGGAGAGAGGGCGATCGATTGCGGCAGGAGGCGGCCGTCGACCATCACGATCCGTTGCGACGCGAGCTGCTCGCGCAGCTCCGCGGCCGCGCGGAGGAGGTCGCGCACCACGGAGATATCCTCGCTCGGGCCCCAGGCCGCCGCGATGGAGCCGGGCGCCGGTTTGCCCAGGGTCCAGACGAAGAGCGGCACCCGCAGGGATTCCAGGAAGCGGCGGACGGTCGCGGGGTCGTAGCGGCTGGCGTCCTTCTCGTCGCCGGCGAGGACGAGCAGCACCGCCCGGCGGCGGTTCTGCGCCATCGCCTGGAGGCCCGCGACCGCCACCGCGTCGGCGATCCTCATCCCACCGTCCGGCGAGGAGTCGCTCGGCCTCGACTGGATCGTCGAGAACCATTCCAGCAGCCAGGGGATACCTCCCTGCCGGTAATCGAATTCCGGCGAGATGTCGAACAGGTCGGACCACTCTCCGGAGCCCACGACCCGGCGCGGCACCGGCAGGACGAAACGGACCCGGTCCTCCTTGCCGAGCCGCATCTCGAACCGCAGGTTGTCCGGCATCTTGCCGTAGCCGTGGCGGCCCATCTCCTGCGCGACATAGCCGGCCGTCGGCGCGCGGATCACGTAGAGCTGGGCTGGCCCGTTCTCGACGGCGGCCACGGCGAGCGGCTTGCCGTTGGCCGTCAGCCAGCCGCCGAGCTTTTCCGCCGGCGGCAGCGAGCCCACCCGCACCGGCACGCCGGTGAGCTCCGTCGAGACCTCGCTGCCGTACTCGCCGCCATAGGCGAGGTCCCGGTGGACCGATTCCAGCGGCGTGAATTCGACCTGGGCGGTGAGCACATGGATCGAGCGCAGGTCATGCGCGGGCAGAGCTCCGCGCCCGTCGGCATCGAGCGGCACCGGCAGGCCGTCGAAGGCGAGGGAGACGGACCGCGGTTTTTCCCCCTTGAGATGGGTCCACACCACCTTTGCCGCCTTCGGCGGGCCGCCCTTCCCCTCCTCCAGGACGATCTCGGCCTTGGACAGCGGATGCGGCAGATTCACCCACTCCTCGGTCCGCAGGAGCTCGTGGCCCGCGGCGTCGAGGGCCCGGGCGACCACCTGGTGCGGCCGGAGAGCCGGACCGAAGTTGATCGTCCCCTTCCACGGAGGGCCGGGAAGAGTGCCGGCGCTCCGGCCGTCCACCACGATCTCGACCGAGGCCACCGGGCCGTTGACCGCCAACTGGATGGGGTACGGTCCCGAGATCAGCCCGAAGAACAGGGAGAGGAAGGCGATGGTCGTCATGGCGGGCCGCCCACCATCTCCACACCCGACGCCTTGGGAGAGAGGGCGATCGATTGCGGCAGGAGGCGGCCGTCGACCATCACGATCCGCTGGGAGGCGAGCTCCTGCCGGATTTTCTCCACCGCATCCGCCAGGTTCCGCACCTCCGAGATGTCCTCGGCGTGCCCCCAGGCGGTCGCCGTCGTTCCCGGCGCCGGTTTGTCCAGGACCCAGACGAAGAGCGGCACGTGGATGGTGGCGAGGAAACGGCGGACGGTGGCGGGATCGAGACGGCCTTGATCCTTCTCATGGCCGGAGAGCACCAGCAGGATGGCGCGGCGGCGGTTCTCCGTCATCGCCTCCAGGCCGGCGACCGCCACCGCGTCCGCGATCCGCCGCCGCTTGCTGCTGCGGAGGGGGGCGCGCACGACCCGCTGCACGAGCTGGGGGAGGTTCGCCGTGTGGGTGTCGAGCTCCGGCGAGACCTCGAAGAGGTCCGTCATCGCGCCCGAGGACTCGAAGCGCTCGGAGTAGGGGAACATGAAGCGGATCTGGTCCCCCCCGGCGAGCCGCAGGTTGGGGCGGCGGAGGAGGTGCCCCTTGGCGCCCACCTTCCAGCCCTCGCTGACGTCCGCCGACCGCACCACGTAGAGCTGCCCCGGCCCCTCCTCGACGGCGTCGACCTGGAGCGGCTGTCCGGCGGCGGTGAACCAGCCGGCGAGCGTCCCCGGCGTCAGCGCCGTGCCCGGGCGGACGTGGACCGGCACCCCGGTCAGCTCGGTCGAGACCTCGCTGCCATAATCGCCTCCATAGGCAACCTCCTTGCGGACCTTGCGGGAGCCGGAGAACTCGATCTCGGCGCTCAGCACGTGGAGCGACTTGAGGTCGTGCGGGGGGAGGGTGACGCGGCCCGCGGCATCCAGGGGGAGGCTCCGGCCGTCGAAGACGACGACCGCCGACACCGGTTTCTCCCCCTTGACGTCCGCCCAGATCACCTTCACCGCCTTCGGCGGCCCGGCCGGGTCCCCTTCCAGCTCGACCTCGACCTTGGTCAGGGGGTGCGGGAGGTTCGCCCACTCCTGGACCCGGCCGATCTCATGCCCTTCCGAATCGAGGGCCCGGGCCACGATCTCGTGCGGCTGGAGGTCCGGGCCGAAGTCGACCTCGGTCTTCCATGGCGCCTGGAGTTTCTGCACGCTTTTTCCATCCAGCAGCAGCTCCACGGCGGCGACCGGGCCGTCGACAGCGAGTTCGACCGGGTGGGGACCCCGGATCAGCCCGAAGAACAGGGAGAGGAAGGCGAGGGTGGTCATACTGATGATGACCATTTTAGCGGGCTTATTTCCCG
>Ga0268266_10005868_pt1 | contig 11364 bp, 12 predicted proteins | sample KBSS13metaG_FD_190356 | JGI IMG/M metagenome (GOLD analysis project Ga0268266, IMG submission 190356) | Switchgrass rhizosphere microbial communities from Kellogg Biological Station, Michigan, USA - KBS S1-3 metaG (SPAdes) (version 2) | ecosystem: Host-associated > Plants > Roots > Rhizosphere... | reverse complement strand
TACTAAACGGATACCTTGAGCGGATCCGCAGCTGGCAGAGAGGCCGAAAGTTCATGGCCGGGGCATCCGCCCGGTTTCCGGTTGTACGCTAACTCTCTACATGCCCGCCTATCCTGAGAGTGTCCGTTCAGCGGAGTAGACCGGAAGTCGCCGTGGTCCGGCAAACCGACGGGAATGACCCAAAGCGGGCATCGGGGCTGGTCGGTGCCCGAGGCGGGTGGAGTGCCCGTTTCTAGTCTACGTCCCGTGCGCGCCCCGGTTCGGATGAACTATTTCGTCAGCGGACGCCTGGTCGGCTTTGGAGAGCAACAGTCCGCCTAAGCCTCTACGCAAGCGCGGCGAAAAAATTTGAGGCAGATGGGTGCGGTGGTTCGGGGACGCAGAGTCCAATCAACGACAGCTCGTGATGACGCAACGGCTGGATCGATTCCTGCAACGCTCAAGGGCAACTCGTCGAGCGACATTTGCGCTACGGCTTTGACCCGAAAAACGTCCGCTGCGACCTCGCGCAAAGCAGGTCCACAATCGTTCGCCTAACTGCACGGTTTCAACGAAATCTTGAGCGCTCTCTTCTTCAGCGGCCCCGTACACAGCGGTGAAGGCTTTCGCGTCACTTTCCGAAAGAGCTGCTTCGCCGCTTGCGAATGCAGGCGTCCCCATCGCAAGCAAACAACATAGAGTTACCAGAGCTTTGGCCATGGAAGCCTCCCTTCGTCTACTGAGGGCACTTTGATTACGTAAAATTGGCTTTCTAACGGCGTGCGCCCCGCCGGGGCGAAACTGCGCTGCCCGCGCGCTGGGGCCGACGCCAACCGTCTATCACGGCGGTGTCGATATTGCCGGGCGACCGATCCTCCGCCTCTCGGGCTACGACCTGCGCAAGCACTCAAACTGTCGTGGGCACCGCTATTGTTTACTCGCCATTGTTTACAGCCCTTGCCCGATTGACTTGATGACGGTGCTGAATGCGCTTTGAAGCTGGCCACTGCCAGAAACGGCGTCCAGCTCATCGTCCTTCAAGATTCGAACGTCAAAGGCTGCCTTCTGTGTTTGATTCGGCGGCTTGCCGGTCTGCATCATGTTATCTCCCACCCATTGAGCGATTGCGACCGGGGTTGAATGTGGCAAATCCTGCGCTGAAGACTGTGATATTTGGCCCAGAACGGCTTTCGTTTTGGTTCGCAAATCCAGCGCCTGATTTGCTGTCTTCGGACCATGTTCCGCAAATCGAAGCTTCAGGGAAAACCCGCACTGTTTGAGGGGAAGTCCTTATAGTCCATCTGCACGTTTGCCATACATAATGTCCGTTGGACTTCGCATTGAGTCAAATTCGGTTGAAAGACAAGCGAACAGGAGAACAGCGATGCTCTTCGAAGGAGGGTACACCTATTCCAACTTCTTGATGAATATGATTGCAATATTCGCATTTGTCGTTTGGTTCTGGCTGCTTGTCATAATCTATGGTGACCTGTTCAGGCGTCACGATATCTCCGGTTGGGGTAAGGCGCTGTGGGTTCTCGCGCTGGTTCTAACCTCTTACCTCGGCATCTTCGCCTATCTAATCACCCAAGGACGAGGTATGGCGGAGCGCAATGCGCAGCAAGCTCAGCAGGCGCGCGACGAACTGCGCCGCGTGGTCGGCTACAGCATAGCGGATGAAATCAGCAAGCTCGATCAGCTAAAGAAATCTGGGTCGATAACAGACGACGAGTTCCAGCGTCTTCGTGCCAAACTCGTTTAGCGTCTTATGGCGCATTAGAGAAATGCCAACCAGCTTTGAGGATGTCCGTTTGTTGAGGAAGACCGGAAATGGCCGGTGCCCGTCAAATCGACGCGAATGATCAATCATATTTAACCGTTGGTCGGTTGCCGGCACGAGTGCTATTTTTGCGAAGAGAGGTCTAATGGCCAACGCGGCCATCACTCACGATCCTATCCTTGTGGACCTTGCGTTGCAGGGCGGTGGTTCGCATGGGGCATTTACTTGGGGCGTGCTCGATCGTCTGCTCGAGGAGCCGTGGCTTGGAATCGATGGCATTTCCGGCACGTCGGCGGGTGCGATGAATGCCGCGGTGCTTGTCGATGGTCATGCCGAAGGCGGGGCCGCGGGTGCCCGGGCAGCTCTGGAGACTTTCTGGCGCCGCGTCTCCGAGGCGGCTCGCTTCAGCCCATTGCGGCGCGGCCCTCTCGATGTGATTCTCGGCCGCTGGACGCTGGACTCTTCGCCTATCTATGTCGCCATGGATCTCATGTCTCGCCTGGTTTCGCCCTATGACTTGAACCCGATGGGCAAAAATCCATTACGTGCGATTCTGGCAGAAACAATCAATTTCGAGCGACTGGCAGGAGCACCGACGAAACTCTTCATCACGGCAACCAATGTCCGGACCGGCCGCGGTCACGTGTTCAGGAACAACACTGTTACGCCGGACGTTCTGCTCGCCTCCGCCTGTCTGCCCACCATGTTTCAGGCTGTAGAGATTGACGGCGATCCCTACTGGGACGGAGGCTATTCTGGCAATCCCACGATCACTCCTCTCATTCGAGAGTGCAAGTCACAGGATACCATTCTCGTTCAGATCAATCCGGTTGAACGCGAGAGTCCGCCGCGCTCCGCCTCAGAGATTCTCAACCGACTGAATGAGGTGTCCTTTAACGCAGTTCTGCTGAAGGAGCTGCGCATGATCGCCTTGCTTCGGCAAGTCGCCGATCCGGGCGACAGCGAGGGCGCGCAATGGGCCGGCATGCGCATCCACCGCATTGCGAGTGAGATATTGACCGAACTCGGCGCTTCCTCCAAACTCAACGCGGAATGGGAATTCTTCTGCTTGCTGCGCGATGAGGGGCGAAGGTCGGCGCAAGTCTTTTTGGAGAGCTCCGCATCGAATCTTGGACGCTGCTCCACTTTGGATCTTGGTGTCTTGTTAGAACAGATCTGACAATTGCGGGGCCCCATTTTTCGACTTCAAGCACCGAGCAATGAGCCGATCATCATCGAGGCTAAAGCGGCGCATTTTGCGAAATCACTCTAGGAAAATCTTTGGGATTTCAGGCCGGAAAGGGGCCCCATTTCGGAGGGCGCGCCGGTACCTGACATCGGCGCACGAAGGCATCACGGACGCACAACAGCTCGTTGCGGCGGCGGGACAGACCGACTTTTAGGGAAAAATGTTCGACGAACAACGGAGCCCTCCAATGTACATCAATATTCTCTTGAGCACGGACGGATCGGATGTCGCCAGAAAAGGCGTTGAGCATGGGGTTGCTTTAGCAAAGGCTTTGAACGCTAAAATGACAGTCACCACCGTAACGGAACCGCTGCCCGTTGACTATGGAAGCGGTCACGCGTCCGGATGGATGCCCTCGCAGGAAGAGGTCGAGAGCTTTGACGCGGCCAGCAAGGAACGTGCGGGCAAAGTGCTCGGTGAGGCTCGAGGTATGGCGGAGCAGATCGGGATATCTGCAGAACTCTTGCATGTTCCGAATGCGCACCCAGCCACTGCGATTATCGAAACAGCAAAGTCCAAAGGCTGCGACTTAATCGTCATGGCCTCTCATGGGCGTCGCGGCCTCAGGAAGCTATTGTTGGGGAGTCAAACATCGGAGGTCCTAGGGAACGGAAGCGTGCCGGTGTTGGTAGTGAGCGGACATAATTGATCTCCTGACGGCCGAGGGTGCCTACGCATGGAGGATCACCCAGACCCCGGCGCTGAAGAGCACCAAAGCTATTCCCCCGCTTTCTATGGTGAGCCCGACAATGCTGGCGGCGAGGAGACCTAGACCGAGGGGGATCATAAGCGAGGTCCTGACGCACCGGTCGGCGATGTCCGCTGATCGGGGAAGAGCAGAAGTTCGCGGCGCGCCGTCAAAGTGACGCGATTGACCACCCAAGGCAGACATTCGGTCGCTTGGATCTCCTCCTTAAGCGTTCCGAGGCAATCCGAGTTCTGAAAATGACCCCATGCAGACGTCTTGGATGCGGTGCAGCGCGGTAACTGAAGGTCTCTTAGCTGTTGATCTATCTCAATGCAGCCTTTTTGAGTTGACAGACGGTCAATGGTCAATTTCCGCAGGCTGGCAGCCTCAGGTTAGAGAACGCCGCATTGTTGACCACAGTACGGACCACGCACAGCAGGAAAATAGCGAGGTGAGTAACCATGGCCGCGACACTCTACCTTCTTATTCTTGTCGCTGCGTTCATAGGCATCGTGATCTGGGTGTTTGGCCGCAAGCGCAAAGCGCGCTTTGAGGCGGACGCCCGGATTCCTCTCGACGATAACAAGGGTAATCGGTCATGACTGATGGCCGGTTGATTGGCCCCAGAACAGTCCCAATTAGCGATGCCGAAGTTGCATAGCGCGCACGCCGGGGACGTGCAAAAAGGTCGGTGACGGTTCCGTCAGTCGCCAGCAAAGAGGCGAACGCCACCGCCGTTGCCTGCGTGAGGTAACGAGATCATGAGATTGATTAAACGTCTTTTGCGACGTCTGCTGATTTTTGGATTAGGCATCTTTTGTGTCTGGTTGATCGTCTTTGTCGTCTTTGAAATCGCGGACCGCAGGTTACCTTGGATCCTGGCCGTCGGCATCACATATGGAATCGCCGCGTATATTGTCCTGCCGCGCGCCATTCGCGTGGGACTGAAAATCCTCCAACGCAAACGTGTGCCAAGTTACACGATTACGGGCGACGGTTTGCCTGGAGACCCAGTGAACGTCGCACTCATAGGCACTCTCCAGCAGCTTCGCGCGGCCTTTGCAGCGCTCGGCTGGTCGGAAGCAGACCGGCTCAGTCTAGCCAGCTCATGGGGCATGATCCGTGCTTTCGTATTAAACTCGCCGTACCCCAGCGCCCCATTCAGCACCCTCTATCTTTTTGGCCGAGGCCAAGACATTGGTTTTCAAAAGGCGATCGATAATAGTCCACGAAAGCGCCATCACATCCGGTTCTGGGCTTTGAGCCTAACGCGTGCCCGGGACACTTGGGGAGCAGCGGACTTCTGGCAGAATACCAAACGCCCGCCGGACAATGAACGCGCTCTGTGGGTAGGAGCCGGCACGAGGGACACCGGCTTGTCCCTAACTCGCCTTACATTTCAGATCACCCACGCCACGGACTCGGATACGAATGCAGAGCGCGACCATATCATCGGTGAATTGAGGAAAAATCGATCTATCGAGGCGGAGCAAATGTATCAGGCCGGCCAAAATCTCCCCACCGAACGCGTCAACCGCTACATTACTGATGGCGAGATCATGTTGGCGAGATTGGTGGTAAATCGCGATTGACGCAAAAGTTAGGCATTGCAGTCGCTATGTCGCAAGCAGGCATGAGAATGTCCGCCGGCGGTCGTTGGGCCGCCATTGATCTCAATGGGAGCTGATCCATGAAATGTACCGAGCGGTCGTTTGCCGTCCTCTGCATCGTCTTGGCAGTGCCTCTGTCCCTGAGTGCTGGAAACTCAATGCGCGCGATGCCGATGACGCCACTATTGCGTTAGCGCGCGAACAGACCGCCAAGCAGCAATGCATGAGCACCTGTCGTGCACGCTATCGCGACTGTCGTCGTCTGAACCAGCTGCCGTCGTTCGAGTGTCGGGGTGTTTACCAGGACTGCACCCGGTACTTTTGTACTGGTTTAGGACCGGGATGATTGCCGTCCCTTTTTCTGCCCCGACCTCTCAATCCCTGCTGACCGCGTCGCCGATTTGACCGAATGATGCTGCACTGCATGAGTTCGGATGTGGCACTTTTGAGACATGCCGACGGCTTCCGACGATGTCCGTTGTCGGGGAAGACCGGAAGTGCTCAGCGCACGGCCAAAACGACGCTATTGATGCTGTGGACGGCGCCACTCTGCGGCATCGAGGTGCCATAGGGTGGTTGCGTTGAAGCGAATCACTTTGAGGGGAGCCGTCCATGGGCGAGGTTATCACGATTGGTCTGGATATAGCGAAGTCGGTGTTTCAGGTTCACGGGGTTGATGGGCTGGGCGTGGTGGTGATCCGCAAGCGTGTCAGCCGAGCCAAGATGCTGGAGTTTTTCGCCGGTCTACCGCGGTGTCTCATTGGCATCGAAGCTTGTCCGGCGGCCCATCACTGGGCCCGCGAGTTGCAGGCCATCGGTCATACAGTGAGGCTGATGCCACCGAGCTACGTAAAGGCCTACCTGAAGCGCAGCAAGAACGATGCGAACGATGCTGCGGCGATCTGCGAGGCAGTGACGCGGCCATCGATGCGGTTCGTTGCGGTCAAAACCAAAGAGCAACAGGCCGCACTGATGCTGCATCGGGCCCGGCAGTTGCTGGTTCGTCAGCGCACGATGTTGAGCAACGCCATCCGTGGCCATCTTTCGGAGCTTGGCATCGTATCGGCCAAGGGCCGCAATGGAACCGACGAGCTGCTTGAGATCATTGGCAAGGATGCAGACAGCCGGATCCCCTTGGCGGCCCGCAGTGTTCTCAAGGTTCTTGCATCGCAATACGTCGCGATCGGTGTCGAGATCGCCTCGATCAGCAAGAGCATCCTGGCCTGGCATCGCGCCTGTGAGCCAAGCCGCCGGCTCGAGGAGATCCCAGGTATCGGGCCGATCGTGGCTACCGCCCTTGTTGCCGAGATCAGCGACTGGATGGCGTTCAGCTCGGGACGTGGTCTGGCCGCCTGGATTGGATTAGTGCCGAAGCAACACACGACCGGCGGCAAGGACAAGCTCGGCAGTATCACCAAGCAGGGCAATCGATACCTGCGGTGGCTGCTAGTCAATGGCGCCATGGCCGTCATCCGCTATGCGCAGAAGCACGGCACCAAGAAGCATCCCTGGCTGGGTCAGTTGATGGCGCGGCGGCCGACCAAGGTGGCCGCCGTTGCCTTAGCCAATAAAATCGCCCGGATAGCCTGGGCGATTATGGTTCGTGGCGACAGATATAGGGAGCCGGCGCTGATGCCGGCCGCGTAGGCAGCGGGAGTTCGGCACTAACAATTGGCAAGGGCATGACGACGTAATGCAGAAACGGTCGTTCCGGGGGATGGGAGAACCCGCTTGGGTCATCGCACTTCGAGTGCGGGCTTTCGATTGGGACCCGTTCCGCGCAGAGCATTAGGGCCAGCGGCCAGACCTGCCGCAATCACAGGCCGGACACGTGACCGCACCCGACCAATGCTGCAAGCCGTCAGAAAGTTCTTGCCAGGGCGCCGTCCACACGTGACCCATAAGAGACATAGTGCATTGAATTGGCCGGGGCGCTTTGCTTTGCACCCGGCAATGGAAAAGCGAGTGCAGCCCGTGCCACGGGCGGCCCCGAATTTTGGGCAAGATAGGGTCTCTCCGGCGATTACCGCTCACATGTCCGCAACAAAGTGCTACGCTCGGGCTTGTCCCAGCGGCGGGGTTAGTCTGGTCGTTCGGAGGGGCTGTGACCCAGCAGCGGGTTCAGAGGCGACTAGCGGCGATCTTGGCCGCCGATGTGGTCGGCTACTCTGCGATGATGCAACGCGCGGAGGAAGCCACCTACGCCGAGTTCGAGCGGCTGAAGCGGGACTTGATCGCGCCGAGCCTCTCCCGACACGACGGCCGACTGATCAAGACAACGGGTGATGGCGCGCTCGCCGAGTTCGCAAGTCCTTTGGCCGCCGTGAGATGCGCGACCGAGATGCAGGATCATCTCGCCGAGGATAGCGGTCCATTCAAGCTACGCATCGGGCTCAACCTCGGTGACGTGATCGTTGGGCAGGACGGCGACCTCTACGGCGACGGGATCAACATTGCTGTCCGGCTGGAGGGGATCGCCGATCCGGGCGGCATCCTGATTTCCGAAAAGGTCTACAGCGAAGTCGAAGGCAAGCTGGACGTTGGCTTCGTGGATCGCGGCGAGCAGCAGCTCAAGAACATCGCCAAGCCGGTCCGCGCTTACGCTGTCCGTGCTGGAGCGTCTAGCGCGCTGACCGAGAGACTAAGCGCGTCCCCGCCACTTCCAGACAAGCCATCCATCGCGGTGCTGCCGTTCCAGAACATGTCAGGCGATCCCGAGCAGGAATACTTCGCGGATGGGATGGTCGAGGACATCATCACCGCGCTGTCGCGCTTCAAGTCGCTGTTCGTGATCGCGCGCAATTCGAGCTTCACCTTCAAGGGCCAAGCGGTCGATATCAAGGAAGTCGGGCGAAGGCTCGGCGTTCGCTATGTGCTTGAGGGGTCTGTGCGGAAGGCGTCGGGGAAAGTTCGCATCACAGGGCAGTTGATCGATGCGGTTACAGGCGCACACATCTGGGTGGACAGGTTTGAGCGTGATCTGACGGACATTTTCGCCATTCAGGACGAAGTAACCATCGCCGTCGTCTCAGCTATTGAGCCAAAGTTATCTCAAACAGAAATTGCAATGGCGACGCGGCGGCGCCCGGAGAACCTCACCGCGTATGATTTTTATCTCCGTGCTATGCCGCAGTATTACCTAATGACCCGAGAAGGGCTTGCCGAGGCGATAAGGCTGGCTCATCGCGTTTTGGAGCTCGACCCTCGGTTCGGCGCTGTCGCGGCTCTGGCAGGTCTCTGTTATGCGCTCAACGTCATTTACGGCTATGCCAACGATCCCCAGTTCGACCGCAAGGAAGCAGTTCGGCTTGTTCGTTTGGCATTGAGTATCGATGATAGTGATCCGGACACGTTAGCAAGGGCTTCCGTAATCTCGGCGTTCATGGTCGGCGATAGTGACGCCGCGATCGAAATGGCTGACCGGGCGGTCGCGCTCAACCCAAATTCATGGGCCACATGGACCAGCAGAGGCCATGTCTACAGAATTGCGGGGCTGCCGGAGGAAGCCATCCAGAGCTTTGAACGCGCCATTCGCATGAGCCCGGTAGACCCGCGGCTACACACGACGCTTAGTGGCATTGGGCACGCGCTTATCGAGCTTCGCCGCTTTGACGAGGCAATCGTCGCAGGGAAGAAAGCCCTTCGTCAGAATCCCTCCTTTGTGCCAACTTACCAATGCCTCGCGTCCGCCTTCGCCCATCTCGGACGTGACGCTGAGGCGCACGAGGCGGCGGCGCGTTTGCTTGAGGTCGATCCCGCCTTTACAATATCGGCGTTTATCGCCCGGGGCGGACTATCATTTTTGCTGCTGATTGAGGGTCTTCGTAAGGCGGGATTGCCCGAATGAGCATGGTGCGCCCGCTTCGACAAGGTGATCGAATAGGACGCGATTCGCTGCGATGCATGAGTCTGGAAGTGGCACTTTTGAGACATGCCGACTGGCAGTGACGATGTCCGCTCCTGGGGGGATTGTGTTGCAAAAGTCGAAAATCGAACGACCCTAAAAATCTCGCGAAAGTTGATTTTTAGACTTCTCTGCTGCTGCGTCGCTATTCAGCGCCGATACGAAGGTCCGTGGTCGATTTTGGACAAGTCGATATGGTCCCTCACGTCGCCGCGCTCAATACGTATCAGCAGCTCTAAGAAATTTCGCTCGTCACCCCAAAAAGAGTTTTTCAACACTATCGGGGGAAGACCGGAAGTAGTCGGCCGACGACTAAAATGACGCGATTGACAAAAACCGGAAGTCGGGCTCCGCTGCATCAGATGAGATGCCACGGCTCAAAACCGGCTCAACCATCGGCTTACATTTCGCATGCCAGCGGCTTATTCTTTGGCGTGCGAAGATGCCTTCCTGCGTAGGAAGGACATTGTGAGGGGTGGGCAACTTGCGCTATCGCTTCGAGGAGTTCGCATTTGACATCGACCGGCGCGAACTGCATCGCGGCGCAGAGGTCGTTTCCATTACACCACAGGTATTCGATCTGCTCGAATACCTGATCCGAAACAGGGAGCGCGTCGTCAGCAAGGACGATATTATCAACGCAGTTTGGAATGGTCGCGTTGTGTCCGATGCTGCGCTTGCGACCCGCCTGAATGCTGTCCGCGCTGCCATCGGCGACACCGGCGAGGAACAGCGCCTCATCAAGACGCTTCCGCGCAAGGGCTTCCGTTTTGTCGGACAGGTGCGGGAAGCGCGAGAAATTGCGAGCTCAAATCCGGCCGATGCGCCCGAGAGCGCTCTTGCGCTCCCCGACAAGCCCTCCATCGCCGTGCTGCCGTTCCAGAACATGAGCGGCGATCCCGAGCAAGAATACTTCGCCGATGGAATGGTTGAGGAGATTACTACGGCGCTGTCGCGGTTTAAATGGCTCTTCGTTATCGCTCGCAATTCCAGCTTTACCTACAAGGGCAAGGCGGTGAACGTGAAGCAGGTCGGACGCCAGCTGGGCGTGCGCTATGTCCTTGAAGGGTCGGTGCGCAAGGCAGCGGGGAAAGTCCGCATCACCGGGCAGTTGATTGATGCGATTACAGGGGCAAACATCTGGGCGGATAGCTTCGAGCGTGACCTGACAGACGTTTTTGCGCTCCAGGACGAAGTTACGGTAGCGGTTGTCTCAGCCGTCCAGCCGAAATTGCTGCAAACAGAAATTGCATTGGCGACGCGGCGGCGGCCGGAGAACCTCACCGCCTATGATTTCTATCTCCGTGCTCTGCCGCAGTTTTACCTAGCGACCCGCGAAGGGATGGCCGAGACGCTCCGGCTGGCTCATCGCGCCTTGGAGCTAGAGCCTCGGTTCGGCTTGGTCGCGGCTCTGGCAGGTGTCTGTCACATGCGAAATGTCCTTTTCGGCTATTCCCCCGATCCTCAATTCGACCGCAAGGAGGCAATTCGGCTACTTCGCTTGGCCTTGAGCGTCGACGGTGATAATCCCGGTACGCTAGCAACGGCTGCCCTAATCTCGGCGTTCATGGTCGGCGATTGCGAAAGTGAGATCGAAATGGCGGACCGGGCGGTCGCTCTCAACCCCAATTCGTATTCAGCGTGGGCCAACCGAGGCTGGGTCTATAACGTTGCGGGGCTGCCGGAGGAAGCGGTCCGAAGCTTTGAACGTGCCATTCGCATGAGCCCGGTAGACCCGGGGCTACACCTGACGCTTGTTGGGATGGGGGTGGCGTTGATTGAGCTTGGTCGCTTTGACGAGGCCATCGTCGCCGGGAAGAAAGCCCAACGTTTGAACCCCGCTGTTCAGGGACCTTACCGCTGTCTCGCATCCGCTTTCGCCCATCTCGGACGTGACGCTGAGGCACGTGAGGCGGCGGCGCGTCTGCTTGAGACCGATCCCGCCTTTACAGTATCTGCATGGATCGCGCGGGGCGCGCAATCAAACGCGACGCTGTTGATTGAGGGCCTTCGGAAAGCGGGGTTGCCCGAGTAGCTCTCCATCTGTCAATCGGCTCCCAAATTTGACCCCGTATCGGCGTCCAATTTTGCCCCCTTTGAGCGACGGGTTTTGACGGTAGCGCTCGCCTCGTCGGAGCTGGCCGGGGTTGCGGA
>Ga0268266_10005866_pt1 | contig 11365 bp, 1 predicted proteins | sample KBSS13metaG_FD_190356 | JGI IMG/M metagenome (GOLD analysis project Ga0268266, IMG submission 190356) | Switchgrass rhizosphere microbial communities from Kellogg Biological Station, Michigan, USA - KBS S1-3 metaG (SPAdes) (version 2) | ecosystem: Host-associated > Plants > Roots > Rhizosphere >... | reverse complement strand
AATAAAGGACCTGGATACGGCGGCCTTCCGGAAGAGCTGGGATCATTTGCTGTCACGTCACAGCATCTTGCGGAGTGGTTTTTATTATGATGCATTTAAGATCCCTGTGCAATGCGTGTATAAGGACGTGAGGATGCCGGTGACGGAAGTGGACTACCGGGGCCTGAGTGAAGATCAGCAGCAGTCTGCGATCCGGGAGTATGAGGCCTCCGATCGTCGAGGTGGCTTTGATTTTAAACAGGCGCCGCTGATGCGGATCGGGCTGTTGCGACTGAGCGAGGGGGACTACCGGATGATCTGGACGCATCACCATATGCTATTGGATGGATGGTCCTTACCGGTGATACTGGAAGAATTGCTGCGGGCATATGAACAGCTGGTAAAAGGAGAGGAGCCGGAGACGGGAGTGGAAGACCGGTACGAGGATTATATCCGGCACATCGAGCGAAGGGACAAAGAGCAGGAATCGTCCTACTGGCGCAGGTACCTGGAAGGAATAGCAGGGAGCACCCTACTGCCTTTTATCTCCATGACGGATCTGCGGAACAAAGGGGTGGGCGAATATGAGGAAGCGCTGCTGGAATTGGATGAGGCCTTTGGGGAGCGGGTATCGGGCTATGCGCAACGGCACCGGCTGACGATCAATACGGTGATGCAGGGGGTGTGGTGCTATCTGCTGAGCCGTTATACGGGCAGCAGGGATGTGGTGTATGGAGTGACGGTATCGGGCCGTCCGGAAGACCTGCCGGGGGTGGAGCATCGGATCGGGTTATACATTAACACTTTGCCGTTGCATGGGGTGGTGGAGGAAGAACGTGAGATCGTGTCATGGCTGAGGGAGCTGCAGCAGGGGCAGTCGGAGAGCCGGGAGTACCAGTACAGTTCGCTGAAAGATATCCAGCGCTGGTCGGGGGTGCCGGGCGACCTGTTCGACAGCCTGCTGATATTTGAGAACTACCCGGTGAACGAGGTGGTATCCTCCCGTCCATGGGTGTTGGAAGTGACAGGCGCCCAGGTGCATGAGCAAACCAATTACCCTTTAGGGATCACGATAGGTGTGAAGGACAGGATCAGTATCAAACTCAGTTATAATAAGGCCTTGTTGGCGGTGTACTATGTACAAAAGATCAGGGGGCATTTTGAGCAGGTGCTGGACCAGCTGACGAGCGAAGCTGCGGAGAAGCGTTACCTGAAAGATATTACGTTGCTGACGGCAGCGGAGGAGCAAGAGGTGCTGGTGTCGTTCAATGATACGGCGGCGGTGTACCCGGAGGAAAAGACGGTGGTGGATCTGATCGGGGAGCAGGTACTGCGGACGCCGGATGCGGTGGCGGTAGTGTTCGGAGAGCAGGCGCTGACGTACCGGGAGCTGGACGAGCGGTCGAACCAGCTGGGTCATTATCTGCGGAGTAAGGGAGTGGCAGAAGAAGTGCTGGTGCCGGTGTGTATAGAGCGTTCAATGGAGATGCTGATCGGGCTGCTGGGGATCCTGAAGGCGGGTGGGGCGTATGTGCCGATCGATCCGGAATATCCTGCGGAGCGGATAGGCTACATGCTGGAAGATATGGGGGCGCGGATGGTACTAACACATAAGGATACGCGTAATTGTATAGATCAAGGGTCGTCCTATGAGCTATTGGACGTGGAAGAATCGGGGCTAAAGGGGTTCCCGACAGGGGATGTGGTCAGGCAGTTGCATGCCGGACACCTGGTCTATGCGATCTACACATCGGGGTCGACGGGCCGTCCGAAGGGAGTGCTGGTAGAACACCGGAGCGTGGTGAACTTTTTGACAGACATGGCAAAGCGGGTAGGGTTTACGGGAACCAGCAGCATGTTGTCGGTGACGACCTACAGTTTTGACATATCGTACCTGGAATTGTACATGCCGTTGATAAGCGGTGGGAAAGTGATCATAGCGGACAGGGCGATCACGCGGGATGGATACGGCCTTGCCGAACAGCTGGCCTGTCACCGGCCGACGCATATGCAGGCAACGCCGGCGAGCTGGCAGATGTTGCTGGACGTGGGATGGACGAATGACGAGGGGATAAAAATATTGATTGGGGGAGAGGCGGTAAGCAATGAGATCAAGGAAGGCCTGACAAGGATAGGGCGCGTATGGAATATGTATGGGCCTACGGAGACGACGATATGGTCGACGAGCAAGGAGCTGGAGGGCGGTCAAAGCGTACAGATCGGTGGACCGATAGGCAATACGCGCATATACATGATGGGGAGGTCAGGCCAATGGAGCCCAGTGGGAGTGCCAGGCGAGCTGTGCATTGGCGGAGCGGGTGTTGCACGCGGCTACCTGAACCAGCCGGAAATGACGGCGGACCGGTTTATAGAGGACCCGTTCAGCGAGGAAGACAGGGGCCGGCTTTACCGGACGGGGGATGAGGGACGGTGGCTGCCGGATGGGAACATAGCGTACCTGGGCAGGCGAGACGACCAGGTAAAGATCCGCGGCCACCGGATAGAGCTGGGAGAGATAGAGAACGTACTGGGATCGATGCCGCAGATAAGCCGAGTGGTGGTGACAGCCCGGGAAGAGGCGGGAGGGAACAAGCATTTGGTGGCCTATGTGGTGGCGGCGGGGACAGGCATCGATAGATCGGGCATTATTGACTATCTGCGTTCGCGGCTGCCGGAATACATGGTGCCCACCGTGCTGGTGGAACTGGAGACGCTGCCGCTGACGGCCAACGGGAAGGTGGACCGGAAGGCATTGCCGGAGCCAGGTGCGGCGGGCGGACTGAGCGGAGCTTACGAGGCGCCACGGACGGAGACGGAACGCCGGCTGGCGGGCATCTGGCAGGAACTGCTGGGAGTAGAACGGGTAGGTATACATGATAACTTCTTCGAACTGGGCGGACATTCATTGCTGGCAACCAGGCTGGTATCAGCTATCAGGAGGGAAGTGGGATACAAATTGGGGCTCCCCCTGATATTTAAACATTCAACGATCAAGGAACTGGCAGATATCATTGACCGCGAGGGGGCTGGCTCCGGAGTCAGTATCGGCATGCTTTCCATGCGGCAATATTACGAATTGTCCAATGCACAACGGCGACTGTGGATGATTGAACAATTGAATCCCTTGTCGGGCTTAGGATTTATCATGCATGCAGCCTTTCTTTTCGAAGGCGAGCTCGATATGGTAGGTTTCCGGTGGGCCTTTGAAAGCGTAGTACGGAGACATGAAAGTCTGAGAACGAATTTTATTGAATATAAGGGCGAACCCTGGCAGATGATATCAGATTACCAGGATAGAAAATTTGGATTCAGATACATTGAATACATGGATGAGGAAGAGGTTCTTCCTTATATAAGAAGTGAACTGAGCCGGACCTTCGATCTGAAAGAGGATGCGCTTCTTCGCGCAACCCTGCTGCGAATCAATGACAAGAAGTACGGATTTGTGTTTGCCATCCATCACATAATCTCCGATGGCATGTCCACGGGCATCCTCATGAAAGAGCTGGCTTTTCTATATGATCTGTGGAGCAGTAAGAAGGTCGGTTTGCCTCATCCGCTGCCGGTGCAATATAAAGAATATGCTGCCTGGCATAATCAATGGCAAAAAGGGAAAGAAGTGGTTGAGCAAAAGAAGATATGGTTACCCGAGTTTGAGGGGGAATTGCCTCAACTATATCTGCCAACGGACTTTCCAAGGCCATCTTTGAACAATTACCAGGGAGGTGTGGTATCGATGAGAATTAATAAAGAATTGAAGGATAACATCGAAAATGTAGCTTTTTCTTCCGGCGCGACATTATTCGTTTATTTATTCTCCGCTTTCAATATTTTATTGATGAAATATTCCCATCAGGAAGACATTATCGTTGGGTTCCCGTTCCATGGCAGAAATCATGTCGATCTTGATGAGGCGATAGGGATGTTTGTCAATATGATCGCAGTAAGAAGCTTCCCGGCAGCAGATAGGTCCTTTCTTGATTTCCTGGCTGAAGAAAAGACTAAAGTAAATAAGGCATTATACTGCAGCGATCTTCAATATGAGGAATTGATCCATTCCCTCGGGATAAAGCTGGACCCTCAGCGAAATCCTCTGTTCGATGTGGTCTTTGCAATGGGTGACAATACGGAAATGCCAATGGAGCATTCCGAGGGGCAAAAGAGTGATTATAAGATCTTGCCATTGAATGTCAGCGGTCAATCGGCTAAATTCGATCTTATGCTTTCCGCAACTGAATACAAGGATAGCATCGGACTTACGCTTACTTATGCTGCCAGCCTCTTTAGCGGGACGACGGCGGAAAGGATTTTAGATCACTTCTGTTTTCTGCTGGCACAGATTACGTTAAATCCGCTGGCTGATATTGGGAAAATAGAACTTTCACACCCCTACACCAAGGCCCTGATGAGCGCCATTCCCGACGAAGGCGATTTTGTCTTCTGATAATACTAATAAAATGGAAATAAATAAGAGTTCGCTGCCCGGATCCACGGAGGGCCGCCAGACTATTTTACTGGCATTACTTCCCTTTTGGACGCCCTCCATTCCTCCTCTTGGCATATCGTGCTTAAAGAGCCACCTGACCAGTCATGGTTACCATGTTGTTACAGATGACGCGAATATGATCCCTTCATTCAGGGAGATCTACGATGATTATTTTAATGAAGTCGAATTGTACGTTTCAAAATACCGGCGGGGGAACTTTTTCAACATCGGCATGGAAGTGATGCGCAACCATCTCATGGCGCATTTTAACTACGAGGACGAGGCGAAATATATTGAACTTGTAAAGAATATCTTTTATAACACGTTTTATTCAGAAGTGAACGAAGGGCAGATTAGGAGCCTAAATAAAATATTGGATGAATTTTACAGAAGACTGGATACCTATGTCTGTAATTTACTGGAGAAGGAGAAGCCTTCTGTTCTTGGGCTTTCGGTCTTCAGCGGCACACTCCCTGCGTCGATGTACGCATTCCGACTGGCAAAGGCCAAATACCCGGATATTACCACAGTAATGGGTGGTGGTACTTTTTCAATGGAATTACACCAGGGATCGCCCAATTTTTCATACTTTTTGGGAAAAGCTCCCTATATAGATAAGTTCATTATAGGGGAGGGTGAAAATTTGTTCCTGCGATATCTACAGGGAAAATTGCCCGAATCGCAGAGAGTATATACGCTTAAAGATATCCCGGATGGCAATTTGGACATCCATAACGTAGATGTTCCGAGCTTTACGGATTTTAACCTGCAGGCCTATCCTCAACTGGGAGCCTGGAGCTCCCGTAGCTGCCCTTTCCAATGCAGCTTTTGCTCCGAGACGGTTCATTGGGGAGCATACCGGAAAAAAACACCTGTTCAAATAGTTAAAGAATTGAAATCACTGTATTCGCAATACGGCAGCCAGGTGTTTATGATGGGAGACTCACTGCTTAATATCGTTGTTGATGGAGTCGCCAATGAATTTTTGTCGGATGATGCTGCTTTATACTGGGATGGTTATTTAAGGGCCGACCCACCTGTTTGTGACATTGACAATACCATTCGTTGGAGGAGAGGGGGGCTTTATCGGGCCAGGCTGGGTGTCGAGAGCGGATCCCAGAAGATACTTGATATAATGCATAAAAAGATCACGGTTGACCAGATAAAAGCCTCTGTAAAAGCGCTTGCATCCGCAGGGGTGAAGACAACGACTTACTGGATAGTAGGTCATCCTGGAGAGACAGAAGCCGACTTTCAACAAACCCTTGACCTGATTGAAGAACTGAAAGATGACCTGTGGGAAGCGGAATGCAATCCTTTTAGCTATTACCTGACGGGGCAGGTGGACTCCGATCTCTGGATGTCTGAATATCAACGTGTCCCGCTTTACCCGGAAACGGCCCGGGATATGCTGATAACGCAAACCTGGATCTTGCAGGATTGTGAGCCGGTAAGGCAGACGATATACGAAAGGGTAAGCCGGTTTGTAGAACATTGTGAGAGGTTGGGAATACCAAACCCTTATTTTGAGCATGAGATATACAAGGCGGACATAAGATGGAAGAAACTTCATAAAAATGCGGTGCCTGCATTGGTAGAATTCAAAGATGGGAATGCCTATATCGACGAATGCAAAAAAGTTAAAAAAATAATAGAAGTTCAAAAAGCCGAGTTGGACAGCGGCGAATTCTCCTTTTAAATCTGTTGTACAATGCCGAAGAATCCCGGATCATTAAGCATAGCCGCTGCGGCTAACCAGTTTGTACAGGAAAAAAAATATTGGTTAAACAGGCTTACTGGCATACGTTCAAAAGTATCTTTCCCGCAGGATCTTTTCCCGGATGGGTTGCAGGCGCCGGTGTTTAAGAACATAGAGGAGGGGCTGCCAGAAGAGGTAAGCAGACGTCTTGAGATCATGATGAATGGGTCATATCAACGGCTTCATATGATCTTATGCGCAGCCGTGTCTGTCCTTGTCTATAAATACACTGGAAATACCGATGTCGTTCTACTCTCTCCGATTTACAACCAGGAACAGGAGGGGGATTTTCTCAATACCTTATTGTTATTGCGAAATGAGGTGGATAAAGATGCTTCCTTTAAGGAATTACTCATGCAGGTCAGAAATACGATCAGGGAAGCTGCCGAAAACCAGAATTACCCATTTGAAACGCTTTTATACCATCTTTCTGAAAATTCCGAAGGCCATGATCTTGGATCGTTTGGCGTGTCCATTACGTTGGATAATATTCAAAATGCCTCCTACGCACAGCAACATAAAGAGAATATATTATTCCGGTGCAATAAACATGAAAAAAATATATCCCTTTCCGTCTCATATAATTCATCTGTATACCTGGATAGTACCATCCGGCGCATAATCCGGCACTTTAAAGCGTTGCTCTTGCATGTGCTTGAAAACCCGGACGTCCCGATAGCCGATGCAGATATGATGGAAAGCATGGAGAAGTCGCGGATATTGTATGATTTTAATAATACAAAAGCTGCAAAGGATAATAAGACGGTTTGTGGGATTTTTCAGGAATATGTCAGAGAAAACCCCGATAGTATTGCGCTGGCATGTGGCAATAAGAATTTCACTTATCGAATGGTCAATGAGATGGCTAACCAGGTGGCCCGGTGTTTACAGGATCAGTTTGAGGTTGGAGAGGGTAAGATCGTTGCGATCATGTTACCCCGGTGCGAGCTTCAGATCGTTGCCTTGTTGGCGGTTTTAAAGACCGGCGCGGCGTATCTCCCTATCGAAATGGACTGCCCCGTGAACAGGTTAAAATTCATGTTGAAGGACAGCGGGTGCGGCGTCATCATTGGTTCTTCGGGAACGGGGCTGGATGTCGATGCGGATATACCTGCGACACTTATTGGGATCGATCAGGTCCTTGGTTGCGCCGGAAAATATCAAAATAATGACCTTTCCCCTGACGTTAACCTGCACAGCCTTGCTTACATTATTTATACTTCAGGATCTACCGGCGAGCCAAAAGGCTGCCAGATTGGACATGATAATTTAGCCAATTATTTAAATTGGGCGATCCGGTACTATTTTAGCGATCTCCAAAAGATCAATTTTCCGCTGTTCACCTCATTGTCCTTTGATTTTACCATCACGGGTATTTTTTGCTCTCTTTTGACAGGCGGCCAATTACATATTTACGGCAGCGAAAAATTGATCGATGCGATCCTGTTTGATATTTTTTCTTCCGGTTCGTATGTGAACGTGGTGAAATTAACGCCTTCGCATATCAATGTGCTGGGTTTCCTGCCTGTTCAGTTGTCCGGCATAAAAAAGGCCATCGTAGGAGGCGAAGAATTGACCTTGAAACAAACGGCCATTTTATATGCGATACAGCCGTCCATTGAAATTTATAATGAATACGGCCCGACTGAAACCACGGTGGGATGTGTGGTGAAAAAAGTGAGCTCAAAGGATACCCGGATACTGATCGGGCAACCGATAGATAATACACGGATATATATAGTTGACGACTCGCTTAGGATACTGCCGATCGGCATCATGGGAGAGATCCTTATTGCCGGGGATTGCGTTGGTCGCGGGTATATAAACCAGGAAGCGCTGACGGCAGAGAAATTTATCGGCCTTCATTTTTCTGATGATCCCAGGGTCTATCGCAGCGGCGATCTCGGCAGATGGCTCGACAATGGAGAAATAGAGTTTATGGGAAGAAAGGATGCCCAGGTTAAGTTTAATGGGTATCGCATTGAACCCGATGAAATAGAAAGAAGATTGCTGACGTATAAGCATTTAACAGGAGCTTTCGTCGTCAAGAATAAAAGCTTTGAAGGAGACGAAAATCTTATTGCTTATTATGTGGCCGATAAACAGCTGTCCCCGACTGGCTTGCAGCAATATCTCCTGGAATATCTGCCGAAATATATGATCCCGACGTTGTTTGTCCAGTTGCCCAAATTACCCCTCACCGTCAACGGTAAAGTTGATAAGAAGGCGCTCCTGACGTCCGTCAGGGTGAAAAATTCCAACTCGGGGTATGTTGCCCCAAGGAATGAAATAGAAGAAAAGCTGGCTGTTATCTGGAAGGACATACTTAAATGGGAGAAAGTAGGGGTGTATGATAATTTTTTTGATCTGGGAGGCCACTCGTTAAAAGCCAGCCAGCTGGTGGCTCATTTACACCGTGCCTTCGATGTTCAGCTTGATCTGAAACAGCTGTTTGAATGTCCGTCGATTGATGGATTATCCCGCGTGATAGCTAAAGCCAGCCGTATAAAACATAGCCTGATCAATCGCCTGGATGAGCAGGCTGATTATGCTCTTTCCCATGCACAAAAGCGTTTATGGGTTCTGCATCAATTCGAGGGTGGATCGGTGGCATATAATGTTCCTGTAGCCTATAGATTAAAAATGCCCCTGGATCACCAGGCCTTCGAATATGCTTTTCAGACTTTGGTCGGAAGGCATGAAAGTTTACGCACCCGCTTTATACTTGTGGAGGGCCAGCCCCGGCAGGAGATCATTCCTGCCGGACAGACAGGTTTTAGAGTGATAAGGGAGGATTTGAGGGGATGTAATGATCGCGAGGAAATGGCGTTGTCATTCGCTGAAAAGGAATCGGTGCGGCCTTTCGATCTGGGTCAGGGTCCCCTGATCCGTGCCAGGCTGTTACAGGTGGAGGACGAGGAATTTGTGCTTTTGTTAACCCTTCATCATATTGTGTCGGATGCCTGGTCGATGGATATCATCATCCTGGAAATATTGACCTTGTATCGGGCATATAAAGAGGGCCTGAAGGACCCGCTGATACCTCTTTCAATACAATATAAAGACTACGCTGCCTGGCAGAATAAGGAATTGGCGGAGGAAAAAGGAATATTGCAAAGAGCATATTGGCTTAAAAATCTATCCGGCGAGCTGCCTGTACTGCACTTGCCTGCTGATAAACCTCGCCCTGTCGAAAGGACATACGCGGGTAATACAATGGGGATATTGATAACCGCGCAATTGACAGACGGCTTGCGTCAATTGAGCCGGCAAAAGGAAGTGAGCCTGTTTATGCTTTTCGTATCTGCTGTCAATGTTTTGTTATTCAGGTATACGGGTCAATCGGATATCCTGCTGGGCACTCCCGTTGCCGGCAGGAATCATACGGATCTGGAAGGACAGCTGGGTTTATTTGTTAATACTCTCGTATTACGTACACAATTCAGCAAGGACGATACTTTCGGGATGTTGGTTGATAAAGTGAGGGAGGTGTCCCTGGGTGCATATGATCATCAGGATTATCCATTCGATCGCCTGGTGGACGAATTACATCTGCGGCGTGATCCGGGGAGGTCGCCACTTTTTGATGTGATGATCAATTTCAGGAATAATGCCCACAAAGCAGAATGGATGAATAAAGGCTTCGATGATCACCACGTAAGTGTTTTCAATCCGAAGAGAACGGTTAGCAAATTCGACCTGACCTTTTCCATAATCGAGCTGGCTGAAGGAATAGTTGTTAACATCGAATATAATACAGACCTGTTTGAAGGGTCAACGATCCGGCGGATGCTGGATCATTATGAGGAGCTGCTGCGTTCTGTGGTGGCTTGTCCGGATGGGCGGATCGGTGGTTTGCGGATGTTGAAAGAGGCAGAAGCGGCGGCATTACTGGGCTATAGCAGGCCGGTAGTTGCCGCTGAGACGGGTGAGGCGTTTCGGTGGCTGGATCAGCTATGGTCGCGGGTATGTAGTGGAGGAGAGGGCGTTGCGCTGGTGCATAAAGGGCGGATCCTGACGTACAGGGAGCTGGAAGGCCGTGTGAATGGTTATTGTTATTATATGGAGCGGGAACTGGGTCTACGTGCGGGAGACCGGGTGGTGGTGGTGGGCGAGCGGTCGGAGTGGTTACTGGTAGCGATGCTGTCGATCTTCAGAAGCGGACTGGTGTATGTACCTGTCGACAGCAGCCATCCTGGGGACCGTATTGAGCTGCTGCTGTCGGCGGTGTCGCCGTCACTGGTGATCCGGCAGGATGATGCGGCGCTTGAGGCCGGGGTGCTGGGTCATGTGGGATACAGGCCATCGGCGCGGGTGACAAAAGATCAAGTGGCCTATATTATTTATACATCGGGGTCGACGGGTGTACCCAAAGGCGTGGAGGTGACGCATGGGAACCTGGATCATTTTTTTGGACAGCTGTACGGAGGGTACGGGATGGGAGACCAGGCGTCGGGCGGATGGGTGATGCCGTGGGTGGCGTCACCGGGCTTTGATATCTCGCTGTTCCAGGTGCTGTCGCCGTTGCTGTCGGGCGGCAGGGTGGAAGTGGTTGACCGGGAGGAAGTGCAGGAGATGGGTGCGCTGGTGCGTGTACTGGAGGAGGTCAACACGCTGGATATGGTGCCGGGCCTGTATAAAGAGCTGTTGAATTATGTGCGGGAGCAAGGTCTGAAGGGGAAGGTGGGTCATATAGAGCGGTTGTTCATCGGCGGTGACCGGATCGGGGATGATCTGCTGAGTGGGCTGCGGGCGGTGTTTGAACATGCGCGGCTAACGGTGACCTACGGGCCGACGGAGGGGACGATATTTTGTACGAAGGAGGACTACGGGGAGGCGGGATCGGAATCATACGGCCTGCAGGGAGCGAACCTGGGCCGCCCGGTGACGGGATCGGAGGTATATATATTGGGCAGGGAGCTGGAGCTGGTGCCGGAGGGAGTGGAAGGGGAGATCTGTCTGGGCGGCGGCGGCGTAAGCCGGGGATATTATGGGGATGCGGAACGGACGGGAGAGAAGTATGTGGCGCATCCATATGGGAAGGCGGGCGAGCGGCTGTACCGTACAGGGGATGTGGGCCGATGGATAAAGGGGGGACGGATCGAGTTCCGTGGCCGTGTGGACGATCAGGTGAAGATGCG
>Ga0268266_10005865_pt1 | contig 11368 bp, 7 predicted proteins | sample KBSS13metaG_FD_190356 | JGI IMG/M metagenome (GOLD analysis project Ga0268266, IMG submission 190356) | Switchgrass rhizosphere microbial communities from Kellogg Biological Station, Michigan, USA - KBS S1-3 metaG (SPAdes) (version 2) | ecosystem: Host-associated > Plants > Roots > Rhizosphere >... | reverse complement strand
GGCGCTTCGATCCGGATGCCCGTGAACTTCATTAAGAACGGTTACAAGGGTTATCTGGAAGATCGCCGGCCGAACTCGGAGGCCGATCCCTATCAGATCGTTTCGCAGATTTTGAAGACGATCAATAGCGTATCTAAGCCGGCTATGGCGGCTGCCTCTTAGTCTTAAACCGAAGCGTAAACCAAAAAGCCCGCAGTGCTTTACGCGGGCTTTTTGACTTTTGAATGCGGGCGTCCCGGCGCCTGCGGATTAGGTCTGAGGAAGTATATAATGAGCGATGACGAAATCAGCGATTCGTCTCAATCCATCCTAAAATTAAGGACCCTGCGGTAGACCGTTCGAGGAGAATCATGAGCAACGACCTGCGTAATTTTCTGCAACTCTCTTATGATGAATTAGAAGAACTGAACCTGAAGGCCAAGGAACAGCGGCTCAGCCGGGTTCCAATGGACACCATCCGCGAAGAGCGGCTCAAATACCTCGGCGACGAGAAGCGGATCAAGGCTGTCACGGTGATGTTCAGCGACCTCGAAGGCCGCTTGCACATGCTGGATTACGACAAGAAGTTCCTGCTGAAGAGCTGGGACAACTTGACGTTCGACGGTTCCTCCATTCGCGGCTTCACGGCGCAGAAAGAAAGCGATCTACGCCTGGGCATCGATTGGTCGGCGTTCTATTGGGGTCCCGCCGACGTTTTCGGAGAGGGCAAGGTCATGGTGTTCGGCGAGGTCCTGGAGAAGGACGGCAGCGCATACATTGGCGACATGCGCGGCGTGCTGAAAACCTATGCCGATGCGCAGCACAAAAAGAACGGTTACACGCTGAATGCCGCTAATGAAATCGAAGGCTTTATTTTCGAAGGGCTCGACGCCGAGCGGCGCTATCACGAAACCAATAAGTTCGAATATGTAAACACTGGCGGCTACTATCACTCGCTCCCGGGCGATCCGCTGCGCGTGTTTATCGACAAGAGCGCCGAAGTGCAGCGGGCTATGGGATTCCAGAACGAAAAGGATCACCCGGAAGTCGCGCCCTCGCAGTTTGAAATTAATTACAGCTACGCCGAGGTAGTGGCGGCAGCCGATCACATTCAGCTCTATAAATTCATTTGCCGTCAGGTAGCCAAGAACATGGGGATGTCCGCCAGCTTCCTGCCCAAACCCGTTGTCGGGGTTAACGGCAGCGGCATGCACACCAATGTTTCGGTGAGCAAGGGCAAGACCAACTTGTTCTGGGACGCTAAGGGCGAAGAAAAACTCAGCAAGTTCGGCTGGGAGTTCACCGACCGCATTCTCACCGCCGGCAACGACATCTGCCTGGTTCTGAACCCCAGTGTCAATGCCTACCGGCGTCTGGATCCGCACTTTGAAGCGCCCAACCAGATCATCGCCTCGGCGGTGGATCGCGGTTCCATGGTCCGCATTCCGCTCGGCAACGAACGCAGTATCCGCGTGGAAGTTCGCGCCGTCGCGCCCGATGCGAATCCCTATATGGTGCTGTATTCGATCTTCAGGACCGGCATCGATGGCAGTATCTCCAAGATGAAGGACTTGCGCTCGGCGAAGCGCTTCCTGCCGGACAACATCTACGACGCGATGACCGACTTCAGCAAAGCAGAATGGACCACCAAACTGTTCGGAGCTGACGTGAAGGATCGCTACGTGGAATTAAAGAAAGGTTCGGCGGATCGCTGCCCGCGCCTGCTGGGAACCGTTGTGAAAGCCCCGGAGATCCAGTTCCACCACGAGGTTTACAACCAGTACTTGTGGAATCAGTTCTAGAAACTGATTTCCATTTCGAGAGAGTCGCAGCGCCCCGGGCTTACGTCCGGGGCGTTTTGCTATGCTAACAAACCGCCAGTAGGCGTTCTTTCAGGATCGCCTGAGTTTCCGGCAAAAGTTTACTCCCCTGGTGCGCGACATAGAACACATCGATGGCGCGATTGCCCTTGGTGTCGATTAATACCACATCGATGTTGCAAGCCGCGGAAGAGAACGCTGTCGCCAGGTTGTAGAGCAGGCCGGGCCGATCTTGCGCGTTGATCTCCACTAACGTCGCGGTAGCGCATGCCTCCGAATCGAATTCGACACTCGCCGGTTCGGCCGCCCTCTTCGATTCCGGGTTCGGCCGGTTCTTGAGGAGGTTCCTCACATCGGTCTTGCCGGTGGCAACATGACGCAGTAAATCGAGCAAGCGGTCAGTCTCGGAAGGATTCAGTTCCAGCGTGCGGCGCGGGTCCGCGAAAACGAAAGTGTCGAGAATCAGGCCGCGGGCATTTGAGAAGGCTTCCGCCTTTAGAATATCCAGACCGAAACTGGAGAAGGCGCCGGCCAGTGACGCGAACAAAAACGGCATGTCGCGAGCCACCACTGTCGCGCGCCACGCACCGCCGGTATGCTCAAGCTTAGCGGCGACGCCAGTGGGCCGGCTCAGCTCATACAACTTCACATGGCCTTCGATATCTGCCGGCGTATGGGTGCGCAAATAGCGCACCGGAAAACCCTGCAGGAACGCGCCACGTGCCGCGAGATTCTCGGGGACTTCCTGAATGCGATCGGTTTCCAGTTCTCGCGTCAGTTCATGCTGCGTCACGCGGTACACGCGCCAAAGCTGTTCCAGGCGCCACGGCGTCATGGCGCCGGGGTTCACGCCGGAAATATCGGCATACGTGAGAATCGTCAGCGCTTTCAGGCGCTCAATGGTGCCCACGCGGTCGGCAACAGCACGAGCGGTGGCAGGATCGCTTAAATCGCGGCCGGACATCGCTTCAGATAGCGCCAGATGGTGCAGCACTAGGAACGCTACCGTGTCCTGCTCTTCTTGCGGTACCTGCAAGCGCTGCATGGCGGCGAGCGCATACTCGTGCGAGACGTCCGAATGGTGGCCTGTGAACGCCCCCTTGCCCACGTCGTGATAGATCAACGCAAACAGCAGCACCGCAGGATTATCGATCTCGGTCAAAAGTCCGCTGAATCGCCGCGTGGCTGAATCCTGTGCCTTGCAAAGTTCACTCAGCTGTTCAATACATACCAGCGTGTGCTCGTCCACCGTATAGCGATGGTAGAAATCCCGCACCACCAGGCTCGCCACACCCTCCCATTCAGGAAACAGGACCTGCATTAAGCCGGTGTTTTGCAGAACACGCAGTGCCATCGACGCGTGCGGCAGCGCCAAAATAACCTTGAGCTTGGTCCACAGTGGACGCGGGACCTTGCACCATTCCGCGAAAGCACCACGCGCCCCTTCCAGGCGCCGTTCCGTTTCGGCCGCGAGAACAACGCCGTGACGCGCGACAAACTCCAACAGGCGCAAAATGGTTTCCGGATCGCTCTGCAACCGCGCGGGATTGCGCAACAAGACGCGGTCATTGGACACCGTGAATTCGGAATTCGATAATCGCGAACGTATATTACGTAGGTTGCTAAATAAAGAAGTTTCGGATTTCTCGGCGGCGTCCAGCGTACGCTGGGTTTCACGAAACACCGTGGCGGCGTAATTGAAATATTCGCGCATCCACAGCGTCGGCGTTTTTGCAATGGAAAACGGCTGTTTCACCACCGATTCCTGGGCTTCGAAATTCAGCACATTGCGGTCGCCCGACGCCTGGAAATGCAGGAAACACCGCAACGACGAAACAAACGCCGTAGGCTCCAGGAGCGGCGCCTCCGGGCGCAATTCCGGACGCAACAGCGAAATCCAGTGAAGAAAATGCAGGTCTCGCAATCCCCCGGGAGTCTCCTTTATATCCGGCTCCAGATGGTAGAGCGTGTCCTGATGCTTGCCGTGGCGTGCGCGCGTTAGCTGACAGAGATGCTTGGTTAAGCGGTGGCTCTGCTTGGTTAAGAACAGCGGCATGCGCGCTTCCAGTTTGGCGTGCACTTGCGCGTCGCCTGCCAATAAGCGACGGTCGAGCAGGCTGATATTCAATTCCGGATTGTTGTCGTGAACTTCCGCGCAGTCGTTTACGGTGCGAACCGAGTGGCTCAGCCGCAATCCCGCGTCCCACAGCTGCCGCATGAAATCGGAAAGGGGTTCCTTGATGGTGGCCGTCAAGGACTCATTCTCCAGCAGGATCATGATGTCGATATCGGAATAGGGAAACAGCTCGCGGCGCCCATATCCTCCCACCGCGAGCATCGCGATGCCCTTGGGGAAAGCGCTGCGCAGGGTCCCATCGAAGGCTTCGATCGAAAGCGTATCGATGACGCCGGTTAATTGATTTTGGACGGCGGCGGCATCCCCGGTTGCGTAAAATTCCTCGCGAATCCGGTTCCAAACCGGGCTACTTTGTAGTTTCTCCATGCTGATTCCTGCGCTGGCCGCCATCTCTTATCCTATCCAATCAGTATCCCCCAACACCCACCGGCGAGAACCAAAAACTCTGTATGAGGTCAATCGAAATTATCTATAGCCATCCCATTGATCCCTAGGGATTTAGGGCGTATCGGGTCCATCCAAATTATCTATTAGCCAAGCTCGAAAGTGCCCATTACAATCGGGTTATTCGCACTTCAGTAGGAAGCAAGCCGCGCCGCTTGTAGCCTTGGTTCCACTCAGTTTCAGCTTAAATTTTTGGGAGGTTTCACCTTGAAGAATACAAGACTATTCGTGGGCGGCTGTCTCATGGCTCTCGCTTCCATGGCATATGCACAGGATCAACCAGCACCCGCGCCGGCTGCTGCACCCGCGCCGCCGCCGCCAACCTGGTCGGTTGGGCCCATCGACTTCAGCGGTTTGATTGACGGCTACTACACGTCGAATTTCAACCATCCGGTGCAGGCCAGCGGAGCGCCGGGTTTTAACGCCCTCTATAATTTCAATACTCAAGCGAATCAATTTAGTTTGGCCATGGCGAAACTGTCGATGTCCCACGATGCCGACCCGATCGGCTTCCGCATCGACCTCGGCTTCGGCCGCGCCTTTGACATCATTCACGGTAGCGAGCCATCGGGCGCCAGCTTCCTGCGCAACATCGAACAGGCCTATGTGAGCTTTAAGAACAAGAAGGGCATCGAACTCGACGCCGGGCAGTTCGTCACCAGTGCCGGCGCGGAAGTCATCGAAGCCAAGGACGATTGGAACTATTCACGCTCGCTTCTATTCGCGTGGGCGATTCCTTACTACCACTTCGGCCTTCGCGCCGTGCTTCCGGTCGGCAGCCACTTCACCGGTGGCGTTCAGGTGGTAAACGGTTGGAATAACGTTGAGGACAATAACACCGGGAAGACAATGGGTTTCGTGGGGAACTTCACGAGCTCGAAAATCAGCTGGTTGAACGACTACTACACGGGTCCGGAAAACTTCGGCACCAATAAAGGCTGGCGGAATCTTTATGACACCACGGTGATGCTCACGCCCAGCGGAAAGGTCAACGCCTACGTCAACTTCGATTACGCCAAGCAAAAGAATGCGGACGGAAGCGCGGCGATCTGGACGGGAATCGCCGGCGCCGCCAAATTTCAGCTCAACGACAAGTTTGCGATCACGCCCCGTTTGGAATGGTTTAACGATCACAATGGTGGTTCCACGGGAACCGCTCAAAGCTTGAAAGAGTTCACCATCACCGCGGAAGCAAAAGCGGCGCAAGGCGTGCTTGCCCGCCTGGAATACCGCTACGACTGGTCCAGTGCATCCTACTTCCCCACTGGCTTTGATGGCTCGGCGGATCACCAGAGCACCATCTCTCTGGGTCTGATCGCTTACTTCGGACCTAAGCACTAGAGTCAAAAACGAGTTCGTCGGAGGAGACGCCCCCTGGGTCGCAACCGCGGCCTTGGGGGTTTTTATTTGCGACTACGCGCTCCGCGATACCATGAATTCTATGCAATTAGGAATGATCGGCCTCGGCCGTATGGGTGCCAACATGGTCCGCCGCCTCAGCAAAGGCGGCCAATCGTGTGTCGTATTTGATTTGAACGCGGCTAACGTAAAACAGCTTGCCGACGAGGGAGCCACCGGATCTTCGTCGCTGGCAGACTTCGTTGCGAAGCTCGAAACACCGCGCGCCATCTGGATGATGGTGCCGGCGGCTGCGGTCGACAGCATGATCGCGCAACTAGTTCCGCATCTCGCGGTCGGCGATATCCTGATCGACGGCGGCAATTCTTATTACATCGATGACATCCGCCGCGGCCAGGAGCTTGCCGCCAAAGGCATCCACTACGTCGACGTCGGCACCAGCGGCGGTGTGTGGGGGCTCGATCGCGGCTATTGCCAGATGATCGGGGGCGAAGCCGGCGTGGTAGCGCACCTGGATCCGATCTTCAAGACACTCGCACCAGGACGCGGAACCATCGAGCGTACGCCTGGGCGCGACGCCGTAGTCGCAAAACCGGGTGTGCCGGATACGGCCGAAGAAGGCTACCTGCATTGCGGCCCAGTTGGCGCCGGCCACTTTGTGAAGATGGTTCACAACGGCATTGAGTACGGATTAATGGCCGCGTACGCCGAGGGGTTGAACATCCTGCGCCATGCTAACGCTGGTCTCCACGCACGCACCATAGACGCCGAAACCACACCGCTACGCAATCCGGAACACTACCAATACGAGTTGAATCTCGCGGACATCACGGAAGTCTGGCGGCGCGGCAGCGTGGTGGCGTCGTGGCTGCTCGATCTCACGGCGTCGGCCCTCACCGCCAGTCCCGGCCTCGACAATTTCTCGGGACGTGTCTCGGATTCCGGTGAAGGCCGCTGGACGATTTTGGCCGCTATCGACGAATCTGCACCTGCGCCGGTGCTCAGTGCCGCTTTATATCAGCGCTTCACCTCGCGCGGCGAAGGCGATTTCGCAGGAAAAGTTTTATCCGCGCTGCGCTTCCAGTTCGGCGGACACGTCGAGACCAAGGCGGGCCACTAATCCCATGCTCACCTCTCAACAAATCGATCAAGCTGCGCAACACCTGGTGGCCGCCCGCAAAGCCAAGGTGCCAGGGCCTTGCATGCCCGAAGCGTATCGCCCCACCGACAATGATTCCGCGATCGCGATTCAGGAACGCGTGCTCGAACTTCTCGGCGAAACCGTCGGCGGATGGAAGTGCGGCACGCCGAATCCGATGACCGGACCGGTCTTCGCTGGTCTCGCCGCATCCGGACTTCTGCGTTCTTCGCCCTGCGCGGTGCCGGGAACGATCGGGCTGATCGAACCGGAAATTGCTTTCGTCATCAAGCAGGATCTACCGCCGCGCGCGACGCCTTACACTGACGCGGAAATCCGCGCGGCCCTCGGTGAGGCGCGCATGGTGCTCGAATTCATCACCACGCATTACGCGGATCGCGCCGCCGCGACTCCGCCGGAAATTCTAGCGGATGCCTACAGCCATCACGCCCTATTCATCGGACCAGTGATTCCCAACGTTCTCGCTCACCCATTGGAGCGGCTCCATGTCACCATACGCACCGCCGCCGGGCCGCTATTCGATAAGGTCCATCCCCATCCCAGCGGCCATCCACTGAATTCTGTCGGCTGGCTGGTCCCTTTCCTAAACAGCCGCGGCCAGGGGCTAAAGGCCGGCCAGATCGTCACCACTGGCTCCTACGCCGGCATCGTCGAAGCTCCGTTGGGCATACCCATTCACGTACAATTGAATGACTTTGGCTCTTTCACCGTCGAACTCATTACCGACCGGCCGTAAGATTTACGGCAGCTAAATCCATATCTCAGGAACCGCAAGCACTGTAGTATCAAACGTTTCCCACCCCATGCGTTTTTGGCATGCGGCGTGCACTTTTGACGCTCGCAGGCCAATTGAGAACGACGGCCTCACAAGGAGCGCACAAATGGAAAACGATTTCAACGAGCCGAGAGTAGTCGTAGAGGCTTCCCACAACAGTCATAAGACGGCAATCGTAGCCTTAGCGGTTGGACTGGCAGTCGCACTGGCCGGAGACGGCTATCTGTTGGTGCGCGCCAATCATCTGAATGAAGACATCGCGCAGACGCAGAGCGGTACGCAGACGCAGATTTCGAAGTTGAACGAGGCAACCACTACTCTGCTGGAGCAGGAAAAACAGCGCCTGGCGGACATGGAACAGCAGATGAAGGATCAAGTGAAGGGCGTCAGTGATTCGGCCAACGTCGCCATCCGCCGTGCGCGAGCGGAAGCCCACAAACAGGGCGAGGATTTGAGCGGCAAGCTCAGTGAGCAGCAGCAACAGGTGGCTACCCAGCTTTCGCAGATCCAGGACACGACCAACTCCAAGTTCACGGCGGTCAGCACCGATGTTGACGGCGTCAAAGCCAACGTAGAAACCGTTAAAACCACTGTCGCTGCCGCACAGAGCGATATCGACAAGACCAGCGCCGACCTCAAACGCGCCATGGGCGATATGGGCGTGATGAGCGGTCTGATTGCCACCAACGCCAAGGATCTCGATACGCTGCGCGCCTTAGGCGAGCGCAACTACTTCGAATTCGATATCAACAAGAAGGACGCGGCGAAGAAAGTCGGCGAGCTGATGCTGAGCTTGAAGAAGGCTGACCCCAAGCGCAGCCGCTTCACGCTCGACGTTCTGGCTGACGATCGTCACGTCGAAAAGAAAGACAAGACCATCAACGAGCCGGTTCAGCTGTACGTCTCGGGCAGCATGCAGCCGTATGAGATCGTGATAAACCAGGTCACCAAGGACCACGTGACTGGCTACCTGGCGACTCCGAAAGTGAAGATGGCGCGCCGCTAACAGCTCGTCACCTTTCTCCTGCAGTTCGCGCGCACTCGTCCGGGTGCGCGCGATTTTTTATTCAAGACCTAGAATTTCAAGATTGGCCACAGACTAGCGAAGTCGTCCGTCCAGGTGATCACCGGATCCTTGGAGGAGCTCCACCCCAGTATCGTGTCGCGAATTTTCGATTGCGCGAAAGTTTCACGCTTCTCCGTCACCAGCACCCAGCGTGAATTGCTTTCGCCTTTATCCTCATCCAGCAGATCCTTTGCGACCAGCACCATCCGCGCTTGCCACCCCAGATGCCGCGCCAGGCCGCGCGTTATTGGCTCCAGATCCAGCGCGCGATTGGAAATATGCAGTGCGAGAATGCCTCCCGGCGCCAGGCGCTGCCGGTAGATTTCGGCGCACTCGGCGGTCAGCAGATGCATCGGAATGGCGTCACCTGAGAACGCATCGACAGCGATCAGGTCGTAATCGTGTGAATGGCCCTCGGCCAATTCACGCTCCAGTTGAATGCGAGCGTCGCCCAGCACCACATTCGGATGGGCTTTCGAGTCCTCCAGAAACGTGAACCACTTCCGGGCGATCGGCTCTACGTTGGGATTGATTTCGTAGAAGCGGTAGGTATCGCCTTCGCGCCCCCAAGCGGCTAACGTTCCGGCACCGAGTCCGACCACAGCCACCCGGCGCGGATGCGGCAACGCATCGATCGCTAGAGCGACACCACTGTGGGGTCCATAATACGTCGTGGCCCAGTGACGTTTTTCAGGGTCCAGATATTGAAGGCCGTGTTGCACTCGACCATGGCTCAGTTCGCGAAGAGGACCGTTATTATCGTGCCGTTCCACCACGCGCAGAACTCCGTAGAAGTTACGGCGCGCCTCGATCCCTGGTTGCTTGTTGGTGACCGCTGCGTAAACCGAAATGATTCCGCCGAACATCAACGCCATCAGCGGGACCCGCACTGAAAAATTGCGGCCAGTCCATTGCGCCAATGCTCCGCTGCGCATCCAGCCGAGAAATCCGAGAATACACGCAACGCCCAGTCCAATCGGGTACTCGCTGAATTCGCTGAAAAATCGCGGGGCGAATATCGCGGCGAATACTCCGCCCAACGCTCCGCCCGCGGCGATGGTCAGATAGAACACCGTCAAATGCCGCGGCGAGGGCCGTGATCGCGCGAGCTCCCCGTGACACACCATGCACGTCACGAACAGCGCTCCCGCGTAAACCGCAAATTGCTTCCATGGAGAAATCGCCACGCTCAGAGTGATCACCACGCACGTGACGGGCGCGATGATCCCGGCCAGTACAGCGAAAATGCCACGCCGATACCAGCGGTCGCTCTCAAACGTCAGAATAAACGTCAAGAGGTAAATCGACAACGGCGCTACCCATAGGAATGGGAAGACGGCGATCTCCTGGGTAACTTGGCTGGTGGTCCCCAACAGCAATACGGAACCGCACGCGGCGAGCCCCAGCCACATCGCTATATCGATCGCCGAAGGTCCATCGTCCACCGGAGCATGCGCTTCAGGGGCCGCGATCGGCACGCTCCGCATTTGCCACGCGATCCAACCACACAGCCCAATGAAGACCACGTACAACCCAGACCAAACTCCGCTCTGCGTGCTGAGTTTGAAATAGGGCTCCAGGATCAATGGATAACTGAATAGCGCCAGAAACGATCCCAGGTTCGAAAGCGCATACAGCCGCCATGGCGATTGCTCGGGATGTGTCAGATGGAACCAGCGCTGCAGCAGCGGAGTCGTCGCCGAGAGCAAGAGATAAGGGCCACCGATGGTAGCGGCCAGCAATAGCAAAATGCGTCCCGACGGATCGGCCACCGTGGTGGATTTCCAGACCGCGGCGCGCGGGGCAATTGGCAGGAAAGCGAGCGAAGCCACCAGCAGGGCCACGTGCACTAATCCCTGGAACTTTTGGTTGCGGCGCGATCCTAGCCAATGCGCGTAACCGTAGCCGGCCAAGAGCATCGCCTGGAAAAACAACATGCAGTTGGTCCATACCGCGGGACCACCTCCGAACCAAGGCAACACGTAGCGGCCCATCATAGGCTGCACCTGGAACAGTAGGAACGCGCTCAGAAAAATTGTGACGGGTATTAAAAGTGCCGACAATTTATGAATCTAACACATCACCAATTTGCTCCAGCGCCCACGCAGTCTCGGCGTCCGTGATCGCATAGGGCGGCATGAAGTAGACGATGTTGCCAAGCGGCCGCAGCAGCAGATCGCGCTCCAGAAACGCGCCACCGAGTCGCGTCCCGATATCCGCTAGATAACCGCTGTCGCCTGTGAGTTCCACGACGCCAATGCCGCCGATCACCCGTACATCTCCGACGGAGGGCAGCGAACGGAGCGGTTCTAGCCCGGCGCGCAGCTGTCGCTCCAGGCGGCCCACGCGCGCCAGCACATCATTCTCCCGGAAAAGCTCCAAGCTAGCAATCGCTACCGCACACGCCAGCGGATTCGCCGTATAAGAATGTCCATGAAAAAATGTCTGGCCCCGATCCGTGTTAAGGAACGCGGCGTAGATCGCATCAGTCGCGGCAGTCACTCCGAGCGGCAGATAGCCCGCAGTCAACGCTTTCGACAGGCACAAGATGTCGGGTGTCACCTGTGCGTGCTCACACGCAAACATGCGGCCAGTGCGTCCGAAGCCGGTGAGTACTTCATCGGCGATC
>Ga0268266_10005864_pt1 | contig 11368 bp, 10 predicted proteins | sample KBSS13metaG_FD_190356 | JGI IMG/M metagenome (GOLD analysis project Ga0268266, IMG submission 190356) | Switchgrass rhizosphere microbial communities from Kellogg Biological Station, Michigan, USA - KBS S1-3 metaG (SPAdes) (version 2) | ecosystem: Host-associated > Plants > Roots > Rhizosphere... | reverse complement strand
ACTAGCTCAACCAAGGGCTAGTCAAGTCAGCGAGATCATAGAGGCGTCGAGGGACGGACTAAACTTGCGGCTCCGCAAGCGGTCCGTTTCTCGGCGCTTTTGTCGTCGAGCGCACAAAACGCGAGCACCGATCCGAGCGTTAGTTTAGTCCGTCCCTCGCGTGATCAGTGATCTCGCGATGTTGAGGTGGCTTAGGTTGAGCTAGTGGAGAGCGTCCCCAGGATTCCATCTGGGGATCGGTTCCGCAGCGTGCTTGGTAGTCGTCCGCGTACGCGCGCGCAGAGCGTCCATCGTAAACGAGCGCTCGCGCGAGCTCGTGCGCGAGCGCGGGCGTGCAGTGATCGCCGGCGGCGGTCAGCTCGGTGATCCGCATGCGCCGCTGCACGACGATCGCGTTCAGCTCGGCGGCGCGCAGCTCGGCGGCGCTCGGCTGATGAATCGGGATCGCGTTTGCGCCGGCGCTCGCGAGCGTGAACAGGACGACGACCGAGATCGCGATCATCGGCACCAGCTGGCCGCGCTGGCGGAGCGAGATTTCGTGCTGCATATCCGGTCAACGCGCGAGCGTGGAAACCGTGACGCGGGTGTCGCGAGCTCACCGGCAGGCGCGAGTCGCTTTCGAGCTAACACGCCGTGACTTCGAGGATCGCGGCATGGTCCGACCCTTGCTGCGTCGCCCGACGCATGCGAACCGCCGCCGTCCTCGCGTTGCCCGCGCTTGCTGCGGGCTGCCAGACCTACGCCCAGCATCAAGCCGCGCTCGTGCCGCACTCGACGGCGCTCTTGACCGATGGTCAGCCGCTCGATCAGCTCGCGCAGATCGGGCTGGGCGCGAGCAGCATCGCGGATCCGGTCGCGCCGACGGCCGGCAGTCCGAACGTCGGCGATGCCGTGCCCGGCACACAGCTTCGCGGCGAGCTCGCGTTGCGCGTGAACAAGTACGCGTCGCTGTGGGTCGCCGCCGAGCAAGGCCTCGCAGCGACCGCACACCCAGTAACGACGTCGCAGCCGCCGATCAACAACGGCGATGTGATCGGCGGTGGCGGCGGGCTCTCGGTGTATATCCCGACGTCGAACCCGGACTTCAAGATCGCGCTGTCGACCGAGCTGATCCTGTGGAACGTGCCGTGGGTCCAGTACACCACGTGCATCCAGAACTGCGACGTGCCGGGATTCACGTATTCGGAGAAGAACGCCGACATCGAGCCGACGCTCGCGTTCGACATCACGCCGAGCTATCGGTTCGGCGCGCTCACCGTGTTCGGCGGCATCACGCTGCGCAACCAGCCCACCGTCGAAGAGAAGGACATCACGATCGATCCCGACGGTCCCAACGTCGAGGCTGGGCCCTACAACATCACGCTGCATGCCGGCGTCGACTACGACATCGCGCGCGAGATCAAGCTGATGCTCGCCGTGCAGCAGACGATCACCAGCGATCCGATCCAGTACGGACCGGCGATCGCGTTCATGGCGCGGCTGCCGTTCGGCGGCGCTCGGAACAACTAGGCGAGCATCGCGTCGTGGGCGGCGAGCGTCTCGGCGTCGGGGAGCTGCGCCGCCGGGTCGTGGCTGGCGAGGAACTGGCGCGTCGCCTGATCGAGCTGCGCGGTCGGCGCGTGCAGCGTCACGAGTCGCACGACCGCGCGCGCCTTCTCGGCATCGCCGTCGGCATCGAGCTCGCCGACGAGGATCGTCTTCGGCAGGAACCGCACGGTCGAGCCCGCGGTCGAGACCAGATCGACGAACGTCTCGCCGCCGTACGGCGCCTGGGCGGGCAGCCGCCTCGCGACCACGCCGACGACCTCGCGCCACGGCACCACGCGCACCCGCCCGTCGTCGAGATGCGCCTCGACGCCGACGTGTGACAGCACGACGGTGTTCGCGGCGTAACGGAGATCCACGCGCTAAGTATCGCCCAGCGGACGCTTCGGCGGAGGTTCTACGGCCACCATCCGGTGTGGCGTGAGCGGCGTCGCAGGCAGCCGATCCGGATCGGGATCGTTCCGAGTCGTGTGCGCTGGCGCTCGCCGGCTCGCGAGCAGCGCGACGATCGCGATCGCGTTGCCGATCAAGATTGCCGCGGGCGCGAGCGAGCGATGCACGGCGCCGACGCCGTCGGCGAAATCACTCGGCGACGGCGACAGCACGTAGCCGGCAAGCACGGCGGCGAGCGCGCTTGCCACGGCAACGCCGCAGCCGAGCCACGCGATCGCCGTGCGGCGCGCGAACGCTTGCGTCGCGATCACGACGATCGACGCACCGGTCGTCCAGAACACGACGAGCGCGAGCGTCGGGAACGCGCCGCCGAGCTGGCCGAGTGGCATCGGCTGGCACGTGCCGCCCGGTCCGCACGCCGAGAGCGCGTGCAGGTCGACGCGAAACGACGTGATGAACGGAACGACCGGGTCGTCGATCTGCACCCAGAACCACGTGACGCCCAGCACCCCGACGGCCAAGAGCGCGATCGCGGCGATGCTCGCGACGAAGCGCATGTGAAACGAGCGTAGCACTACATCGCGTGCGACTGACCGCCGTCGACGACGATGCACGCGCCGGCGATCCAGCTGGCGCGCGGCGATGCAAGAAACGCGACGACCTCGGCGACTTCTTCCGGCGTGCCGAACCGGCCGAACGGGAGCTCGCGCTTGACCATCTCCGCGATTCCGGCGGGATCGGCTTGAAGCCGGCGTTCCCAGCCGCCGCCGGGAAACAGGATCGAGCCGGGTGCGACGCTGTTGACGCGCACGCCGAGCTTCGCGTAGTCGCGCGCGAGCGCCTTCGCGAGCGCGATCACGCCGGCCTTCGCGACGTTGTAGCCCGGCGCGCCGCCGGCTTCGCGGCCGTAGATCGACGACACCAGCACGATCGATCCGCCGCGCCGCATGTGCGGCACCGCGCGCTGGACGACGCGCACGGCACCCCACAGGTTCGCGTCGAGCGACTTCGCGAAGTCGGCGTCGTCCATCTGCGCCGCTTCGCGCGCGAACGACTTGCCGACGTTCGCGATCACGACGTCGAGCCCGCCGAGCGACGCGCGCGCGCCGTCGACCGCGGTGTCGGCACCGTCGGGCGTGGTCACGTCGGCGACGATCGTCGCGTGGCCGTTGCCGAGCTCGCGCGACAGCTTCGCGAGATCGGCCTCGCCGCGCGCGACCGCGGCGATCCGCGCGCCTTCGCGGGCGAGCGCGTGTGCGATCGAGCGGCCGATGCCGCGGCTCGCACCGGCGACGAGACACGCTTTGCCCGCGAGCTCGAGGTTCACGCGATCTCCCAGGTGTGGCCCCACAGCGCCTGGCCGCCGTCGAGGCGCAGCGTGGCGCCGGTGATGAACTGCGCGGCGGGCGATGCCAGAAACACGATCGAGGCCGCGACCTCGTCGACGCTGCCGACGCGCTTGAGCGGCGTCTCGCGCACGCCGCGCTCGAGCAGCTCGGGCGGGTACTGCTGCGTGCCGGTCGACGCGATGATGCCGGGCGCGACCGCGTTGATGAGGATGCCGAACTGCGCCCACTCGACCGCGAGCGTCATCGTCATGTTCTCGACCCCGGCGCGCGCGGCGCCGGTGTGCACCATGCCGGGAAAGCCGCGATAGATGTTCGCGATCACGTTGACGATGCGGCCGCCGCCGTTCGCGATCATCCAGCGGTTCGCGACCTCGCGCGTGACGTGAAACGTGCCGACGAGGTTGTTCTTGATGACTGCGAGAAATCCGTTGGGCGAGATTGCCTGAGCGGGCGAGGGGAACTGCCCGCCGGCGTTGTTCACGAGCACGTCGATCTTGCCGAACGCCGCGAGCACCTCGCCGACCATCGCTTCGACTTGCGCCGGCTCGCGGATGTCGCATGTCATCGCGCGGACGTGCGGCGTGATCGCGCGCAGCTGTTCGGCGGCGGCATCGAGCTTGGCCTGCGTGCGGCCGCAGATCACGATCTTGGCGCCGAGCCGCGCGAGCTCGAGTGAGGTCGCCAGACCGATCCCCGATCCCCCACCCGTCACGATGCAAACCTGATCGCCAAAGATGTTCGGGGCGAACACTCTTTGCGACGCGGCGGTCGGAACGTTCATGTCGGCACCGTATCGTTGTGTTTCGCGCCATGTGCAGGGAACTGCACAAAAACCGAGGGGATTTGCATCCCCACGTGGTGAGACCCACAATTCCGGTGCGACTCCCACGAGAACGTCACGATCAAAACGAAATTCTTCGTGGCTTCGATCGTTTATCGCGGGCATCATGGTTGCACAAAGTAGGTTTCGTGGCCGGGACCACTGACAACACTGGTGCGCGTCCTCACCGCGAGGAGTACACGAGCTCGAGACGCCAAGGCCGCTACGTCCTGGGCGAGCTGCTCGGTCGCGGCGGCATGGCCGAAGTGTTTGCCGGCAACTCCATGGGCGCACACGGCTTTCAGAAGCCGGTCGCGATCAAGCGCCTGTTGCCCGAGCTCGCGAACGACGAAGTGTTCGTCGAGCGCCTGATCGGCGAAGCCAAGCTCCTGGTCGGTATGGCTCACGGCAACATCGTGAGCGTTCTCGATCTCGCGCGCGACGGCGACGACGTCTTCATCGTGATGGAGTTCGTCGACGGGCCGTCGCTGCGCCAGCTGATGAAGGCGCGCGGGCAGCGCGGCGTGTCGCTCGGCGTCACGACGTTCATCGTGCAGGCCGCGGCCGCCGGCCTCGAGTTCGCGCACAGCCGGCCAGGCGGCGCGGTCATCCACGCCGACATCTCGCCGAGCAACATCCTGCTGACGACGTCGGGCGAGGTGCGCGTCGCCGACTTCGGCATCGCGCGCCGCGAAGGCGGTGGCGTCGGCGTCGTCGAAGGCAAGTGGGCCTACATGGCGCCCGAGCAAGCTCGCGGCGAAGCGCTCACGCCGCGCTCCGACGTGTTCGCGCTCGGCGTCGTGCTCTACGAGCTGTTGTGCGGCGAGCATCCGCTCGGTCGCCAGGTCACCGCCGGCGAGCGCGAGCTCGAGCCCAAGCGCATCGTGCCGCCGCGCGTGGTGCGGTCGTCGATCCCGCCCGGCCTCGACGCGATCTGCATGAAGGCGCTCGCGTTCGAGGCGCGCGATCGCTATCCGCGCATGCAGAACCTCATCGACGCGCTCGTCGACGAGCGCTTCACGAACGGCTACCGCGAAGGCGCGAACGACCTCGCGCAGCTGATTCGCGACTTCACGCCCGGCTCCGGCCCGGCGAAAGAGCAGACGCAGCATACGAACCGGCCGCTCACGATCGTCACGCGGTCGCTGATCAGCCAGCTCAACATCCGCGCGTCGAGCCCAGGCCTCGGGCCCAGCAACGACGATCCGAACGTTTCGGTGTCGGAGCCGGACGTTCCGAAGATCGCCGATTCGGCGGCGCAGACGCGCGCGGTGCTCGCCGAGGACATGCCGCCCGAGCTGCGCGCGCTCGCGATGGAAGAGAGCGGTCAGCCGGTCGTGCCGCCGCTGCCGGTGCCGGGCAGCAAGCCGATCATCGCGACGGCGCCGATGCCGATGCCGTCGCCGCCGAAGAATCCGAGCCGGCCGTCGTCGTCGTCGCCGAGCAACGTCGTGCTTTCGCCGCCGGCGTACATGCTCACGCCCGACATGTTGCCGCCGGCTCCCGAGATGACCTCGGTCCACGGCGGCACGAACGGCTCGTCGGTCGCGGTCGACGCTTCGCTCGGCACCCGCAGCTACAAGTGGGCTGCCGGCGTGCTCGGGCTCGCCGCCGTCGCCGGTGTGACCACTGCCGTCGTGACGATGGGCGGCGGCAGCGACAGCCACAAGCACACCGTCGTGTGGGACTTCTTCGTCACGCCGATCATTCCAGCTCTGCCGGTCGATCCGCCGCCGACGACGATGCATCCGACCGCGAAGCAAGTCGCGCAGACGCAACCGCCACCGCAGCCGCAGCCGCAGCCGCCTCCGCAAGGCTCGGCCGCCGCCGTCACCCCGACCGAGCCCGTGGCGGTCGGTAGCGGCTCGGCCGCGACCGGCTCCGACAGCGCGACCGGACCGCTCGTCGATGCGAAGGCCGGCTCGGCGGCGAAGCCCGACCACCACCGGCGCAACGCACAAGGCATCGCGGCCGCGTCGGGTGGCAACCACGCCAAGCCGGAGAACGTCGACGTCCCGACGGGCCGCACCGAGCAGCTCCGCATGGAGCTCGACAACGGCTACGCGGACATCACGATCAACGGTCAGCGCCGGTCGGCACCGGGCGCGGTGTTCCATCTCTCGCCCGGTGACTACACGGCTCACATCAAGGATGACGACGGCACGTTCAGCTGCCGTGTCACCGTGGAGCCGGGCAGGACGTCGACGTACACGATCTCGCTCGACGACGAGCGCTGCGACGGCGACCGCAACCGACGTTAGTCGGCGAAGGACGAGTCGTCGCCGTCTTCCTCGTCGGCGGTCGGCGCGCGGCCGTTCTCCGCGTCCTTGTCGAGGCCGAGGCGGCGAATCATCTTGTAGATCGACATGCGCTCGATGCCGGCGGCGCGCGCCGCGGCCGAGATGTTGCCGTCGTGCGCTTCGAGCAGCTCCTGCAGGTAGCGGCGATCGAACTCGTCGACCAGCTTCTGCTTGGCCACCTTGAACGGCACCTCGATGTCGATGTGCGCGAACCCGTCGCCTTCCTTCTTGGGCGGCGCTTCGAAGCCGAGCGTCGGGTGGTTCGGCAGGAGCACGGCGCGCTCGACGGCGTTGCGCAGCTCGCGGACGTTGCCCGGCCACGTGTGGCGCTGCGCGCGAGCCATGAAGTCATCGGGCAGGCGCGGGTCGGGGTTGCCCGACGACACGCTCAGCTGACGCAGGAAGTGCTGGACGAGCAGCGGCAGGTCCTCGCGGCGCTCGCGCAGCGCGGGGATGCTGAGCTTGGCGACCGCGAGCCGGTAGTAGAGGTCCGCGCGGAAGTTGCCGCGGTTGACCTCGGCCGCGAGGTCGCGGTTCGTCGCCGCGACGATGCGGACGTCCGACGCGAACAGCTTCGAGCCGCCGAGCCGGCGCACGCGCCGGGTCTCCACCGCGCGCAGGAGCTTGGCCTGGACGTCGAGCGGGAGCTCGCCGATTTCGTCGAGGAACAGCGTGCCGCCGTGCGCGAGCTCGAACACGCCGGCCGTCGACTTGATCGCGCCGGTGAACGCGCCGACCTCGTGGCCGAACAGCTGCGCTTCGAACAGCTGCTCGGGAATCGCCGAGCAGTCGAGCACGACGAACGGCTCCGCGCGGCGCGGCGAGCACTGGTGGATCGCGTCGGCGACGAGCTCCTTGCCCGCGCCGGTCTCGGCCTGGATCAGCACCGTCGCGTCGGACTGCGCGAACCGATTGATCAGCTCGAACAGGTGGCGCATCGCGGCGCTGCCGCCGATCAGCTGTTGGAGGCGCGGCTCGTTCCACAGTGGCATCGCCACCGCGTCGTCCATCGGCTCGAACACGACCGCGCTCTTGCCGACCTGGATCGTCGAGCCCGGTGCGATGAACCCGTCGACGATCCGCACGCCTTTGACGTACGTCCCGTTCGTCGAGCCGAGATCGCGCAGGCGATAGCCCTCGGGCGTGAGCCGGAGCTCGCAGTGCAAGCCCGACACCTTGCCGTCGGCCAGGTTCAGATCGGCACCGGTGCGGCCGATCTGGATCGTCTGAGCAGCGAGCTCGATGATCTTGCCCTGGTCGACGCCGGCGACGACGTTCAACCGGCAGCGGCGCACGTTAACCGTGCGCGGCATGCCCTGATAGGAGGTGACCCAGGTGGGAGTCTCGAGATCCTGACCTTCCACGGCTTCCTCAGATCTTACCACGCTCATCGGGCGCCTCCTTTATCAGCGATGTGGACAACGCCGCGGACGCCGACCTGGAGGTCCGAACCGCGGGGTGCGTTCTTGTCGAGCTCGGCGACGACCGTGAGAAAGTCGATCGCCACGTCGTGGGTGTCGATGATGTCCGAAACCGTCGCGCCGACGCGGCGATCGCCCTCGTAGACGAGCTCGACGTGGTCGCCCTTCTTGACGAGGTCGGACTTACCGCGCGGCAGCGCGAACTTGGCCTGTAGCTTGGCCGGGTTGAACACGCGGGCCAGGGTCACGCCCTTGTGGGGGACCTCACCGGCGTGGAACTTGATGGCGGACACGATGCCGTCCATCGGCGCCTTCAGGTCGGCGGCCGTGATGAGACGCTGCGTCTCCTTGATCTGCGCATCGGCCGCCTTCATCGCACCGGCTGCGGACGCCCCGCCGGCGCCGGCGCCGCTCGCGGTCGCCACGGCGTCGCGATACTCGGACTCCGACGACACTCCCGCGGCCGCCATGCGGCGCATCAGCGAGGCCTTGCGCTCGGCGTTCGCGGCCTCGGCGTAGGCCCGGCCGGCGTCACCGGCGGCGCGGGCGCGGTCGCCTTCGACCTTCGCGAGCTGGTCCTTGAGATCGGCCGTGTCGAGCTGCGCGATCAGGTCGCCCGCGCGAACGAAGTCGCCGTCCTTGACGAGCACCTTCATCACGGCGCCGTCCGAGAGCGGCGAGATCGCCTGCGACTCGGCCGAGGTGATGACGCCGACGCAATCCACGGTGTGCGAGTCCGTCGCCGCCTTGGTCACGTCGGTGTGCTTCGTCGTGTCACTCGCCGACCGCGCCTGCTCGTGCGACGCGCATGCTGCTGCCAGAAGGAGCGGCATTACGAAGAGCGTGTGCAGCTTCATAGGGAATCTCCGGACCGTTGGGGGTGGATTGCGAGGCGGCGAGCAGCTGGGCGTAGAGACCGTTGTTGGCGAGGAGCTGAGCGTGATTGCCCTGCTCGACGATCTTGCCCTTCTCCATGACGACGATGAGATCGCAGTTGCGGACGGTCGAGAGCCGGTGCGCGACGGTGATGCGCGTGCAGCGCAGCGTCTCGAGGCCGGCAATGACCTTCTTCTCGGTCGAGTTGTCGAGGGCCGAGGTGGCCTCGTCGAGCAGCATCAGGGTCGGGTTGCGGAGCACCGCGCGGGCAATCGCGACGCGCTGGCGCTGACCACCCGAGAGCGAGCCACCACCGTCCGAGATGACGGTGTCGTAGTTCATCGGCATCTCCGACACGTCGTCGTGGAGGCACGCGACCTTCGCGGCCTGCTGGATGCGGTCGAGCGTGGCGCCGGGCGAGGCGAGGGCGATGTTCTCGCGCATCGTGCCGCCGAAGATGAACGGGTGCTGCGGGATGATGCCGATCTGCTGGCGGACGCCGCGCAGGTCCATCTCGTGGAGCGACTTGTTGTCGTACGCGATCTCACCGGTGTTCGGCTTGTGGAGGCCCGAGAGCAGATTCAGGAGCGTCGACTTGCCCGAGCCCGACGGGCCGACGAGCGCGACCGACGAGCCCGGCGGGATGTCGAGCGAGACGTTCTGGACGACCATCGGCGCCTGCTCGCTGTACTTGAACGACAGGTTCTTGACCGTCACGTGGCCGCGGAGGCGGGGCGGCGCGACGACCGCGTCGCGATCCTGCTCGACCGGCGTCTGGAGCACGTCGTCGATGCGGTCCATGTGGCTCTGGACCAGCTGGAGCTCGAGCGCGCTGGCGACGAGGGCCGACAGCGGGCCGAACAGGCTGTTCGCGAGCTGGTTCATCGCGAGCATCATGCCCAGCGTCATCTTGCCGGACATCACCGACGTCGCGCCGATGGTGAGGATCAGCATCGGGCCCGCCGACGTGACCGCGGTGCGGATCGAGTCGACGTACGAGCTGATGCGCGCGCGCTGCATCTTCACGTTGAGCTCGTCGGTGTAGAGATTCGACCACTTCTCGAGGCCGAGGCGCTCGGCGCCGGCGCACTTGAGGGTCTCCATACCGCCGAGCAGCTGCACCATGTAGCTGTGCGCCTTCGCCTGCTTGTCGAGGTCGGCGGCGAGCAGGCGGTGGTAGATCGGGCGAGCGCAGAGGAACACGAGCGCGTCGGCGAACGACATGAGGACGGTGACGATGCCGAGCGTCGCGTTGACGTAGAAGATGATGGCCGCGTAGAGCAGCACGAACAAACCGTCGATGATGGCCGACATCGACTTGCTGGTGACGATCTCGCGGACCGTGCCGTTCGAGTCGACGCGCATCATCAAGTCACCGGTCGAGCGCCGCTGGAAGAACGAGTACGGCAGCGAGATCATGTGATCGAGGAAGCCGAGCGTCATGCGCGTGTCGAGCGCGATGCGCAGGTGGAGCAGCACGAACGAGCGGACGACGTCGGCGATGATGTTGAACGCCGTCATGCCGCCGATCGCGGCGAGGCACACGTAGAGCAGCTTGTAGTCCGCGCGCTGGACGACGTGATCGACGATCATGCCGGTGAGCAGCGGCATCGCGAGCGCGATGAGGCGCAGCGCGAGCGAGAGCACGATGATGCGCGAGAACAGGCCCTTCTCGGAGAGCAGCTCGTCGACGTAGCGCTTGAGGCGGCCCTTCTCGAACTTCTGCTTGGTGAACCGCGGGGTGAGCGTCAGCTCGATCGCGACGCCGGTGAACGCCTTCGCGAAGTCCGCGAGCTTGACGTCGCGCGGGCCGGTCGCGGGATCGACGACGCGAACGCCGCCCTTGACGAGCCGTTCGAACACCAGGAAGTGGTTGAACTCCCAGTGCAGGATCGTGCCGGTCTTCAGCAGCTTGATCTGCGAGATGTCGACCTTGATGCCGCGGCCGGCGAGGCCGTAGCGCTCGGCGGTGTCGAGGATCGACTTGGCGCTGACGCCGTCGCGGCCGATGCCCATCGCCTCGCGAACCTCGGCGAGCTTCACCTCTTTGCCGTGGTACCGCATCACCATGCACAGCGACGCCGCGCCACAGTCCGTCCACTCGAGCTGCTGGACGAACGGGACCGCGCGCTTCTTGCGTGCGAACCCGAGCGCCTTCAGCGCCGGAAACGACTCGGTGATCGAGGTCTTCGTGCTGGTGTTGCTGGTGTTGGTGTTGGTGGTCTCGCTCATCTTCAATCCTTCGTGAGGTGATCGAGATCGGGCAGCAGGGTCACGATGAAGCGCTTCGACTCGAGCTTCGCTTCGCTCGTGACCGCCATACCGGAGGTGAACGACAGGGTCTCGCCCTTGTAGTCGAACGTGTCCTTGTCGAGCTCGGCGCGAACCAGCGCGAAGCTGCCGCCGCCGCCGTTGGTGCCGACGGGGATGATGCCGGCGTGGTTGGGGCCGAGCATGCGGCTCGCTTCGGTGGCGCCCATGGTGGTCGGGTCGATCTTGAAGATCGTCGCCATCTGGCGGTGCTTCTCGGGATAGCCGTCGAGCGCGACCTGGACTTCCTTGACGCCGTGCTGGAGCCGCGGCAGGTCGTTACCGGGGAAGAACAGCTCGAGCTCGGGCAGCGCGTTCGGATCCGCGACCTCGAGGATCTGATCGCCGAGGTTG
>Ga0268266_10005863_pt1 | contig 11369 bp, 13 predicted proteins | sample KBSS13metaG_FD_190356 | JGI IMG/M metagenome (GOLD analysis project Ga0268266, IMG submission 190356) | Switchgrass rhizosphere microbial communities from Kellogg Biological Station, Michigan, USA - KBS S1-3 metaG (SPAdes) (version 2) | ecosystem: Host-associated > Plants > Roots > Rhizosphere... | reverse complement strand
ACGCTATGTACTGAAACCGATCGTCCGAGGTCGACTTGCCGGACGTTTGGGTAACGCTCTCTCCACAGCGGCGGCTAGCTAGCGTAGAGGGCCGGTTACGAGAATGTTCGCCACCGCACTGAAGCGGTATCCAGTATGGGCGCAACTTGGGACCCCGGGGACGATCTGGCACGCACTCACCTCAAGTGCTGCTCGCCAGTACGCTGCTGACTATTGGCAGTCCCCCCGAACGGGAGGCTTTATGCGCAAAGTGACAGAGTGGATACACGGGACGCCTGCGAGCGGGCGCGAAGCAGAAGATGCCCGCCGGGGAGCGTTGCTCCGACCATGAGCTTCCACAACACGTTCTCAGTATGCCCCAACCATCGCTTGTTGGTCGTCACGGACGGCAGAGAGCGGGCGATAGGCCACGAAGACCGGCCGATGCACGACCCGGGAGACAAGCCTGCAGCAGCGACGCTCTTTGTCGGAAGCACCGCCGAGCCCGGCCGCCACGCGTCCACACCTGTCCCCGAGCAGGGCTCCTCCCGGTTACCTTTCGCTGAGGATGGTGTCTTCATTGTCGACGCCGATAGTGGCCGAGTTCTGGAAGCCCTGCCACTTATCTGGCAGCGGGGCGCAGAGCGGACCAACGGTGATGTTGCCCACAACACTGGCTCCCCCCGACAGATGGAAATCCCCCACAATAGTGTCCGTGACATAACGCCGCACATGCGGCTGTTACGCCGAGCACGGAAACGGGTGAAGGCGCTGGCCGCTGCCAACCGTTGCAAGGACGAGTTTCTGGCGACGCTCAGCCACGAGCTCCGCAGTCCGCTCGCGTCGATCCAATATGCCTTGCATTTGCTGAGTACCGGGGCCGCGGAGGCGTCCGCGCGACAGATGGCACAAGCCCGGATCGAGCGGCAGGTGCGGCGAATGACACGGTTGGTGGATGACCTTCTGGAGGTATCATGGATCAATCACGGGCGCCTGCGCTTGCGGCGCGAACGGATGGATCTACGCCTGGTTGTAAACAACGCAATCGAAACCCTCCAGCCAGATATCAAGGAGCGCAACCACCATCTCTCCGTCGCGCTGCCGGACTCCCCGGTGTGGTTGCAAGCGGACTCTTGGCGGCTCGAGCAGGTGTTCGTAAACCTGCTGGCCAATGCATCGAAATACACGGACGCAGGCGGTGAGCTGGCAGTGTGGATGCATACACTGGACGGCCAAGTTGTGGTTCGTATCCGGGACTCCGGAATCGGTATCGCACCGGATGCCCTACCACGCATATTCGATCTGTTTACGCAGACGGATGAGGCAGATGACCGCTCGCGCTCCGGGCTGGGCATCGGTCTGGCGCTGGTGCGCAATCTCGTAGAGACGCACGGAGGAACCGTAATAGCCACCAGTGCTGGCCCCGGAAAGGGTAGCGAGTTTACCGTCCGTCTGCCGCGCTTGGGCGAGGCTACACCCGGCAGCCAATCGCATCCATCTTGACTACGACATGACGGTCGGTTTCGTGCGCCGACATACAGACTGCGCAAAACTCTCCTGTCGCCGGGGCCGAGCAGTTCTGGATGCCGGATGAGCACTGGAGGCGTTCGGTGTCAGGGCGCCAGGCTGTGGTGCTTTGACAGCTATCGAAACACCGGGCGTATGACCCGGCGGCGGTAGTCACGCAGCACACGATGTTGGTTGCCGGCGTTCTGCCTTTGCAGGCCCCGTGTACGGTAGCGCACAGACCCCTACAGAACGTGGCGCATCCTTACGCGGGACCTTCGGCGCGGTCACGAGGAGATGATGGCTCGTAAAATCCTTCTTGTTCTGGCGGATGCTGCGCAGGCCAAGGTGGCTCGCAGGTCGCTCATCAACTTACGCCATAGTCCTCTGGGAGTCGAATGGGTAAATCGATGCGGTGACGCAATAAAGCGGCTGGGGAGCGCAGAAGTCGCGGACATTGCAGCGGTGGTGGTTGATCTCTTCCTGCCCGACAGCCAAGGCATTGACACCTTCGATGAGCTGTTTCGGGCGTCGCCCCAGATCCCGATCCTGATCCTGAGCCGTCTGCGCCACGAGGACATCGCGAGGCTCGCCCTCCGGCGCGGAGCCCAAGAGTATCTATTGGAAGAGCGCTTCGACGGTGACGGCTTCGCGATAGCTTTGACCAAGATGCTCGAGCGTTCCGCTCACACCGCGGCCCTGCACCTGGAAAGGGAGCGCGCGCAAGTCACGCTCGACTCGATCGGGGATGGGATCATCAGCATCGACGTCGCAGGCAACATCAGCTATCTCAATCCGATCGCCGCGAACATGACGGGCTGGTCCCAGTCGGAGGCGTACGGACGGCCGCTACAGGAGGTACTGCGGCTCATAGACGGTGACAGCCGCGATCCGGCTCTAAACCCGCTTGCGATGGCGATTCTCCATAACAGGACCGTCGGCTTGAGCCCGCATTGCGTCTTGATCCGCCGCGACGGGCACGAGTCCGCCATTGAGGATACTGCTGCCCCCATTCACGACCGGCGCGGGCAGGTCACTGGCGCCGTGATAGTTTTCCACGACGTGAGCAAGGCGCGCGCGATGTCGCTCCGAATGTCCTATCTGGCGCAACACGACTTTCTCACCGGGCTGCCTAATCGCATGCTGCTGAATGACCGGCTAAGCCAAGCGATAGCGTTGGCGCACCGGCATCATTCGTCGCTCGCGGTACTCTTCGTGGACGTGGATCACTTCAAAGATGTCAACGATTCTCTCGGTCACGCGATCGGCGATCAGCTTCTGCAGTCAATCTCGCGCCGTCTGGTGACTTGTGTGCGCGATACAGACACCGTGTGTCGTCTCGGTGGGGACGAATTCGTAGTGTTGCTGTCGGAAGTGGCCCACGCCGCAGACGCCGCCCGGAGTAGCGACAAGATCCTCACGGCGCTGGGCACGCCACATCGTATCGAGCAGCTGGATCTAAATGCTACGGTGAGCATCGGCATCGGCGTGTACCCCGGTGACGGTAAGGACGCTGAGACGCTCTTGAAAAACGCTGACACTGCGCTGTCGCAGGCCAAGGCCAACGGCGGCAACACACATCAGGCCTTCGAGCGGGACATGGCTGGGCGCGGCCGACGATCTGTGGCTACGGCCGCCTACCGGATGTGAGATCGACTTCGCCCTAACTCCTCCCCACCCTACATAGTGGCCGTGCGACGCCTGACCTTTCGATTGTACGCCGACGAACAGAAGTCTTCGCTCGAGGCGAGTACCGTCCATCAGAAGCAGGCATTCAAAAGGACACACATTATGAACATCATCATCTGGCTCGTGGTCGGTGGACTAATTGGGTGGGCAGCAAGCACGCTTATGCGTATGCCGGAGCGCATTGCCCTCAACGTCGTGGTTGGGATAGTTGGGGCGGCTGCTGGCGGATGGCTCTTGAGCCCGCTGTTCGGCGTGTCGGCTCTCGATCAGAGCAACTTCACCGCGAGCTTCCTCGGTTCCCTTATTGGGGCCGCGCTTCTCCTGGTCATCGTCAATTGGGTGCGGCGAGCTGCAGTGCGCTAGAGTAAATTAGGGTCGGCAGAACGCCGTTCGTTCCATCGACATTATCGACAGCGGCGTTCAATAGGTGATTGACTACTTGGATCGCCAAGTTGATCTGGTTCAAGAGGGATTTGATTGCGTATTGCGACTGGGCCCCATCAGGGACGAGCTGATTGCCCGCCCGCTGGGGCGCTGTTGCGCATGGTCAACGCTGCCAGTCACGCCTACCTGGCGCGCTATGGCGTCCCTCGGTGCACGGAAGATGCGCGACTACTCCCATTGGCTCGGGCGCGTTCGAACGGACTCCTGCGATTTCCGCTGACGAACAGGATATCGCGCTCGCGCAAGCCCCCTGCCTCATTATCTCGACTGGCGAGCGCACCTCTCACTTCTCACATACCCATCCCACCCATTCCGCCGCCCGGCATGCCGGGATGGGCGTGCTCTTCGTCCTTTGGAGTCTCGGCAACCATGACCTCAGTCGTGAGCAACAGGCCCGCGACGGATGCCGCATTCTGTAGCGCAAGTCGGGTAACCTTCGTTGGATCCAGAATGCCTTCTTCGAGCATGTCGCAGAATTCACCGGTTGCCGCGTTATATCCGTAGGCGCCCTTGCCGGCTCTCACCTGGTTCAGGATGACCGCTGCATCCTCGCCAGCATTCTCAACGATATTTCGTAAAGGCTCTTCTATCGAGCGAGCGAGAATACGGATACCCACCGTCTGATCCTCATTGGCACCCTCCAACTTATCGAGTGCCTTGAGGGTACGGATGAGCGCAACACCGCCGCCCGGTACCACGCCTTCCTCGATGGCCGCACGGGTTGCGTGCAGGGCATCCTCCACGCGTGCCTTCTTCTCCTTCATCTCGATTTCGGTGGCTGCACCGACTTTGATCAGCGCCACACCGCCGGAAAGTTTCGCAACACGCTCCTGAAGCTTTTCCTTGTCGTAGTCGCTGGTGGCGTCCTCGGCCTGCTGGCGGATCGACTCGACGCGTGCCTTGATGTCGGCGGGCTTGCCGCCTCCGTCGACAATGGTCGTGTTCTCTTTCGCCACCACAACCTTTTTGGCCTCGCCCATATCGTTAAGGGTGACCTTCTCGAGCGACAGGCCAACCTCATCGGAAATCACCGTGCCGCCCGTCAGGGTCGCAATGTCCTGCAGCATCGCCTTGCGGCGATCGCCGAAGCCCGGCGACTTCACCGCCGCAACCTTGAGGATGCCGCGGATATTGTTGACGACCAGCGTCGCGAGCGCCTCACCCTCGAGGTCCTCGGCGACCACGATCAGCGGACGCCCCGCCTTCGCGACCGCCTCCAGGAGCGGGAGCATCTCGCGGATATTCGAGATCTTCTTATCGCACAGAAGAATCAGCGGCTTTTCGAACTCGGCCGTTTGACTCTCCTGCTGGTTGATGAAATACGGGGAAAGATAGCCGCGATCGAACTGCATGCCATCGACCACCTCGAGCTCATTTTCGAGACCTTGACCCTCTTCGACGGTGATGACACCTTCCTTGCCCACTTTCTCCATTGCATCAGCGATGGTCTGGCCGATGGATTCATCAGAGTTCGCAGAGATAGTGCCGACCTGCGCGATGCCCTTGGAGTCCTTACAGGGCTTGGAGAGACGCTTCAATTCGTCCGTCGTGACCAGCACGGCCTTGTCGATGCCGCGCTTGATGTCCATGGGGTTGCGACCGGAGGCGACGGCCTTCAGCCCCTCGCGGATGATCGCCTGCGCGAGCACTGTAGCTGTAGTCGTACCATCGCCGGCTTCATCCGAGGTGTTGGAAGCGACTTCCTTCAGCATCTGCGCACCCATGTTCTCGAATTTGTCCTTGAGCTCGATCTCCTTTGCAACCGACACACCGTCCTTCGTGATCGTCGGGGAGCCGTAGCTCTTCTCGAGTACGGCGTTGCGGCCCTTCGGGCCAAGTGTCGCCTTCACTGCATTCGCAAGGATATTGACACCCTTGAGCATGCGTTGGCGTGCATCGTCGCTAAATCGTACGTCTTTCGCTGTCATTGTCGTGATCCTTTAGTCATTTGGATTCAATCACGGCCATGACGTCTTCCTCGCGCATGACCAAAAGCTCTTCGCCCTCGACGCGAACCTCGGTTCCGCTGTACTTGCCGAAGAGGATCTTGTCGCCAACCTCGAGGTCGCAGGGACGCACATGTCCACTTTCGAGGATCTTGCCCTTGCCGACTGCGATAATTGTTCCGTGAACGGGCTTTTCGGCGGCCGTATCGGGGATTGCGATGCCGCCAGGGGAGGTGCGATCCTCTTCCAGGCGCTTGACGATGACACGGTCATGAAGGGGACGAATCTTCATAGTCAGACACTCTTGTGGATTAAATCGGCCATGTTAGTTGTTATGAATGGCGATGTATGTCTAGATTTCAAGGGCGGATGTCAGAAAGGTCGGCGGGAAGGGCGCAGTGCTGTTGAAGCGACCACCCATTAGCCTACAGTTGAGGTCAGTGTCGGGACGATCCCTTCTGTTATCGACCAGAAGCGTACCTGAGTCGAGTCCAAGCCGCGGGATCAGCTCTCCGGGCGGGACCCGTGATCACGATCTCCTTCCATGTGTAATAGTCCCGAGAGATCGCGAGCGTCGATGGGCTTTAGAAGATAGCGCTCGAATCCCGCTACGCGAGCAAGCTCGCGCCCCGCGTGTTCGCGGCTGGACGTCAACGCAATCAATCGCAAGTCATGGCTTTGCGCGCGCTCGCGCAACAATCGCGCCACTTCATAGCCACTCATATCCAGCAGACTGAGCTCGAGCAGTACGACGGCGGGCTGAAACTCGGCTGCAATGGCCAGCGCGGCATGGCCGGAGTAAGCAACGCGGGTCTGCGAATAACCCGATGCGTTCAACATGAGTTCCAGTGAGTCCGACGACTTGATGTCGTCATCGACGATCAAGATCCTCACTGGTGCGGTGGAGAGTGCGGACTGTCCACCTTCATTCTCCCAAGTCTCTAGCGATTGCGCCTCTTTTAACTGCACAGGCGGCGGCGCCCGTTCGCTGCGACTGCTGCGAGAAGCAGCGTAGTTCCGCGCCTCGTCGGAGAGCCGCCTCCAGCTCGTGGTCATTGTGTCCCGCATATCGCACTCCTGTTATGTGGAGCATGCTATACGCGTTGAAACTGGCAGTCGGTACGCTAGGACACAGACCCGCCCCAGCGGCTGCGCGGTGTGCCTTCATCTAAGCGTCGCGCGTTCTCTCGCTGAATCAGTGGTCTCCCGCTTCCGATTTAGAAGCTACACGTGCTCCGAAGGCGGGGCTCCTTGCGGAAGGTAGTTGCGAGCGTGTCGCCAAGCGAAAGCCACGGCAGATTGGGAGCGGGTTATCACTCAGGGACGCATCTGTCGTCGTGCCTGCGGAAACCATCCGCACAACTCCAATCGTTGCCCGAATAGCCGATGTAGGCGTTTGCCGGCACCAGCAGCGGTGTGCAGACGGTCTGTTCGCGTCTGAAACCGCGCTCGCACTGCCAACTATTTCCGCTGGCATCGAGGTAGGCATTCTCGGGTACGTCGAGCACAGCGCACGTCTCACCATGCTTCACGAACCCGCGGTCGCATTGCCAATCATCCCCGTAGCGTACGAGGAAGCCATTAGAGGGAACTTTGACCGGCGCGCAAGCCTGTCCGACGAGGCGGTAACCACGGTTGCATTCCCACCCACGACTGTAAGATGAGTCGACCGGGTACGCGTTCTCGGGCACGAGAATCAGTGCGCAGCCACGCTCGGTCTGGTGGTAACCGCGGTTGCATCGCCATCCGCTCCCAAAACCAGAGTCTTCGGCATAGGCATTATCCGGGACTTTGACGGCGACGCACTGCTTGCCCGATTTCATATACCCTCGATTGCACTCCCATCGGTTGCGGGAGGAGTTGAGATATGCATTCGGTGGAACTTCGATCGATACACACCTCTGCGCCTCGCGATCGTAACCTGGCAGGCAGTCCCAACGGCTGCCATAGCGACTGGCCTGAGCATGACTTGGTAGTGTGCCCGCATCCGTCTGCGCCGAGGCGATTGCCGAGAACGTGAGCAACAATGCGTAGAGTGGCAGGCATGGCACCCAAGGCCTGTTCGCTGCTGAGCTGGAGTTCACTGAAGAGGTCCTGTTCATTTTTGAGCCTGTCCGTCTGGATTGGGCAGCCCGATGTTAAATAACCGCGCCTCCTATCTCGGTGCGCCGACGCACATACGAAGGCTCGAGCAGGCATCTAGGGAGAGCGCATTCTTTTGGGTTCAGCGCGCGACGCGAGAACTTGCGCCGGGACGCCCGAGCGCATCGCCGACCTGACCTGAGGGCCTGTGTGTGCCGCCGCACCGACTGTTCCGGCCCCTCAAGGCCAGACTGCCTGCGCTCGCTGCCAACACCGTGGACGCCGTGCCGCTCGCCGAGCCCACAGCATGTTTGCGCCAAGCGCAATCGCCAGCGCGATCTGAGCGGCTTTTCACACATTCTTAGTTCCGTATCCAGGTGGAGTAATTTATGTCACGACCCAAAACGTTCATTACACTTGTCTGCGCTATTGTGCTGCTGGCGACGCTCGGTTGCGCGTCCACACGACATCATGAAGGGACCGGTGAGTACGTTGATGACAGTGTCATCACGACAAAAGTCAAAGCAGCCATCTTCAATGAGCCCGGCCTCAAGGTCTCCGAGGTCAAAGTCGAGACTTTCAAAGGCAATGTTCAATTGAGCGGCTTCGTAAGCTCACGCGCCGATATCAAGGGCGCCGTTCGGGTGGCGAGTGCCGTCGACGGCGTGAAGTCGGTTACCAATGACATGCAACTCAAGTAGCACCATGAAGTCAACCAAACAAAACAGACGCAGCGTATGTGCGTTCGCGCACCGACGCTGCCGTCGGGAGCGAGCACACTCGGCCTCCTGGTGGGCCCCGGTAGAGCCGGCAACCACCTTCACCCAGTAGAGAATCGACATGAATGCAACATCGCAAGCACACCATGGCTCGCGCGTGCAGATGACGCTCGGGTTCACGGGCGTGCTCCTGCTCGCAGCATGCGCATCGACGCCACCGGCGCCCACAGCCAATCTGCAGGCAGCGCAGCAGGCCATTGCTGCCGCTGAACGTGGCGAAGCCGCACGCTATGCGCCTGGAGAGTTGAGCGAAGCTCACACCAAGCTCGCTTCGGCCGAAACGGCTGTTACGGAGAAGAAAATGATCGCGGCTGAGCACTTTGCCGATCAGTCACGGGCCGAGGCCGAATTGGCCGCCGCCAAGACGTCGGCTATCAAAGCCAACGCCGTCAACGATGAAATGAAGCGTAGCAACGGCACGCTCGTGGATGAAATGAAGCGCGGCTCGGGAGATAAACCATGAACACGACAAAATTCCGTGATGTGATTGCTCGCAAGACGCTTATCGGCGCGGCTGTGGCATCCATCTTGCTCGCGGCCTGTACAACGGCACCGGTCAAACCGGACGGCGCTGCGGAAGCCCGCGTTAAGTTGACCCAGCTCCAGTCCGATCCGAATCTGGCGAGTCGCGCAGCGGCCGCAATCAAGGACGCTGACGCTGCGGTACGCGCGGCCGAGCAGCCGGAGGCCGACAAGGAGGTAGCAGCAAACCGGGTCTATCTCGCCGACCGTAAGGTCGATACTGCCCGGGCTCTGGCTGAGACCCGTTTTGCTGAGGATCAGCGTGCGGTGATCACCGCGCAGCGCGATAGTGCTCGGCTCGATGCCCGCACGCACGAAGCGGACGCCGCCAAGGATCAGGTCGCCACAGCGAAAGCCGAGAATGCCGCACAAAGAGCGGCAGCGGATCAGGCGCGCGATGACGCAGCCAATGCCGCGCAGGTAGCCGCTGCAAGCTCGGAGCAACAAGCCGCGGAGCTGCAGCGACAGATCAACGTGCTGCAGGCAAAGCCAACCGATCGCGGGTTGGTATTGACTCTCGGTGATGTACTCTTCACCACCGGCAGGGCCGATCTGAAGCCCGGTGCCGCCGGCAATCTGAACAAGCTCGTCGCCTTCCTCAACAAGTATCCGGATCGCAGTGTTACCATCCAGGGTTACACGGACAGCGTCGGTAGTGAGGACTACAACCAGGGACTGTCCGAACGCCGCGCCGACTCGGTGAAATCCTATCTAGCGGAGCAGGGTATCAGCTCGATGCGGCTCTCCGCACGGGGCAAGGGGCGAAGCGACCCCGTGGCAGACAATGAATCCGCAGCCGGCCGCCAGCAGAACCGTCGCGTCGAGGTGATCATCAGCAATCAGGCCACCGCGTTGCGGTGATGGGGCACGCCGGGAGATTGCGATGGACGACACCGATACGTCTCGAATACACAAACGGCTGATGAGCGACAAGGTCTCAGTGCCCGGCGAGAGTGGGGGTGAGATCGACATTGCCCGTCACGCCACACTGGCCTATTGGTCTGAGGACCCGGATCACCCCCTCGAGCATCTGATTGACAGGCACTTTGGACCGGGTGCTACTCGTTGGGCGAGCGCCCGGCCCAATGCAACCGAGTACATTGTGCTTGAGTTCGATCACGTCCAGCGGGTCTCTCGTCTTATCTATGAGGTGGAGGAGCGTCGGGAGCAGCGCACGCAGGAGGTGCGCGTGGAAGTCTGGTCGGATCGCGACCGCACTTACCGCCAGGTGCTAGTGCAGGATTATAACTTCAGTCCGCAAGGAGCGACCTTTGAACACGAGGACGTGCAGTTGGATCTTGCCGCGATCTCCCATATGAGGCTGACCATCGTCCCGAACAAGGGCGGCTCGGGTATCGCCACTCTGACTTCACTTCGCCTTTTTGCGTAGAACGCGTCGAGTGACGCACATCGCCGGGCGAACAATGCGAACGCCGGACTTAAGGCCGGAAGCGAGTTCACCGTTATCGTGCTTATGGAAAGCTGATGCGGTTGGCGTCGCTGAGGGCGTTAGGACCGTGGAGTCAGCTCCTCTCAGGTGCCGGTAGAGCCTAGATTCGGCACTGACCCAGGGCGCGGCAGCAAGCGATCGGTTTCCTTCTTGACCACGGCATAACACTCGCAACACAACTGTTCCAGCTTGGGCCGGTCCAGCACGGTAATTTGTCCGCGGGTGTAGCGGATGACACCGAGCTTATGCAGTTTGCCGGCGGCTTCGGTAACACCTTCGCGGCGCACGCCGAGCATGTTGGCGATGAGCTCCTGGGTCATGGTCAATTGGTTGGACGACAGCCGGTCCAGCGAGAGTAGCAACCAGCGGCACAGTTGCTGATCCACCGAGTGATGGCGATTGCATACCGCGGTCTGGGTCATTTGGGTGATCAGGGCCTGCGTGTAGCGTAGCAGCAGCAGTTGTGCCTGCCCATTGCGACGGAACTCATCCTTGAGCCGCTGTCCGATCAAACGGTAAGCGGAGCCGGCGCTCTGCACGATTGCCCGACTCGGCGTGGTTTCACCGCCCATGAACAACGCGATGCCAATGATGCCTTCGTTGCCCACGACCGAGATTTCCGCGGAGGCCCCATCGGCCAACACATACAGGAGGGAAACGATGCAGTCGACTGGAAAATAAACGTGACGCAAGACGTCGCCGGACTCGTACAAGACCTTCCCTAGGGGCATGTCAACGAGCTGCAGGGCTGGGTAGAGTCGCTCACGCTCGGCGGCTGACAATGCAGCCAGAAGGTGATTATGCTGTGGTTCGTGAACAGGCTCGAGCATAGGAAAATGTCACCATCACCCGCCCACAGACGCGGCCTGGGATCAGTATAGACTACCCCTCGCCGCTTTGTGCGCTGGAGTACATTGCGCCCTGAGTGAGCGAGGGGCTAACCTTGCAGGGCGGTGTGTCACCGCCGGTTTG
>Ga0268266_10005862_pt1 | contig 11370 bp, 11 predicted proteins | sample KBSS13metaG_FD_190356 | JGI IMG/M metagenome (GOLD analysis project Ga0268266, IMG submission 190356) | Switchgrass rhizosphere microbial communities from Kellogg Biological Station, Michigan, USA - KBS S1-3 metaG (SPAdes) (version 2) | ecosystem: Host-associated > Plants > Roots > Rhizosphere... | reverse complement strand
TATTGAGAAACCGCATCTTCTCGGCCGTGGTCCAGCCTGCGAAGTCGGCTGGCGGAGGACCGCCGCTGGTGAAGGCAGCGACCGCCTTGTCGACGGTTGCGAAGGCCGCGGGATCAGGCCGGATTACGTTCGACGGCAGGCCCGGCTTGTAGATCCAATCGTCGAGCTGAAGCTTCGCTTCGAGCGACTTGTCGCCCTTGATCAGGTTTGCCCGCATATCCGCCAAAAACCGGTCCGAGGTCATCGGCTGGAAAGCGTGGCGGTCGAAGTAGGAGCGCAGATAGGCATCCCACTTTTCACGGCCGACGATTTTTTCGACCGTCCGGAGGAAGGTGGCGCCCTTGTCGTAGACAATTCCGCCTGCCCCTCCGTCGGGCACGCCCTCTTTCGCAGCCAAATGAAGCTGCGTGTTCGGGCCGTTCTTCTCTTCGGCTAGCGCCTTGGTCATCTCGTCGAAGCTGAGCGCCGCCTCCTGCTGGGCACGCTTCGGACCGTAGATCTCCTCCATGATCCGGTTTTCAAAATATGAAGTGACGCCTTCGTTGAGCCAGCTGTCGGACCAATTGGCATTGGTGACGAGATTCCCCGACCAGCTGTGCGCCAGTTCGTGCGCGACCAGGCCGTTGAGGCTCTTGTCGCCGGCGATAAAGGTCGGCGTGAGGAAGGTCAGCGTCGGGTTTTCCATGCCGCCGTACGGAAAGGCGGGCGGCAGGACGAGCAAGTCGTAGCGGCCCCAGCGATAGGGTCCGTAGAGCTTTTCCGCCGCCTCGACCATTTTCTCGGTGTCGGCGAGTTCGGCTGCAGCGCGGTCGAGCATGACCGGCTCCGTCCAGACGCCGGTGCGTTTGCCGAGCGGCTTGAAGGCCAGATCGCCGACCCCGATCGCGATCATGTAGGGCGCGACGCTGTGCGGCATCTTGTAGCTGAAAATGCTTTCTCCGCCCTGCGTGATCGGCTCGGCGGACTTCGGCGCACTCATCACGGCAGTGAGGCCCGCCGGGACACGGATGGTCGCTTCCCAGCTCTGGCGGATGCCGGGCGAATCCTGCGTCGGGATCCAGCTGCGGTTCTCGATCGCCTGCCCCTGGCTGAACAAATACGGCTTTTTCTTGCCGGCCGTCTGTTCGGGTGTCAGCCACTGCAGAGCGCCCGCATCCTTGGCGCTCTTATACTTGATGATCAGGCGCTTGGTGTCAGGGCGCAGGGCGACCGACAGAGGCGAACCGAGCTTCTCGTCAGCGGCGCCGACCTTGTAGTCGAGCGGCTGGTTCGAACCGTCGGTAATGCTCTCGATCTCGAGGCCTTTGTCGTCGAGAACGATTTCCCTGGCGTCAGGCTTGCGGTCGATGTCGAGGGTCGCGGTTCCGCCGATCCTCTTGGCCTCGAAGTCGACCCCGAGGTCGAGCGCGACGTGGCAGACGCGCGCCTCAAGCGGTCGGGCATAGGTGGCGCTATCCTTTGCTTCCGGCGTGTCGAGGATCGGTGCGATCTGCGCTTCTTGCCCGCCATCGCTGGAGTTGGTGGTGGTGTTGGTTTCGGCTGACTGGCAACCTGCAAGCAGGATAGCGGCCGCGGCAACGGCCGTACGGAGCAAGGTCATGTGGGGTCCTTATTCGGCGGAATTAACGTAGATCGAGCGCTTCGGTGCCGAGAAAATGCGGCGCACAATCGGCTCGAAGAAATCCAGCGGCGCCGTGTCATAAGTATCGTCGAACGCCGTCTGGTCGTAGAGTTCACAAAAGCGAGCTGTATCCTCGAAATGCGGATGGCCACGGAATTGCTCCCGCATGTCGCGGTCCATCCCGAGGTAATGGAAGAAGTAATAGCCTTGGAAAATGCCGTGGTGCTCGCAGATCCAGTGGAGCTTCTCATCCACGAACGGCTTTACGATCGCTGCGGCGATGTCCGGATGATTGAGCGTCCCGAGCGTATCACCGATGTCGTGAAGCAGCGCCATCACGACATATTCCTCGGATTCTCCACCGCGATGAGCGCGAGTCGCGGTCTGGAGCGAGTGCTGCAAGCGATCGACCGGAAATCCGCCATAGTCGCCGTCGAGGAGCTTGAGATGGATCAATACCCGGTCGCTGAGACCCTGGGCGAAGGGGAAGAAGTGGCTGCCGATGGTCGCCCAATCCTCCGCCGTACCTTCGTCCATGCTGCGAAATTTCGCGCGCGGCGCATGCTCGTTCATCCGTGTCTCTCCCGTGGCGGAACGGATTGCAGCTTCCGGGCGCTGCTCGCAATGGCAGAATTGCCCGCTTATATCGGAGCCGGAGATGGCGACCGATAGCGCAACATTGGAGCGACAGGGGCAGATTTCCGGCGATTTGCCGGAGATTCGATCGCCCGCGGCCCCGATTGCAAAAGGCGTGGGGCTCGACCGACCATTCTTCGAGAGCAAGGACCGCGCCTTCTGGCTTCTCCAGACGGGCGGCTGGACCGGCTACTTCATTCTCCGGGCGCTGTCGGGTTTCGCCAACAGCCTGGGCCCGATCCTGATCGTCCACATCGCGATTCTGACGGCGACAGGCTATTCACTCACACTATTGATGGCGACGCTGTTCCGGCGGCTGATCGCGATGCGCCCGGCCTTCACGTTGGTCCTGTCGCTGGCCGTCGTGATCCTCGCGTCCGGCATTTTCTCGGTCATCGAGACCTGGAGCGTAGCTACCTTCGTCAAACCCGACCTCAAGCCGACGGGTGTGGTCTACCTCGGCGCGATAGTCATCGATTTCGCTTTGCTCGCCGCCTGGGCTGCGCTCTATTACGGGATCAATTACTTCCTGTTGCTGGAAGACGAGATCAAGCAGCGCGAACGGTTGGAAAGTGCGGCGTCGTCCGCCCAGCTGGCGATGCTTCGCTACCAGCTAAACCCGCACTTCCTGTTCAACACGTTGAATTCGATCTCGACTCTCGTGCTGCTGAAGCAGACCGAGCGTGCGAACGCGATGCTGGCACGCTTGTCATCGTTCCTCCGCTACACGTTGGCCAACGAGCCGACGGCGAATGTCACGTTGGCGCAGGAGGTCGAAACGCTGAAGCTCTACCTGGAAATCGAGAAGATGCGGTTTGAAGACCGGCTGCGTCCTCACTTCCGGGTCGAGGCCGATACCATCGGCGCGCGGCTGCCGTCGCTATTGCTCCAGCCGTTGATCGAGAACGCCATCAAATATGCCGTCACGCCGAGCGAAAGCGGTGCGGACATCTGGATCAACGCTAGCCGCGAGGGGCAGGCGGTGCGGATCGAGGTTTCCGATAATGGGACCGGAGAAAACTCCGATCTTTCCGCCAGTCCATCGACCGGAGTCGGACTGGCGAACATTCGGGACCGTTTGACGCAAGCCTACGGACCGGCCCATGGCTTTACGACCAAAGAGAACGACAAGGGGGGCTTCAGCGTTATCCTCGAAATTCCCTACGAAACCGGAGACAGAAACTCATGACCATCCGCACCGTGCTCGTCGACGACGAGCCGCTTGCGACCCAGGGGCTTCAGCTGCGCCTTGAGGCGCACGATGACGTCGAAGTCATCGCCACAGCCGCTAACGGACGTGAGGCAATCCGCGCCATCAAGACCCACAAGCCGGACCTCGTCTTCCTCGACATCCAGATGCCGGGATTCGACGGTTTCTCAGTCATCCAGGGTCTGATGGACGTCGAGCCCCCGTTGTTCGTGTTCGTCACAGCCTATGGCGACCATGCGCTGAGGGCGTTCGAAGCCCAGGCGGTCGATTATCTGATGAAGCCGGTCGAGGAAGACCGGCTGGCGGCGACGCTGGATCGCGTGCGCCAGCGCCTGTCGGAGAAAAGGAGCGCCGGCGAAAATGAGCGCCTGAAGGAAGCTTTGGCCGAGCATGCCCCGGAAGCTGCCGAGGAATTGGCTGATGCCTCACCTGAAGGCCCGGCCCCCGATCGCTTCGAGAAGATGATCAACATCAAGGACCAGGGCCAGATCTTCCGAGTCGACGTAGACACGATCGAGCGGATCGATGCCGCCGGTGACTACATGTGCATCCAGACCGGCGACAACACCCTCATCCTGCGCGAGACAATGAAGGATCTGGAGAAAAGGCTTGATCCGCGCCGCTTCCAGCGGGTCCACCGCTCGACGATCGTCAATCTCGACCTTGTCCGGCAAGTGAAGCCGCACACGAACGGCGAATGCTTCCTGGTGCTGGATTCAGGCGCGCAGATCAAAGTCAGCCGGTCCTATCGCGACGTCGTCGCCCGGTTCGTCCACTAAGCATAAAAAAGGGGCGCCCCCAGAAGGAGCGCCCCTTTCAAGCCGCATGCGTGCGAGCGGCCTGAACGAAATTAATTCGCGCTGTTGCCGTCTGCGTCGGCGCCGTTGCGAACCTGATCAGCAGCGTTCTCGCCAGCTGCCCGGACTTCGTCGGCAGCGTTCTGGCCGTTCGCCTCGACCGCGTCAGACGCGTTCTCGGTGTTCGCCTCGATGACATCGGCCGTGTTCTCGGCGTTCGCTTCGATGTTGTCAGCGGCCTGCTCTTGCGGGCTCTGGTTGCATGCTGCGAGAGCAGCGACGCCAAAGGCCACTGCGAAAGCGGTCGAAATCTTCTTCATCAGCTAATTCCCTGTTGTGACTAGAGAACCATGGGTTAGCGCCATGATCTCGGAATGGGCAATACGCATAGCGATGCTTTTCTGTTCCAGCGCCGGAATATTCATTCCTGTGGACGCCCAATCGGCCTAAAGCCGCTCGCATTCCTGTTTCCTCAGTCGATGGGCGGGTCCGATGACAGAAAAATTCGAGAAGTTCGCCGCTCTTCACGTGCCGGGCGACCCGATCATTCTCTACAACATCTGGGACGTCGGCAGCGCCCACGCCGTCGAAAAGGCCGGTGCCAAGGCACTTGCGACGGGCAGCCATCCGGTCGCCGATGCGCATGGCTGGCCGGATGGGCAGCAGGTTCCGATAGACTTCGCGCTCGCCAATGCGGCCCGCATCGTTGACGCAACCAGCCTGCCGGTAACGGTCGATTTCGAGAGCGGCTATTCGACCGATCCGCACGCCGTCGCCCATAATGTCTGGCGGCTGGCGCACATGGGCGCGGTGGGATGCAACTTCGAGGACCAGGTGATCGGTGGCGAGGGCCTTCATCCAATCCCTCAGCAGGTCGAGAAGATCGACTCCATCCGGAAGCAGGTCGGCGAGAATTTCTTCATCAACGCTCGCACTGATCTTCTGTTGAAGACGCAACAACATGATGACGCGCTCATCGATCAGGTCATCGAGCGCGGAAAAGCCTTCGCCAATGCGGGCGCGAGCGGCTTTTTCGTTCCGCGGCTGTCGGATTCGAAGCAGATCGAGCGGGTCGTCCGCGAAGTCCCCCTCCCACTGAATGTCATCGCTTTTCCCGGTTCGCCTCCGAAATCGGAATGGGCGAGTGCCGGGGTGGCAAGGATCAGCCACGGCCCTTTCCCCCATCGGGCGCTGATGGCAAAGTTAGAGGAAATGGCCCGTGAGGCGATAAGCTGAGCTTGTTTGTTGAGCGCAAGATTCGGGTAGCGACGTCTCAGGCGCTGTTCCAAAGCCTCCTCGATACAGGAGGTTCTTCATGAGCAAGTTCGACGATTTCACGAAGCTTCACGTGCCCGGCAACCCGTTGGTCCTGTTCAACGCGTGGGACGCAGGCAGCGCAATTGCTGTCGCGAAATCGGGCGCGAAGGCGATCGCGTCAGGAAGCGCCTCAGTGTCGATGGCCAACGGCTTCGGCGATGGAGAGGAAGTACCGATTGAGCTGGCCCTCGCCAACGCCGCCCGAATGGTGAAGGCCGTGGACCTACCGGTGACCATCGATTTCGAAGGCGGCTACGCGACGGATGCTGGCGGCCTGACAATAAACGGCCGCCGGCTCGCCGAAACCGGCGCCGTCGGCTGCAATTTCGAAGACCAGATCGTCGGCACCGATCGCCTGTACGACATTGCCGATCACGCCAAGCGCCTCGCGGCATTAAGGCATGGCGTCGGCACGGATTTCTTCATCAACGCCCGCACTGACCTGTTCCTGAAGGCCAAGCCGGAAGCGCATGATTCGTCGCTGGCCGATCAGGCGATCGAGCGCGGCCTCGCTTATGCCGAGGCCGGCGCGAGCGGTTACTTCATCCCGGGGCTGGCCAACACGTCACTCGTCGAGCGCATTTGCGCCGCCGTGCCGCTGCCGGTGAATGCCATGCACCTGCCCGGCGGACCTACCCGGTCAGGCTGGGCGGGAGCTGGCATCGCCCGCGTCAGTCACGGTCCATTCCCCTACATGGACATGCAAAAGTGGCTGACCGAGCGGGCCGAAGCGGCGCTCACCTAGCTTTCCGATCTGTAGACGACCCTTCGGATGCGCGCGTTCTCGTAAATCGGCGCGCGCACCGGTTGCCCGGCCTTGTTCCGAGCCGGCTTGAACCGCGCGTTCTTCTTCATCTCTTCGCATGCAGTCTTATCGAAGCTCTGCGCTCCGGTTGGCACCAGCAGATGGCATTCATCAACGCGTCCCGAAGGCGCGACCCAATAGAGCATTTGATAGACGAACTCGTCTTTATACGTGGGCATGGTCGGGAAAGTACCGGAGATCGGCTCGGGCGGCGATGCGACTGTCTTCAGGAGCGCGGGATCGATGCCAAGCGATCGATGCAGATCGTCCACGCATGTCCCGATCGACTTCAAGGCCTCGGCAAAGCCGTCAAAGCCAATCTGGATGTCTCCGTACCTGCCTGTGTTGAGCCGGAGCGTCCGTTGTGTGCCTGCAAACTTGTTGGAGAAGTCTCTCAACCAATATTCGCGCGTCGCACCGCCCGATTTGTCCTGAAATACGTTGAAGTGGACAAGCGCTTTTAGCGGCACCCCGTCGACTTCGACCTTCATTTCCCCGCTATCGAAATGGCTAACCGAATCAGGCGCACGAAGCCGCATCCAGACGTCGGCAGACACCGGTTCGAATGTCAGCCCAAGCTTATATTCTTGCCCGCCGGACTTGAACGATCGACTGAGGATACACGCATCATCGGCGTAATCGACCCGCCACTTGTCTGATGGAGTGAGGTCGAGCTGCTGGGGCGCGGCGTACGCCGATGAGGATAAAGCGACTGCGAGCCAGGCCGAAAACACGCGCTTCATTCCAAACTCCTAGACTCGCGCGGACTTACGACGGGTGGCGCGGGTCGGGCCGGACTTCAGGACGTTCTTGCGGAAAATGCCTGATGCGATGCGCAGGAACAGCGCCACCCAAAGCAACTGCCACACCACGGCCAGCCCGTGGATCCAGAGGTCGGGCAGTTCCCCGGCGCGCGCGATCATCACGTATGGTGAGGACAGCGGGAAGAACATCGCGCCGAGCGCGCCCTTACCGTTGGGATTGCCGATTGCGATCGATGCGATGGCGAAAATAACGACTTGTGCCATTGTAACAGGCATCGACAAAGTCTGGACTTCGCGGGCGCTCGACGCGTGGGCACCGATGCCGAGGAAGATTGAGCCGAGCAGCAAATAGCTCATCGCGAAATAGATGACGCCGAACAGGACGAAGAGCGGCCATCCGACGGCCGGCGGCGGTAGTGCGCCAAGGCCGTTGGGCGCGAAGATTTCTAGTGCCGCCGCTCCCGCCGTTGCCCAGACCGCAATGCCCGCGAGCGAGGCGGCAAGCATTGCAAGCAGCTTGCCGAGGAAGATGGCATCGACCGGAACCGCCGCCGCGAGGACTTCGATAACCTTGTTCGACTTCTCCTCGATCAACTGTGACAGCAGCATGCCGGCGAGGAGGATTGTGAGCAGGAACAGCAAGGACTGCCCCGCTCTTGCCGTGAATTCCTGCCCGCCGGCGTTCGGGGCTGTTGGTGATGGGTTCGTCAGCATCACCGGCAAATGCACAGGCTGCGCCGACCCTGCAGTCTGCCGTGCCTGGCCGATCATCAGGCGCAACTGCTTCGCGATGCCGCTTTGAGCGCTGACGGATCCATATAGCTGCGGATTGGCGAGGCCGCCTTCCAAGACTGCAACGTATCCGGGCTGGCCCTTCTGCCGAGCGCTTTTACCCTGGGATGAGCCGGCTGGATCGATCCGCTTCAGCTTGACGACGCCCAGCGGGCCGAACGTATCCTGCAGCTGGTCGCGCGCCTGTTCGATCTTTTGGAATTCCGCCGATGTCGCAACGACCCCTACCGGCAAGCTCTCGGTTGCGCTCATCGGTGCGGTGGCAGCACCGAACACGCCGACCATCAGAAACGGAAAGAGCGGACCGAGCAGGAAGAGAAGAAACGTGCGGGACAGCACGGTTGCCGTGAAATCGCGGCGGGCGATTACGAAGGCGGCGCGGAGAAGCTCTCTCACGGCGTCATCTCCTCGGGCGTGTCCATTGCCTTGGCGGCCGCATCCCCCGCAATTGCAACGAAGGCCTCGTGAAGGCCAGGCCGCTCGATCGCCAGCGTCTCGATCCCCGCGCCGCCGTCAATGAGCGCCTTCAGCAGCGGCTCGGGGCCGGACTGCGGGAGCTCGAAGATCCACTCGCCGCCTTCCTTGGTCGCGTCGGCGGGAATGCAGGATCGCCATGCGCCATCCGTCTCGCGAGTGCGGAGGCGAACGATCGGGCGGAGCTTGGCGCGCGCCTCGTCGACCTGGCCGTTGAAGGCGACCTTCCCCGCGGCGATGATCGCGATCTGCTCGCACAGGCGTTCGGCGTGGGCGATGACGTGGGTGGAAAAAATGACGGTCACGCCGTCGGCGGCGCGGCCACGAATGACGCGCTCCAGCTTGCCTTGATTGAAAGGGTCGAGCCCCGAGAACGGCTCGTCGAGGATGATCAGGCGCGGATCGTGGACGAGAGTGCCGAGTAGCTGGACGGTCTGAGCCATGCCTTTCGACAGGTTGCGGATTGGCTTCCTGGCCCAATCACCGAGATCGTTTTCTTCCAGGAGCTGGTCGGCCTTCTTGCGCGCTGCAGACAGATGCATGCCGCGAAGCGCGCCCATGAAGGCAATGCCTTCGCGGGCGTTCATCGAGGGGTACAAACCCCGCTCTTCCGGCAGATAGCCGATCTGGTGCGCCGCCTCGATCGGGCGGGTGCGACCGAGCACGCAGCGCTCGCCCGACGAAGGCTCGATGATGCCCAGCAGCATCCGCAGCGTCGTCGTCTTGCCAGCGCCGTTCGGGCCGAGCAGGCCAAAGATGGATCCGGCCGGCACTTCGAGGCTGACGCCGTCGACAGCGCGCTTTTCCGCGAAGTCCTTGACGAGATTGCGGGCTTCGACCGCGTAACCGCTCGTCCAGCTTTGCGGCGTGGCCTGTCGAAGCACTGGAATTCCTTAGAGAAACGGCGCCCCGGTGATAAGGGCCGCGACGTGGATAAGAGCCAAACCCTTAAGGACGCAATACGGGTCGAGGCAGAGCGCCTCGGGTTCGTCGCCTGCGGGTTCACGCGCGCGGATGCGGCCGACGCGGCCGGACTCGATATTCGGCGCTGGATCGAGGCCGGGCACCACGGAACGATGGGCTGGATGGAGACGCGCGCCGACCATCGCGTGTCGCCGACAGCCCTCTGGTCGGAGGCAAGATGCGCGATTGCACTGGGAATGAGCTATGCGCCGGCGTCCGATCCGATGACGTTGGCAGGTGAAGTCGAGCGCGGCCGCATCTCGGTTTACGCCCAAGGCGGCGACTATCATAAGACGGTCAAGAAGGCGCTGAAGGCGCTGGCGCGGTTCATCGTCGACAGGTCGCCGTCGGAGTTGAAGGTGTTCGTCGATACCGCGCCGGTCATGGAGAAGCCGATCGCGCAGGCGGCGGGTATCGGTTGGCAAGGCAAGCACACCAATCTCGTCTCGCGCGAGCATGGGAGCTGGCTGTTCCTCGGAGTGATCCTGACGGAACTCGACCTTGAACCCGACGAACCCGCCACCGACGGCATTCACTGCGGCAGCTGCACGCGTTGCCTCGATGCGTGCCCGACCGCCGCCATCGGCCCGGAGCATCGCATCGATGCCCGCAAGTGCATTTCCTACCTGACGATCGAGCATGACGGCCCCATCCCGGTCGAGTTCAGGGAGGCGATCGGCAACCACATTTACGGCTGCGACGATTGTCTCGCCGTCTGTCCGTGGAACAGCTTCGCCGAGGCGGCCGCCGCCAATAAGGCATTTCTCCCGCGGGCCGAGTTGGCCGCGCCGCAACTCGCCGATCTCCTAAAGCTCGACGACGAAGCGTTCCGCGAGATGTTCGCTGGGTCGCCGATCAAGCGGATCGGCCGCAACCGGATGATCCGCAACTGCCTCATCGCCGCCGGCAACAGCCGCGCGCAGACTCTGTCAGCGAGTGTGGCGGTTCATCTTGATTCAGCCGATCCTGTGATCGCCGAAGCCGCCGCCTGGGCGGCTGGCCGGCTTCAGGACCGCGTCAGCGACGCGATGCAGGACGCCTGAGACGTATCGTTCCCATTGGCCAGTCGCGTATCGACGTGACTGACCCGTTCGGTGCCGATGCCCTGCGCAGGCGGGTAAAGATACGCATCGAGGATGCACGACCGGCCCCGGAACTGGAGCTTAAGCCCCGCTCCTTCGCGGACTTGAAGTGACGGCTGCCCCATCCGCTGGATGAGTTCGCCCGCAGTCATGCCCGTGAGATCGCTGCGCACTTCGGGGGCCTGCACAATGGGACGCGCGGTCACGGGCTCGGGCTGCGGCGTCCGAGCCATGCATCCTGCGAGCGACACGGCAGCGGCGACAAAAATGATACGGCGCATCGGATAGTCATGGCGGGCCTCGCGGGACGAGGCAAGCTTGCCGCCCGCGTCCGCCGAAGCTAGGCGCGCGCTTTCTCCCGCAAAAGCAACAGGTGCCCTCACATGACCGATTCCCGCCTCGACGTCCTGTGCATCGGAAATGCCATCGTCGACGTGATCGCCAACGCCACCGACGAATTTCTCGATACGGAGGGCCTGGTGAAGGGATCGATGCGGCTGATCGATCCGGAGGAAGCCGAGCGCCTCTATTCGCACATGGGGTCGGCGCATCAGGTGAGCGGCGGATCGGCGGGAAACACGGCGGCGGGCATCGCGGCGTTCGGCGGACGCGCTGGCTTCATCGGCCAGGTCGCTCCGGACCAGCTCGGCTCGTTCTACCGTCACGACCTGACCGCGGCCGGCGTCGAGTTCATCACGCCCGCGTCGGACGTCGGCATCCCGACGGCCCGCTCGATGATCCTCGTCACGCCGGACGGCCACCGCACGATGAACACCTTCCTCGGCGCCGCCCAGCATCTTCCCGCCAGCGCGCTGGATGAAGAGCAAATCCGGTCGGCAAAGATCCTCTATCTCGAAGGCTACCTCTGGGACCCGGAAACACCGCGCTACGCGATGGTCCGGGCGATCG
>Ga0268266_10005861_pt1 | contig 11370 bp, 13 predicted proteins | sample KBSS13metaG_FD_190356 | JGI IMG/M metagenome (GOLD analysis project Ga0268266, IMG submission 190356) | Switchgrass rhizosphere microbial communities from Kellogg Biological Station, Michigan, USA - KBS S1-3 metaG (SPAdes) (version 2) | ecosystem: Host-associated > Plants > Roots > Rhizosphere... | reverse complement strand
AGCCGCAGAGGCTAACTCGGCTGGACTTGCGCGGTCGGCGAGAGTGTCCATCTCTCGCGACTTACTCATGTCCCAGTTCTGGCAGAACTTGCACGCCAGGTTGCAACCCGCTGTCCCGAACGACAGTACGGCACTGCCTGGCAGGAAGTGATTGAGCGGCTTCTTCTCGATAGGATCGACGCAAAAGCCACTCGAGCGACCGTAGGTGAATAGTTTGACGGCTCCGGCTTCAGCGCCGCGAACAAAGCAGAGTCCGCGCTGGCCCGCGTGCATACGGCAACCGCGCGGACAGACATCGCATTGCACACGGCCGTCGGCTAACGCGTGCCAATAACGAGTGTCGACGACAGACGTGGCTGTCGTTTGTTCTTCCGAATGACTCAAGAGTTGCCCTGCGCCGTGTCGGCGATGGTTGAAGCAATGCCCCCAATACCCATTATCGGGTCATGAACAGCCCTTTCAATGAATCGAGCGGAGGCGCTATCGAGGCTGCAAAGTCCTTTTCGACCGTTCGTCCGCCAGCCGTGGCCGGCCTCTTCTATCCTGAGGATCCCCACGATCTGCGGGCGGCGGTCGCCAGCTACCTGGGTGCCTCGAGTGGCATGTCTGGAATGCCCAAGGCCCTGATCGTGCCGCACGCGGGCTATATTTACTCGGGTCCGGTGGCCGGCATAGCTTACGCTTCACTGCGGTCGGGAGCTCGTTCGCTACGGCGGGTCATTCTTCTTGGGCCCAGCCATCGGACCTGGCTTCGGGGACTGGCGTTGCCGTCTGTTGAGGCGTTCGAGACGCCGCTCGGCGCTGTGCCTGTCGCACAGTCGTTGGTTGCAGAACTACGCCGGCTGCCTGGCGTGGTTGTTTCCGACGAGCCACACGCTCTCGAGCACAGCCTCGAGGTGCAACTGCCTTTCATCCAACATCTGGCTCCTGACGCAGCGATCGTGCCCATCGTAGCCGGGAATGCAACGCCTGCTGAGGTGGCTGCCGTGATCGATGCAACGTGGGGCGGCGACGAGACGTTGATCGTCGTAAGCTCGGATCTCAGTCACTACAACTCCTACGTAACGGCCAGGGCTATCGATACGGTAACCGCGCAGGCCATCCTCGAAGGCCGCGAGGATCTCGAGAGTCAACAGGCCTGCGGCTGCGTGGTCCTCAACGGGCTCGCCCGCGCGCGGCGCAAACGCCGACTGCATGGAGAGCTCCTCGATTTGCGCAACTCAGGCGATACGGCGGGCGACAAACAGCGCGTCGTAGGCTACGGCGCCTTCGGGTTCCATGATGCTTGACAACACAGGACGCAACGAGTTGATCGAGATCGCTCGCGACTCCATTGCGAGCGGCTTCCGTCGCCAATCTCCGAGTCCGCCACCAGAGCGCGAGTGGACACCAGAACTACTCGAGCCGCGTGCGACATTCACGACACTGAGGCTCGCCGGCGAGTTACGCGGATGCTGTGGCACAGTCGAGCCGCAGCGGCCGTTAGCTCATGACGTCTGGCACAACGCATGGGTCAGCGCCAATGCGGATCCGCGCTTCTGGCCGGTCTCCCCTCTCGAGCTCGACTCGCTCGAGATCTCGATCAGCGTTCTAACGCCGCTCGAGCCGATTGCGGTGAAGAGTGAAGACGAGCTCGTCGAGTCGCTCGAGCCAGGGGTCGACGGAGTGCTACTGCGCTGCGCAATGGCTCGCGCCATATTCCTGCCGGCGGTGTGGAAATGGGTGCCTGACTCGCGGGAGTTCATTGCGCAGCTGAAGAGCAAAGCCGGGTGGGCGCCGGGATTCTGGTCGCCTGAGATGACGGCGTTCCGCTTTCGGACGGAGACCTTTGACTCGAAAGACGGCTGATCGAGGCCTGGGCGCACGCGCCTGCGGAAAACCTGGCACCTCCAGGCCGGATGTCAGCGCACGGAGGGTGAATCAGGGAGGGAAATCGCCGGAACCCGTCGCAAGCGGGGCTTCCAAACGGCGAGCGGCACAGTAAGCAGAACGAACGTGAAAACAACACCACCATAGAGGGCGGCCTGGCTGAGGCTGGCGTGAAGCTGCGGCAGGAGGTGGCCTTGTGCTGCCGACTCGTGCGCAAACCTGCGCGCTGCTTGCAGCGCCGGAGCCACCCTTGTCAGTGCCAACCCCATGCCAGCTACGGTCAGGGCGACTTTAGCCCATACCCAGCCGGGCACATTCTTGCCGTAACGCAAGACGGTCATCCCGATGCCGGTCACCACGGTAAGCAAAAATCCGGGCGCCGTGAGCGTCTTGGCGAGCAGTCCCATCAGATCACGGCCTTCAGCGAAGACCTGAAGAGAGCCGGCATTCGTGACGTTCTCAATCACGAAATACGCGAAGCGTACTCCGACGACCAACGCCAGTCCGATGAAGTGCAACACGAGCAGAGTATTAAACGCATGACGCTTGATTCGGAGGGAGCTCATTGGGGAAACCTCGACAGGAACTGGTGACTGAAGGTCGCCGACTATCCCCGTTGCGGGCGAGGCGGTGCAGACCACGCCGGGGGTACCCCTGGCCGTAACGGTTACCACCGAAGTGGTCGTGCCGACCCGGGATCTTCGGAGTAACGTCTACCCGAGTGAACGGGAGATGCGACTTTGGACGAAGCAGCGGCAGCCGCCCCTCTACGCATTCTGTTGGTGGATGACCACCCGCCGGTGCGGTTCGGCACGCGCAGCCTGATATTGCAGGCCTACCCGGCGGCGGAAATCGACGAAGCGGGCAACGCGGCGGATGCGCTGAAGCTGTTAGAGCACCGCAGTTTCGACCTGGTGTTTCTCGATTTGCGACTGCCTGAGCGCCAGGGCGCACCCGAGTTACTGGAAGTCGGCAAGCAGACGCTGCGCAAGATTCGAGAGACGGACGGCCCAGCGGTGGTGGTCATGACGGGAGAAGGCCGGGATCGATCCCTGGTGGAGGAAATGATGGCGCTGGGCGCCGCCACGTTCGTCCCGAAGTCCGCGGCAGTGGAGCTCTCCCTGGAAGCCATCCGGCGCGCTCTTTCGGGCGGTGTCTGGTTACCGCCGGAGGTCATCGGCAAGGGTGGCGATTCCCCTCCCCGCTCCGCCGAGACCTTGCGCGCGGCTCTGCCCGCTCCGATCACCCACGAGGATCTGGGTATCACTCGACGGGAGTTTGATGTATTGCGCCTGGCGCTCAACGGGCTCACGCCCTTGAAGATTGCCCTAGCACTCGAAATCAACCACGACAACGTGAAACGTTATATGAGCCGGCTCTACGAAAAGTTCGGGACGGCCAACCAGTCGTCACTGCACGCTCATTTCGCCAAGACGGGCCAGACGCTTGGGATACTGCGCACTCTCCAGGGCAGTGAGGTCCGGGATCGCGAGAGATAGGGCTACGGCTCGCTTCGCGCGGCCACTACAGCGGACTCCATTTCACGCAGCAGTGCCAAGGGGTTTCCCGTTTTGACCATGACACGCGTGTGGGGACGACCTGGATCGACGGTGGGGTCGATTTCAGCGGAAAAAATGACGACGGGCACGGTCTCCCAGGCAAACGTCGCGTCGACGAGTTGAATCACCTCGTTGGCGGTCTCACCAGCACGCAAACGGAAGTCACACACCACGAGGTTAGGGGCGCGGTGCGGCATCCGGTCAAAGACCGCTTGGGTTTCGGCGATATTGCTCGCGAAACGCACATTGTTTTCAACATCGTAGCCGGCCGCGCGGAGCACAGTAGCAATACTAGCCTGGACGGCGGCATTGTCGTCGACTACGACAACGTACAGACGCTCGGTGGTGAGGCCAACAGTGGCGAGGTGCGAGCTATGCTCAATGGCGTGGGTGGAGGGCTCGGGGGTCGTCGCTATCGGCACACTCATGGAGAATCGCGAACCTCGACCCTCGGTCGAGCTGTGCTCGAGGTAGTGGCCCGTGAGTTTGTCGCGAAAGAGCTTGACGATCGCAAGTCCCAGCCCCAGCCCCTTGACCTCGCCGACGCCGGCCTGCTCCAAGCGCACAAACTCCCCGAAAATGGCGTTTCGCTGGGCTCGAGGGATACCGACACCGGTATCCCAGACGTCGATCCGCAAGACATTGCCGTGTTTGACGGTGCCCAGCAACACTCCGCCTCGGATGGTGTATTTGATCGCATTCGAGACCAGGTTGGCGAGGATTCTCTCCATGGCGGTGGCGTCCGTCCACAGGAAGACCTCTGCGTTGCGCCGCTTGATAACGAAGCGCAATCCCTTCTCGGCAGCCACGCCGGAGAATTTCATGGCCACATCGTCCAACAGTTTGTTGACCGGTACGGGCGAGTAGCTCGGCTCGTACTTGCCGAGCTTCACCAGGTCATACATTCCCGCAATGAGACCATCGAGCGCGGCAGTCCCGAGCGCGAGGGCGTCGAGGTCGGCCTGCAGCGCTTGGAAAGAGGGATTGCCGGCGACCTGACTTTTGAGGGTCAACAGAGCACTACCCATGACATGCAATGACTGGTTCGCATCGTGGTGCAACCCGCGGATCAGGAGCTCACGTTGGGAGTAAAGGGTGCTGAGCTGATCGTTGAGGCGTTGCTTCTCGCTCGAGGCAATGAACGCTTCCGAGGCCGCGCGTTCGGCCCGGAGCCGTTGCTCCTGCTCTTCAGCTGCCGCCCGCCGCGCCTCCTGGGCTTGGGCGGCCGCCTCGAGTCGCTTGGAGAACAGACCCCGATCGCGCTCTTCCATCCCCCAACTGGTGTAGAGAGCCATGGCAAGTGTGAAGCCGGATGAGAATATCAACCTGAAAGAGGCCGCCGAGCCATAGTGCAGCAAGGCCAGCGCGTCAATGGTGACTATCGAGGTGGCCGTCAGCACCAACGCATGGCGGAACGGGATGCGCAGGAAAATGACCGAAGTGATGATCAGAATGAGCATCAGGACGTTGGTGTCGTCCAGCTCGGGGGGCCCTTGGAACATCCTCGACCCGACCTTGACAAAATAGACGGCGTAGAAGCAATCCAGCACCCAGTGGTAATACTTCCGTGCCCAGTCCTTGAATAGCCAGAAGATCATCGGGGGGACCCAGTACAGCAGCGCGCCGCTGGTGATGACTTGCAGGAGCGGCTCGTGCGGCCCCGCGCCGAAGAACTGTTGATAGGCGATGATCAGGGTTCTGACAATCGCAAGAGTCCAGGTCGCTACCAGAACGAAGCCGAAAGAATGCGAGCGGAACTCGCGAACGAATGCGTCCTCGTCACTGACTGGCCGGTTATACCAGAGGCGATGGAGGAATGACTCGCCGGTCGAGCGCTGTGGCTCGCTTTCGGTCGTGATCCATGTCCTCGCCGTGTTCACCTCGGCCACAGGCCACTCTCCTGCAATTATTTGCCACCCAGCTCTTCATAGATCTCGGTGACGAAACGGTCGGCGCTCGTCCCCAACCCGGCCGGCAGTGCATCGTGTCCTCCAGGTACCTTGGCATCATAGGGGGCGGTCAGCTTGGCTGCGAGGATATCCTGGCGGCGCTTACCATCGAGGATCATCCGTTGCACCGTCGTTCGGACACTCACGATCATATCCCGGTAAGGCGGCAGGCTCGCCCGGGTGATGATCGTGCCGTGGCCCGGAACGAGCTTGGTGTCGGGGCCGGCGAGTTCCATGACTTTGTCGAGTGCCTGGAGGACACCGGCAAAGGATCCGCCGTGAGCGGAGTCGACGAACGGATAGCCATAGTTCCGGTAAAAATCGCCGATCATGATGATGTTGGCCTGTTCGAATTTAACGATCGTATCCCCATCGGTGTGGGCCGGTGGTAAGCCGATCACCTCGACCGTCTCGCCGTCCAGGCGAAACTTGAGCTGCGCATCTGCTCCGTAGGTTAGAACCGGTAAGCGCGCCGGATCTGTCAGGGAAGCCACGCTGCCGATTACCGCGGCCACCGCCGGGGGCAGCGGTTGCGATAGCGTGCGCCACACCTCTTCTCTTGCGATCACCAGCACTCCCCGTTTCGCGAAGTTGGGATTCCCGCCGGTATGGTCAGGGTGTGAATGAGTATCGACCAGGAAGCGAATGGGGGCGGCGCTCAACTTGCGGATCGCAGCCACGACCTTATCGCTCAGGGGGGCATAGGTGGCATCGACCATGAAGACGCCATCCGGTCCCACGAGGACGCCGATTCTGCCGCCGGCGCCCTCCGGATGGCCCGGGTCCACGGCGGGCGAGCCGGTCAGAGTGTAGAAACCCGGCGCGAGTTGCTCAGTCAAGAGCTGTGTTTTGGTGAAGTTGATTCCCTGAGCGGGTGCAAACGTGGCTGTCAAAAGGAGGACGGCGGCTAGTGCGAACTGATTGCGGGCTGTGGTTTTCATAGCGCGGATTGTGGCTCACCTGGAAAGGTTGGGGAAAACCACTCCGGTGGTAGGTGCGGGACTGAAACGCTGCAGCGACGGTGAAGAAGTCGTGGGACACGCCGAAAAGCAGTCCTGGGCTGGACAACCCGGTGACGCACCTGAGTCCCATTTTCCAGGAGCCTTTGCCGTAGTTGACGCCGTGGATGGGCTCGGGGAAATGCCCCTGCAGGGTCAGCTCGTAGAGCAGGTGAAAGATCCGGGGTACCGTCGTCAGTATAGCGGTTCCCGTCTCCAGCTATGCAACACCGCGATGCGATCCGGCGGTGCGATGTCATTGAAGCCCGCCACTCACCACAGTTGCGCAGCCGATAGGCGCTATCGGGTGGGCACGATGTCGGGCTCGGGCAGGGCGATGTTTGGATTTAGCTTCTGGTTTGCTTTTTCTTCGCGGGAACTGTCGTTTTGTTCCTGAGCTCGCCCTGGTTGTAGGGGTCATAGCCACCGCGCGATTCGGTCGCACGCGTTCGGTTCCTGGTCGAGTCTGCTGAGCCGCCGCCCTGTGCCTCCACATTGAGATCGCGCGGGTCCAGGTACTTGAGAATTCCCGACGAGGTACCGGTGCTCGAGGAATCTCCGGCCCACTTCCAGATCGCATTGCCCCGCTCGTCATGAACTATGCGCCCTGCGGGCTGCTTTCCCGTGGCCGCGAGCGGGTCCGTGTCTGAATCGGTTGGTTCGCAAGGCTCGGCGCCTTGCGTGGTGAGCCATTTGACATGTTTCGGAGTTGTCATAGCCGAATCTTCTGTGGCCAATCCTGACGTGTTGGCGGTGGACCATGCTATCCGGATCTGCGGATCGGGACCTATCCGACGTTGGGCCCGTTGGTGAAACAGACCCCCGGAGCTGGTTCACAGATTCGGCTGTTGGTACTGTCGTTGGTCCGGTGCTGGCGCTCGCGGGGCGACGGAGAGTCGCGCGGGAGGCCTGATCGGTTGGCGCAGCCTAGCCGCGCCGTTGGGCACAGGCGCTGAATACAGCAAGACAGAACGGCATTTGATCCATTGCTGCCGACAGCGCTACCTTAACCTAGGTATGGGAGAGCTCGTCCCATATATGGTAATTTAAGCGCAGTGATGTCTAAGTCAAAGGTCTGACGCCGAAAACAAGAATAAGGCCCATGGGGTACTTCGAGGTTCGTGGGGGGCTGCGAAAGCTGGAATTTGAGCGCTCGCCAGGGTTGGAGCAGGAAGCCCAATATGCGGTGGTCGAGTTTGTGCACGACGCCTTAATTCCACCCGGGCAAGTGGCGCGCATTTCGCTCGGAATGCGTAACGGCGTCGTTCGGGAACTCGCGGGTGTGCCTGAACTGGTAAAGACCCGTCACAGACAAGCCAACGAGTACCTCTATCGGCTCAGGGGCGCCATCAGGCCGACGCTTGAGTAAGACGGCCGTGCCCGCCCGTCAACGCGCGAGTTGCCCAAGCGCGCTCGATGACGACGCTCATGGTCGTGTCGTTGGCAGCGCAAGGGCCATTTGCAGCGCTCTATCCAACTGTTCCTTTTTCGTCTCGCTCAACTCACCTACGTAATCTGTCAGCCGTGATTTCTCGAGGCTCATCAAGCCATCGCAGTGGATGGCGGAATCGTGTTTCAGCCCCTCTTCCGACCCCACGTTGACTTGAGTGGGCAGTCCATGCCGCTCGGTGAAGATGGGAGCACAAACGACAGTCGAGTAGTTGGAATCAACAAGCGCCTGTCGGCTGACGATCACGAACGACCGGGCCGGTTTTGTGTCGCCGGGCGGGCGGCGCACCCGATACAGCTCCCCTCTGCGCAACGGTTAATCCATCCTGGCCTGAAACGAGAGCGCATCGCTCATTTCAGAATTCAGCTTCTCGGCGTGCTGATTGATGGCCGCCACTTCCTGCGCCAGGCGCTTCTGCCGAGCTCGTTGCTCTACATAATCCCGCAGAATTCTTTCAATGAATGACGACCGCGAGATTTCTGGACCCGCCATGCGGTCCAAATCCTTGAGCAGGTCCTCGGAAAGGGTAAGAGAAGTTTTCGCTTTCATACTACCAGTATACTACTTTGGTAGGATTCCATCAAGCAAGACATACCCTTCAGGTCGGTGAAGTACATCAGCCCTGATCGCGCGACGCGAGTGAGATATGCATTCTGCGACGCGCTCGGAATCACGTGGCCCAACACATGGCCTAGTCGATCTCTGAGCGCGAAGCCGGCACGGAAAAAGCCACCCGACTTACCGACATCCTACAATTTCGCCGCCAGAGATCCGAGCGAAGTGATCCGGGTAGACGGTCTGGATGTGAATGTCATTTGCCGAGTTAGGTATCTTGTACACCGTGACAAAGAGCTGGACGATATAGCCGTCTCCCTTTGTGGTAGATAGCCAGTCAAAAGACACCTGCTCGTCCGTCTTTGGGCGATATAGTGTAAGAATATCGAAGTTGGACCCTTGGCGGATAATTACCGTCCGAATCACAACTGCCTTGCGGTTGGGTTGGTTCAGTTTCTCCAACTCACGTTGCCCGGAGGCAGAGTTCAGGGCCTCGTGGACTATTTCCGCGAGGTCACTTCGCGACACGAGGAATAGCGAGTCCCGCTGCTTGTCGCGCGCAAACAGATTCTTTCGCTCGAGGGTGTGGAGCGAAATTGCATGCCCTTTTGGACCAGTTCCCGACAGGATGTCGGGCCTGGGTCGATGCTCACTGGCGTCAAGAATGCGCGCCACATCCGCAAGCTCATAGGGTCTGTTGTAGATCATCGCATTCATGGCGGTCCATCATGGCGCCGCTCCATCCAACCGCTTGATCACCACCCGCCGGTTAGCCTGCCGCGCCTCCTCCGACTTTCCCGGCATGGCCGGGTTAGCCTTCCCCACGCCGGACAGCGCCAGCCGCGCTTCAGCAACTCCAGCCTGACTCAGGTACCGCGCGACCGAGGCCGCCCTGCGCCTCGAAAGCTCCAGGTTATAACCATCACTGCCCGTATCGTCCGTATGGCCTTCGATCGAAAACCCATCGTGCACCAGCCGATTGTCTTGCATCCCGCGGCCGATGGCATCGAGCTGCTGTTTCCCCCATGCCGTCAACTCCGCAGAGTTGGTCGCAAACTGGATCGGGAAGGACCGCTCCACTTTCTTGACGCCTCGCGTGGCGATCCCATAAAACTGCACGAATTCGTCAGTCGAGACAAACTCCTTCGGCCGCGCCGGCGACACCTGGAGCGTCGCCGTGGCAGTTGCCAGGTGCAGACCAGGATTAGCCTTGCGCGCCGCGTCAATTCGCTGTAACAACTCTTCCGCGGGCACACCGGCAGTATCATCGTTCGCTTTGACCGCCAGCAAGCGCTCATTGGACGCAACCACATACAGTGTAGCCGCGCCCGGCGGAAGCCTGGCAAACAGTGTTTCGCCCGCCGTAGCATCCGGAAAGTCGAGTCCCGCGCCCCCCGGATAAATCCGATCTTCATCGTTCTCGCGCTTGGGCGCCGTCAGCCGCGCCTGTCCTGCGGAATCGACGAATACAAAAAGCAGGTGAGCCTCCTGGTCCGACTCAACATGCACAGAAAGGGGTGCTCCCTGGTCCACTTGCGTCGCCGAGTTGGCCAGTGTTGCGCTCACGTGAGCATCGGGCCAGGTACTGCGAAGGCCACTCAGGGCGTCCGCGAAAGCCAGGGTGCTGAAGGTGCTGAGCAGCCCCGCAGAGACTAAAAGCCTCCAATTTGTCATGGGCCTATTCCGTTTCGGGTTTGAGTGGGGCACGAAAACACGGTCAAAATACCAACAGGCCAATCAAGAGGGCCACAATGCAAGCGGCAACACCGATCAAAACATAGCGCATGCCCGGCGCAATTCGCTTCGGAGCCACGTGCGGCGGCAACCGAAAGATACACTCGACATCGCCGAACCTGAGCAGGTCCCCCGCGGACAGGTACTGCTTGCCCGCCGGATAGTTGTTCACATACATGCCGTTCGAGGAGAGTGCATCGATCGCTATCCATTGCGGCCCGGTGCGCACGATCTTCGCATGCACGGCAGAGACCCGCTCCGACTCGATGCAGATCGCACAGTCCGGCCGGCGGCCGATGATCCATTCCTGCGTGACACCTTCATTGAGCGTCAGGGGCACCGTCTTGTCGGGGTCTCGGAAAACCAGGCAAGGGACCGAAACCGGTGGAGCAGCGAGGTTCGCTGCGCGCAGTTCATTGGAGCGTCTCTGAAACTCCCGCAACTGCTCGGGCGTGCAGGCCTTCGTATGATCCTTTTCATCCCATTCGACATCAGGCCAGGGCACAGCGGCCGGAGCGGGCTCGCGGCTAACCGCCTGCGGCTGGTGCCGAACCACCGTTGCGGCCCCCTGTTGCGCAACGCGCGCCAGCTCGAACGCCTCATCGCTGAATTCGATCCGATCGCCCGGATTAATCTGCCGTTTTGCCGAGATCCGCTCCCCGTTCACAAACGTACCGTTGCTGGAGCTCGTGTCCTCCACGTAGGCCAGGTCACTCACGACTGTGATTACGGCATGCTTGCGTGAAGTGCTTTCACTCTCCAAGCTGATCCCGTCCAGCAGGCCGCGTCCGGCGAGCGTCTTCTCAGACAACTCCCGCTCTTTACCGGTCTTCAGGGATTTCAGGACAAACCTAGCATTCGCCATATCACGGTTCGCTTATTGTCTCAGTGGGATGATCTGGCGAGCCATTTCACAAGGCTCGTGAGCAGACCCGCTACCAGCACGCCTGCAAAAATCGACAGCCATATTGCCGCACGCGGCGTCAACTGCCAATCGAGCCGGAGCTTGCTTGGCCCGGTGTATTCGGCGATGACGACGCTGATGTCGTCTGTACTGCCGCTGGCGAGCGCGGTCGAGATCAGCACTTCGGCGGCGTCTGTCATGGATCGGGCACCGCGAAGTACGCCGGTAATAGCTGTGTCGGCCATGACGCCTGTGACGCCATCGGTACACAACATCAGCCAATCGCCGCGGCGCAAGGGCAATTCCGTTACCGACGGCGCCAACAGTTCCTTGCCCAGGGCCTGCATCACGG
>Ga0268266_10005856_pt1 | contig 11373 bp, 7 predicted proteins | sample KBSS13metaG_FD_190356 | JGI IMG/M metagenome (GOLD analysis project Ga0268266, IMG submission 190356) | Switchgrass rhizosphere microbial communities from Kellogg Biological Station, Michigan, USA - KBS S1-3 metaG (SPAdes) (version 2) | ecosystem: Host-associated > Plants > Roots > Rhizosphere >... | reverse complement strand
CGCGTCGTTCAACTCGGAGTAGGCGTTGGCGATTTCACGGCCACCGATGAACAGCTCGAAGCGGTCGGTGACGTTCGGGTTGTCATCGTTACGACGCGCCAGCGGCGACACTTCGAACGGGTACTGAGTGATGAAGTGCGGCTGTTCCAGCTTGTGCTCGACCAGTTCTTCGAAAATCATCACCTGCAACTTGCCCAGACCTTCGAAGCCCAGCACCTTGGCGCCGGCCTTCTTGGCGATGGCGCGGGCCTTGTCGATGTCGTTCAGATCATCGGCAGTCAGTTCAGGGTTGTACTTGAGGATCGAGTCGAACACCGACAGACGTACAAACGGCTCGCCGAAGTGGAACACTTTGTCGCCGTACGGCACGTCGGTAGACCCCAGCACCAGCTGCGCCAGCTCACGGAACAATTCTTCGGTCAGGTCCATGTTGTCTTCGTAGTCAGCGTACGCCTGATAGAACTCCAACATGGTGAATTCAGGGTTGTGACGGGTCGAAACGCCTTCGTTACGGAAGTTGCGGTTGATCTCGAAGACCTTTTCAAAACCACCGACCACCAGGCGCTTCAGGTACAACTCTGGCGCGATACGCAGGAACATTTCCATGTCCAGCGCGTTGTGGTGGGTTTCGAACGGTTTGGCCGCGGCGCCGCCCGGAATGGTCTGCAGCATCGGCGTTTCGACTTCGAGGAAGTCGCGCTTCATCAGGAAGCTGCGGATGTGCGCGATCACTTGCGAACGGACGCGGAAGGTCTGACGCACTTCTTCGTTGACGATCAGGTCAACGTAGCGCTGGCGGTAGCGCTGTTCGGTGTCGGTCAGGCCGTGGTGCTTGTCCGGCAGCGGACGCAGCGATTTGGTCAGCAGACGCACGCTGGTCATCTCAACGTACAGGTCGCCCTTGCCGGAACGCGCCAGGGTGCCTTCAGCGGCGATGATGTCGCCCATGTCCCAGGTTTTCACCGCGGCCAGGGTGTCTTCCGACAGGGTTTTACGGTTGACGTAGACCTGGATGCGACCGGTCATGTCCTGGATCACCATGAACGAGCCACGGTTGAGCATGATGCGACCGGCAACCTTGACCGGAATTGCAGCCTCGGCCAGCTCTTCCTTGGTCTTGTCCGCGTACTGTTTCTGCAAGGCATCGCAGTAGTTGTCGCGGCGGAAGTCGTTCGGGAAGGCGTTGCCCTTGGCGCGCTCGGCAGCCAGCTTTTCCTTGCGCAGGGCGATCAGGGAGTTTTCTTCCTGTTGCAGGGCTTGCGGGTCGAGTTGTTGGTCGCTCATGTCTTTAGATATTCCATCAGGTTCGTTGCCCCCGGGCGTTGCGGCCCGGGGATCGCCAGCAGGCTGGCTCCTACAGGGATCGGGTTGAATCAGCCGATGCTGTATTGCGTCTTTTACAGCCCGGATTTCAGGCTGGCATACAGGTATTCGTCGATGTCGCCGTCGAGTACCTTGTCGCAGTCGCTGCGTTCGATGTTGGTGCGCAGATCCTTGATCCGCGACGCATCGAGCACGTACGAGCGAATCTGGTGACCCCAGCCGATGTCCGACTTGGTGTCTTCCAGCGCTTGCGACGCGGCGTTGCGTTTCTGCATTTCCTGCTCGTACAACTTGGCCCGCAGCATTTTCATGGCGGTGTCCTTGTTGGCGTGCTGGGAACGTTCGTTCTGGCAGCTGACCACGGTGTTGGTCGGTACGTGGGTGATACGTACGGCCGAGTCGGTGGTGTTTACGTGCTGACCACCGGCACCCGAGGAACGATAGGTGTCGATCCGCAAGTCTGCCGGGTTGATTTCGATTTCCACCTTGTCGTCAATCTCTGGCGAAACGAAAACCGCGGAGAACGAAGTGTGACGACGGTTGCCGGAGTCGAACGGGCTCTTGCGCACCAGACGGTGTACGCCGATCTCGGTACGCAGCCAGCCAAAGGCGTATTCGCCCTTGATATGCACAGTCGCACCTTTGATACCGGCGACTTCACCGGCGGACAGTTCCATGATGGTGGCATCGAAACCGCGTTTGTCCGCCCAGCGCAGGTACATGCGCAGCAGGATGTTGGCCCAGTCCTGGGCTTCAGTGCCGCCGGAACCGGCCTGGATGTCCAGGTACGCGTTGTTCGGGTCCATTTCATGGCTGAACATGCGGCGGAATTCCAGCTTGGCCAGGTTTTCCTCAAGACGGGCCAGCTCGGCGACGACATCGCCCACTGCGCCTTCGTCGTTTTCTTCGACGGCCATGTCCAGCAGGTCGCGGCAATCGGCCAGACCGCCGTTCAGTTCGTCGAGAGTATCGACGATCTGTGCCAGCGCGGCGCGCTCGCGACCCAGTTCCTGGGCGTATTCAGGTTTGTTCCAGACGCTCGGATCTTCAAGCTCGCGATTGACTTCAGTCAGACGCTCATGCTTTTGATCGTAGTCAAAGATACCCCCGAATAGTTTCGGAGCGCTCGGACAGGTCCTTGATGGTGTTCAGGATCGGGTTGATTTCCATGACGGGCAGCACTCGTTGGCGAACTTTTGAAAGCCGGCGAGTATAACGTAATCAGGCTGTGACGGCAGCCCGTCTGGCGGGTGTGGGGATCATTAAAGCCTTTGCCCTCACCCTAACCCTCTCCCAGAGGTAGAGGGGATTGATTGGGGGATGTTCGGGAGGTACGCCGACGTGAAAGGGCTTTGCCGAATCCAAGATCGCCAAGGCTTTCAGGCGGAAATTGGCGTATGGGCCTGCCCTCACCCTAGCCCTCTCCCAGAGGTAGAGGGGACCGATCGGTGGATGTTCGGGAGATACGCCGACGTGAAAGGACTTTGCCGAATCCATGATCGCCAAGGCTTTCAGGCGGAAATTGGCGTGTGGGCCTGCCCTCACCCTAGCCCTCTCCCAGAGGTAGAGGGGACTGATTGGGGGATATTCGAGAGGTACGCCGACTTGAAATGGTTATGCCGAATCCGGAATCGCCAAGCTTGAAGATCCATGATCGACTCGGTCGATCAGGTCGATGTACAGCGCCAGACACCTCGATCGGCCCCCTCTCCCTCCGGGAGAGGGCTGGGGTGAGGGTAAGCGCTTACTCGATTCCGACCTGATTACGACCATTGTTCTTCGCCAGGTACAGGCCACGATCCGCCGCCGAAATCAGCAACCGGCAATCACTGCCCGCCTGCGGCACCATGGTCGCCAGACCAATACTGATGGTCAGACTCGCCCCTTCCGCCGGGGTGTTGTGCGGAATTTTCAGCGAGGCCACGGTCTGGCGCAGTTTCTCCGCCACCAGCCGCGCGCCGCCCGGCGAGGTGTTCGGCAGCACCAGCACAAATTCCTCACCGCCATAACGCGCCGGCAGATCCGACGGTCGTGCGCTGGCCTCGCGGATCGCCGTCGCCACCTTGCGCAACGCCTCATCCCCTTCAACGTGGCCAAAGCTGTCGTTGTAGGACTTGAAGTAATCGACGTCGATCATCAGCAGCGACAACTGGCTCTGATCGCGCAACGAGCGGCGCCACTCCAGTTCCAGGTACTCGTCGAAATGGCGGCGGTTGGACAGCCCGGTCAAGCCATCGGAGTTCATCAAGCGTTGCAGCACCAGATTGGTGTCGAGCAACTGCTGCTGACTGACCCGCAGCGCGCGGTACGCGGCATCGCGCTGCAACAACGTCATGTAAGACCGCGAGTGATAGCGGATGCGCGCCACCAGTTCGATGGTGTCTGGCAGTTTCACCAGATAATCGTTGGCCCCGGCGGAAAACGCCGCGCTTTTGATCAGCGGGTCTTCCTTGGTCGACAGGACGATGATCGGGATGTCCTTGGTCGCCGGGTGATTGCGGTATTCGCGCACCAGGCTCAGGCCATCAAGGCCGGGCATCACCAGGTCCTGCAGGATCACCGTCGGTTTGATCCGCACCGCCTGGGCAATGGCCTGCTGCGGGTCGGAGCAGAAGTGGAAGTCGATATTTTCCTGATTCGACAGCCCACGGCGCACGGCTTCGCCGATCATCGCCTGATCGTCCACCAACAACACCATGGCGGCGTTTTCGTCGGTTTTAATGTCGTCGATCTGTAAGTCATTCATGGGCGGTCACCTGAGTACTGCGGGGGCCAGGATTGCGGATTGACCTGATCATTTGGGGAAAATCTCCTGCAATCGTGGCGCTATTCTTTCCAGTGGACGTATTTCTACGGCGGCATCAATGGCCGCAGCGGCCTTGGGCATGCCATACACCGCACTGCTTTGCTGATCCTGCGCGATGGTCAGATAACCCTGTTGGCGCATGAGCTTAAGCCCTTGCGCGCCGTCACGTCCCATCCCGGTCAATAAAACCCCGATCGCGTCGCCATTCCAATAGCTGGCAACACTCTCGAAAAACACGTCGATCGAGGGTCGGTAGATCTCGTTGACCGGCTCGGCGGTGTAGGCCAGCGTGCCGTTTTTCAATAAGCGAATATGGTGGTTGGTGCCGGCCAGCAACACGGCGCCGGCCTGCGGCGGTTCGCCCTCGCGGGCCAGACGCACATCGAGGCCGCTGGCGCTGGCCAGCCATTCGGCCATGCCGGCAGCAAACACCTGGTCGACATGCTGCACCAGTACGATCGCCGCCGAGAAATCCTTCGGCAAGCCCTTGAGCAACACCTCCAGCGCCGCTGGCCCACCTGCCGATGAGCCGATCGCCACCAGCCGCTTACATGAGGCAGAGCTGCGCTGAGCCGTCGGCGCCGGCCGCGAACGTTGCGGCTTATCGCCGATCAGCCAGCCAATATTGAGAATTTTGCGCAACAAAGGCGCTGCTGCTTCCCGAGCATCACCGACGCCGAGGGCCGGAGTATCGACCACGTCCAGCGCGCCGTGACCCATGGCTTCGAAGACACGGTGCACGTTCTGTTGACGGTCAACGGTCACGATAACGATGGCGCACGGGCTTTCGGCCATGATCCGGCGAGTGGCTTCGACACCGTCCATCACCGGCATGATCAGGTCCATCAGAATCAGATCCGGGGTGTTTTCAGCGCACAGTTGCACTGCCTCGGCGCCATTTCTGGCGACCCAGAGCACTTGATGCGCCGGCTCGAAGGCCAGCGCCCGGCGCAGCGCCTCAACCGCCATGGGCATGTCGTTGACGATTGCGATCTTCATGCGCGCGCTCCTCCGATGAGCTCGACCACTGCGTCGAGCAGGGCGTCGTCATGAAAACTGGCTTTGGCTAAATAATAGTCCGCCCCGGCATCGAGTCCACGGCGGCGATCCTCTTCGCGATCCTTGTACGACACGACCATCACCGGCAGCGATTGCAGACGGTTGTCGCGACGCAGCAATGTGACCAGCTCGATGCCGTCCATGCGCGGCATATCGATGTCGGTGATCAGCAAATCGAAGTCCTCTGAACGCAGCGCGTTCCACCCGTCCATACCGTCCACCGCCACCGCGACGTCGTAGCCGCGATTGAGCAGCAGTTTGCGTTGCAACTCGCGCACGGTCAGCGAATCGTCGACCACCAGCACCCGTTTACGCGCGGCCTCAGCAGCCTGATTGCCGTGGCGGGCGATGCGCTCAAGGCGCCCGGTATTGAGCAGTTTGTCCACCGAACGCAGCATGTCTTCGACATCGACGATCAGCACCACCGAGCCGTCGTCGAGCAACGCCCCCGCGGAGATGTCCTGCACTTTGCCCAGACGCTCATCGAGTGGCAAGACCACCAGGGTGCGCTCGCCGATGAAGCGTTCGACGGCAACGCCGTAAACTGCATCGCGCTCGCGAATCACCACGACTTTAAGGGTTTCGCCGCTGTTCTGACTGGCCGGACGATTGAGCAACTGGCTGGCCGCGACCAGCCCGACGTGCTGGCCTTCGTGCCAGAAATGCTGACGGCCTTCGACCTGCACGATGTCTTCCGGGGCCAGATCACACATGCGCTCGATGTGCGCCAGTGGGAAGGCATACGCCTCTTCGCCGACTTCGACGACCAGGCTGCGCACCACCGACAAGGTGAGCGGCACTTCCAGATGAAAGCGACTGCCCTCGCCCGCCGCCTGCTCCAACACCACCGCACCGCGCAACTGACGAACCATATGCTGAACGGCATCGAGGCCGACGCCGCGCCCGGACACTTCAGTGACCGTGTCGCGCAGGCTGAAGCCGGGCAGGAACAGGAAGGTCAGCAGTTCTTCTTCGCTCAACTGCGCGGCGGTTTCAGCTGGGGATAACTGCCGCTCGACGATGCTGCGGCGGACTTTTTCCAGATCGACACCGTTGCCGTCATCGCTCAGTTCCAGCACCAGCAGACCAGCCTGATGCGAGGCGCGCAGGCGGATCAGGCCTTCTTCGGACTTACCTTTGAGCAGGCGTTGCTCCGGGGTTTCGATGCCGTGATCAACGGCGTTTCGCAGCAAATGCGTCAGCGGCGCTTCGAGTTTCTCCAATACGTCGCGGTCGACCTGGGTCTTTTCGCCTTCGATCTCCAGGCGTACCTGTTTACCGAGACTGCGCCCCAGATCACGGACCATGCGTACCTGACCGGTCAGGACATCGGCAAATGGCCGCATGCGGCAGGCCAACGCGGTGTCGTAGAGCACTTGCGCGCGCTGGCTGGCCTGCCAGGCAAATTCGTCGAGTTCGGCGTTTTTCTCGCTCAGCAGTTGCTGGGATTCGGCGAGCAAACGCCGCGCGTCTTCCAAGGCTTCCAGCGCCTCCAGACTCAGCGCGTGTTCCTTGAGGTGCACGTTGAGGTTTTCCAACGCGCGAAGGCCGTTGTTCTGCATGCGTTTGAGGCGTTGCATGGTCGCCAGATGCGGCTTGAGGCGCTGGGTTTCCACCAGCGATTTGCTCGACAGATCGAGCAGGCTGTTCAGACGCTCGGCGGTGACACGCAAGACGCGCTCACCACCTTCGGTGGTGCGTTTATTTTTGCGGGGCGCCGGTTCGGAGGGTTCGACCGGGGCTTCGATGATCGGCGCTGGCGCGGGTTCAAACACAGGCCGCGCGTCAAGTTGCAACTCGGCCATCGGCGACACAGCAAGGGCTGCTGGCGACGTCGCTGGATCGAGCAAACCGGCCATCAACGCCACGTAAGCGTCGATGTCACTCGGCTGCGGTGCATTCGTCGGGGTAGCAACGCGCATCAGCAAATCGGTGCCCTGCAACAACGCATCGATGTGTTCGGGACGCAGCAGCAAGCGACCTTCCTGCGCGCTGACCAGGCAATCTTCCATCACATGAGCAACGCTGACGCCGCTGTCGATGCCGACGATTCGCGCCGCACCTTTGAGCGAGTGCGCCGCACGCATGCACGATTCCAGTTGATCGGCCTGGGTCGGATTACGCTCCAGCGCCAGCAGCCCGGCGCTGAGCACCTGGGTCTGGGCTTCGGCTTCGAGGCTGAACAGCTCCAGCAAGGAGGCGTCGCGCATTTGCTCGGGGGTCATGTGAGGCTCCGGGTCACGGCGGACAACAGCTGTTCTTCATCCAGCCAACGCAGGCTGCGACCGCGATATTGCAGAACGCCACGGGTGTATCTGGCACTGGTTTGCGCGCCAGACTGCGATGCAGCGTCGAGGATTCGCTCGTCGATGGCATGAATACCGTCGACCTCATCCACCGGCACCACGACTGGCCCGCCATGGGCGGCGATGATCAACATACGCGGCATGATTCGCCCGCTGGTGGTCGGCGTAACGCTGCCATCCAGATCGAGCAGTTCGACCAGTGACAGACACGCCACCAGCGCGCCGCGCACATTCGCCACGCCAAGCAAGGCTCGCGAGCGCTGGTGCGGCAACGAGTGAATCGCCTGCAGCGGCGCGACTTCAACGAGGCTGCGTGTCGCCAGCCCCAGCCATTCTTCGCCGAGACGGAACATCAACAGCGAACGGGTTTTCACGTCCGTTTCAACGGCCGTGGCCACCGGATCGCGCTCGTCCTGCTGCAACGCATATCGATCGAGCAGACGCGTGGCAGCGGCGGAATACACCGAGCAGTTGCGGCAATGAATGTGCTCGTCCAGCAGCGGACAGGACTTGTCGCCATGGATGCCGATGCGATTCCAGCAGTCATCGATGGCCCGGGCGTCTTCGTGGGTGACGTTCAAGGTGTCGGACGGGATCATCGGTTACGCTCACTGTCAGCGGTGCGGCCACTGCGGGCGGCGCGCTCCTGCAATCGTCTGGCACCGACGCTGTCGCCCTGAGCCTGCAGCAACGCGGCCAGGTGCATCAACGCTTCGGGATGTTGCGGTTCGAGATACAGCGCCTTGCGGTAGAAACCTTGGGCTTCCAGCGTCAGGCCAGCGACATCGCTGAGCAAGCCGAGCCAGTAAAACACCTGAGCCACCGGTTCATGACTGCGCAGATACTGTTCGCAGGCAGCCCGGGCTTCGGCGCTTTTGCCTTCGTTGGCCAGCGCGGCGATATTGGCCAGCAAGGTCGCTGCGTCCGGGTTGCTCGCTTTGCCGGAAACAGGCAAAGGCGTCACGGAGGCAAACGGTCGCTGGCGCACCACCGCTGGCGGTGCGGCGCGCGGCGGTAGGCTGACAGGCAATGTGACGGGTTTAGGCGTCGGCAACGGCTCGGGGTGCGGGTCGCTGTGGCGGCTGAAGGCAAAGGATTGCGGGATGCCGATCGAACGCATGCCCAAACGCCCGAGCAGACTGCCCTCGGCCGGACCGATAAACAGCACGCCATCGACATGAGTCAGGCGTTTGAGCACTTCGAACACCTGCTTCTGGGTCGGCTGATCGAAGTAGATCAAGAGATTGCGGCAGAACACGAAATCGAACGCCGGCTCACTGGCCAACAGCGTTGGATCGAGCACATTGCCGACCTGCAGACGCACTTGCTCACGCACATTCTCGTTGACCCGATGACCGTCCTGCTCAGGCGTGAAATGCCGCTCGCGATAGTCCAGATCCTGGCCGCGAAACGAATTCTTGCCGTACAACGCACGTCGAGCCTTGTCCACCGACAGCGGGCTGACATCCATGCCGTCGACCTTGAACTGATGCGGCTTGAGCCCGGCATCGAGCAAGGCCATGGCAATCGAATAGGGTTCTTCGCCCGTGGAACACGGCAAACTGAGGATGCGCAGCGCACGCATATTGTTCAGTTCGCCAAGGCGTTTACGCGCCAGTTTGCCCAGCGTCGCGAAGGATTCCGGATAGCGGAAAAACCAGGTTTCCGGGACGATCACCGCCTCGATCAGCGCTTGCTGTTCTTCCCGCGAGCCTTGCAGCAACAGCCAATACTCATCGGCATGCGCCGCCTGCGAGAGCGTCGTGCGCTGACGCACGGCGCGCTCGATGATCGCCGGGCCGACCGAGGTGACATCGAGACCGATGCGTTCCTTGAGAAAGTCAAAAAAGCGCTGATCGCTATTCATGCCTGCGCCTCAAGCTGCGCCGGACTCAGCGGCGGATCGGGGAACAGCAAACGGCGCACGGCATCATCAAGCAGGTCATTGACCCGTACCCACTGCACCAACCCCTGAGCATCTTCGCGAACCGGGCCGAGGTAGGGCGCCTCGCGGTTGTCGAGGCCGTAGGGCGCAAACTCATGAGGATGGCAGCGCAGGGTGTCGGTGGCCTGTTCCAGAATCAGTCCGAGCCATTGCGCCGGTTGCGACTCATCAGGCTGGTAATTCACCAGCACCAGCCGCGTACTGGTGCGCGCTTCGGCGGGATGGCCGAAGGTCAATGCGCTGAGGTCAATCACCGGAACTACCGCGCCGCGATAGGCGAACACGCCGGCCACCCACTGTGGCGCCCGCGCGATCGGCTTCAACGGCAGACGCGGCAGCACCTCCGCCACTTCGGTGGCGCGCAGGGCGTAACGCTCGCTGCCGATGCGAAACAGCAGGAACAACGCCGGCTTCGCCACCTGCGCGGCGCTGCGTTTGGCGATGATGTCGCTCATCAGACTTTGAATCGCGAAACGCCGCTGCGCAGCCCGACGGCCACCTGGCTCAGTTCGTCGATGGCGAAACTGGCCTGACGCAACGACTCGACGGTCTGGCTGCTGGCGTCGCCCAATTGCACCAGCGCGTGGTTGATCTGCTCGGCACCGGTGGCCTGAGCCTGCATACCTTCGTTGACCATCAGCACCCGTGGCGCCAGCGCCTGCACCTGATGGATGATCTGCGACAGCTGTTCACCGACCTGCTGCACTTCGGACATACCGCGACGCACCTCTTCGGAGAATTTGTCCATGCCCATGACACCCGCCGACACCGCCGACTGGATCTCGCGAACCATTTGTTCGATGTCGTAGGTGGCGACCGCGGTCTGATCCGCCAGACGCCGAACTTCCGTGGCGACCACGGCAAAGCCGCGACCGTACTCACCGGCCTTCTCGGCTTCAATCGCCGCGTTGAGCGACAACAGGTTGGTCTGGTCGGCAACCTTGACGATGGTCACCACCACCTGGTTGATGTTGCCGGCCTTCTCATTGAGGATCGCCAGTTTGGCGTTGACCAGATCGGCCGCGCCCATCACCGAATGCATGGTGTCTTCCATGCGCGCCAAGCCTTGCTGGCCCGAGCCGGCGAGCACCGAAGCCTGATCGGCGGCGGTGGAGACTTCAGTCATGGTTCGCACCAGATCGCGCGACGTGGCGGCAATCTCGCGGGAGGTCGCGCCGATTTCGGTGGTGGTCGCTGCGGTTTCGGTGGCGGTGGCTTGCTGTTGCTTGGAGGTGGCGGCGATCTCGGTCACCGAGGTGGTCACCTGCACCGACGAGCGCTGTGCCTGCGACACCAGCGCGGTCAGCTCGGTCATCATGTCGTTGAAGCCGGTTTCGACGGCGCCGAACTCGTCTTTGCGGTCGAGGTTCAAACGCGAACTGAGATCGCCGGTGCGCATGGTTTCAAGGATCTGCACGATGCGGTTCATCGGCGCCATGATTGCGCGCATCAGCAACAGACCGCAGAGGCCGGCGGCGAGGACAGCGACCAACAGGGAAATGAACATGCTGACTTTGGCTGCGGCCACGGCATCGTCGATATTGTTCATGGCCTTATCGGCGACTGTCTTGTTTTCGCCGATGATGTCGTTGAGCTTCATGCGCCCGGAATACCAGGCAGGCGTGAGCTTGTCGTGGAACATCCTGACCGCGTCCGCTTCCAGGTTGCGTTTGTGCAGATCCAGCACGGCATCCTGAATCTGGATGTAGGCGTCGTGATACTTCTCGAACGCGGCGAACTCGACACGATCCTCGTCGGTCGCCATGGTTTTGCGATAGTTGGCCATCTGCTCCTGCAGACGCGCCTCGAACGCCTTGTAGTCAGCCGCGTCCTCGCTGGAAATCCCCTGACCTTCCTTGAGCCCGAGCAGTTCCTGAGTCTGCAGATAGCTGTCGACCCACGCGCCGCGAATCATCGAGCTGTAATAGACGCCG
>Ga0268266_10005855_pt1 | contig 11374 bp, 7 predicted proteins | sample KBSS13metaG_FD_190356 | JGI IMG/M metagenome (GOLD analysis project Ga0268266, IMG submission 190356) | Switchgrass rhizosphere microbial communities from Kellogg Biological Station, Michigan, USA - KBS S1-3 metaG (SPAdes) (version 2) | ecosystem: Host-associated > Plants > Roots > Rhizosphere >... | reverse complement strand
CTCACGCCAAGCGTCCTCAGGAAGAAATCGACGAGCCCGCTTGTTGACCAGACCTACTTCATGCCGCAGTGAGGGCAAGCGAAAACTTCGAGTCTTTTGGACCGAGCGGGGCGATTCGCAGGCTGCGGCGGCAGGAGGTCGAGCAAGGATTGGCCTGGACGCTCGTCATTGACGTGAGCCCGGCCCTTCCGGCGAAGGTGAGCACCCGCCCAGCCGGGATTTGCCGGGGACACGGGCTGCCTCCGGCGAGAGCTCACGACGGACTGGCAGCGGGGCGGTGAAGCCCCGCTGCCGATCTCTTCAGGTTAGAACTTGTACCGGGCGCCCAACAGGAAGTCGCGTCCCTGCTGGTGGTAGTAGTTCATGCGGTCGCCGTTCGAGTCCACGAACTGGTACTGGAACTGGTTGGTCAGGTTCAGGCCTTCCAGGGTGACCTGGAGCTGTTCCGTGATATTCCAGCTGGAGGCAAAGTCGATGTTGATCGTCTGGTGCGTGGCTTCGACGTCGTTCAGGTTCTGGCCCGGAACGTTCGTCAGGTACGGGCTGCGGTAGGCAGCCGAGACACGCGCGCTCCAGGTTCCATTGTCGTAGTACAACGTGGCGTTGGATGCGTTCTTGGACAGATTCAGCAGCGAGTTGGTGACGTACTGAACCGCAGCGCCGGCCGGCAGGTTGCTGTTCACGTACTTGATGTTCGACTGCACGTACGTGTAGTTCACGATCGCGCCGAAGCTGCTCAGGAAGCCCGGCAGGAACGAGAACGGCTCCTGGAAGCTGACTTCCGCGCCCTTCAGATCGCCGCCCGGGGTGTTGGTGGGCGAGCTGATGGTCCAGCCGGCCAGACAGTTGGCCACCGAGGTCGGGTCGTTCGGATTGAACCCGGGCAGACCGGTCGTACAGTTGGCAATGGCCAGGCTGTCCGGCAGGTTGCTCTTGTTCTGATTGAAGTCCGACTGCGGGCGGGTGGTTTCCACGAACGAGTCGATCTTCTTGTAGAACAACGCCAGGCTCAACAGCGACTCCTTGGCGAAGTAGTACTCGAAGCCCAGGTCGTAGGCCTTGCCGCGAATCGGGTCGAGCAGCGGGTTACCGGCCGTGACCGTCTTGTTGGCGCCGCTGATGGACACCGAAGCGCCGGGGTTCAGGCTGGCCAGGTCGGCACGCGACATGACCTTGGCGGCGCTGGCGCGGACCTGGAAGTCCTTGGTGATTTCGGCAACCACATTCAACGACGGCAGCACGTCGTTGTAGGTGTGATCAACCGGTGTCTGCAGGAACGTCGCGGTTGCGCCGCTGCCCACGGAAGTCCAACCCGTGGAATGTTGATCCGTATGCACATAGCGGGCGCCCAGGCTGCCGCGCAGCGGCACCGTGAGCACGTCCGTCGTCCAATCCAACTGCAGGAAGCCGCCCGTGTCCTTCTCGTCGACATTGAAGTTGTTGGCGAGGTTGGTATTGATGGTGACGGGGAACAGCGACCGGTTGTAAATATCGAACAACTGTTCGGCGGCGTACAGGTTCGGCACCGCCCAGTTGCGGATGCTGCCGGCCGGCAGGTTGCCGAGGCCCGTCAGGGTGGCAGTCTGACTGAAGCTCGAGGTCGGCGTCGTCAACAGCGTGCCCGAGGCGTTTTCGCTGTTCAGGCGGTAGCTGTCGGTCTTGAACGCGTACTTCTTGAACTCACCGCCGCCTTTCACCTTCAGGGCGTCGGTGGCCTGCCACTCGAGGTCGCTGGTGAAGTTGGTGAAAGTGTTGAACACGTCGCTCGGCCGCTCACGCAACTGCGTCAGTGTCCAGGCGGCCGGGTTGGTGACATCCGCGTTTCCGTACGACAGCAGCGGCAACTGCATGTTGCTGCCGGAGAAGTCGTACTGGTAGCCGTTGACGTGGTTGATATCCCAGGTCATGGTCGTCGAGACAGGGCTCGACAGAACGGACTGCGACCAACCGGCCAGAGCATTGAACTTCACCGTGTCGGTGATGCCCTGCTCCAGGGTCAACACGTGCTCGCGGAACTTGGTATCAATGATGTCGTAGCGGTGCTCGGCACGGATGGCCACGTTGTCGAACGTACCCGCGATGATGTTGTTGCGGTTGTCGAGTGTGGCGGACTGCACGACCACCTGGTTCAGGCCGGGGTTGCCGGTGGCGCTGAAAATCGGCGCCTCGAGCTGCTCTTCCTCACGGGTACCGTCGAGCTGCGCATACAGGCTGTCCAGGTTGATCAGCGTCTTGTCGGTGGGCTTGAACTGCAGTGAGTTCGTGAGCCCCAGGCGCGACTGATCCGTGTGGTATTCCTCGTACCGCGGGAAACGGGGCCGGAACGCGGAATTCAGCTGATCAAGGGTGGCTGTCGAGCCGCTGGCGGCGTAGTTTGCGCCGAGGGTCTTGAAATCGTTGGCGGAGCTCTTGCTGCCATCCGAGTTGAGACCGTTCATCCAACGCACCGTGCTCGCACCGTCGTCGACGATGGCGCGCTTGGTGTACGCAGCAGAAAGCAACGCACCGAACATGCCGTCGCCCCACGTATTGCTGATGAGGCCGCTGTAGCGGGGCATGATCGTTCCCGCCAGGTCGTTGTAGTCTTCTTTTGCGCCGACCACAGCCGTGAAACCGTTGTAGTCAAATGGGCGAGCAGTACGCAGGTCGACCGTGGCTCCGAGTGAGCCCTCGTCGATGTCTGCGGAAGTGGTCTTGTGCACCGTGATGTTGTTGAACAGCTCGGATGCGAACACGTTGAAGTCAAACACGCGGTTCTTGTTGGTACCGCCGTTCGCGTCGGAGGTGCTGACTGTGCTCAGCGCTTCCATGCCGTTGATGCGTACGCGGGTGAACTGCGGGCCCAGGCCGCGGACGGAAATTTCGCGACCTTCACCGGCATCGCGCTGGATCGATACACCGGGAATGCGCTGAATGGATTCCGCGAGGTTCAACTCGGGGAATGCCGCAATATCCTCAGCCACAATGGTGTCGACGGAGCCGATGGAATCGCGCTTGGCATCGAGCGCCGCATTCAAGCTCTTGCGGTAGCCCGTGACGATGACTTCATCGAGCTGCACGGCAGGCGCACTCGCCTGCGGACCCTGCTCATCATCCGCAGCGCGCGCGACTCCCGAATGTGCCGCCAGGATGGTCGCCACTGCGGCAGCCACTGTTCCCGCGGACATCACCACAGCCCGTGAGGCTGCAGTCCTTGTCGAATTCAGACCTGTCTTCATGACCCTCTCCCACATGATTTGGACCGAAAAAAAATGACACCGGTCGCTGGTACCGGTAGCAGTGCTCACTAGTGCAGACCCCGGACGAACTCCCTGTTCGCGCATGGCAGGCCGTTATCGACTCGAGGGATACTCCGCGCCGCGTCTACGACTCGCTGCACTCGACCCTCCCCATCCATGCTGGGGCATTGGTTTGTGCATTGAGTCAGAGCTTGGTCGGTGCGGCAGGAACCCCCCTCGTTGACACCGGTGACATTTAACTTAGCAAATCGGATATTACGACCACAAGCAGGCGTAATACCCGGTTACTCAGGCACTACTGGATGATGCGAAATAACCACACACAAGCGGCAGGCATTGCCTGCTACGGTGAGATTCTGCTTAGACTTGCTGCGCCGCACAGTGAACTACTTCTCCAAACGAGGACGTTGGTCGGCCATATCGGGGGCGCCGAGGCCAACGTAGCCGTTGCTTTGGCGCAATGGGGCCATTCGGCGACGGTTGTCAGCGTTCTGCCAGACAATGGTCTCGGTCATGCGGCGGTGGGTGAGCTGCGCCGGCATGGCGTCAGGACCGACGCCGTACAGTTCCGGCCGGGACGGATGGGCCTGTACTTTCTAACCGTCGGCGCCGGTCAGCGGCCGTCCGAAGTGCTGTATGACCGGGAGAACTCGGCCTTCGCCCTCGCGCCCCCGGAGCTGATCGACTGGAACACGGTGCTCGCGGAAGTCAGTTGGCTGCATCTGTCAGGAATCACGCCGGCTGTCAGTCCACAGGCGGCAGAAGCGGCCCTGCGAGCGGCGCGCGCCGCTCGTTCGCTCGGTGTCGCTGTCTCGTTTGACTGCAACTACCGCGCGAAGCTGTGGGAGCGCTGGCGCGGTGACGCGCGCCCCATCCTGCGCGAGCTCGTCGATCAGGCCGACCTGTTGTTCGCGGAGCAGCGCGACATCAGCCTGATTCTGGGAAGCAGCTTCGACGGGGTGCCGGCGGGGGAGCAGTTTCAGGCGGCGGGGAAGCTTGCGTTTGAGACATTTCCGCGCTTGAAACGCATCGCTACCACAGTCAGAGTCCAGCGGAGCGTGGATGATCACGACCTGTCAGGTGCGCTGCTGACGCGCACGGGCCTCCACACTACGCGCACCTACTCGATCGGCAGGATCATCGATCGTATCGGCAGCGGTGATGCGTTCGCTGCAGGCATACTCCACGGCGTGCGTACGCAGATGGATGACCAGGACACCGTCAATTTTGGCGTCGCGGCGGCGGTCCTGAAACACTCCATTCACGGTGATTTCAACCTCGTGAGTATTGCCGAGGTGCAGAATTTGCTGCGGGATTCCGGTTTTACGGTGAGACGCTGAGGACGAATGCCAGTGGCTGCAATTGAAGAGTTTCTGAAGTTATCTCCGGTCATGCCCGTGGTGACGATCGAGGATGCCTCGATCGCTCCGGACCTGGCGCGCGCGTTTGTTCGTGGCGGGATCCGGGTTGTCGAGGTGACGTTGCGAACGCCTGCGGCGCTGAGCGCCATTGAGGCAATCGCGCGAGCGGAGATCGACATTGTTGTTGGAGCGGGCACGGTGTTGTCCGTCTCGGATCTGCATGCGGCGGCCAACGCCGGCGCGGCGTTCGCGATATCGCCCGGTGCGACACCAGCTCTGTTGGCGGCGGGGGCGATGGCGACGATTCCTTATCTGCCGGCGGTGGCGACGGCTTCGGAGCTGATGGCTGGGCTCGCGGCGGGCTATCGCTGCTTCAAGTTTTTCCCGGCCGGCGCGGCGGGCGGGATTCCGATGCTGAAGTCGTTTGCAGGGCCATTTCCGGATGCGCGGTTCTGTCCAACAGGGGGGATTACGCAGGAGACGGTCAAGTCGTATCTCGACTTGCCTAACGTGTTGTGTGCGGGCGGGTCGTGGCTCAGCCCTGCGGATGCGCTGGCGGCGCGGGATTGGGTGCACATTGAGGCGTTGGCCTCGAAGGCTGCCGCCTCGCGAGGAGTCGCACGGCGAGGTTAGAATCGCCGCAGCGGTTGAGAGGATCTGGCCTCTGCGCGGCCCATGCCGCGCCTCTCCAACGCAGCCGCCAAAAACCACGCTTTTTGGCGGCGGAAACGGAGCCCGGTCTCCGCGCGGCCAGTGCCGCGCCACGCGAGTCATTCGTTGTTGGGAACCGCGCGCGGAAGAGGATGCGTGGTCCGATTGTAAACGCGTTTTAGCTTGATAGAAGGGTACTCGCCTCCGCCCAGTTGCAACTCTTCGCTCAGACGCTGGCCATCTTCTGACAGGGTGTATCGCTCGTAGCTGGCAACACCGGTCTGGGGTTTGACCTGGATGATAAAGTCCTTGCCCTTCCAGCCGGAGCTCTGATCTGCAACGCCCCAGGATGCCGATACAACACTGACTGCGCCCGGTGTGAAGCTGCGAACACCGCTGCCGTAGTCGATCGAGAATTGATCAGGCGCCTGGCGGATGGTGATAGCTCCGGCGCGCGCCAGGTCTGCCTGCAGCATCTTGATGACGTTGCCGTGCGTGAAGGCATCGTTGTTGTTGCGGTAAGCCAGTTGCGGTTGGCCCTGGCCGCCACCGCGCCGCCGCTGGCCGCCGCCACCACCGCCCTGTTGTCCGCCACCTGGAGGGCCCGTGTCATCGGGAGGGAGACCCGTGCCGTCATCCGGTGGCGCGCCCCAACCCCGGTTGTTGACCGGCTTGGGACGCAACTTGTCGAGCAACGGCTTGGGATCATCGCTGGCGGATCGGTCGAGGACCCAGCTGCCCGACATATCGACCGGTTTGGAGGGAGCGTCGTCCATGCGCGAAATGCCGCAGCCGGCCAGCAGCCCGGCCGCGAGAGCCCCCACTAAAAAAACCTTTCTCATAACTTTCGAATCCGTTGCCATGCTCCGGAGCGCCAGCGCAAGCACAAAGCGCTCCCCAGCAGCATTACATAGAAGACGAGAGCGGCCCAGCCACCCACGGATCCATAGCCCCATTGGGGCAGAAAGCCGACCCAACCCTGACCGGGCGCGAACGTGAGCGCGTGGGCAAGAGGCACGAAAATGAGCCACGAGACCGGAATCACCAACGCCGCGGGGACGACGACATCCCCTGCGCCGCGCAGGCACATGCCGCTTGCCATATTCAGCCCGTCGAAGAACTGATAGAGGGCGGCGAGCCAGAGCAGCGTGCCACCGAGCGCCACGGCGGCCTGGGCATCTACGTCATGGGTATCGGTGAATGCCGGCAACAACAAGGGCGCGACTGCGGCCAGCAGAATCCCGATTCCACACATGAATACCGCCGTCATCAGGATGACGCGTGAGCCGACACGCATGGCCCAGGAACGGTCACCGGCACCGACCGATTGACCTACGAGAGTAGTTCCTGCCGAGGCGATGCCGTATCCGGGCATGTAGGCGACGGAGGTCAACAACATGGCCATCTGGGTCGCCGCGCCTTCAATCGTGCCCAAGCGCACCTGCATCATCTGGAAGATGGAGATGCCGAGCAGGTCGGCCGCGGGCAACAGGCCGGTCGGCAAACCCAACTTCAACTGCTGGCGTAACGGCTGCCAATGCGGATGCCATGTCAGGTGTGACTTGTATTTCCCGCTGAAGGGTTCGCGCAGAAAGATGGTCAGGCTCAACGCGAGCCCGAGCGCCTGCGCCACTGTTGTCGCCCAGCCGGAACCGGCTACGCCCCAGTGCAAATGGAAGATGAACAGGTAGTTGAGCGCGACGTTGGCCAACGTTGTGGCGATGGTAATTACCAGTGTGACCCGCGGGCGGCCGATGCCGTTGTAGAAGCCGAGCATGCCCCAGACGGCGACGCCGAACACTGCGCCCCCGACTCGGGGGAACCAGAAAGAGGCGGCCAGGGAGTTGATTTCGGGGCCGAGGCCGAACGGCGTGAGCATCAGGGTACCGGATGCGCCGATCAACACGAACAGAGGAGCCGCACATAGGGTGGCCCACAGGCCGATCCAGACAGAGCGCGAGGCGCGGGCGTAGCGTCGCGAGCCGAAGGCTTGAGCTGCGAATGTCTGAATGGAGGATGCGGTTCCGCCCAGAACCAACACTACGACCAGGACCAGCCATTGGACGGCGGCCACCCCGGCCAGTGCGGCGGTTGAGATGTGGCCGATGAAGGCCATGTCAGTGAGGTTGAGGATGATCTGGATGGCGCTGTTCGCCATCAAAGGGAGGGCGAGCGCCAGCACGGCCCGCTGGTCGACCCTGGCGGTGCCGGAAGCGTCTATTTTTTGAGCCGGCAGGGTGCCGGCGACGCTGATGGAGGCGGTGCTGGTGTTCATGGGTGAGCCGGTTATTGTCGCACAGGGTGCACGCAACAGAGGGCACGCAATTGCTCGTCGAACGCGGAGACTCGCTTGCGCAGGGGCTGCTGCTTACCGCAGCGGGCGCACGAGCTTGCCTCAGCGACACGCAAGCCAGGCGACGGCACTTGCGGTATCAGGCTACGGTGGCAACCTCAGCGGGCCGAGTGTCGCGTCGGTCCGTGGCGCTTGCCCGCGGGGGCATCGATAGAGCACCTTACGGCCCATGGCAACCCGAAAAGCGAAAGGCACGGCCGCCAAAGCCGTCAAGAAGAAGGCCCCCGCCAAACGTGCGCGGGGGAAACTGGCGCCCGGTAAGAAGGCGCGTGGCATCGATGCTGCGGATGTCGCGATCGGCCTCGATAGCCCTGATGTGGTCGAGCTGGCGGGCGTCGTCAGGGACGCGGGTGGCGCGCCCATCGGCGCTTATCGCGATCCGCTCGGCGGTTTGCCGCTGATGATTGCCTCACTGCCGTTGAGTGCTGTGCAGCCAACGCCGTTTCAGCGCGATCTTTCGCCTACTCACGCCAAGCGACTGGCGCAGAAGATCGATGAGACAGCTGCATTCCTCGACCCGCTGATCGTTGTACGTGGGGAGGATGGGCGGTTCTGGACGCCGAACGGGCGTCATCGCCTCGCTGCGGGCAAGGTCCTCGGGCTGAAGCAGATCACCGCACTCATTTCTCCAAATGACCGGCTGGCGTATCGGATTCTCGCGCTCAACACCGAGAAGGCGCACAACCTGCGGGACCGCAGCCTCGAAGTCATCCGCATGGCGCGCAGTCTGGCTAAGCAACACGCCACGGCGAAGGAATCGGAGCTCACGGCCGAGTTTGAGTCGCCCGACCTGCTGACGCTCGGCATCGTGTATGAGAAAGCCTCACGGTTTGCCGGCGGCGCCTACAGCGCGCTGCTGAAGAAAGTGGATCGTTTCAGTGAGCGAACGCTGCCGGTCAGCCTGCGCGAGCGCGAGGGATTCGCGGCGCGCTTGCTGGAGATCGACGCCCAGGTGAAGAAGCTCATTGCCGCTTTGCAAGCCAAGGGGTTCAAGTCACCTTACCTGCGGAACTATGTGGTCGCGCGGATCAACCCTGTGCGTTTCCACAAGGTGAAGAAAGGTGACACCAAGCCGCCGATGCCGCTGGCGGAGGCGCTCACGCGCATGGCCGCCGCGGCGAAGTCGTTCAAACTCGAGTCGGTGTCGAATTCCGACCTCGCCTGGGTGGCGGTGGGGGCCGGGGCGCAGGGAGAGTAGGCAGCATGCGCCGGCCTGGCCCTGGCGAGATGACTCGAGGCGCGGGGCAAAGCCAATGCTCGCCGGCCCGCATGCGCCCGTCGGTGTGAGCCGGTGCCGCGTTGGTCGGCCCGCATGCGCCCGTCGGTGTGAGCCGGTGCCGCGTTGGTCGGCCCGCATGCGCCCGTCGGTGTGAGCCGGTGCCGCGTTGGTCGGCCGGCATGCGCCTGTCGATGGAGGTGGTGCCGTGTTGGTCGGCCCGGTACGTGGCTCAGTGTTTGATTTCTGCTGTGCGGTACACCGGGTACAGGTTCAGCCGCTCATCCCAGTCGGATGAGCGGCGGTAGAAGAAATCAAACCGGGCCTGGGGGCTGGCGGCGAAGTCCGGGTCTTGTGCCAACTTCTGTTTGAATTCGGCGGCCGCCGCGGGATCCTTGGCCAGGATGTCGCGCGCGACATCCTCCGCAACATAGGCCTCCAGGTATTCCTGCTGTTCGAACGCGGTGTTGAAAAAGCCCCAGGCCGCGAACGAGTCCGGTGCCTGCGGCTCGAGGAGTGCCACCAACACCCGGGCATTCGGCTGTGCAATGGGCACGAACAGTGAGCCGGCGGGAATCTCCCGAGTCTCCGGTTGCCACTTGCCCTCGAATGTCATGGTGGTGTGGCCTTCAAACGGGGCCTTGGAATAGTTGACCTTGGTGGCGCGGAAGGTCTCGAGGTGAGCGCTCTTGTCCGCCTTGGCGATGCGCTCAAAGCGGACGCCGTGCAATGTCAACTTCTCCGCCAACCAGTCGGCTTGTGCGGCCGTCACGATATAACCGCCGGCGGGGGCGGTGACCTGGGTTTTAGGAACGACCACGTCCTTGAATGGGAGGTGCCACACCTGCGGCTGCTTGTTGTCGTAGCGCGTGACCAGATTGCCCGAGATGGCCGACAGCTCACGGGTGTAGGCATAACCCTTGAAGTCGATGGTCCCGACATGCGGACCGTTTTCATAGTCGAGCGCTACTTCCTGACCGCCCAGGTGAGTCGCACGAACATCGGCTTCGTGTTGGGCAGCCCGCCACTGCGCGCCCTCCTTCGACATCATCTCCGTCAGCGCGACGATGATGTTATGGGTGATGCGGACGCGAGTTGCATAGTCTTTCCATGAGTGGGTCTCCACCAGGAGCACGAAGCGGTTGTGCAGATCCCAGTAGCCGGTCGAGAAACGCGGTAGAGGCGGCCCCGCGGCGAATCCCGAGGCCGGGTCGTCGTCCACAACAAAACTCGGGTAGAAATCCAACGGCATCGACCCCTGCGCGGCGATTTTCGTGTTCAGCTCTTTGACGAGGGCACGGCCGGCCGGATGCAGCTGCGAGTCACCGGCATAGACGGGCTCGAGCGTGTTGGATACGTCGTGCTGAAATTCGGCGCCGTCGGTCACGTGCAGATCGACGTATAAAACCGGATCCCAGGCACCCAGGAGCCGCAGCATCGCCTGCATCTCCGGTGTATCTGCCTTGGTGTAGTCGCGATTGAGGTTGAAATTACGGGCCGTGGCGCGCCAACCCATCTCTTGCGGACCGACCTGATTGGGTCGATTCCAACGGCCGAAGCGCTCGTGACCGTCGACGTTGAACACGGGCACAAACACCAACACGAAGGATTTCAGCGCGTCCGCCGCGGCCTCATTGTTCAATATCTCGCGCAGGGCCAGGAAGCCGGCATCCTTGCCGTCGATTTCACCTGCGTGGATGCCGCCCTGCATGAGCATCACGGGCAGCTTCTGTTCGCGGGCCTTTTCGGGAGTCAGGGCGCCGGTGCGCGTGACGATGAGCGCGAGCATGGGACGGCCTTCGGGCGTGCGGCCGAATGTGGTGCAGCGAACCGCATCGTGCCATTGGCTCTCGTAGGCAGCACAGAGACGCACGACCTCGTCGTAGCGACCTGTGCGAACGAACTTCGATTGCTCTGCAACAGTCTGCAGCGGGGCGTCTTTTGCGAAAGCCGCCGACGCGACCGCCAAGAGTGACCATACCGCTGTCACCAAGCGCATGTGAGAACTCATAGGCGGCGCATGATACCGACACACGCCGGGCCTGACAGGGCCACTTGGAGCGAATCTGACTGATGGGCGCCATCGCGTACCCGACGCGAGGCCGAGCGTCAGTCAGATTCACTCCGCGGCAAACCGCCAGCGGTCGCCGTCGCGGACGCGGCCACCCTACGCGAACATCAGTCAGATTGGCTTCTGAGTGAGGTTAACGGGCGTCGGAGATAGCCGGGCTCACTGCGTGCACCTTCGCAAATACCTGCGACACGATCCGGTCACAGCGCTCGGGCGTCAGCTCGAAGATGTTGAATGGCTCCGCACGCAGGCGGCGGGCAACATCTACCTTCAATCGCTGTTGCGCCCGGTACAGCCGCGTGCGTACCGTCGTCTCGTTCAAGCCGAGGCACACAGCCACCTCAACTCCGCTGAGATCCTCCACGACACGCAGGACCAGCACCGTACGGAATACCTCCGGTAGAGCATCGATCGCCGCTTCGAGCTGCTGCTTGGTGGCGGCCGGATCATTGCCGTCGGCAGCCGGTGCGCTGTAACCCGCTT
>Ga0268266_10005854_pt1 | contig 11375 bp, 7 predicted proteins | sample KBSS13metaG_FD_190356 | JGI IMG/M metagenome (GOLD analysis project Ga0268266, IMG submission 190356) | Switchgrass rhizosphere microbial communities from Kellogg Biological Station, Michigan, USA - KBS S1-3 metaG (SPAdes) (version 2) | ecosystem: Host-associated > Plants > Roots > Rhizosphere >... | reverse complement strand
CATTCCGTCCTTGATCAGCGCCGTGCCCGCGATGGTGTCGAACGCGAACCCCTCGCTGAAGACGTCGCGAAAATCGAGCGTCGCGCGCCGCGGCAGCGCCTGCAGCGAGAGTACGCCGAGAAGACGTCCGACGCCGGGGTCGATCTTGAGGAACTGCCCGGCGCCCGTATCGAGGCGCAGCGAGCCGTTGAGCGACGGATAGTCGAAATCGCTCGGCGCCCCGGCCCAGGATAGCTCGCCCGTGATCTTTGTCGGCCCGTCCCGGATCGAATCGGGCGTGCCGAAGCGCGCCAGGAAAGCGCCGGCCTCGCGTGCGTCGATCGTGAAGTCGAGCTTGGTCTCACCAGAACCCGCGGTGCGCCACCATCCATTGGCCTTGATGCTGCCGGCGTCGCTTTGCAGCGTCAGCGCCTCGATGCGCCAGTCGCTGCCGGCCGGACGCGCCGTGAACTCGAGCTTGCCCAGATCGTGGCCGCGCGAAATCAGCGCATCGGTGGCGAGATCGATTTCCGGCCAGGCATTGGCGACGTTGGCGGCCGGCGCAGATGCGACGGGATTGCCGGCGCCCGCGCTGGGCTCCGCGGGCGGCGGCGGTGTCATCCGTGCCAGCCGCGCGACGACCCGTCCATTCGGCATGATGGGTATCGGCGCACGCCACACCGCTGTCCCCACCGCTTCCGTGCCATCCAGGTTGAGGCGCCAATCTTCGCCCGCCCGCCGCGCCACCACCTTCATCGCGGTGAGACGACGGCCCATCGCCAGCAGCGTACCCGCCTCGACGTCGACACCTTCGACTTTCAGCGCAACCGGACCCGCGCCGGCCTTGCCTGCCGATTTGTCCGATGGCCCCATCGCGGTCCGGCCGAAGGCGAGCCAGGCGTCGGCATCCAGCGCCGGCAGATTGGCGCGAATCCACAGGCCGGGGCGCTCGGCCTCGCCGCCGCGTTCCATCGACTTGCCGACGAGCAGCAGCGCGCGATCGAATGGAGCGCCCGGTGTCGCGGGGCGTTTCAGCTGCAGGCGTCCGAGGGTGCCGAAGTCCACCGTCAGCGAATTCTCCTGACGCGTCGCGCTCTCGCGCCGATCGATCCGCAACGCGACGCTTTCGGCCGCCGTCTTGCCGAAAGGGGCCGGCAAATCGAGCGCCATTCCCTTGAGCGACGACTCGATCGTCCAGGAAGCCGCCTGCGGTCGCGCATTGATTGCAACGCGATAATCCGCCGTCCCGCTCGCGCGCTCTGCCAGCGGCGTATCCAGCTCCTTGCGCAGCTGCGCGACGCTCACGGTACCGGCGGCGTTGATGCGCACATTTCCGTCCGCCGCCGCAAGGTCGAGGTTCAGCGGACCGCCGAGCACCTCCGCCGTGATCCCCGTGCCCGTCGTCGCACGATCGCTGAACACCAGCTTGCCGTTCGCATGCGACAGCATCGGCATGCCCGGGACGGCGAGCGCATTGTCGATGAATTGATAGTCGGCTTCGACTTTGGTGCGCTCCATGGCGTGCAGCGGCATGTCGAAGCGTAGCCCGAGGCGTCCGTTTCCCGTCGCCTCGGCACCGTCCGTCAGTCGCCCGCTCCATTCCGCCACGGGACTCTTCTGGATGAAGACCAGGAATTCCCTCGTCGGGCCGGTCGCCTCTCCGGCGACCTTCAGCAGGAGCTGCGGATCGTGCATATCCGCGATCTCGACATGCGTGCGGCCGATGGTCGCCCCGAGCATCTTCGCTGCGCTGCCGTCAATGGCGATGCGCGCACCGTCGAGCCGAACCTCCGCCTCGATATCGGTCAGCGGCGGCCAGCGCTCGGCATAGTCGAGCACCGCGCCCTGCGCCTTCGCGGTGACGAGGAACTGTCCCTTGCCCTGCGCAAACGGAAAGTCGGCGAGATTGCCCGCGATTGCGATGCGAACGTCGGTCGCCACGCCCTTCTGCACGGCGCGCTGTACCCATTCCCGCATTTTCGGACTCGCCTTGACGGGAATGTAGCGATACAGATTCTCGAACGTCGCGCGCGCGAGCCTGCCTTTCAGGTCGAGCATGCCGGGGCCGGCAGGAAGCGACCGCCATTGTCCCGACGCCGTCCCGGCGGCATGCGCGTTGGCGAACGCGACCTCGTCAAACGCCACACGCAGGTTGTCCCCCGTGCGCTCGAAACGGATGCTGCCCGACATTGTGGCGAAATCGACCGGATCGGCGAGCACGCGCGGAAGATCGAGCTGCACCTCCCGGCTCGCGAGCTTGACCGTGCCACGCGACTCGTCGGCATCGAGCGAGCCGGAAATCCCGACGGCACCGGGAACGGTTTCGTAAGCGGTGGTCGCGAGACGATCGAAATCGGCGTGCGCCGAGAACTTGGTCGGCGCATCGGCCGGTCCTTGCCACGCGTACTTGCCGTCGCGCACGGTTCCCCGTGGGGCATAGCGTGCGAGATCGCGGCGCAAGCCCGGAGGAAGCGGAAGATGCGCTGCCAGCGCAGTCAGCGGTGCGAGCTCGATGCGGCCGAACGACAGCTCGCCTTCGGCGGCGCGGCCCGCCTCTGCATCGGCGTGGCGGAGCTTGAAATCCGTCGGCGCGAGCGCCACGCTGTCCTTGGCGACGAACGCAAGCGCGCGCGTGAAGATCTCGTCACGGCCGCCACGATGCTTCCAGCCGACGCGTCCCACGAGATGGTCGAGATCGAGCGGCGGCAAGTCCTGGGCGAGCCGCGTGCGAACGTCGACGAGCTCCAGGTCCGTTGTCATGTCCACCGGACGGCCTGCCTCCATGGCCATCCAGATGCGAAGCGCACCTTTGCCCGATTCGACGGGGAGCGGCAATGGCAGCCACTCGCGCCACGCGGCGAGGTCGGCGTAATCCAGTCTCAGATAGAAATGACCGGTGACGCGTTGCCAGTCGGTGGCTTTCGCTGCGGCGATCTCGCCGCGCAGGTCGACCGGCGCGGCGATCTCCGCCGGCGGCGTCCCGGTCAGGCCGAAACGATGGCGGTCGAAGGTGTGCTCGAGACGAAACTGGACCTGGTCGAGGACCAGCTGCGGTGCGCCGCGAAGCTCGTCGTCCCAGGTCACCAGGGCATTGCGTACCACGATCTCCGGCTGGCGCAGAAGCCATTCGGTGATCGTCGAATCATCGCCGTGCGACGCGGGCTCGACGTCGATTCCGCCCACGTGGAGCCCGCCGCGCGCGTCCCGCGAGACCGCAAGCCGCGGTCCGTCGACGATCAGCTCCCGCAATCGCAGATCAAGCGACGGGAGCGACGTCCACGCCACGATGAAGTCCACGCGCGGCAGGTCGAGTCGCGCGGTCAGGACGGCAGGGTCGCGGTCGCGTAGGCGAAGACCGCGAATCGACACCTTGGGATTCCAGCCGTCCCAACCCGTCGCGATCGCATCGAGCTCGACCGGCTGGCCGAGACTCTGCGAGAGCGTCGCGGCAATCTGGGACTGCCTCGACTCCAGGAGGGGAAAAGCGACGAATCGAATCGCGAGCAGCAGCGCGCACAGCAATCCGACGACGGCGAAGACGAACGTTCCCGCCAGGCGCAACAGACGGACTGCGCGAAGCTCGGTCACCGCGGCAGGGGTGCTTCCGGTCGCGCGCACGGGGGGCATAGTATTCTGCTCGATGGCGATTGTAGCGGAACCTCCTCCTTCCTCGTCGTTACGAATGGATCTCGAACGCGCTCTCGCGTGGAGCCGCTACGCGGAGCGCGCGCTGGCGGCGGCACCCCAGCTTCGCGATGACCTGAGTGTGTCGGTCGACCATGCGTTCGACTGGCCGGAGGCGCGTGCCGGGATAGCCACCGTGGTCGAGAGCGGCGATGCGGAGGCGCTCGCGGTGGCGCTGCGCCATCTTCGCCGCCGCGCCTTTCTGCATACGATGGCGCGCGACCTCACGGGCCGCGCCACCCTCGCCGAGGTGATGGCTGCCGTGACGACGCTCGCGGAGGTCGCCATCGACGCTGCGACGACGTTGCACGTCCGCGCGCTCGCCGAAGCGCACGGACAGCCGATCGGCGCGGAAAGCGGCACGGTGCAGCGCCTCATCGTCATCGGCATGGGCAAGCTTGGCGGCGGTGAGCTCAACGTGTCATCCGACATCGACCTCGTGTTCGTCTATCCAGAGGAAGGCGAAACGGAGGGACCGCGTCCGATCGCCAACCGCCAGTTCTTCGATCGGCTGGGCCGGCGCATCATTCCGGCGCTCAACGACATCACGCCGGAGGGGTACGTGTTTCGTGTGGACATGCGCCTCCGGCCGTACGGCGAAAGCGGGCCGCCCACGTGCTCGTTCGCCGCGCTCGAGCAGTATCTCGTCACCCAGGGCCGAGCGTGGGAGCGCTACGCGTGGCTCAAGGCGCGCCCGCTGACGGGCGAGCGACACGACGCGTTGAATGCGCTCGTGGCGCCGTTCGTATATCGGAAGTATCTCGACTACGATGCATTCGAGGGCTTGCGCGACATTCGCCGACAGATCCGCGACCAGGAGAGGCGCGGCGATTACGCGGACAACATCAAGCTCGGTCCGGGCGGCATCCGCGAGATCGAGTTCATTGCCCAGGCGCTGCAGATTGTCCGCGGCGGCAAGGAGCCCGCGCTCCGCGTCCGCGGTACCTTGCCGGCCCTCGCCGCCCTTGCAGCGCGCCGACTTCTTCCCAAGCGGGCCGGCGATGCGCTGGCCGGCGCCTACACCTTCCTGCGCGAGCTCGAGCATCGTCTGCAGTATCGCGACGACCGGCAGACGCAGCAGCTTCCACTCGACACGGGCGAGCGCGCGCTGATCGCGGAGGCCATGGGCGCCGCGGACACGGCGGCATTCGAGCGGCTGCTCATCCATCATCGCGACCAGGTGGCGTCGCAATTCGCGGCGGTGCTCGGCGATTCCGATCATTCGACCATCGAGGACGGAGACGACGAGCCGTTCGCCGATCTCTGGCACGACCCGCCGCCGCCCGAGTCAGCCCGCGCACGGCTGGCGGCCGCCGGCTATACCGACCCGGAGGGCCTGCTCGCTACGCTCAGGCGCGCCCGCGAAAGTCCGCGCTACGCGCAACTCCCCGCGCTGTCGCGGCAGCGCTTCGACATTCTTTTGCCACGACTCCTGCACGTCGCCGCGGCCGAGCGGCCCAACGGCGCGGATCCGCAGGCGCTGTTCGTGCGGCTCCTGACGCTCCTCGAGACGGTGAGCCGGCGCAGCGCCTATCTCGCGCTCGTCGTCGAGCATCCGCCCCTCCTGCCCCGCCTTGCGCACCTGATGGGCGCCTCTGCCTGGGCCGCGGACTACCTGACGCGTCACCCGATCCTGCTCGACGAATTGCTCGACGCGCGCACCCTGATGGAAGTGCCGGACGGCGCCGCATGGCGCGAAGAGCTGACGCGCATGATGGCCGCGCATCAGGACGACGCCGAGCGCCAGATGGACGCGCTCCGGCATTTCCAGCAGGCGCAGACGCTACGGCTTCTGGCACAGGACCTGGCCGGCGCGCTGACCACCGAACGGCTGGCGGATCACCTGTCGGCGCTCGCCGACGCGATCCTCGCGGTGACGCTGCGGTTCTGCTGGGCGAACCTCCAGGGCGCCGATGCGCCACCGCCGCACTTCGCGATCATCGGGTACGGCAAGCTGGGAGGGAAGGAGTTGGGCTACGCGTCGGACCTCGATCTCGTATTCGTCTACGACGTCGCAGCGGATGATCCGGACGCGGAAGGCGCCTACGAGCGCTACCTGCGCCTCGCGAGCCGGCTCAACACGTGGCTCACGAGCATCACGGCGGCGGGCCGGCTGTACGACACGGACCTGCGGCTCCGGCCCGACGGCGCGACCGGCCTGCTGGTCACGAGTCTCGGCGCGTTCCGCAAGTACCAGCGCGAAACGGCATGGACCTGGGAGCACCAGGCGCTGACCCGCGCGCGCTTCGTCGCCGGCGACGAGCCCATCGGCACAGCGTTCGAAGCCGAGCGCGACGCCATCCTGCGCATGCCGCGCGACGTCGCGCGCCTTGCCGCCGATGTGGTCGACATGCGCCGGCGCATGCACGCGGGACATCCCAATCGCACCGATCTCTTCGATCTCAAGCACGATCGCGCGGGCATGGTCGACATCGAGTTCATCGTCCAGTTCATCGTGCTCTCGCATGCGCGCGAATTCCCGAGCCTCACCGGCAACGTCGGCAACATCGCGCTCCTGCAGCGGGCAGGCGAGCTCGGTCTTGTTTCCGCGACGCTCGCCGGGTCGGTCGCGGATGCGTACCGGGAATACCGCCGGCTGCAGCACAAGATCCGCCTGACCGGTGCGCCCCATGCACGGGTCCCGCCGCTACCGCAGGCGGAGAGGCGGGAGATGGTCGACGCGCTGTGGCGCGAGGTGTTCGGGGCCGCCTGGCGTTGAGCCGGGCACAACCCTTCGGCTACTCGATGCCTCCCATGCGACCCCCGGCGCGGGCGATTTCGGGTGCGGCTAACAGTTGCATCGAATCGCGCCAACCCTGCTCGCTGTCGGCCCCGGCAGCGGCAAAGATCGCAGCGAACTGCTGGCGTTGCAGCGCCGAAAGCCGACCCTCGAGCCTGCGTCCGGCGGGCGTCAGCGACAGTCGCTTGACGCGCGCGTCCTTGCCGTCGCGGACGAACGTGACGAGTTGCTGCACGTAGAGATCCCGCAGCGGGCCGTTCAGCGCCTGCTTCGTGACCCCGAGCACGCGCAGCAACTCGTTCACCCGCGGCTCGCGCAGGCGTGCGACGAAATAGACGATGCGATGGTGGACGCGGGTCAGGCCCCGCGCTTCGAGCAGCCGGTCCGCGCGCGCCACCATGGCGCGATAGCCGAAGAACATGAGCTCGATCGCGGCATGGAGCTCGGCCGTGCGTTTTGGGTCAAGCATATTGACTTATCCGGGCGAATGGAGACAGAATCCAATTAGGTCAGTTTGGTTGACCTATTGTGCACGAGTCCCCGTCGTGGCCGCAAGCGATCGGCGCAATCGGGGTCCTGGGGAAACGGGCGCCGGCGCGGCACGGGCCGCTACGGACGATTCGGATAAACTGCGGCATTTGCCTCGCAGAGGAAAAGAGAAAGGGAAACCCGCCATGTCGATGGCCGACCGCGACGGATGGATCTGGTACGACGGCAAGATGGTGGCGTGGCGCGACGCGACCACGCACGTGCTGACGCATACGCTGCATTACGGGATGGGCGTATTCGAAGGCGTTCGCTGCTATGAAACCGCCACGGGCCCTGCGATTTTCCGCCTGACCGATCATACCGACCGGCTGTTCCGCTCCGCACGGATCTTCGGGATGCAGATTCCCTATTCGAAGGACGAGCTGAACGAAGGCCAGAAGGAATGCGTGCGCCGCAACGATCTCAAGTCGTGCTACCTGCGGCCGATCGCGTTCTACGGGTCGAATGCGATGGGCGTCGCCGCGCGCTCGAACCCCGTGCGCGTCGCGATTGCCGCGTGGCCGTGGGGCGCCTATCTCGGCACCGAAGGTCTCGAGAAGGGCATCCGCGTCAAGACATCCTCGTATACGCACCACCATCCGAACATCACGATGTGCGGTGCGAAGGCCGTCAGCAACTACGCAGTGTCGATCCTCGCCAACCAGGAGGCGACGCACGACGGCTACGAAGAGGCGATGCTGCTCGATCCGCAGGGCTTCGTCTGCCAGGGCTCGGGGGAAAACGTGTTCATCGTGCGCGACGGCAAGCTGCACACGCCGGATCTCTCCGGCGGCGCGCTCGCGGGCATCACCCGCGACACGATCATGACGTTCGCGCAGGAGCTCGGCATTCCCGTCATGGAGCGGCGCATCACACGGGACGAGATCTACGTCGCGGACGAAGCGTTCTTTACCGGTACCGCGGCGGAAGTGACGCCGATCCGCGAGTACGACCATCGGCCGGTCGGCACGGGCGAGCGCGGCCCCATCACCGCCAAGCTGCAGGCGATGTTCTTCGACACGGTGTACGGCAAGAATCCCGCGCGCGAGGCGTGGCTCGCGAGGGTGTAGCCATGGCGGACGCACGCATCACGGACCCTGTCGTCGTCACGCCGACCGATCTGCCGGTGTTCTGTCCCAATCCGGCCATGCCGCTGTGGAGCTCGCATCCGCGCGTGTTCCTCGACATCGTCGAGACCGGCGAAGTGATGTGCCCCTATTGCGGCACCCGCTATCGTCTGGTCGGCGAGGTGAAAGGCAGCCACTGAAGGCCGCCGTGGCCAGCGACCGCATTCTCATCGTTGCTCCCTCGTGGGTCGGGGACGCGATCCTCTCCGAGCCGCTCATCGCTTTGTTGCGACAGCCCGGCGAGGATCCCCACATCGACGTGCTCGCGCCGCCATGGTGTGCGCCGGTCTACGCGCGAATGCGCGGCATCCGCCGCGTCATCGAGAGCCCGTTCGGTCACGGAAAGTTCGATCTCGGGGCGCGGCGACGGCTGGGCCGGTCGCTGCGCGAAGAGCGCTACGGACGCGCCATCGTGCTGCCCAACACGTGGAAATCGGCGCTTGCGCCCTTTCTCGCGGGAATACCGATTCGCACCGGGTACGTGGGCGAAGCCCGCTGGGCGCTCCTGAACGATCCGCGCAAGCTCGAGAAGAGCATCCTTCCGCGGCTCGTCAATCGGTACGCCGCGCTGGCGGCACCCGCCGGACGGCTGATCCCCGCACCGCCTGCACCGGTGCTGGTACCCGATGCCGCCAACCGCTCTGCGGCGGCCCGCACCCTGATGCTCAAGACGCGCCGCCCCGTCGCGGTCCTGTGCCCGGGCGCGGAGTTCGGCCCTTCCAAACGATGGCCGCCGCATCATTTCGCGGAGCTCGCAATCCTTTTCGTGCGCGACGGTTTCCGCGTCTGGCTGGTGGGCTCGCCGAACGACAAGCTCGCGGCCGGTGCGGTCATGCAGTCGATGGGCGACGATGCGCGTCAGGTTCGCGACCTGTCCGGCCGCACCGATCTCGGCACGGCGATCGACCTCCTCTCGCTCGCTCAACTGGTCGTCAGCAACGATTCCGGGCTGATGCATGCGGCGGCGGCGGTAGGCGTGCCGGTGGTCGCGCTGTTCGGATCGTCGTCGCCGGAGTACACACCGCCGCTGTCACCCGTGGCGCGTGTCGTCAAGATCGACATCGAGTGCAGTCCCTGCTTCAAGCGGGAATGCCCGCTCGGTCACTTCAAGTGCATGCGCGAACTAAAGCCGTGGATGGTCTACAATTTCGCGCGCGCTGCGATGCCGCTCCATCTCTCCGCGCGACCATCGGCCGAGACCGACGCCTGAGGATCGCTGCGCCATGCCGAAGCCGCGCTCGTCGCCCATCTACACGTCGCCGCAGGACGCTGCGCTCGCGTTCTACCAGGCGTTCGAGGCAAAGGACATCGACGCCATGATGACCGCTTGGGCCGACGACGAAGAGATCGTATCGGTCCATCCGGGTGGTGCCCGGCACGTCGGCTACGACGCGGTCCGGGGTGCCTTCGAGCAGCTCTTCGCCGGCGACGGCAAGCTTGCGTTTCGCCTCGACCAGGTCGTCATGATGGAAACCGTCGGCCTCGCCGTGCAGAGCGCGATCGAGCACATCTACCTGGCCGACGGAAATCCGCGCGGCGCCGCGATCGCCACCAACGTCTTCATGCGCACGCCGTCGGGATGGCGCATGGTGCTGCATCACGCGTCGGTTGCACCCGCGCTGCCGCAGGCGCCGCAGAGCGGTCCACTCCACTAGAACGGCGGACGGCGATGGGCGATCCCGAGATGGCGCGCGTGATCGCGGTGCTGGAGCAGATCCGCGACGATCAGCGCCTGCAAATCGAGCAGCAGAACGAGGCGCTGGCAATGCAGCGCGAGCAATTCGCGCTGGTGCAGAAGCAGACCGAGCGCGCCGAAAGATTGCAGGACCGCGCGGAAGCCATCCAGGCGAAAAGCGACGAGCTGCAGGCGAAGAGCGGTGAGCTCGTGGCCGGATCGCGGAAGGTATTGGCGATCGTGCTGCCGATCATCCTGCTGCTGGTGATCGTGCTCGTCGCCTACGTGGCTTGGATCATTTTCCGGCGCTGACCGGAGCGCTGCGCGATCCGAAGCGCCCTTGACAGCGCGGATCGATCACCCCGTCACGCCGTTCCGCCGATCGTCAGGCCGTCGATGCGAAGCGTCGGCTGGCCGACGCCGACCGGCACGCTCTGACCGTCCTTGCCGCAGGTGCCCACGCCGGCGTCGAGCGCGAGGTCGTTGCCGATCATCGACACCCGCGTAAGTGCATCGGGGCCGTTGCCGATCAGCGTCGCGCCCTTAACGGCATGCGTGACCTTGCCGTCCTCGATCATCCAGGCCTCGGCGGCCGAGAACACGAACTTGCCGTTGGTGATGTCCACCTGGCCGCCGCCGAAGTTCGCAGCGTAGAGACCGTGCTTCACCGAAGCAATGATCTCCGCCGGATCGCGATCGCCCGCCAGCATGAGCGTGTTCGTCATGCGCGGCATCGGCAGGTGCGCAAACGATTCGCGGCGGCCGTTGCCGGTGGGTGCGACGTCCATCAGGCGCGCGTTCATCTGGTCCTGCATGTAGCCGCGAAGGATCCCATCCTCGATCAGCACGTTGCGCTGCGTCGGGTGACCTTCGTCGTCGAGATTGAGCGAGCCGCGGCGGCGGTCGATGGTGCCATCGTCGACGACCGTGATGCCCGGCGCGGCGACGCGCTCGCCGACGCGTCCCGAGAATGCGCTCGTCTCCTTGCGATTGAAGTCGCCTTCTAGTCCATGCCCGATCGCCTCGTGCAGCAGGATTCCGGGCCAGCCGTTGCCGAGGACCACCGTCATCGTGCCGGCGGGCGCGGGCCGCGCGCTCAGGTTGATCAGCGCCTGGTCGACGGCCTTCCGCGCATACTCCTGCAACAGCGCGTCGTCGAAATAGGCATAGTCGAAACGTCCGCCGCCGCCCGCGTAACCTTGCTCCCGGCGCTCGCCGTCCTCGACGATGACCGTGAGCGAGATGCGCACCAGTGGCCGCACGTCAGCGACGATCTGTCCATCGCTTCGCGCAATCAGCACGGTCTCGTGCTCGCCGGCGAGCGATGCCATCACTTGCGATACACGCGGATCGAGCGCCCGCGCGAAGCGCTCCAGTCGCGTCAGCACCGCGACCTTCTCGCCCTCGGGCAGGCTCGCCACCGGATCCGCGAGCGGATAGAGCATCCGCGCCGGACCCACGCGCGTCAGCGGCGCAACCGCGGACTGGCCCTGGCGACCGATCGCCCGCACGGCAATCGCGGCTTCCTTGAGCGCGTCGAGGGAGATGTCGTCCGAATACGCGAACGCCTGCTTGTCGCCCGTGACGGCCCGCACGCCGACACCGCGATCGATGCTGAACGAGCCGGACTTGACGATGCCTT
>Ga0268266_10005853_pt1 | contig 11377 bp, 8 predicted proteins | sample KBSS13metaG_FD_190356 | JGI IMG/M metagenome (GOLD analysis project Ga0268266, IMG submission 190356) | Switchgrass rhizosphere microbial communities from Kellogg Biological Station, Michigan, USA - KBS S1-3 metaG (SPAdes) (version 2) | ecosystem: Host-associated > Plants > Roots > Rhizosphere >... | reverse complement strand
GTGACCGGCGGCGCCTCTGCCGCCTGGGGTTCCGACGCGGTGGCCGGCGTGGTCAACGTGATCCTGAACAAGAATTTCGATGGCTTTGCCGCCAATATCGAAGGCGGTGATTCGTACAAGGACGACCACCGCTCTTATAAGGGCGAAGTGTCTTACGGCACTGATTTTGACGGCGATCGCGGCCATATCATCCTCAGTGCCTCCTACTTGGCCAGCCCGGACACCTTCTTCATCAACCAGCGCAGCTGGTTCAAGAACACCCGCCTGGTCAACAATCCCGCCTATAATGGCGGCGCCAATGGTCAGCCGCGCCTGATCCATGCCGACAATGTCGGCCAATCCCAGGCCACCCAAGGCGGCCTGATCACGGGTTGCGCTAACACCGTTGCTGGAGCCGCAGGCCCCTCCATCGCTTGCGCGTTGCGTGGCACCCAGTTCGTAGGATCCGGCGCCACCCCAGCGCCGTTCAATTTCGGAAATGTGTCGGGCGCCTTCTCGAATGGCGGCAGCGGCGAGACGGCTCAGTCGGATCTGGATCACTTGACACTGCCGTTGCACACCACCACGCTTTTCAGCCACACCCGCTACAAGATCACCAACGACATCAGCGCGTCCTTGGAGCTGAATTACGGCAAGTCTTTCTCCAAGAACAACAGCTACGTCTACAATCGCTACAGCAACGTGCCGATTAATGTTGCGGACAATCCTTACTTGCCTGACTCGGTCCGGACCGCTGCACAGGCAGCGGGCTATACCTACCTGTATCTCGGCACCAACAACATGAACAATATGGGCACCAATGGCGCCCATTTCACCGACAACAGCCTCAACAACGAAAACCAGTCGTTGGGTATTCCGGTTTCCACCAACCGCCGCCAGCTTTTCCGCGGCGTGTTCAGCTTGGACGGCAGCCTCGGCGACAATTGGTCGTGGAATGCCTATGCTCAGCATGGCCTGGCGCGGGTGCGCACCGTCGTCACCAACAATGTCGTCAAGGCCAATTATAACAACGCCGTCGACGCCGTGCGGGTGACCGCCGGCAATGTCGGCACCTCCGGTCTGCCGATTGGCTCTATCGCTTGCCGCTCCACTCTTACCAATCCGACCAATGGCTGCTCGCCGTTGAATGTTTTTGGTACCAACAACGCTTCTGCAGCCGCCATCAATTATACCAACGGCCAGGCACGAAACGGCGGCAACTGGGCGCAGTCTGTGCTGAATGAAGATGTCTTCGCGGCGTCCGCGAATGGCACGCTTCCGGAAGAATGGTCGTTGGGCGCGGGTCCGATCGCGGTTGCGTTTGGTGCCGAGTACCGCCAGGAGGGTGCGCGCGTCACAGCGGATCCCACAGCGCTTGCGGTCGGCTATAGCGTGGGCAACTTCTCGGCCTTCTCCGGTCACTACAGTGTCGCGGAAGGTTTCGGCGAAGTGAGCGTGCCGATCCTGAAAGACAATATCGTCCAGTCGTTGGACTTTAATACGGCGGGCCGTATCACCAGCTACTCCACCAGCGGTATGGTTGAAACTTGGAAGATGGGTCTCACCAGCCAGGTCAATGAAGATATTCGCCTGCGTGGCACCTGGTCGTTCGACATTCGTGCGCCCAATCTACAGGAATTGTTCGCCAGCGGCTTCTCGGTCCTGGCGACCTTCGCCGACTTCCGCAACGGAAATGCTCCGGTGAACGCTTACACACTCCAGGGCGGCAATCCCGACCTGAAGCCGGAACAGTCCACTACGGTTTCCGGCGGCGTGGTTCTCACCCCGCATTGGGTCGAAGGCCTGAGCCTGTCGGCGGACTGGTATTCGATCGAACTCAAGAAGGCGATCGCAACCGTCAGTACGCAAGTGATCCTGCAGCAATGCGCGGCCGGTGTTCAGGTGTATTGTAATCAGATCACCTTCGGCGGTCCGCCGCTGACTGTGGGCGGTCCCAACACGATCTCCCAGATCGCCACTACCCCGATCAACGCCAACAGCCAGAGTGTTTCGGGTCTGGATTTCCAGGCGGACTACACAACGCAGTTCCTGTCCGGCGATCTCAACCTGCGGGCCATCGGCAACTATATGGACCAGCAGACCCAGGTGGCCGGCGGCGTTTCGCTGGACTATGCAGGTGCCATTGGTTCAGATTCTTCGCCGCGCGGTATTCCCAAATTCCGCTCCACCCTGTCGGCGACGTATCTCGAAGGCCCGTGGCAGGGCACGGTGCAGAGCCGCATCATTGGATCGTCCAAGCTCAATAATGCCTGGGGTCCGTTGGATGTGGACAACAACGCTATTCCGGCGGTCGCCTACCTGGATCTGCGCGCGTCCTACAAATGGAACGACAATATCCAACTGTATGGCGCGATCGACAATGTGATCAACACCCCGCCGCCGATCCCGGCGGCTAGCTCCGCCGCGCTGAACTACTACGACCAGTCCACACGCGACGATATCTTTGACGCCATCGGCCGCAGTTTCCGCATCGGCGTCCGCGTAAAGTACTGATTCGGCTGATCCCCGGCCTGAATCATCCTGGCGCCTCTCCTGAAAATAGGGGAGGCGCCCTTTCTTTTTTCAGGGTAAAACAGCTTCAAATATAAAGGGTGCAGGGCAGGCTGATGGAAACGACCCGCCGGAGTGTATTGGGATTGATGGGACGCGCGGCCCCGATCCGCAAAGGCTTGGCGCAAATCAGGGAAATGAGCTGATCCATTCGTGACGGCCCGGGGGCGGGCCGCCGCATGCAACAACAATAATTTGGGAGCGATTATGAAACAGAAATTATTGGCCGGCGCGGCGCTGATGCTGCTGGCGGGACCGGCTTTGGCGCAGACCGGGCAGAATGTCGATTGGCCGCTTTATACGGGCGATGTCATGGGCAGCAAGTTCAAGCCCATCGACCAGATCAACGCCTCCAACTTTTCCAAGCTGGAAGTGGCTTGGCGTTTCAAGACCGACAACATGGGCAACCGCCCGGAATACAAGCTGGAAGGCACACCCATCGAAGTCGGCGGCGTGCTCTATGCCACAGCCGGTTCGCGCCGCGCCGTGGTCGCGCTGGACGCCGTGAGCGGTGAACTCCTCTGGGTCCATGGGGAGAAGGAAGGTGCGCGCGGCGCTGCCGCCCCCCGCCAGCTGTCCGGCCGCGGCCCGGCCTATTGGAGCGACGGCAAGGAAGCGCGCATCTTCTATGTCACACCGGGTTATCAGCTGATCGCGCTGGACGCCAAGACCGGCATGCGGGTGACGAGCTTCGGCACCAATGGCGCCGTGGATCTGAAGGCGGATGACAATCAGGAGATCAAACCGGACCTGACCACCGGTGAAATCGGCTGGCAGTCGGCCCCAACCGTGGCGGGCGATGTGGTGCTGGTCGGATCGGCTTTCCGTGAAGGTTTCACGCCCACCAGCTTCAAGAACAACAAAGGCTCGGCGCGCGGTTTCGATGCCCGCACCGGCAAGCGCCTCTGGCAGTTCATCACCATTCCGCAAAAGGGCCAGCCCGGCGCGGAAACCTGGCTGAACGATTCCAACGTCACGGCTGGTAATACTGGCATCTGGACCGAGATGACGGCGGATGTGGAAGCAGGGCTTGCCTATCTTCCGGTCGAACAGCCGACCTCGGACTTCTATGGCGGTCATCGCCCCGGCAACGGACTTTATGGCAACAGCCTTGTCGCGGTCGACCTGAAGACCGGCAAGGAGAAATGGCATTTCCAATTTATCCATCACGAAGTCTGGGACTATGACATGTCGTCGGCCCCGCTCCTGATGGACATCAATGTGAACGGCAAGCCGATCAAGGCGGTCGCCGAGCCATCGAAGATGGGCTACCTCTATGTCTTCGACCGCATCACCGGCAAGCCGGTATGGCCGATTCCGGAACGCAAAGTGGAAAAGGGCGATGCGCCGGGCGAGTGGTATTCGCCCACCCAGCCCATTCCCACCAAGCCCGCTCCGTATGCCCGTACCGGCGTTTCGGAAAAGGAATTGATCGATTTCACGCCCGACCTGAAAAAGCGGGCGCTGGAAATCGTGAAGAACTACAAGATGGGTCCGATCTATACCCCGCCAGTGGTCAGCAAGCTGGCGCCGGGACCGATCGCGACCTTGAGCCTGGGCGCTGCCAATGGCGGCACCAACTGGCCGGGCGGCTCCTTCAATCCGGAAAACCACACAGCCTATCTCTTCGCCTGTAACTCCTGTCTGCAGCCGATGGGTTTGGTGCCGCCGCCACCGGGTTTCTCCGACATCCGTTATGTCGAAGGCCGCGCGGGACAGAAGGTGGAAATGGTCAATGCATCCGGCGCCGATGCGGGTGCGGACGCCGCGCCGGCGGTCAGAAAGCCGCCGCCGCCGCCCGCCAACGACTCGGATGATTTCGGCCTCACGGTCCAAGGTCTGTCGCTGATCAAGCCGCCTTATGCGACCATCAGCGCCATCAATCTGGATAAGGGCGATATCGTCTGGCAGATCGCCCATGGCGATACGCCCAACAATGTCCGCAACAGTCCGGCGCTGAAAGGCCTCGACATCCCCCGTACCGGACAGACCAGCTACAATATCGGCACGCTGGTGACGAAGAACTTGGTCATCGCGGGCGACCCGCAGGTCACTGTTACGCCGGATCATCCGCGCGGCGCACCCTTACGCGCCTACGATCAGGCGACGGGCAAGGAAGTCGGCAATGTGCTGATGCCCGCCGGTCAGTCTGGCTCGCCCATGACCTATATGGTCAACGGCAAGCAGTACATCGTGGTTGCGGTGTCGGGCGGTAATTATTCCGGCGAATATATCGCCTATACGCTGCCGGATAACTGAGACGCTTGAATGCGAAAACCCCGGACGCCAAACGGCGTCCGGGGTTTTTTGTTGTCCGGCTTTACGGTTCGGCGCTGGCGCTTTCAAATGTGCGCACATGCGTCTCGCGGTCGATATGCCGGGTGGCCTCCCGATCCGGATAAGGATTGGTGCCTTCGGTCACCGCCGACAATGTGATGCGGGCTCCATCAAGGCTGCGCGCCTTGCAGGCGAAATCCACGCTGCTGAGGCGGCTGTCGCTTTCAGGAAAGGTGATGGTCTGGCGCTGTTCGCGCAGCAGAACGCCGGAAAAGACATCGTGTGAAGTGCCGTCGCGATAATTGATGGTGATATGATCGCAATCCACCGCGTCATTGTCGGGCACAAGACTTAGGCGTTCCACTGGCCCGTCGAAACGCGTCCAGCTCACCCGGGTGTAATGATCCGCTGAAACATTCACCGCGCCGAGCTGGTGTACTTCAGCCGATGCGGGCAGGGCTGTGCCCAAGCACAATGCGGCACCGACGGCCAAAAGTGAGATTTTGCAGTGTGACGCACGCATGGTGTTCTCCGTTCCGTCCGTGCCGGGTGGGCCACGGGAGTTGTGATCGAACAGCCCACCAGAAAAACGGCAGAGACTGACGAATCGTTCCTGCTCAGGTGGTGCGCTGAATTATTGCGTAAAATCAGCAAGTTACCGAAGGGGTGGTGCCGCCGCCGGAGCCATTAAAACGTCATTGTACAGACTCAGGCAGGCCTCCTAGTCTTCGGGCGGTTCTTGCGGGGGAAGCCAATGACGGACATCGGGCGTCGTGATTTTCTGCAATCGGCGGCCGCGGCATCCGCGATCACCGCAATGGGATCCCAAGCGGCCGAAGCCGCGGTTCAGGGCAAAGCGCCGGGCAAACTCGCCGACATCGATCATTTCATTATCTTGATGAAGGAGAACCGCTCCTTCGATCATTATTTCGGCACCCTGCGCGGCGTGCGCGGTTTCGACGATCCGGCCGCCATCCGCGCGGACGGCAGTTCGGTTTTCCGCCAGCCCGACCCCGTGTCGCCGGATGGTCATGTTCTTCCCTTCCGTCTCAATACGCTGAAGACCAATGCGCAACGCTATCACGCGCTCGATCATGGGTGGGGGCCGCTGCATGCCTCCTGGAACGGCGGCGCGATGGACAATTGGATTCCGTCGCATCGCGAATCCGATGGCGAGATCGGCCCCATGACGATGGGACATCTGGCGCGGGAGGACCTGCCTTACTATTTCGCGCTGGCGGATAATTTCACCATCTGCGATGCCTATCATTGTTCGGTGTTCGGGCCGACCCATCCCAACCGCTATTATCTGATGACCGGGACGATCGACCCCAATGCGCGCTACGGCGGCCCGGCGCTGGACAATAACGGCATGGTCTATTCCTGGGAGACTTATCCCGAGCGGCTGGAGCGCGCAGGCATCTCCTGGCGTGTCTATCACGAGGAAGACGATTACGGCTGCAACATGCTGAAGTATTTCAGCCAGTTCCAGAAGGCGCCGCGCACATCTCCGCTTTACGAAAATGCGCTGCGCGACCGGCCTTTCTATGAACTTCTCTGGGACATCCGCCATGGCAAGATCCCGCAAGTAACTTGGATCGTGCCACCATCGCACCTGTCCGAACATGGAGACTATCTCCCCGCGGCGGGCGAGGATCACACCAACCAGATTTTGCAGGCGCTGTGGGCCAATCCGGCATTGTGGGCGAAGACGGCGCTCATTCTCAATTACGATGAGAATGACGGGCTGTTCGATCATGCCGCGCCGCCCGTGCCGCCACCGGGCACGCCGGACGAATATGTGAACGGGCTTCCCATTGGGCTGGGCTTCCGCGTGCCCTGCATGGTGATTTCGCCCTATAGTCATGGCGGCTATGTCTCCAGCCGGGTGTTCGATCACACCTCCGTGCTCCGGCTGCTGGAAAACCGTTTCGGGGTGGAAATTCCCAATCTCAGCAACTGGCGGCGCGAAACCTGTGGCGACCTCGCCGATGCGTTCGGCTTCGGCTCGGTGCCCCGGTTCGATATTCCGAAGATGCCGCAGACCGAGCATCCTTTGCGGATGGCGGAAGAACGCGCCATGGGCCTGAACCCGCCGGTGATCCCCGCCCGGCAGGTGATGCCGCGCCAGGAACCGGGATCGCGTCCGCGCCGGGCGTGATTTTCCGGAAAATCGGCTATCGCCTGGATTTGTAGTTCTGCGAGGGCATGCCTAGATACTTCAATAGGGGCAGCTGGCGTGCCATAGGGCAGGCCATTTCGCTTCGGCATCGAGGATGTGCCATGACGGCGGCCGAGAAAATCTTGCTGACCGATCTCAAGCGGGAAGAAGGCCTGTCGTCTCCGTTATTGGCTCTGAACAACGAATTCGCCCAGGAACTCTCCTATCTCAGCCCGGAAAAGGCCGCCCATCTGGTGCGCGAAGCGGCGATGGCATGCCGTGTGGGGGAGGCGGATGCGCTGCTCCTGGCCTTCGACCAGAGCGCGGCTTATGAGAATCCGAACTTCGAATGGTTCCGCAACCGCTTCGAGCGGTTCATCTATATAGATCGAGTGGTGGTGGCGCCCGCGATGCGCGGGCGTGGATTGGCGAGGGCGCTTTATTCGGCGCTGTTCAGCCGCGCCGCATCCCTCAAGTATTCGCAAGTCGTCTGCGAAGTGAATCTGGATCCGCCGAATCCGGCTTCGGACGCGTTTCACGCATCGCTAGGATTCGAACAGGTCGGCCTGGCGGTCCTGCCCCGGGCGGGAAAGACCGTCCGCTATTTCTCGCGCAAGATCGGCTGATCCCGCCTCAATGCGCCCTCCGTTCAATGGGAAGAGGGTGCTTTTTTGAGGTTGGCGATGAAATCGGCGCGGGAGTTTTCCGATGGATAGGGCTCGGCGGGCACCGGCACGCCCAGGAATTTGCAGAGCGGTCCCCAGCCGTCGCCCACCGTGTAGACCAGCAGGCGTTCGGCCGGAATGGTGCGGATCACCTCTTCGGTGTGGCGGCGGAAATAATCGGTCATGAAGGCGCGGTCGTGGAGATGCTCCCCGAATGCGCTGATGAAGGTGGCGAAAAAGGGTGAGAATGGTCCCGGCTTGGATGTCGGTCCATCGGGCGCGAAGATCGTAGCCTGGGTCGATTCAAACCATTGGTCGGGATCGCGCACGGTGTGAAGCACTTTGGCGTTCGGATAATAGGCAGCGAGCGCGCGCCAATGAAAAGCGCCCGGATAATCCACCATCGATCGATAGTTGGCGAAGATCGCGTCCCAGTCGGGTTTGCCGGCCGCAGCATCCATCCAAAGGAAACGGCTTTCGGGATGGGCAAAAACCTCGACCATGTGATGGCAGGGCCCGAAGCCCAGCATGTTCAGCGCGGTCTGCATCGATTTGGTGCCGGTGCGGCCCAAGCCTGAGCCAACGACTTTCAACGCCATGAAATCCCCCGGAATCAACGTCGGGTGGACGCTAGCACATCAAAAGTGTCCCACCCATCTCCCGGGAGGTCCAACTTTTGGAATGGATTGGAGATGGATGGGGTTGGCCGGAGCCATGTGGAAGCATCCGGCCGCGCGACATTACCCAGTTAAAGCGGGCGATGCTTCGGCCAGTTCCGTAGCGATCGGTCGGGACGATCCGGACCAGCCTGACTAACGTCGCGCGATGTCGCGATGGCGCGGCTTACGGCGAGCCCGTGTGTCCGGTACGCCAGATTCAGGGAGACGATAATGAAGGACGTAAGCATGGGGCGCCGGAGTTTTCTGGGCGCTCTGGCGGTGACTGGCGGCGCATTGTTGTCCGGTGCGGCCGAAGCTGCGGCGGCGAACATGGCGCCGGGCCCGAACATGTCATGGCAGGATTTTCGCAAACTGTTTGCGCTTCGGCCCGACCGGATCCACATGGCCGGCATGGTGCTGACGTCGCATCCCGCGCCGGTCGCCCAAGCCATTGAAATGCATCGCGCCGAGCTGCAGCGCGATCCGGTGCGGTATCTCGACGAGAAGCGCTGGCATTTCGAGCGCGAGGTTTCCAAAGCCGCGGCGCATTATCTGAATGCAAATACGGAAGATATCGCCCTAACCGACAGCACCTCGATGGGTACGTCATTTCTCTATACCGGGATGAAGTTGAAGCCGGGGGAGGAGGTCCTCACCACCACTCACGATCACTTCTCCACCGAAATGGCGCTGGCGGAATGCGCGGCGCGCACCGGCTGCACCGTGCGCCGCATATCGATGTTCCAGGATCCCGCGGCGGCGGACGAGGGAGCGATCGTCGATTCCATTCGCCGCGCCATCACCCCGAAAACCCGGGTGGTCGCCGTGACCTGGGTGCATTCGGCGACGGGCGTGAAGATTCCGGTCCGCAAGATCGGGGATGTGATCCAAGAGGTGAACCGCAGCCGCGGCGAGAATGACCGCATCTATTATTGCGTCGATGGCGTGCATGCGCTGGGGATCGAAGATTTCACCATTCCGGATCTCAATTGCGATTTCTGGATCGCGGGCACCCACAAATGGCTGTTCGGTCCCCGCGGCACCGGCGTGATGTGGGGCAAGGCGGAAAGCTGGAAGATCACCCGGCCCACCATTCACACCTGGGATCCGGATTCGCTCCATGCTTGGATCGGCTGGACCCCGGACGTGCCGGTTGGTGGCGGGCGGATGATGTCGCGGGGCGGCTATCATTCCTTCGAACATCAATGGGCCTTGTCGGAAGCCTTCGCGCTGCACGAGAAGCTGGGCAAGCGCCGGGTGCAGGACCGCATCCATGCTCTCAACCGGCAGCTCAAGGAAGGGCTGCGCAAGATCAAGGATGTCCGGCTTTACACACCGATGAGCGAGCAGCTGTCCGCCGGCATCACCTGTTTCAATGTGGGTTCGCTGCCGGCGCAAGTGGTGGTGGACAAGCTGTTTGAGCGGAAGATCGTGGGCAGCGTGACGCCGTACAAGGCGTCTTATGCGCGCCTGACGCCGGGCCTGATGAATTCCGAGGCCGAGGTGGAAAAGGCGTTGGAAACTGTGCGAGCCATCGCTTCGGCATAACCGATCCGGCCCAGGCTGCGCAGCCTGGGCCGTTTTCCTGTCTGCTACAGCAATACGAACTGGGTGCGTTCGCGCTTGGCAAGAAGCCCAAGCGCTTGGCCCGCGATCAAGCTTTGGAAATAGTCGCTGGTTTGATGCGCCTTGTAGGCCGCTTCGTCGGTGAAAAGTTCGTAGAAGAAGAATTGCGCGGGATTGTCCTTGGCCCGGCCGATGGCGAATTGCTTCACGCCATCGCCCTTCTGCGCCAGCGGCAGATAGCGGCGCAGGATATCCGCCACCGCGTCCGCCTGGCCCGCTTTGGTCTCCCACTGCGCCACGATCAGATAGCCGCTATTCCCGGCCATTGCCGTCTGGGCGATTGCGGGCGTGGCGACGCCCGCGGCTAGCGCGGCCAGAGCCGTTCGGCGGGTCAATGCGGACTGGTCCGGTACTGCATCGGTCATGTCTATTCCTTTTGGTTGGGAAGGGCCGGACCATAGGCCGGGGCGCGAACCAATCGCTTCGGCCGGGACCGAAGTGTCGGCGCATGGAGCGCCGCTATAATCCCGCCATGTCGCTCAACCCCAATATCGCGGAGATCGCCGCCTTGGTCGGCGATCCGGCCCGCACCAATATCCTGGCCGCCTTGATGGACGGGCGGGCGCTCACCGCAACCGAACTGGCCTATGTCGCGCGGGTGTCTCCGCAGACCACCAGCGGGCATCTGGCAAAACTTACTCTGGCCAATCTTCTGACGGTGGAGAAGCAGGGCCGCCACCGCTATTACCGTATCGCCTCACCGTTGATCGGGCAGATGCTGGAAAGCATCATGGTGGTGGCCGGACATCAGATCGCGCTTCGGCCGCCGCGGTCATCGCGGCTCGACGCCGACATGCGGATGGCCCGCACCTGCTATGACCATCTGGCGGGCCGTCTTGGTGTGGCGGTGGCTGATGCGCTACTGGGGAATGGTCATGTCGCTTTTGTGCAGGATGGAGGTGAGGTCACACCGTCCGGCTTTGCTTTCTTTTCCGGCCTCGGAATCAATTTGGATGGCCGGGAGAAAACGCGCCGCGTTTTCTGCCGCCCCTGTTTGGACTGGAGCGAGCGGCGTCCCCACATCGCAGGGTCTGTCGGCGCACGGCTCTGCGAACATTATCTGGCGCAGGGCTGGATCCGCCGGCTGGACAGCACGCGGGCGCTCCAGATCACGCCCCTGGGACGGCACGGTTTCGCGCAGTGTTTCGGGCGCGATCTTTTCCTCCACCAGGACGGTGAAGACGCGCCCGGTCAGATTTCGATGCGATAAACGCTTGCGGGCTGCCGCATCCGGTTGGCGGGAAGCGTGAGGGTCAGCCCTGCGCTCGTCTGCTCGAAAGCCACGGATGCATTGTTGCCCAAAAGGCTGACCCGTTTGACCGCCCGGTCCGGACGGATCGAGGTGATCAGCGCCCGCCCGTTTTCCGGTTCCGCGAGTTGGATTGCGTAAAGCGTGCCGCCGCGCGTGGTGAAGCGGAAGTCTTGCGCCGTATAGGGCT